>Ga0302324_100025416_pt1 | contig 11368 bp, 8 predicted proteins | sample Palsa_T0_1_FD_201949 | JGI IMG/M metagenome (GOLD analysis project Ga0302324, IMG submission 201949) | Peat permafrost microbial communities from Stordalen Mire near Abisko, Sweden - Palsa_T0_1 | ecosystem: Environmental > Terrestrial > Soil > Palsa > Peat permafrost | place: Sweden: Abisko... | reverse complement strand
CGGGCATGATTGTCATCCCAGCGTCGCTGCGCTCCGACTTTATCCACATGCCCGGAATGACCATCCACATCGCGCTGGAATCGACCATCCACATCGTCGGAATACGCATTGGTCCCTTCGAACTGCTCCCACAACTCTGCCGAGCTTAAGTCACCGTCGTTTTTCTCCCACAGAAGGTCGTAGTCTATGGCAAGTTCTTTCCACGTCGCGACCAGCCCCGAAATTTTTGAGAGTGCGCCGGAAGAGAAATAAGTTGAGTGAATCACAGAAACGACAGCCGCACTCACTGCCACAATCTGCCAGTACACGGGATGGCTGGCCCATATGCTTAAACTCGCAACGGCAGTGCCGGATGCAGTCAAGGCAACGAACGTCTTGAGGCGTTTGTCCCATTTGTTGTAGGCACTGCACTTGAAAGCCCAATAGCAAACGTTCATTTCTGCCGTAAGCAGAGATTTCCAGCACGCGGCTCGATGGTCCCCAGCACATTGCGGTCGAAGGTTCAGGAAGCGGCCAAGCTGCTACAGGGCAAGTTAAGCGGTTATCAAAACCAGTGGGAGTCTGTCGCACCAAAGGGCGTAGTGGCTCCCCTCCAGATCGTTGGCCCTAAGGCACGCCAAGTATACGAGCACATCACTGGAGAAAAGCTGCCTTACAGCCCCGGCGATGTCGTGACGGTGAAAGGCCAGCAGGTGAAGATCACGTCGGTCAATCCTGACGGTACGTTCAGCGGGGAGACTCTATAATGCCAACTCAAACGCAAACATTCAGCTTGGCGGAGTTCGTCGAGTTTGCGTCGGGCTGCTTCCGCATCGAAGTGTCGGTCTCGCTGGACCCGATCCCTCCAAATCTGAACCACGAGCAGAAGGGTTGCCCCGCCGTAAATCCCCGTCGCAATCGCAGAGACTTCAGACCAGTCAATGACCATGTTGACCTCACGTCCATGCGGACAGGATACGCCAAAGTTAGTCTTTCCTCTCCACAGGACTTGACCCAATTCGGGCACTCTTTCGCCCCTTGACATCGCCAGCCGCCGTGCTACGTTTGCGAATCAAAGGTAAACCCAGAAATGGATAACCCTCATTATTGTTCCACAGGATGGAGTCTCTACGACGAACTCGCAGAGACGATCATGAACTTTGAAACCGAAGAACAGTCCGCAGAAAAGTTCGACCAAGCGAAAGAGAAACACGCAGCTTGTATCGCCAAACTCGATGAACACTTCAAGACGTGTGCCCAATGCTCTCTGGAAGATGCAAGAGACGGGAAGAAACGAGCAACCTCGGTACGAGAGTTTCCGTGCGATGAGGCTGGATGACGATCCAGCCTAGCCGCCATTCGCGCGCTGGCTCCGGGGGTCGTCATCGTTTCCTTTTCCCTTTCGCCAGAGTCAAAGCTGATGTGTTGCTCTTGCCATTCTGAGCGACGCAGAGTTTCCACCACTCCTCAATCGCGGGTCGCGAAAAACGCAGCATCTTGCCGCCGAGCTTCACAAACGGAATCGGATGATGGCTCCGGCGCGGGCGATGCTGAATTGCAGGCGCGGGCGACGATGCAAGAGTGGTACGACAGACGGGCCGGAACGCAGTCGGTAACCTAACACAGCCGGGGGTCAGCGACTTGCCTGTTTCACATAAGAGCTGTCATATTGCCGTGCACCATCTTGTTTCCGTGATACAAAAGAAAAGCCGCCCGGAGACCGAGCGGCTTTTTGCGCTTGACTCAGGCGTTCACTTCGCTGCCTTGGGCAGAACCGGCAGTTGCGGCGGAGTGGGAGGAATGATGGGCCGGTGCGCCGGAGGAATGATCGGCTGCGGAAGAGCCCGCTGCTGTGCCTGCACGGCCTTGACGGGCTTCGGCATGGTCGGGCGCTTGTGCTCGATCGCCGGGCTGCCCGCAGGATGGTCAATACCTGCTGTCTTGGGCGCTCCGTAGAGTTCCGGATGCAAATAGTGCCCCCGGTCGTACGAAGCCTTCTCTTCTTCGACCTGGAGCGGGTTGGCTTTGGCGAATGCATCCTGGCGAACGCCGGTGACCTGCCACGAAACTTCGACATTCGGTTTGTCCGTCCTGATGCGGAATTGGTGGTTCGCAACTTTGTCAGCCACGATGGCCTGCGCGAACTGCCCCATCACCGTCAGTTGGTAACGGAAGTCCCGGTTCAGCGCTTCAAACCACTCCGGGAGTTGGACCGTGGCCAGACCCTCGCCATCGGTGGTGACGACACCGTCATAGATGTTTTTCATCTCGGAGGACTCGACCGAGGCGTGAACCAGGTATTTATTTGCAGGATCCAGCGGATGGTCAATCCTGAAGTCTTTTGTTCCCGCGGAGATTGCGCCGAGTACAGCTAGATTGCCGTTGAAGTACCCGTTGCCGGACTGGTCAACACTGAACATGTTGAGGACGGGATTGAAGTCTGAAATGCCGATGATAATAAAACCCTCAGCTTCGTTGTCAAAGTAAGCCGCCACCCCGCCGGGACTATAGGTCAGCCCGTAAACACCATTCGAATAGCCAGTGGTGGAGTAGTTGACACCGGCGACGCCTTCACTAAAACTCGACCCGTTAGTAGTGGCAGCACCGACCACACCGCTGCCATTAACGCCAGTGAAGTTGCCGAACACGCCTCCGCCGCCGTCGCCGTTGGTTGCCGTCGCCTGGCCGTAGACTCCATAGCCATTGGGGCTGGTCGTTGTGCCGAAAACGCCAATGCCGCCGGTACCACTGCCGGTGGTATCGTCGTTTTGACCGTCAACGCCGTTGCCAGAAGGACTGTCGGACGTGCCATACACCCCAGTTGCCGAGCCGTTTGTGGCCGTATTAGTACCCTCAACGCCATAGCCTGTAGGGCTCGCAGCGACGCCATAGACCCCAGCTGAAACCCCGCTTGTAGCCGTGTTGTTGCCCAAAACCCCCGAGACGTCGGCATTGGCGACATAGCCATAAACGCCTCCACCTTCCGGGGTCGCAGTTGTGCCCGCCACGCCGTAGCCCGTTCCGGTAGTGGCTGCGGCAAAACCTTGAACGCCGTAGCCGGAAACGCTCGCAGTGCTGCCATAAACCCCAACCGCCGTCCCGCTGTTAGCGGAATTATTGCCCCAAACGCCATAGGCGTTCGGGCTTGTAGCCTGGCCATTAACGCCTTCGCCTGCTTCAGAAGTAGTCGAACCATACACGCCGATGCCGTTCCCGCTTGTGCGGGTGTTCTCACCCATCACACCGGTCGAGTTATCGCCCGACACCCTGCCATGTACTCCATACGCCAACGGGCCCGTGTTTTCCCCTTCGATCGCTGCCAATAGCCCACCCGTCTCCAATACGGTCAGCGTTGCGACCGGGCTGGTGGTTCCTACGCCGATCCAGCCGGTCGCGGGGTCCTGGTAGATGCCCGAGTTTCCGAGTTTGAACTTGGTTGTCCATAAAGGAACGTAGTTCGCGGTCCCGCTGCCTGAAACGTCCAGGGGAGTCGGCAAACTGATTCCACTCCGAGAACCGCTGCTCACTAGGGCCGTAGGATTTACGTCCGACGCGGTACTCGTGGCTGATGGAGCCGCCGCTACATACGCAGACGGCGGCTTGCCGCCCAACGTCTCAGCGTCTCCCGCTTTCAAGGCAAACGGCACGCTCACCAGCATGATGCGCGATTGTTCCGCTTGGCCCTCCGGTCGCACTCCCAGCCACTGCGCCTGTCCTGAAGTGAAGAGGTCGATGGGCAAGCCTTCAGCCAGCGTGGTGCCCAGCAGCACTGTGTAGTGGCCGGTCGCATCTACCTCGATATTTTGGGTTTCCTGCCAGAGAGACGTTCCGCCAGTCTCCTCTTGGTATAGGGAGAACGTCACATTGACGACACTGCTGGCGGCAGACGGCGACGGCGTGTTCAAGGTTCCGTTCAGCCGTATGAGTCGCGGCACCTGAACTGTAGCGCTCGGGTTGGTACTGCTGGTTTGAGCCGCTAGCGGCAGTAGCATTACGAACCATGCGAGGCAAAGGCGTACGAACCGGCTGATAGACATGGCAAAATCCTCTTGAAGTTTTTGTACCCCAGCAACCTGACTGCTTGGGCAGAACGGTCATCGGTGGACACCCCGGACTGTGTTAGCCGATTCCTGCAACCTACGATCAGCGCGGAGCGGCGACTGGCGCTTCTTCGCCGCCCTCGCGAAACGCGGCGCGGAATGTACCCTGAAATGTAAAGCTTTGTCAATGGCCCGGGCGTGATCCGTTGGTGACGCGCTAAGAGGTTTATTTGCAGTGCAATACGCGAAGTTGTTGCCTGGGGAATGAGGCTTACTGCCGGGTTCGACGGGGGTTCAGTGGCACAAGACGCGACCAATCATGACGAGAGGACCTTCCGGCGGTGGGAGAAGGAGCGAAGATAGTTATTTCCGTCCGCCCACCCGGTCACCCACGTCGGTTGCCGTACCGAGTTTTTGTCGGTCTGATCGCCCGACAGTCCAGCATTCTGACCGTCAACCCTTCTTGATCCTGCCTTTGACTAATTTGAGCCTCGATGAATTCGCCCGACCGTTTGGGCTGGTGACGAGTTCCGTCCACCACTGGTAGACATCGGATCGGTTGAACCGAAGCGTCTTCTCCGTAAATTTCTTATAAGGCAACGGATGATGGCTTCGCTTTTGGGCACGACGTTGGCAGAGACGGCGAACGGTCGCACTGTCGGTTTGAAGAAACTCGGCGACATCCCTGACCGTCATTATTGAATGACCCGAGTCGTTTGATGCAAACTGGAGCCGAATCTTTCGATTTTCGTCATCCACAATGACAGTGAACGTTCGATCATAATTCCGCTCTATCCACTTTTGAAAGTCCGCCCCCTCAAAGAATCTCGCCAGAAAACGAAGTCTCTGGGCATCCATCACACTGCGTCCTGTTGCTGGGGTCGTCCCGTTCGACTGGCTCCCTGCCCATTTCTCAATATCAGGTCGATTGAATCGAATCATCTTTTCTGACACTTTGACGAAAGGAAGACGTGACATCTGTCGTCCCCCGCACAACCGACGAACCTTCTCCCGATCAACTCGAAGAAATTGGGCAACGTCCTGAACTGTCATCACCTGTTGTCCAGAATCTTTCGACACAAAACTCAGCCGGAGTTTTCGATCTTCAATCTGATTAATGACGACCTCGAAGGAGCGGTTGTTTTCCCGTAACATGAAGTTCGCCCACGCATTGCTTCCAAAAAAGCCGTGTCAAGCCGACAATCTGTCTAGCTGGAATTCCGTGGTCAAGCCCTACTCCGAATTTGGAAATGAGTGGCTCTAGCAATGCCGTTTCCTCTGGGGTTGTTTGCCCCGCAGTAATGTGGAAACTGTGTCTTCCTCGAACCGTTGAACCACAATCTTTGCATCGGTAGGTCATTGCCCACCCCCCGCAACCTTCGCCCTGCTACGCTCACGGGCGTTCATCGCCAGTTTGTTTTCTTTGTCTACGAAGTAATACTTCATGACAATGTCAATCGAGTTGCCCATCGCCTTCGAAACTTCCTCGGCAGACCACCCGTCATGCACGAGGAGGGTTCCAAATCCCCGGCGAAGCGCGTAAAACGCGTACCCTTCCCAATTCATCTTGTTTGTTTCGCAGTTCGGTCGGATGATTCGGTCACTCAGGATGTTCACGTTGACTGGGTTGCCGTCACGATTCGGAAAGACCCATCCAGACTCAGGACGGCCATTCGTCTCCCACCACGCTTTCAGAACCGGAGTCAATTTGTCTCTGAACGGCACGATTCGATCCTTGCCCGTCTTCGTCGTCGGCTTCTCTTTGCCGTAAACGTATGCCTTGCGGACGGTGATGGTCGCACTTGTCAAATCAACTGACTGCCATTGCAGGGCAGCGATCTCACTAGGCCGCAGGCCCGCCCAGATGCCGACCGCGATAACACATTGGGCGAGTTGGACGTTCCAATCGCTCCGACCATTGCGGTCTTTATCGAGGTTCGCTATCATCGCCTCGACTTCCTTTTCGGTGAACGCTTCCCCTTGTTCGGCGTCGATGACGGGCACACTTGAGACCTTAACGTCGCGCCACGGGTTGTGCTTGCAGTGCCCGAGTTCGGTCGCCCGGGCGAAGATTCCGCTGGCGACGGAATGGATATGTTTGATCGTGTTAATTCCATAGGGTCGGTCATCGTCAGGTCGCCGAAGATTCTGAAGGAACTGGGCACCGACGTACGGCTCGTAGTTCTTGAAAGTCTTCGTTCCGTTAAAGTGGTCGGCTAGATAGGTGTCCCAGTATCGTTGACAGGATATGAGAGTCGTATGCGACTTCTGGCCGGTCTTCACGAGTTCCTCCAGCCACGGCAAGAAGACCGTCTCGTAGAACGATGTCACGGTCATGTCGCCGCTGGGGGCCGCCGGTTCCGCCGTCTTTGGGACCACAGGCTTGAGGCTCGCATTCTCCCACTGTTCAATTTGCCGTTGTTGAGCGACCGCCAATTCCTGAACTCGCCAGTGACCAGCGTGAGGATATTCCGCGCTCTTTCGTACCAGCAGAACCGTCTGTTGAATTCTCAACCGGCGACCGTTCGTCCCGAGTCGGTTCAGGGGTTCTCCTGTTTTGATACTCACCGAACTATAGGCTTTGAGATGCCACCCATTGCTTGCAAGAATGACGCTCGCCATAGTGCCTCCACCAAAGACAGTATGGTCGACAAGCAAGATATAATCAAGGAAGATCCGCGCGAAACGAGTTATGTGATGCTGGAAACAAATGTACTTAGGTAATATGGAACTGATCGGCCAAACCATCTCGCACTACCGCATCGCCGGCCAGCTAGGGAGTGGCGGGATGGGGGTTGTTTACGAAGCGCAAGACCTCGATCTGGGGCGTCGCGTCGCTCTGAAGTTCTTGCCGCCGCAGCTCTCGCGCGAGCAAAGTGCGCTCGACCGTTTTCTGTTTGAGGCCCGCACCGCATCGGCGCTGAACCATCCGAACATCTGCACCATTTATGCGGTCGAAAGAGCCCAGCTTGAGAACGGGCAGGAACAATCCTTCATCGCCATGGAGTTGTTGGAAGGCGAGACCCTGGATCGTCGCCTGAGCGCTGGCGCGATGCCGCTGGAGCGCCTGCTCGACTGGGGTATCCAACTGGCGGATGCGCTCGACGCCGCCCATGCCAAAGGAATCATCCATCGCGACATCAAGCCGGCAAACATATTTCTGACCCAGCGTGGGCAGGTTAAGGTGCTGGACTTCGGCCTAGCCAAGCTGGCGCACCCCGAAATGGAGATGGAAACCATCGGAGCCACACAGGATTCGCCGGGGCCGCTGCACCTTACGAGTCCGGGCTCGACCGTCGGCACCATCGCCTACATGTCCCCGGAGCAAGCGCGCGGTGAAGAACTCGATCCGCGCACGGACTTGTTCTCTCTCGGCGTCGTCATCTACCAAATGGCAACTGGACACTTCCCTTTTTCCGGCGCCACCTCGGCCGTAGTCTTCCACGCCATTCTTGAGCTCGATCCGATTCCAGCGACGCGCCTGAATTCCGTGCTGCCGCAGAAACTCGAGGAGATCATCGAGAAGGCTCTCGAGAAAGACCGCGACCTGCGCTACCAGTCGGCCGCCGATCTGCGCGGGGACCTCAAGCGTCTGAAGCGCGATACAGAGTCCGGACGCAAGTCTGCGCAGGCGGCTTCTACGAGCGCGCCCGCAGTACCGACATTTGCGTCCCCGGCGGCTACCGCTGAGGTCCTTTCGGCCCAGCACACGACTGGCAGCTCCGCCGCGGTCTCCGCCGCGCGTCAAAGCAAACTTAGCGCCGGCTTAAGGGCTGGAATCGTGGTCGTGTTGGTGGCAGCGGCAGCTTACGGGATCTACGCTTTTCTCACGCGCGGTCGCCGCGCTCCGTTCCAGGACATTTCTGTGACCAAGGTTACCGACACTGGCGACGCGATACACGTCGCCATCTCGCCGGATGGCAACTACATCCTGAGCGTGACGAGAAACAACGGGCTGGCGAGCCTCTGGTTGAGAAATGTGCCCACCAACAGCAATGCTCAGGTCCAGCCTCCGGCAGACGTGTACTACACCGGCCTGCGTTTCTCTCCGGATGGGAATTATCTCTATTTTGTGCGCAGCGATCCGGGGAATCCAGAACTGAAGTTTTTGTACCGGGCTCCGCTGCTCGGGGGTGTGCCGCAAAAGCTCGCGGCCGATGTCGACTCGAACATTACTTTTTCTCCCGACGGAAAGTCGTTTGCCTTCATGCGCTACGACAATCCGGAACCGGGGAAATACCGGCTCATTGTTCGCCCGGTAGAGGGTGGCGAAGGGCAGGAAAGCACGCTGGCGAGCGGTTCGAAGACGATCTACTATTCCGGTGGCGCCGCCCGGGCGCTCGCCAATCCCGCGTGGTCTCCCGATGGAAAGACGATAGTGTGCGACGAGTTGAGCGCGGGAAATGTATTGGAAAGCCTTGTGGCTGTGGACGTTGGCAGCGGCCGGCGAAAAAGGTTCTTCGACAGCACCGGATTCTACGATTCTCCGACATGGTTGCCGAACGGCAGCGGATTGCTGGGGCTGTTACGGGGCCAAAGTTCCAATTTCAATCAATCCCAGATCGCGTTCGTCTCCTATCCTGATGGCAAGCTGTCTCCCATCACCCGCGATACCAACACTTACGTGGATCTCAGCATTGCGGCTAGCGGACATGCGTTCGCGACGATTCTGAGCGAAGACCGCTGGAACTTGTTCGTGATGCCCGCTTCCGGAACCGGAACCCAAGGCCGCCCTATCACCTGGGCGTGGGCCAACACCAATTTCACCTGGACAACGGATGGTCAGCTGATCGGCGATCAGGCAAACGCCCTCAATCGGATCGACACGGCGACGGGCAGCAAGACTGTGATCGCAACCGAACCAGGAAAGCCGAGCGGCAATCCCGCCGCGTGCGCCGACGGCCGCTATATAGTGTTTGAGCTGGTGCTCCATGGAAACACCAGTGACGACAACGTTTGGCGCATCGATTCATCGGGCAGCAATTTGAAGCAGCTTACCACTGGCAAGCGCGACCATCTCGCCCTATGCTCGCCCGATAGCCGCTGGGTGTACTACATCGAGGAAAAAGATGCGGGAAAGCTGGCTCGGGTTTCGATCGAGGGCGGGACCCCGCAAACCATCTCGAACCTGCCCATTTCCGGCATCTTTGGTCTCTCGCCCGACGGCAAATTGGCCGCGTTCGCAACTCTCGAGCATTCCGGAGAGCACAAGCAGATGCTGGCTCTCGTGGCCACCGATTCCGGCCAAACTAAACTTCAGGAGTTTGAACGCTTCACTTTCGGGCCAGTGCGCTTCAGTCGCGATGGCAAAGCCGTGGTCTATCCCGTGCGTGACAACGGCGTGGACAACCTTTGGCTGCAGCCGCTGGACGGTTCCAAGGGCAAGCAGCTTACCGATTTCATTTCCGAACACATCTACGACTTCCACTGGTCCTTCGATGGCAAACAGTTGGCGATGGTTCGCGGCCACACAGATGCAGACGTGGTTCTGATCCGCGACGCACGGCAACAGTAAGCGTCTGACCAGGCTGACCAGGGCGCTTTTAAGCAGCGACGGCTATACAATAGCGAGCCCCTTCCGGTACCGGCGCCAGGCAAAAATGACCGGCAAGGCGAGGATCACCAGCCAGATCAGCAGCGTGGGGCCGTCCTCGGCAAAGAACAGTACGATCCCAAGAACCGTCTCCGACGCGTTGCGATAGCCCGCCACGAACCCGTTATGCATGCGGGTGGAGACGGAAGCGGCCGGCGGGTTTAACTGCGCCTTGTACTCTTCGGTAAGTTGCAGCTCGACCGTAGCGAACTCGACACGGTGTTCGAGGGCCTTCTGCTCCGCTTCCATGCGTTCGATATCGCCACGGACGCGCGCGATCCCCTCCTCCACTTGCAGCACCTCGACCACGTTTCCGGTGCGCTCCTCAAGGATGGTGCGGAAGCGCTTTTCGGTTTCGCGGGAATTTTTCAGGCGTGCAACCAAGTCGGCGTGCCGGTGGGTGACTTCTTCGCCGGATTGCGATTCGTTTTCGACACGGCCGAGGGTTTTCAGATCGGCGCCCGCCACAGCCAGTTCGGGCGCAGGAATTCGGAGGGACGCCTGCAGACCGCGGGGAGCGTTCTCCGGAGTACTCACGCTCAGTTGCGCGGGATACCCGTGATGCCGCACCAGGATACTGTCGAGAGACAAACGGGAAGCGGCGAAATCTTTCACCACGATCGCGAGGGAGACGGTGCGTGCGATCATAGGGCCCGGAATAACCTTGCCCTGCTGATCGGTTGGCGGCTGAGCACCGACCGGAAACGAGTTCGCGGCATGATCACCAAGTCCGTGAAAACTACCGTTCGAATCCGCTGCAATGCCGGGCGTGCTTAGTGTCGCGAGTCCTGAAAACGCTCGGCCCTGAGATGGTTTGGATTGCTGGTCGGTGATTGGCGCTGGGTCCATCAATTTGGCGCCGGCCCGCAGCTTATCGGAGTGGCCTTTGTCAGAACTCTCTCTTTCCGTCTGTCGCTCCCTCCCCTGGTAAGCAACGGCTTCAGACATTGTTACCAAACGAGTGCGGTGCAAAGTTTGCCGGGAAAAAGCCAGCCCAAGCAATAGCACTGCCAGCGTCCCTCCAGTCGCAATCGCCCATTGCCTCCAGTTCCAAAAGCTGGGGCGAACAAAGAGGTTCGTTTTGCCGATTTCGAGTCCTGGGCCGGTCTTGGCTGCCAGGGCTGTAACGGAGTCCTCCAGTTTTAGCGGAACAGCCTCGACGTTCCAGCGGGAAAGCGACAGCGACGTGCTGCGGAACTGGTCAGCGAGCACACTGCATTCCGCACAGCGTTCGAGGTGCGCGGAGACGGCTTGCGCGTCCCCGGCGGAAAGTTCGTCGTCGAGAAAGGCCATGACTTGTTCGGGGGCCACCGGATGTGCGGTCGTATTCATACGCGTCCCTCGGATTCCGTGAGTGCTTCTGGGGATAGTTTGGGAGCGGGGGCGGCGAGCAGGTCGCGCAGCGCCATCCGCGCCCGGAATAGGCGCGAGCGCACGGTGTTCAAGGGCAAACCCAGCAACTCGGCAATCTCGGTGTAGCGCAGCTGCTCAAATTCACGCAGCAACAGAATTTCGCGATCCAGACGTTCCAGTCTGCTCACCGCTTGGCGCAGCCACACTTCCGCGTCCATGGCGTTCCGCAAGGCGGGTTCGCGAACCCCAGCCGCTGGCCCCAGAAACGTCGCCCGAAACGCCGTTTTCCGGCGATGAGCACGCAAAATTTTAAAGCCGATCGCATAAAGATACGTTCGAAAAAGGGCGCGCGATTCGTAGCGCGACGACGCGCGAAGTACCGCAAGAAAAGTCTCTTGCGCCA
>Ga0302324_100025412_pt1 | contig 11369 bp, 9 predicted proteins | sample Palsa_T0_1_FD_201949 | JGI IMG/M metagenome (GOLD analysis project Ga0302324, IMG submission 201949) | Peat permafrost microbial communities from Stordalen Mire near Abisko, Sweden - Palsa_T0_1 | ecosystem: Environmental > Terrestrial > Soil > Palsa > Peat permafrost | place: Sweden: Abisko... | reverse complement strand
CAACGCTTCGACGCCGCCCTTGCGAGCGGCTCCGCATGACTCGGGGCCGATGTGGGTCGCTAACTCACATTCGTATGACTTTTTCATTCACTACACCTCGCCGGTTTGACCGGCGCACAAGGAGAAACCAAATGATACCGATGTCTCAGGCAATGCTGGTAGAGATTCAACAGGAAGCCGCGACTACCAGGCGCGTACTCGAACGAGTCCCCGAAAATAAGCTGGCGTGGAGACCCCACCAGAAGTCGATGACGCTCGGGCAACTTGCGCTGCACACGGCAGGGGTGCCGGGCGGCATTGCGAAAATTTCGCAGGCCGACGAATTCGACGCTTCGCAGGCAAACTTCGGCGTGAAGCAGCCGGAAAGTTTGGGAGAAATCTTTGCGGCGCACGATGAAAGCGTGCGGGGCGCCGAAGATTGCCTGAAAGCACTGACGCAAGAGAAAGCGAACGCGACCTGGCGGCTGAAAATGGGAACAAAGGAAGTTCTCGCCATCCCGCGCGCGGCGCTGCTTCGCTCGATCATGCTGAATCACTGGTACCACCATCGCGGCCAGCTGTCGGTGTATTTGCGGTTGCTGGATGTTCCGCTGCCGTCGATTTACGGCCCGAGCGCGGACGAAAATCCGTTCGCCTGATTTCGCAGGGGGATGGGATCGAGCGGGGGATCCAGTCGAGTTTCCCGATCGGTCAGCTGCGGTCGCCCGACTGCTTCGCCAGGCGGCCCAGAAACTCCTGCACTTCCGCGCGAAGGGCGAAACTGCGAGGGGCCACCGCCAGCACCAGGGCGTCTGCCCATTCAAGGTCCCGCACGCGAGGTGCGACGTACCCCTTGTGTATTCCGTCCTGGGGCTCCGCGCTTCCCAGAAAGCGCAGCCGGATATCGCATTTCGCCTGGACCGCTCCCAGAGCAAGATCGAGCGCGAGTTTCTCGCCGCCCGCATCTTCTGAGTGGAAGATAACGAGGACGTTCATCGGATACGACTATCCTGTGGCGCGAATTCCATACGGAAGGCTCCCCGTCAACAATATATGATATAGAAGCTCCGAAGGGATGGACGACTTGCGGGTATCGGGGAGGATAAGTCGTGATTACAATTCGCAGAAGCGAGGAGAGGGGCCACGCAAAGCATGGGTGGCTCGATTCGCGTCATACTTTTTCGTTTGCCGATTATCATGATCCCGAGCACATGGGATTTCGCAGCCTGCGCGTCATCAACGAAGATCGCGTCGCTCCGGGAAGGGGCTTTGGCGCGCATGCCCATCGCGATATGGAAATACTCAGTTATGTGCTGGAGGGGACGCTTGCACACAAAGACAGCATGGGGCATGAGGAACGGCTGAATCCGGATGAGATTCAAAAGATGTCCGCAGGCAGCGGCATCGTTCACAGTGAGTTCAATGGATCGGCTACCGAACCCGTTCATTTTCTCCAGATTTGGATTGAACCCAAATCGGACGGAGGCGCGCCCGCATACGAGCAGCTGCGATTGGATACCGCGGCAAAACGCGACAAGCTCCTGCTCTTAGCCGGACCGGACCGTGTCGCCGGAGCCGCCCAGATTAATCAGGACGCACGGGTCTTTGTCACGGAGGTTTCGCCCGGCCACACGGTTGCACACGATTTGCAGAAGAACAGACATGCATGGGTTCAAGTCGTGCGAGGAGCGGTCAAAGTAAACGGCGCCAGCCTGGCGACCGGCGATGCAGCGGCTCTCAGTAAGGAAGAGAAACTGACCATCACGGGCGAAGGCTCGCAGCCAAGCGAACTTTTGATCTTTGACCTGAACTAGGCGAAACACCCGACCCTGAATTCTACACCCCGGTTCGGCGCAGCCAACGCGCGGGCAAAGGGACACACCGGAATGATCTGGTCGCAATCCGGCGATCTTATGTATTAAAATACCCGCCAATTAGCCGATCGTTGTCTGAAGGAGTTCCTATGGTCACCATCACCGTCAACGGTGTCCGGCGCGAGATTCAGGCGCCCGGCGACACCCCGCTGCTTTATGTTCTGAGAAACGATCTTGAGCTGACCGGGCCGCAGTTCGGCTGCGGGCTGTCCCAGTGCGGGGCTTGTTCGGTTCTGCTCGACGGCAAGGAAATCCGCTCGTGCTCGACGCCTGTCTCGGAAGCAGCGGGCAAGGAGGTCACGACGCTTGAGGGCCTCCCCGCGAGGTGGGCTAAGCAGAAGGGCCTGTCGCAAGCGGAAACGGAAAAACCCCTCCACCCCATTCAACAAGCCTGGATCGCGGAACAGACGCCTTTGTGCGGCTTCTGCCAGAGCGGCATGATGATCAAGGCGACCGAGCTGCTCGAAAGCAACGCAACGCCCACCGTCGAGGAGATCAAGCAGGCTTTTACGACGTCGGGGCCGTCAGCCCATCTTTGCCGCTGTGGAAGTTACACCGCCATCATTGAAGCCGTGCAGCGCGCTTCGACGATGATGGCGAAAGCGAGGTAAGCGATGGCTATCTCCAACGAAAAATCGGTCGACGTTTTTGGGGCCACGCTGACGCGCCGCGCGTTCGTGAAAGCGGGCGGTGCACTGTTTGTTGGCATCAGCGTAGCTGGGGCAGGCATCTTGACGAAGGGCGCCCAAGCTGCCACCGGTAACACGAACTCACTTGACCCGGCGCTACCCTCTTCCTGGATCGAGATTCATCCCGACAACACGATCCTGATTCGCACGGGTAAGAGCGATTTCGGCCAGAGCACAACGTTCACAGCGTACCGCCAGATTGTGGCCGAAGAACTGAATGCGCCGTTCGAGGCCATCACGACGGTCGTGACGGGCGACACCAACAGCACGCCCGACGGCAGCGGCGCCTTCGACTTTCTCGGCCGAGGAATGCCGAACATCCGCAAAGCCGCGGCTTACACGCATCAAGCCCTGCTCGATCTGGCGTCGCAGCGGCTCGGCGTCCCCAAGAGCGAGCTTTCCGTCAAGGACGGCATCGTTTCCGGCGGCGGCAAGAAGATTTCCTACGGCGATCTGGTGAAGGATCAGCAGTTGAATCTCACCATCCCGGTGAGCGGAACGCTCACCGACATTCGCGGGTTGACCATCGAAGGCAATCCGCCGATGAAGCCGGTCAGCCAGTACACGATTATCGGAAAGTCCTTCCGCAACACGATCACTGCTTCCAAAGTCGCCGCTCGCGAGACCTGGGCCACCGATGTGCGTCTTCCCGGAATGCTGCATGCGCGGATGGTGCACCCGAAAACGCTTGGTTCGACACTCGTCTCCGCCGGCGAATTGGATAAGACCCGATTTCCAAACGCGCAGGTTATCGTCAAGGGCAACCTGGTCGGCGTCGTCGCGCCCACGGAGTGGGAAGCCATCCGCGCCGCGCAGCAGGTAGCAAGCGCCACCAAATGGACGAATTGGAAAGGCCTGCCCGGCAGCACGAACCTGCACCGCTACTTGAAAGATAGCGCCGACTGGAAATCAGCGCCGGTGTCCAAGGGCGATAAGAACCGCGGCGACATTGCGCCCGCGATGGCCGCGGCCAGTAAAAAGCTTGCCGCCACGTATGAGTTTTCCTACATGAAGCACGCGCCCATCGGGCCGGCCATGGCTGTGGCCGATGTTCGAGCCGACGGCGAAGTGCACATCTACGCGCATAACCAGAATCCTCAGGCGCTGCGCGGGGAAATTGCCACGATGCTGGGCATTTCCACGAATCGCGTGGTGGTGCATGCGTTACCAGGACCCGGCCACTACGGCCGGTCCAACGGCGGAAACGCAGGCGCGGAAGATGAAGCGGTCATTCTATCGCAAGCCGTGGACCGGCCCGTCCGCGTGCAGTGGATGCGACCCGATGACCTGCAATGGTCCACGCAGTCGCCGGCGGCCGTCGCGGATGTGCAAATCGGACTCGACGACAACGGCAAAATGGTCGCCTATCAGGTGGACCATTACATGCCCGCGCCCCAGGACGACCGACCCATTGGCGCCGTGATCGCCGGCTTGCCGACGATGCCCGCACCCGAGCCGCACGCTTCGCCTGCCAACATCACCGCTTCCACGGGTAACCGCCTTTCCGATCCGTGGGTCTACGACGGCGTACCACGACTGGCGGAATTCGGCCACGGCACGTTCCAGGTTGGCCAGCAAGCTTCGCCGCTCACCGTCGGGCTCCGCGATCACAGCATGCGCACGCCAGGACAATTCCAGCAGAATTTCCCTCGTGAATTGGCCATCAATGAAGCGGCCGCGCTCGCTGGCGTCGACGCCATCCAGTTCCGCATCGATCACGCAACCGAAGAGCGCCTCATCCGCGTGCTCAAAACTGTCCGCGACGCGTCCGGGTGGGAAACGCGCCCGTCGCCGCAGGCGCGTCCAGTCTCGACTGGCGATTCGCCGGTGCGCGGCCGCGGCGTCTCGGCCATGCTCCGTGCGGCCACTTACTGGGCGTGTGTTTGTGAGATCGTCGTCACTCCCAGCACGGGAGCAATCGTGGTGGAGAAGTACACCATCGCCGTCGATCCCGGGATCGTCGTGAACCCGATGCAGATGAAGCGCCAGGTGGAAGGCGGAGCGGTGATGGGCATCTGCCACGCACTGCTGGAAGAGGCCACCTTCGACGAAAGCGGAATCACGAATCGTGACTGGCGCACGTATCCGATCCTCAAGATGGCGGACATTCCGGAGATTAAAGTTGTGCTGCTCCACCGGCCGGAAGTCGGCAGCTATGGCGGCGGATCGGAGGCTGCCAATGCCCTCGCTGCGCCCGCGATTGCCGCGGCGCTCTTTGATGCCACAGGGAAGATCATGCGGCGCCTGCCGCTAAAGCCTGCTTACGTGCAAGCGGCTCTCAAAGCCTGAGGGACGATCGCCTCCCTGTGCGAACTCCAACTGTCTTGGCCTGTCAGCAGGTACGCAAAAGTGCGGTCCTGGCGCTCGCGTTCCTCGCTGTTGTCGTAATCCCAGGCAGGGCGTCATGGGGCCAGACCCAAGCCGAAGCGAAGAACATGAAGCTCGTCGGCTCAAACGACTTGCAGGGCCGCAGCGCCTATCAGCCGACGATCGAAAAGCAGGGCGACCGATACATCGCCTACATCGGCCACCACGGAGGGAAAGCCCTGGATCCCCTGTCGGGCCGCGAGGAACCGAACGGAACCTCCATCCTCGATGTTACTGATCCTGCCCAACCCAAATATCTCGCGCACATTCCCGGCGAGCCCGCCGATCCCCACGCCACGGGAGAATCCGGCGGCGCGCAGATGGCGCGCGTGTGCACCGGCCTGCCCCACGCGGACGCGAGCAAATTCTATCTGCTGCGCAGCTTTGGCGACTCCGCACATGAAATTTGGGACGTGACCGACCCAACGAAGCCCAGCCGCGTCACCGTGATCGTGGGCCACCTTCACGACACGCACAAAAACTGGTGGGAATGCGATACCGGCATCGCGTATCTCGTTTCCGGTTTGTCCGGCTGGCGCACCCGGCGCATGATGCAGATTTATGACTTGAGCGATCCCGTGCATCCGGTGTTCATCCGGAATTTCGGCCTGCCCGGGCAGCAGCCGGGAGCGACCAGGCCGGTCCCCAGCGATATGCACGGCGCTATCTCCACCGGGCCGAAGGGCAACCGGCTGTACGTGGCCTATGGAACCACCAAAAACGGCGTGCTGCAGATTCTCGACCGCAAGAAGCTTTTGACCGGCCCCAAAGAGCCAACCGACGCGAACCTGAGGTATCCGCAAATCGCGCGCGTCAATCTTCCGCCGGACGTGGGAGCGCACACGTCGTTTCCGATCCTGGGCGTCACGCTTCCCGAGTTCGCGAATCACAAATCGGGCAACGTGCGCGACTTCGTCGCAGTGGTTGGCGAAGCGCTCGACAACGAATGCCAGCAGCCCCGCCAGATGGTGCGCTTTTTCGACATCACCACCGAAACGATACCCGTGGGCGTTTCCACCTGGACCGTCCCGGAGACGAGCGAGAATTTCTGCGCCCACGGCGGACGCTTTGGCACGCACTCCTCGAACGAAAATATGACTCCCATCTACTACAAGCGCGTGCTCTTCCTGGCGCACTTCAATGCCGGCGTGCGCGCCCTTGATGTGCGCGACCCATTCCATCCCACCGAAATCGCGTACTACATTCCCGCAGTCACCGATAAAACCGACAAGCGCTGCGTCGGAACCGGCGCGGACCAGCATTGCAAGGTCGCAATCCAAACCAACAACGTGGATGTGGACGACCGCGGCTACATCTACGGCGTCGACCGCGCGAACACCGGCATGGTCATCCTCGAGCTTTCCGGCGAAGCAAGATCCGTCGCGAATCTCCCTTAGAAACCGAGTGAGGCGGCTCCGGCCGTCCGGTGACATCTAATGATGGAGTCGCTCGCGTCGATGCATCGATATTTCATCCATTGCCACCTATGCGTCCATCTGTCTCCGCTTAAGGTTTCGTCCCAGCTGTCTCCGTCGGGCTAGGCAAGGTCTCCGCAGATATAGTCGCTGCATCCTCTGGCAGAAGGAGTCTCTCCCCCACTAGCCGGTCGGCTGCTCGTTTTCGTTTGGCGGTAAAGTCCTCTCGACTCGGATAGCGCTCTTCCAACGAGAGCCGGGAGTCATGATTCGCGAGGCGCTCCTTCCGAGTGCCCGCAAACGGAATGTAACTTCCGTAGAGAGCGCACAGGTCGCCCTCCGCAAAGCCTTCTGCGCGGGTGTTACGCCCGGAGTAAGTGCCGGTGGGAACGGCGATCTCCGGAGGCTCAATGCCTCCTATCGGATTGCCGTCGGCGTTGGTGCGTTCGACGAAGATGGGATACTCAGGCCCGGAGGCAGTGGGGGGCTGGTGGCTGTAGTCGAGGGGCCAAATTCGGTTGATATTCGGGCTGAAGGGAACGCCGGGTATATCGGGCCACAGCTTGGCGGCCTGAGCCATTGTGACCAGGGTGCCGTCCTTCAAGTTCGGGTAGCGGCTGGGAGGAGGCTCGACACCCTCGGTAACCCATTGGTCGAGAGCCAGAAACAGCGCCCGGGCGTAGTATCGGTAACGCAGTTGGTTTTTGAGTTCCTTGCAGACGCCGCGTTCCGGCGTTCCCAAAGTTGACCCGACAATGTCGTTGGACTCATGCGGAACGCCCGGTATATAAACGCGGATGTTGTCCGGGATGGGGACCGGTTTCCCGCTCGGACTGGTGACGACAAGCGACGCGCGACCCTGCCACATTTCCGTATCGGTATCGAGGTGGAATATCTTCGGGCACGAATGCGACTTCGTGCATTTCGCGAGTATTCCGTCGGTCTTGCCGCTGGAGGGATCCGTGGTTGTCGCGTAGGTGAAAGGAAAGTCGGCGCCCTGAAACAGATGGTCCTCGTGCTGCCGCGTAAACCGCCCGGGTTGCGCAAATTCGGCGTTGGTAAATGTCTTGCGCGAGCCGGAAACGAGGGCGAACATACCGTCAAACACGGTGCGGCCCGAGTCATCAATATTGAAATCCTGATACACCATGTCCTTTAACAACCGCCCGCTTTGCGAAACGCCGAGGCCAAGCACCGCTTTGTATGGGGTCGCTGGATGCACGGGATTCGGCTGTCCGGCAGAGTCCGTCTCCGCATAGCGGAGGAACAACACGAAATCGCGAATGGAGGCGAAGGCGATGCCTTCCACCACGGCGCCCGTCGCGGGGTAAATGAACTCGTAAAGGGCCTCGGTATCCATCCCGGGAGGAGCCGTAATGCGCAAGTGCCGTGCATCGGCGTAGCTCCAGCTTGAAGCAGCCACGGGTTTACGCGGATCGGCCTCCCGCTCACGGACGGTCAGAGTTGCCGCGGAAGGATCCGTGTTGGCCGCAGGATATGTGAGGGCCACCGTGAACACGGGAGTCGGAGGAACGGTGGTAAGTTCCTCCCTCGTTATAGCGGTAATCGGTTTTCCGTCGCGCATGGCGATGGGGAACTTGGCCTTCAAGAGTCCCGGCTTGGAAGTCTCCGCGGAATCCTCGGCTTCCCAGGCGCTCCAAGCCACGGTGTAACCGCGTTTCATCAGGAGCGCTGTGGCCGGATCGGTAACCGCGGCGGGCGGTGTGGAGTGATTTTCGCTGAGATTCATGTCCGAAAGCGCCTTCTCATGGCCGCGATTCAGCACGTCATAAACAAGCCGCCCGTTGCCCTTGTTGATGTCGACCGGCTTTAGAATGGTGATATCCATGCTGTATTCCACATGGCCACGAGCATTCACAGGAGCGTACTGGAGATTGACGATTCCCGCGTTCATGGCCGCCTTCGGATCGAGTTCGCCGTACGCGGTTCCCGTGAGGAACTCATAGGGGCCGGTGCTTCCAAACGACGCGCCGCCAAAAGCCGCCTGGCGCTTGGCAATCACGATTTTCGTGATACCAACGCCGCCGGCAGGCTTCCCTTGGCCGCTCGCGCACGGGAGCGCCAGGATCCAGCCAATGCAAAAAAGCAAGAATGTCCTATTCATGCCACACGCTCCCAGATCTGTTTTTAGTGAAGCCTTCCAGTGGATCGACAAGCCGTTACTAAATCTTTACAGTATCGCGACCTCTACCCTTGGCCGTCTTCTGTCCATTAGGTGCCGCCGATTATATCGCGTTGTCCAGAACTGTGGAGCCATAGTCATTTCCGCAGCGGTGCGTTCTGTGGCTGAGCGCAGTCGATTCGAGCTCTTGGCCCCCTTACGGGGCATCATTAACTCTATGCAGAGAATTTTCACGGAATGTCGAGATTTGATCTCTCCAAAAGAACCAGAGAATCAAGAGGGTTACGCAGGTACGCGAGGGATCGGCCGAAGAACAACATCGCCGATTCTTTGTGGCGGTGGACGCAGTTGGCCGTTGTGCGCGAGGGCAGTGTGGCAGCCGGGGATAGGATTCTCCCCATCAGTCAAGACTCAAACGCGATTACTGTCTCCGAGATTACTCGCCTGTATGTCGCTAAAAAATACAACCAAGACGATCTTGCTTCGTTACGGCGTGCGACCAGTGTGGCGGCACTGCCTGACAGTTGGAAGGAGCACTTTCGGGAGCGACTGCAGCGGATGAAGGCCTGAGATGCGCACGCGGAAAAGAGCCCAGCGCGGGGGCAAAGACGGCATCGGACTCGGAAGCAACGTTAGTAGAAGTCTGAGGTACAGAGAACGCTTGCGAAAGCGATATCGCCCGGAACGTGTACGAATTCTGTTTGTCGGCGAAGCACCCCCTGCTTCTGGCCTGTTCTTTTATCAGGCAAATTCAGGACTTTACCGTGCCATTAGGGATACTTTCTTGGCTGCATTTCCATCTTTAGGAAAAGACGAGTTCCTTGAATCTTTCAGAGAACTCGGTTGTTACCTCGTCGATCTCTGTGAGAAGTCCGTCGACAAGATGGATAAACAATCGCGCCAGCTTATCTGCGAGGCGGGCGAAGACAGCTTAGCTCGCAGACTTCGGCAACTTCGTCCGAAGATTATCGTCACGGTTGTTCGGTCTATCGAGAGCAGTGTGAGACGAGCCGAGGTACGTGCGAAATGGTCGGGTGTGCAAGTCGCGCTTCCATATCCTGGACGATGGCATTACTACCGCACCGTCTTCCGTGAGAAGCTAACATCGGTGCTTCACGGCAGCCTCGCCACCAGGGTAAAACATCTTAAGATCAGGAGAACTTATGTCGTCCCGTCCGCCTTTACCTCCGTTCAATCGTGAGACAGCAGCTCAGAAAGTCCGCTTGGCTGAGGACGCTTGGAATTCACGAGATCCCGAGAAAGTCTCGTTGGCTTACACGCCTGACTCCCGCTGGCGAAACCGCTCTGAGTTAATAAATGGGAGAGAGGAGATTGTCGCTTTTCTCAAACGTAAGTGGGTAAAGGAATTGGAGTATAGGCTGATTAAGGAACTGTGGGCGTTCGATGCCGACCGAATCGCGGTACGTTTTGCGTACGAATGGCACGACGATTCTGGAAATTGGTTTCGGTCCTATGGCAATGAAAATTGGGAATTCAACACGGACGGTTTCATGAGGTTACGTTTGGCAAGCATAAACGATTTGCCGATCACTCAATCAGAGCGCAAGTATCATTGGCCGCTTGGCCGCCGCCCAGATTCCCATCCCGTGTTAACTGATCCCGCGCAAATCCTTCGGCAGCTGGCTACTCTTCTCGACAAGTATACTTTTCAGCCGTTCATGGGTCTTTACGGGCTCGGGCGGGAATTTCATCTTCCGGGCCACAGTTGCTGGTGTTCCGATCTGCTCCTTGCCCAGATCCCGAAAATGGACCAGAAAATCGGCCTCGTCGACGATCTTTTGATAGCGCGGGTCACTTACCGAGAAACCCTGGCCAGGATTCAGAAGCTTTCCATCAGGAGGGGCATAGTAAAGAGTCGCCGTGTCCATCTCTCGCTGTTTGACTAGCTCTATCGCCTCGAAGAGGACCGCCATCGCATCCTTCAAAATAGCAGAGCCTGCCACGTATTTCTCCCCTACCGTGACGGCGACCGTGTAACGCGAGGATACCGCGTTCAAGGCGGCCACGATTTCGTGGCTGACCAAGTGAAACCGGTCCTCCTCCCAAGAGCGCCCCACTTCGCGGATCTCGACGAAATAGGACACCCCTTCCCGCTCCGCCAAGAGGTCCGGACCTTTCTTCGGCGCCGTGGGCTCAAGCGTTACCGTGAAGCCTTGCTGGGCCAAGAAAACGGCCATTTCCATTTCGACAAGGGTAGAGGCGTACTCGGACTGAAATTTTCGTCGCAAGTCCTTCTCGACACGGCGGTCTCAATGGGTCGTCGCAACACCAGGACGGAGTTCTAAGCCGAGGAATTCCAAAGGCTAAGAAGCATCCGCGAACCAAAAGCGAAGAAAAGGCGTCCTGTTTAGGTAAAAGCGAACTGCAACCCCAAAGCTCGGTCCACTTGAAACGTATTGCCAGATCAAATGACCAGCGGGGTGTTGCATCGACCGTCTGAACCGGCAACACTTAACGTGTCCGTCGGTCAAAAGGAACTTAACCAAACCATTGACATACGAAACCCAGACGTTGTTCGGATCAGACTTCTGCCAGCGCCCGAGCGGATGGGTCGGATTCGCGCCGAGCAATTCTTTATCGACCCAAGCGTCGCCGAGGAATTTGCGAAGGAACTCCATACCGTAACGTCCTTTCGTCTCACTGCGCGCCTCTTCTTGAGGTGCATTCCCTAAGCGTAGTATATGGTCGCGAATCGAGATGTCGAAGAACTCGACGAAGGGGAAGGGGGCTACCACCGAGTCAAGATGCCGATCTGCATGATGACGGATGAACAGGCCGCGGAAAAAATCGTGATTTTTGCGAATCGCCTCTTCAAAATGCCTATTTCTGGGCAGCGGATGCGTCGGTTTTGGTTCTCCGCCGCCGTTCTGGAGGGCTTTTG
>Ga0302324_100025409_pt1 | contig 11371 bp, 9 predicted proteins | sample Palsa_T0_1_FD_201949 | JGI IMG/M metagenome (GOLD analysis project Ga0302324, IMG submission 201949) | Peat permafrost microbial communities from Stordalen Mire near Abisko, Sweden - Palsa_T0_1 | ecosystem: Environmental > Terrestrial > Soil > Palsa > Peat permafrost | place: Sweden: Abisko... | reverse complement strand
CTCTGGGCGGCCGCTTCCAAATCGATCCGTTCGCCCACGCCCTTTGACGACGACGTCGTCGAGAAATCGATGGGCCAGGTGTTCCTTACCGGCAACGCGGACTTCCAGCCGGAAAAACTCACCGCATATGAAATCGGCTACCGCGGTCAACCGTTCGCGCTCGTTTCGCTGTCGGTGTCGAGCTTTTACAACGTGTACGATGACCTGCGCAGCATCGAATTCACACCCGTGACCTTCGTGCCGCTCAAATGGGGCAACTCGATGGAGGGGGACACTTACGGAGTCGAGGCTTGGGCGAACGTGCAGCTGACTGACTGGTGGCGCGTGGCGCCGGGGGTACGCTGGTTGCGCAAGGAGCTTCATTTTGCTCCGGGGACGAGCGGATTCCTCGGTGTAGCGCAGGCAGGGGATGATCCGAGCACGCAAGCCTCACTGCGATCGTCAATGGATCTGGGACACGCGATGACGTTTGATGCGTCGCTCGAGCACGTATCGGCGCTGCCCGACCCCGCAAGCCCCGGCTATTACGACGTGACGGCGCGCTTCGGCTGGCGGCTTTCGCGCGCCGTCGACCTGTCGATCAGCGGCTTTAATCTGACCCAGGCCCATCACCTCGAGTTCGCCTCCAGCGCGGGCGGCGAGCAAATCAGCCGCAGCTTCATCGCCGAGGCGCGCTTGAGTTTCTGAGCCGACTGGGTTGTGCGCGCCCTACTCAGGATTCGTGACTCGCCGCCAACGCATCCGCCATGTTCTTATGATGCTCGAGCGTTGGAAGTGTTTCTTGTGCGAAGGCGCTCAGGGCAGAAATTGAGTCTCCCGCTGCCGCCTCGCTCTTGAAGAGCGCGACAGCATCGCGAAGCAACAATTCTGCCGCGGCAGTCGCACAAATGCATGCGTGGGTGCATTCTTTACGGCACAGCGATTGACGCAGGGGCAGTTTATGGCGCAATGGTTTGCCGGGTTCCTTCTCCAGCGGTTGCGCACGCGCGCCGGGCGCTGATGCACCCGGGCCACCGGCTTTGGGCGCTGACCAAACAGGCGGCGCATAATTGGTCGAACGATGGGGCGTCGACCATCGGGGCGGCGCTTGCGTTCTACTGTGCGTTCTCGCTGGCGCCGCTGCTCGTCATACTGGTGACCCTCGTCGGGCGGATCGTCGGACCCGAGATCGCGTACGGCTACGTCGCAGCCCAGCTCGCGACGCTGTTGGGCGCGAACAGCGCCCAGCTCCTGCTGACGGCCGTGCGCAGCTCGCAGACTCACCAGGGATCCATAGCGACGCTCGTCAGCGTCGTGAGCCTGCTCGTCGGCGCGACGACAGTATTCGCGGTGCTCGAGCTCGCGCTCGAACAGATGTGGGGAATCGAAACGCGATCCTCGCGCGGCTGGCGCCGCTTCGTGCGCACCCGTCTCATGTCGCTCGGCGTCATTCTCGCGCTCGGCTTCCTACTGCTCGTGTCACTGTCGGTCACCACCGCGGTGAGCGCGCTGCAAGGCTTCATTACGCGGCAGTACACAGGGTTCCTCATATTGACCGAGGTGATTAATCTATTGCTGTCGCTCGGTATGAGCACGCTCGTCGTCGCGCTGATCTACCAATACATGCCGGCGCGGCGGCTCGCATGGAAGCCGGTCTTCTATGGTGCTCTGGTCACGGCATTGCTATTTCATGCGGGGCGCTGGGCGATCGGTTTGTACCTCGGGATGGCCGTCCAGCCTTCCGCATTTGGCGCAGCCGCCTCGTTCGTGGCCCTGCTACTGTGGCTTTATTACTCCGCGCAGATCTTTCTCTTTGGCGCCGAGTTCACCGCTTGCCTGAGTGGCTCGCGCATGCGGTCACTCCAGTAGATTCTCCAATCGGATTGGCAGGGTGCGGATGCGTTTGCCGGTCGCATGAAAGATGGCGTTCGCAACCGCCGCGTTCGTGCCAACATTGCCGAGTTCGCCCAAGCCCTTGACGCCCGCTGGATTCACGAACTTGTCGACCTCCGGCAGCATCAGAACCTGAACGTTGTCAATATCGGCGTTGACGGGCACGAAGTAATCCTGCAGGTCGCGATTGACTGTGCGCGCCGTCGTCGGGTCGTGCTCGGTCGCCTCCAGAAGGGCGGCGCTCATTCCCCAAATAAGGCCGCTCATCAGCTGACTGCGCGCGGTGCGGGTGTTCATGATCCGCCCGGCGGCAAATGCGCCCACCAGACGCGGCACGCGTATCTCGCGGGTGCGCGCGTTGACCCGTACTTCGACGAATGCAGCGCCGAAGGCAAAAGTGACCTGCTTGCGTTGCGTGCCGCGCACCAGCGTGCTTTTGCCGCCGTAGAGCTGCTGCACCGAGTTGGCTGGCGCGCCTTCGGGGACGAACTCGGCGTATTCCTCCATGACCCCGGTTCCGAGCGCCTCGAACAGCGCGGTCAGCTTCTGCGATTGGCCGCCAGGCGCCACGATAAGACCGCCTTGCATCGCCAGATCTTTGGGATGACGTCCCGCAAGCGGGCCGCCCTTCAGGCCAACCGCGGTGCTGAAGAGCCGGCTGCGAATCGCCTCGCACGCCTTCAGCACCGCCGAGCACACGCTCGCCGTGCTGTTGGAACCGCCTGATACGGGTGCCGGCGGCAGGTTCGTATCGCCCATTTCCACGGTTACGGCAGCGAAATCGACGCCAAGTTCTTCAGCCGCCATCTGCCCAGCCACCGTCCGCACACCGGTGCCAATCTCGTGCGAAGCGCTTTGGACAAGAACCCTACCGGTGGCGCTGAGGCGCACGCGGGCAGACGCAGCGCCCACGTTGCTCGGATAGACCGAGCTTGCGCAACCCATCCCGATCAACCAGTCCCCGTCGCGCATCGAGCGTGGCTCGACACTGCGCTGCGACCAGGAAAAAGCGTGCGCGGCCGCATCAAAACACTGCATGAGCTGGCGCGTGCTGAAGGGTTTACCTTCGATGGGTTCCGAGTGCGCATCATTTACACGCCGCAGCTCGATCGGATCCATGCGCAGTTTGTAGGCGAGCTCGTCCAACGCACTTTCGAGCGCGAACATGTAGGGCAGCTCCGGCGGCGAACGCATGAACCCCGGCGTCTGGCGGTCCGCCTTGACGAGATTGACCTTGCTGGTGACCGCGCCATAGCCGTACATCCGGGTCGTGGTCTCGGTACCCGCGACGGCGTAGTTGTCCTTGCGGGAAGTGAGCTCCCAGCTTTCATGACTGAAGGCGCTGATCTTGCCGCTTGCGCTCGCACCGAGCCGAATTTTGTGCCGGGTGGGTGCACGGTAGGGCTGAGTCGTGAATCCCTGACTGCGGCTCACCACACAGCGCACGGGTCGATTTAGACGTCTTGCAGCCACCGCAACGATGGCCGTTCGCGCTGTCATGGACCCTTTCGAGCCGAAGCCGCCGCCGACGTAGAGGCTCACGATCCGCACGTCACCGACGTCCATGTTGAGCTGATGCGCAAGCTCGCCGCGGAATCCATAGAGCGCCTGTGTGGGCTCGTAGATCGTCAGCTGGCCGTTGGCCCAGAATGCTGTCGTGGAGAAGAGCTCGATCGGGTTGTGGGTTTGCGTGGGGGTGTGGAACTCGGCTTCTACCGTCACCGGAGCGGCCTGGAAGGCGCTCGCAAAATCGCCATGGGCGGGATCTTCTTTGAGATTTTCCACATGCCCGACCGCCGGAATCGTTTCCGTGCCCGCGGAGTCCAGGTTCGCGCTCGGCTTGTCGGCGTCGTAGTCCGCAGTGACCTTGGAGGCCGCCTCCTCGGCCGCCTGAAAGGATTCGGCAACGATGAGCGCCATCACCTGACCGTCGTGCCAGATCTGCCGGCTGTGCAGCGGCGCGAGCGACGTGTAGCTGCCGTTACTGAAGCGCGGTAGCTGCAGATCGTCGACATCCCCGTAGCTTACGATGTCGAGTACGCCGCGCACCGCGCGCGCCCTCTTGAGATCGACGGACTTGACGCGGCCGCGTGCGATATCGCTCGTAACGAGGACCGCGTAGGCGAGATTGCCGACGGCCATGTCGGCGGCATAGCGGGCTTGGCCGGTCACTTTAAGTCGCGCATCGATGCGCGGCACCGGTTGACCCTGGTTGGCGGCGGGCGCGGGAGCGGCGACACTCATTTCAAACCTGCATCGCCTGGGCTTCGAGCAGCGCCCGCACCAGAGTCTGCTTGCCGACGGGAATTTTAAATGCGTTCTGAGCGCGTGCCTGCGCGTCCGCGTAGGCCGCATCGGCCGCTTTCATCGCCAACGTTTCGTCTAGGACCTTACCTCGCAAGAGCTCCTCGGACTCGCGCGCGCGCCACGGCACGGTCGCAACGCCACCGAGCGCAATGCGCGCCTCACGCACGGTAGCGCCCTCCAGATGCAGCGCCACGGCAGCAGAGGTCACGGCAAATTGGTAAGACTGTCGGTCACGCACTTTCACGTAGCGCGAGCGCGCCGTCCACGGTCCGGCCGGCACCTCGATGAACGTAATGAGCTCGCCGGGCGCCAGGATTGTCTCGATGTGCGGAGTCAAACCCGGTGGTCGGTGCAAGTCCGCGAAGGCAATCTGGCGCCCGCCTGCCGGGCCGCCGAGCGTGTGCACGCGCGCATCGAGCGCAATCAGCGCCTGCGCGAAATCACCCGCGTAGGTCGCGATACAGTGCTCGCTCGTGCCGAGGACTGCGTGTTGCCGGTTGATCCCCTGGAGCGCAGCGCACCCGGATCCAGGGACGCGCTTGTTGCACGGCCAGGAAGTCTCGCGAAAGTACTCGCAGCGAGTGCGCTGCAGGATGTTGCCTCCGAGTGTCGCCATGTTGCGTATCTGGCGCGACGCGGCGAGCACGAGCGTATCGCGGATGAGGGGATAGCGCGTGCGAATCGCCGCGTGGTCTTCAGCTTGGCCCATGCGCACCAATGCACCGAGGCGCAGGCGCGTGGAACTGCTCTCAATCTGTGCGTAGCTCTCGAGCGGCAGGTGGTTGATATCGACGAGGGTCGTCGGCGTCACGACATTCAGCGTCATGTAGTCGGTCAGATTCGTTCCGCCCGCGATAAATTGCGCGGCGCTGTCGGCGACGTTCAGCCGGCGTTCGTGCGCCGCCGCGGGCGTGCCGGCCGATCCCGCCATGTGCACTGCGGAGGCAGCGCTGGTCGCTCGTCGATAGGCGAACGGCTCCATGCTGTCAGCTTTGCGCCATACGGCTACGTGCCTGTTCGATGGCGGCGACGATATTGGGGTAGGCCGCACAACGACACAGATTGCCACTCATGTATTCGCGGATGTCGGCCGCGTTCGACGCATGGCCCTCACGAACACAGGCGATAGCCGCCATGATCTGGCCGGGCGTGCAATAGCCGCATTGAAGAGCATCCTGATCAATGAAGGCCTGTTGCATCGGATGCAGCGCGCCGGCACCGTCGGCAATACCTTCGATCGTCGTGATCTCACGACCCTCGGCCATCACGGCGAATGTCAAACAGGACAGGATCCGCTCACCGTCCAAATGAACCGTGCAGGCGCCGCACTGGCCATGTCCGCAGCCCTTCTTGGTGCCGGTCAGTCCCGCGTGATCGCGCACCGCGTCGAGCAGAGTGGTGCGCGGGTCTAGGCTCAGCGTGTGCAGCTGGCGATTGATGCGCAGTGTGACCGTTTGTGAATCGAGACTCTGTAAGGCAGGCGTCGCAGTCGCAGTCGCAGTCGCAGCGCCTGGCGCGCGCGCAAGTGCGCCGGCGGCGAAGGGCAGAGCCGCTGCGCTGGAAGCCGCGCCGCTAATGAATCCGCGACGCGTAAGCGCGCCGCCCGCGCCGTCGTTGGAATCATCCTCTTGGGGCATCGAAGAACGGCTCCGCGGGCAGAGTTTGGGTCGAAAAAACTAGGTGCGTGTGATCTATAATGCGCGCGTCTAACCGCGGTTCCATTACCCTGAGCGACAGGAGTTGACGGCAGGGCGCTTCATGAAGATCCTCGTAGTCGGCGCGGGCAGCATAGGCGGGTACTTCGGCGGGCGGCTTCTCGAAGCCGGGCGTGATGTGACTTTTCTCGTGCGCGCGCACCGCGCCGCGCAACTCGCACACTCAGGCCTGCAGATCCGCAGTGCGCTCGGTGACGTCAGCCTGCGGGCACCCCCGACCGTCGCCGCGGAGGCGCTGCGCGCGCCCTTCGAGCTCGTGTTACTGAGCTGCAAGGCGTATGACTTGCGGGGCGCGATGGATTCGTTTGCGCCCGCAGTCGGCCCCGAGACCGCGATTCTGCCGCTGCTAAACGGCATGGCGCATCTGGATGTGCTCGAAGCTCGCTTCGGCGCGGCGCGTGTATTAGGCGGTCTTTGTCTCATTTCAAGCACGCTCGAGCCGGATGGTCGCATCGTGCATCTGAACGAGCAACACGCGGTCTGTTTTGGCGAACGCGAAGGCGTCCGCACCGAGCGTGCGCACGCAATCGAATCCGCGCTGTCTGGAGCGCGCTTCGATGCGCGCTGCTCCGATATCATTCTGCAGGAGATGTGGGAGAAATGGGTATTCATCGCGGCGACCGCCGGGATCACGTGTTTGATGCGCGCGACGATCGGCGACATCGTCGCGGCGGGAGCCGAGGCTTTTGGCGCAGCGCTTTTAAAGGAGTGCGCGGCGATTGCAGCATGCAACGGCTACACGCCGCGCGCGGATTCCATGAAACAGAGCATGCGGACCCTGACGGCCGCCGGCTCGCCCATAACGGCTTCGATGTTCAAGGACATCGAGCGCGACGCACCGATTGAAGCCGAACAGATCGTCGGCGACCTGCTGCGGCGCGCTGGCACAGACAGCACGGCTGACTCGCTATTGCAGGTCGCCAGCGCCCACTTGCGCACCTATGAAGCGCGTCGCGCCCGCGCGGCGGATACGGCGAACGGCAAGTAAATCCTGCTGACAGTTAAAAAGATACGCGGCAACCGGCGCATGAACGCAGTCGCGCTCGATGCCGACGGCGATCTTCAGTGCCGGCCCGCGACCAGGATGATGAAGCTGTCCGGTAGCACGGGCGGTCGCGGGTGCGGCATGGCGGGCGTTGCGAGTGGCGTCGGCCCGAACTGCGCTGCGACTAGATAGACGCGGTGCGAGCGCGGATCAAGTGCAAGGGTGCGCGCGCTCTTCTGGGTAGGCAGCGTCGCAGCGACGCGGTAATGGTCGGCATCGAGCTGCTCGATCACCGTCAACGTTCCCTCGCCGTTCGAACTGAACACCAGGTGCAATTCGGGGTCGAACGCGACCGCATCCGGATGCTCGCCGATCGGAACCTGTGCCACATGGCGGCCAGACACGGCATCGGTGACCGTCATGACTCGCGCATCACACACCGAGAACAGTCGCTGGCGCACCCGATCCAGTGCCAGCCCGGTAGGTCTTGCGCATCCGGGCAATGCCCAGGTCGCAGCGAGTGTGAGCTTCCGGGCATCGATGACCACAAGCGCGCCCTGCGCGCTCTCAATATTGACGAATATGTGGCCAGCGTCGTCGGTGACGGCAAACTCCGGTTTGTCGGGCAGCGCGAGCGTCGCTACGACATTCAGAGTCGTCGCGTCGAGCACGGTTGCATTGGCGCTGCCACCGTTAAACGTGAGTACGTGCCTGCCAAGGGGCTCGAACACGATGGCGTCGGGATTCGTTCCACTCACCGGAGCGACGCGCAGGGTACGCAAAGTGTCGAGGTCAAATTCGGTGACCGAACCGGCGCTGCCGTTACTCGTGTAACCGCGACCGAGCGCAGGCGCCAGGGCGACTCCGTGGACTCCGGCCGTATCGGCGATCCGCCCCACTGCGGTCCCCGAACGGGTGCTCACCACATCGACATGATCCGCGCGCGTAACGAAGAGGCGCATTCCCGATGCATCCAGCGCAAGATAATCCCATCCGCCCGCGCCTCCGGCAGGCCAGCGCGCGTCGATCGCGTAGTGGCCGTCGCCCGGTTCCTGTCCATAAACCGGCACGGACCCCAACCAGAAGAATGCGACAAGCCACATGGCGAAGCGCAGACGTCGTTTCATAGCGATGCTCCGGGTATTGACGTCGTCAGCGCCGCTGGCTTGCAGCAAGCCAGCCCGTGAATATTGACGTGATGAACGCGACGTCTAATGCCGGCCTGACCCCTCGACATGTTAATGTTGTGCGATGCCCGCGATCGTATGGACGACGCTACTGCTGATTGGCTCGAATGTCTTCATGACATTCGCCTGGTACGCGCATCTGAAGAACCTCGCCAATCGGGCGTGGTATGTCGCGGCACTCGTCAGCTGGGGCATAGCACTTTTCGAGTATCTGCTGCAAGTTCCGGCGAACCGCATCGGCTATGCCGAGCTGTCGTTAGCGCAGCTGAAGATCCTGCAAGAGATCATCACGCTGTCGGTGTTTGCGCCGTTCGTAGTGTTTTACATGCATAAGCCGCTGCGGCTCGATTACTTGTGGGCCGCGCTGTGCATGGTCGGCGCCGCGTATTTCATTTTTCGAAGTCCGGCCAATGCATGAGGGATGCAAGGGCCGCGGCGCGCAGCCGCGGTGTTATTCCGTACGGGCAGCCGGAGCCGGAGTACCACTCGCGCGCAACCGCTGCTCGTCACGGACTTCTTCCACCGTAAGCCCGGTGTTCGCGGCAATGATATCGACGAGCCGATGCGAGGGATCACGGGGCAATCCGACCTCATGAAGTCTCTCCCAAATCCTGATACGGGTATCGGGCGTCTTTAAGGTGGAGGATTGCTCCTCGAGCTCCTCCTGCCTGCGCCGCGCAGCTTCTGCCTGCTGATGCGCAATGCGTGCACGGTAGTCGGCGATCGTCTCCGCACCGATCGGTGCCCCCGATGCGCCAAAATCACCCATATGTCTGTCTTGCGTCATGACCATCTCCACCGGATTACCCCGATACGGTAACACGGACGCGGCTCGCAACCATCATGATGCGCGGCGCGGAGGCGTCATAATCTCCCGGGTGGCGAGTTGCGCCGTTGTTTCAGCGTCTCGTCACGAATTCTCTGAGCGCGCCAGCGCTCTTGAACGTCGCTCGAACTTATCGCAGGATCCGCTCCTCGCACGCGATAGTGCCGGGGATCCAAGATGTCGAGGCCAGTCCGGCGCAGCGCAAGCGTCTCAGCGTGCATGATCATGGTCGCCGCCATGCCGATCGTCCCCACAGCGGGCGCCGATCCGCAGGGCGGCGAGATTCCGGAGGCGTTCACGCCATCCGATGCGTCCTTCGACTACGTCAAGCGCGAGGCCATGATCCCGATGCGCGACGGCGTGAAGCTCTATACCCTCATCCTCATTCCACGCGGAGCGCAGCGCGCGCCCATTCTCCTGACCCGGACACCCTACGGCGCCGAGGCGCGCAGTGCTCTGAATGCAAGCGCGCACCTGGCCGCCGCGATCGACAGCACCGACGTGGCCGATGATGCCGTCGTGCACGGCGGTTACATCCGCGTCCTCCAAGACGTGCGCGGCAAGCACAAATCCGAAGGCGCTTACGTCATGAACCGGCCGCTGCGGGGCCCTTTGAACTCAACCGACGTCGATCACTCGACCGACACCTATGACACGATTGAATGGCTCGTGCATAACACGCCGGAATCGAACGGTAGGGTAGGTATCCTTGGGATCTCGTACGATGGCTTCACCGCCTTGATGGCGCTCTTTCATCCGCATCCGGCGCTGCGCGCCGCCGTGCCGATCAATGCCATGGTCGACGGCTGGATGGGTGACGACTGGTTCCACAAGGGCGCTTTTCGGCTGAGCACTCTGAATTATGCGCACGACCAGGAAGCCACCCGTGGCAGCACCGTGAGCTGGTGGTCGGATCACTACGATGATTACAGCACTTGGCTCGCGGCGGGCTCCGCGGGCGAGATGGCGCGGATGCACGGACTGGACCAGGTGGGCTTCGTCGGCAAAGTCTTTAGTCATCCCGCATACGATGCTTTTTGGCAGGGGCAGGCCATCGACAAGCTCCTCGCCAAGGAGAAGCTGTCGGTTCCGGTGATGCTGGTGCACAGCCTGTGGGATCAGGAGGACATCTACGGCAATATTGCGGTGTACAAAGCCATCAAGCCGCAGGACCCGGACAATTCAAAAGTATTCCTGGTCGCGGGCCCATGGTTTCATCATCAGGAGCGCCTCGACGGCAGCGCCATCGGCGCGATTCAGTTCGGCAGCGACACGGCACAGTACTTTCGGCTGCGTTTGCTGCGGCCCTTCCTCGATCATTACCTGAAGGATGACGCGCCGCCGCTCACGATCGCTCCCGTAAATGCCTTCGAGACGGGTACAAATGAGTGGCAGGCTCTGCCTGGCTGGCCCATGGGGTGCGCCGCCGGCTGCCGGATCGAGCACCGGCCGCTGTTCTTAGTCGCAGCCGGCGGCTTGAGTTTTTCGGCGCCCTCTGCCAAGGCGCCAGACTCCGAGTCCTATGATTCGGACCCGGCCAAACCGGTTCCGTATCTGCCGCGACCGATCCATATTGACGGTCCCGCAGGCGAGAGTTCCTGGCAGACCTGGCTGGTGAGCGATCAGCGCGAGGCGTCCGGGCGCACCGATGTGCTCAGCTTCGTGTCGGAAGTTCTGCGGGAGCCTCTGAAGATCAGTGGCGAGCCAATTGCCAATCTCGTTGCGGCGACGACGGGTACGGATGTCGACTTCGTCGTCAAACTCATCGACGTTTACCCGGATGAGGTGGGGCGCGATCCGAAATTAGGCGGCTACCAGCTGATGATCTCGGGTGACATCCTGCGCGGTCGCTATCGAGAAGGGTTCGACGCCGCGAAGCCAGTTCCCGCAGGCGCAAAGCAGCTGTATCGCTTTAGCCTGCCAACCGCAAACCACGTTTTTCTGCCCGGCCACCGGCTTATGGTTCAGGTGCAGTCGAGCTGGTTCCCGCTCTACGATCGCAATCCGCAGAGCTACGTGGAAAATATCTTCTTCGCCACGGCGGCTGACTACCGCAAAGCAACCATCAAGGTATTTAACGGTGCGCACGCAAGCTTCATTGATCTGCCGGTGGCGCAGCACGTTGCCAATTAAGTGGTGTTGAACCAATTCGGGACCCGCCGGTGACGCGGCGAGCTAGAGGAGAGTGGATGGGCCGTTGGACCCTGGATTTCATGCTGTTACTGCTGGCACTGACGCCGCTTGCAATAGCCGCACCCGCAGACGCACCCTCGCATCTTTTCGAGGCGCGCGATCTGTTTGGACTGCAGTGGGCGACGGACCCGCAGATACGTCCCGATGGCGCAGCGATCGCGTACGTGCGCATGGGCTACGACCTCATGAGCGACCGCGCGCGCTCGGCAATCTGGCTCGTCGATCTCAATACGGGCGCGCAGACTCCATTGACGACCGATCCGGGCACGCAGTCCGCGCTGGCCTG
>Ga0302324_100025403_pt1 | contig 11373 bp, 7 predicted proteins | sample Palsa_T0_1_FD_201949 | JGI IMG/M metagenome (GOLD analysis project Ga0302324, IMG submission 201949) | Peat permafrost microbial communities from Stordalen Mire near Abisko, Sweden - Palsa_T0_1 | ecosystem: Environmental > Terrestrial > Soil > Palsa > Peat permafrost | place: Sweden: Abisko... | reverse complement strand
AACAAGCCGAGGACAATCGCCAACTGTTGGAGCGAAGCGAGCCGGCCGCGCAGATGGGCCGGAGCCACTTCCGCGATATACATCGGGGCGAGCACGCTCGCCGCGCCGATGGCCAATCCCGCCACGATTCGCGAGCCGATAAACACGCCCACGGAACCGGATGCCCCCGTGGCGAACGCGCTGCCCAGGAACAGGACCGCGTCAATAATCATCGTCGGGCGGCGGCCGATGCGGTTGGCCAGCGCCCCCGCGCCGAACGCACCGAAGGCGCACCCCACCAGCACGGATGCGACGGCAAACCCGGTGGCGGCGGCTTGGGTGCCGAAGGCTGCTGCCAGCGCGGCCACCGTCCCATTGACCACACCACTATCAAAACCAAAGAGCAATCCACCGATGGCTGCCACGGCGGTCAGCCAGACAACATAGAGGTAATTGGTCTTGGGGTGGCCTTGCAGGCCCATGGTTGACGGAGGCTTCGCGACGACGGGTTCGCTGGGCGGGGTTGCGTTTCCTGGCAGAGGTGCATGCATGGCAATGTTCTTTCGTGAATGTCGGTTTAGAAATTGATGCCAAGCCGGCAGCCGAGGACGACCGCATTGGAAAGTTGTCTCGTGCCACCCGGTCGTATCACATATTGAATATCCGGCTGGAAAAAGAGAGCGCCTTTGCGCAAATTGAAACGATACGTCCACTCCAATACCGTTTCATGGCTCTGCACCCCCACGCTAGGATCGAGCAGTTGCTCGCGTTGTTCTGCATCGCGCAGATCGTCGCTAAATTGTCCAAAAACTACCCCGAAACCGGCAGCATCGGTTGGACGTGACGCGAAGATGCCGCGGCAGGCAACGCCGGCAGTAAAAAAATAGGGCATCTGGCAAACCGATTCGTCGGAAGCAACAATGGCCGATCCAAAGATGCCAAGTCCGCGATTGCTGGTTGGTTCGGCAAAAGGAATCAGTAATTGATCAAATAAGCCATAGAAGCCCCAACTGCCTCGTTTAGATGCGGTCGTGGTTCCATACCCAACTGTTCGGTAATCAGTAAATGTGCTGTTGTCATACCAAAAACCCGCCTTGTAATTTCCGAGAAACTGAGGGTCACCAGGAAGACCGTTCAGTCGGTAGCCGGCTTCGCCCATGACAAACACAGGGCCGTTCAAGGACATATCGGCGCCGTGATTGTCGTTCGCACGGATGGCTGTATCGCCATTGTAAACGCCAGACATGACGTAAGTGCGTTTCGTTGGCTTCCATTTAATGCGCGCTCCCCACGTCGCGTTGGGATAGGCGCTCATACCCGGCGCGTTGAAGAAAATGCCAACGGGATTGCCGTCGAACCCATTTTGCATGAGCAAATAATCATACTGGCAGACGAGAAAGTCGTCGCCGGCGCCGATGCGGCCGAGACGGAGTTCGACTCGGTCATCGAAAAGCTTCTGTTGGTAAGCCAAGTCGATGAGATGAAACGTCTCGCCACCATAGACCTGCTGAATGGTGAAAACATTGCCAACGCGCTTCTGTGACAGGCTGTCCCCGTCGCGTTGCGACATGGATACCAGAAACGAACCGCCCTCCAAACCGGCCAGCTTGTCCAAATCGAAGAGCAAACCTAAGCCGATATTGTCCGCGTAGGCAAAACCCTGGCTCCTGCCACCGCTTGGGTTGCCGGCGATATCGCTCTCATACGTCAGAGTCGGAGTGATGCCCCAATCCTCCAGTTTGGGAAGCAAGCCAGCCCAATCACCCAAGAGATGCTCGGGGGGCATCGTCAACAGGAAAGGACGGACGTGCGCCGGAACCTGTGAGTTGTCACTGGTCGAGTCTTCAAAGAGGCTGGTGGCGGTGTTTGAATCTTCACGTTTCCCGCTCCGCGCGCCAGAAGATGTGTTCGTTGCAACCCTGGATGTCGCCGACTGCGATGATGCATCTTGAGCACGAACGACGCTAACCGAAAGCAGCAGCAAAAGAGTGAAGCCCCACCCGCCGGGCCTCTTCCAGAACCACTGGATGGCGAGGAGCATTGTCGCCTTTCCCCGGGGAAAAATAATTTTTTCTATGTGCCGGTGTCCGCTGTGGGAATCTGGGTGACAGCAAATTGGACGCTCCAAATTGCGAAGTTGCGGGCGATTTTGATAGGGGTAACACCTGCCGACCCGGCCGGGAGTTATCATCTGTTCCCCTTCAGTTTTCGACAACGGCGGATCAAATTGTTCGTCGAACTGTCGTGTTTGAGCCGGGGCGCGGTCTTGCTTTCCAGTTCCGGAACGATTCGTTGGGCGAGGATCTTGCCGAGTTCGACGCCCCACTGGTCGAAGGAATCGATGTCCCAAATCACCCCCTGGGTGAAGACGCTGTGCTCGTAAAGCGCAACCAATTTGCCGAGAATCTCCGGCGTGAGCCGGTCGGCCAGGATGACATTGGACGGACGGTTCCCCTCGAAGACGCGATGCGGCACGAGCCAGGCGGCCGTGCCTTCGGCTTTGACTTCCGCGGCAGTCTTGCCAAAAGCGAGCGCCTCGGCTTGCGCGAAAACATTCGCCAAAAGGATGTCGTGATGGCGGCCGAGCGGAGTGAGCGCCTGGCCGAAGGCGATGAAATCACAAGGGATGAGGCGCGTCCCCTGATGAATCAGTTGATAGAAGGAATGCTGGCCGTTGGTGCCCGGTTCGCCCCAATAGATCGGGCCGGTTTCGTAATCCACTTTCTTCCCGGCGAGCGTAACGTGCTTGCCGTTGCTCTCCATCGTGAGTTGCTGGAGATAGGCGGGAAAGCGTTTCAGGTATTGCTCGTAGGGTAGGACCGCGACGGTTGACGCGCCGAAGAAGTCGTTGTTCCAAATTGACAGCAGCCCCATCAGCGCCGGCAGATTTTTTTCGAACGGCGCGGTGCGGAAATGTTCGTCCATCGTGTGAAAGCCTTTGAGCAAGGCGCGGAAATTCTCCGGTCCGATCGCCAGCATTGTCGAAAGTCCGATCGCGGAATCCATCGAGTAGCGGCCGCCGACCCAATCCCAGAATCCGAACATGTTGGCCGGATCAATTCCGAAGGCAGAGACTTTTTTTTCGTTAGTCGAAACCGCCACGAAATGTTTCGCCACCGCCTTCGCATTTCCGCCGAGACCATTGAGTAACCAATCGCGCGCGCGTTGCGCATTGGTCATGGTCTCCAGCGTGGTAAAGGTCTTTGACGAAACGATGAAGAGAGTTTCTGCCGGCTTGAGGTCACGGGTCGCTTCCACGAAATCAATCCCGTCCACGTTCGAGACGAAGCGGAACGTCAGGCTGCGGTCGCTATAATGTTTGAGCGCTTCATAAGCCATCACCGGACCGAGATCGGATCCGCCGATCCCAATATTGATGACATTCCTGATGCGTTTGCCGGTATGACCTTTCCACGCGCCGCTCCGGATGCGAACGGCAAAAGCGGTCATCTTCTCGAGCACGGCGTGAACCTCCGGCACGACATTTTTTCCGTCGGCCATGATGGTCGTGCCCTTCGGCGCGCGCAGCGCCACGTGCAGGACGGCGCGATTTTCCGTCAGGTTAATTTTCTCGCCGCCGAACATGGCGGCGATCTGCCCCCTCAAATCAGATTCGTTGGCCAACTGGATCAGTAGTTTGATCGTTTTATCGGTGATGCGGCCTTTCGAGAAATCGAGAAACAGCCCGGCAGCAGCCGCAGTCATCCGCTCGCCGCGTTTCGGGTCATCGGCGAACAATTCCCGAAGATGCAAATTCTTGATCTTCTTATGATGAGCCGTCAGAGCTTTCCAGGCCGGCCGTTGCGTCAGTGTTTTAGTCGTTGTTTTCATATTCGTGACTTCTTCGTTTTGTTCATGACACGGACTTTTGTTTCTTTGCGCTTTATGCGATCAGGCATTGCGCCCGCCAGATTCTTTCGGGCATTGCTTTTCTGCCACAAACGAAACCCGCCGAGGAAAGCATTGTCGTTGTCGCCCGCTCGGCAGCCAGGTGGCAGGACTTTCAGTTGGTGGATATTGCCGCCGCCGATGACCACCTCGTCGGGTTCAAGGGCGGCACTCAATCGTTGCACGACATCCGCGACGTGCTTCAGCCATTTCTTTTTGCCATGCTTCTCCAAACCGCGAATGCCGATATAATCCTCGAACGTCGCTTTCTTGTAAGGCAAATGGCCCAATTCCATGGGTTCGAGAACGCCATCCACAATCATGGCCGAACCGAGGCCGGTGCCCAGTCCGAGGAACAACATCCGGCCGCGCCGGTAACTCCCCAAAGCTTGCATGGCGGCGTCATTGATGATTTTCACCGGTCGTTTGAAAGCCGCCCGATAATCAAATCCGACCCAGCCCTTGCCCAAGTTAAATGGCTCTGCAAGGGGCCGGTTATGAGAAACCGGTCCCGGGTAGCCAAAGGATACCACATCATACTTCCAATGTTTCGCGAGCTTGCGCACACCCGCCAGCAACATCGCCGGAGTCAACTCGGGGCTGGAAGCGAATTCGCTGTGTTCCTTCTGTCCCGTCACGAGCAGCTTGACATGGGTTCCCCCAATATCAATGGCCAGCACTTTCATGAATCAAACTTTTTGCTGTTTGAGCGCGGCGCTCTTGGAGGCGATCACCGCCAGCAATTCGTTCCAGGATTTCACAAATGATTTGGCGCCCTCTTCCTGAAGTTGCGCGGCCAGACTGTCCACATTGACGCCGGCCTTTGTAAACTCGGCCAGGACCTTTTCGCAATCGCCACCGTCCGTCGCCATGATCTTGCCAATTTCGCCGTGAACGGCGAGGGCTTTCAACGTCGCCTCGGGCATCGTGTTCACCGTGAAAGGCGATGCGAGAGCTTTGATGTAGAGAATGTCCGAGGCCTTGGGGTCCTTGGTGCCGGTGCTGGCCCACAGCAGGCGTTGCGGCCGGGCACCGGCATTATACGCACGCTGCGAGCGCGGGTCACTTAATAGTTTGAGGTATGCTTGGTAAATGCGACCGGCAATGGCGATGCCGAGCCGGTTGTCCAACGTCTTCGGCACCTTGCCTGTCACGGCCACATCCCAGCGGCTGATGAACATCGAGGCCACGGAGCCAATTTGGGGATTGAGACCGGCGGCGATGCGCCGTTCGATGCCGCTCAAATACGCCTCTGCCGCTGCCACATATTGTTCTGGTGAAAATAGGAGCGTCACGTTCACCGGCACGCCAGCAAAAATCGCTTCCTCGATGGCCGGCAAACCTTCCTTGGTTCCCGGAATCTTAATGAACAGATTGGACCGTCCCGCCCGCGCGGAAAGTTTCTTGGCGGCGGCGATTGTGTTGGTCGTATCATGCGCCAGCAATGGCGATACTTCCAACGACACCCACCCGTCCACGCCGTTCGTCCGGTCGTGAATTGGCCGGAACAGGTCGGCGGCGCGAGTGAGATCATCCAGTGCCAGATCGAAAAAGAGGCTCTCGCCTGATTTGCCCTTTTCCAGACCGTCGCGGATGGCAACGTCGTAGGCAGAACTTTTGATGGCGTGATCAAAGATGGTCGGGTTTGACGTCAACCCGGTCACCGACAGCATGCCAAGGTAGTGTTTGAGCGTGCCGCTGTTCAGCAGGTCGCGCGTGATGTTGTCGAGCCAGAGGCTCTGGCCAAGGTCGTGCAGCTTTTGGGTGGCTTTCATAATGTTCAGGATAGGTGTTTCTAACTCACAGTTTCATTTTCCGAAGTCGTAGGGCGTTGCTGATGACGGAGACGGAACTTAGGCTCATCGCGGCACCGGCTATAATCGGGCTGAGCAGCCAGCCAAAGAACGGGTATAGCACGCCAGCCGCCACGGGAATGCCCACCGAGTTGTAGGCGAACGCGAAGAACAAGTTTTCGCGGATATTCCACATCGTGGCGCGACTGAGTCGGATGGCTTGGGCGATGCCGCGAAGGTCGCCTTTGACGAGGGTGATGCCCGCGCTTTGCATGGCCACGTCGGTACCCGTGCCCATGGCGATGCCGACCTCCGCTTCGCTGAGGGCAGGCGCGTCGTTGATGCCGTCGCCGGCCATCGCAACGTGCTTGCCTTCCGTGCGGAGCTTCTTGACGTGCGCGACTTTTCCGGCTGGTTCGATCTCCGCCTCGACCGCATCAAGGCCGAGTTGCTTGGCCACCGCGGCGGCTGTGCGCCGATTGTCGCCGGTGAGCATCACGAGCTTTAAGCCGAGCGCGTGAAGATCCTTGATGGCTTCGGCGGTGGTCGCCTTGATCGGGTCGGCGACGGCGAGGATTCCAGCGGGCTTCCCGTCGATGGCGACGAACATCGCGGTCTTGCCGTCTTCTTGGAGTTTCGCCGCCGAGGTTTCGAGCGGCTCTAGGCTAGTGACTTTTTCGTTCCGCAGGAAGTCGGGTTTGCCGACCATCACGATACGGCCTGCGACGGTGCCGATAACACCGCCGGCAGTCACCGAGCGAAAATCTTTTACCTCGTCGAGAGTGAGCCCCTGATCCTTCGCGCCCCGCACAATCGCGGCGGCGAGTGGATGTTCGCTATTCTGTTCCAGTGACGCAGCGAGACGCAGGAACTCCTTCGCGTCGAAACCGCCGCCAGGCAGGACATCCATGAGCTTGGGTTTGCCCTCCGTGAGCGTGCCCGTCTTGTCCACGACGAGCGTGGTGATTTTCTCCAATCGTTCGAGGGTCTCGGCGTTTTTCACGAGCACGCCCACCTGCGCGCCACGTCCGACACCGACCATGATGGACATGGGCGTCGCCAGGCCGAGGGCGCACGGGCAGGCGATGATGAGAACCGCGACGGCGTTGACGATGGCATGCGCGAGCCTTGGCTCCGGCCCAAGCCACATCCAGACAGCAAAGGTGATTATGGAAACCGCCAGCACCACCGGCACGAATATGCCCGCAACCTTGTCGGCGAGACCTTGAATGGGCGCGCGACTACGCTGGGCTTCGGCCACCATGTTCACGATCTGCCCGAGTAACGTGTCGCTCCCGATCCGCTCGGCGCTCATGACGAAACTTCCGGAGCCATTGACGGTGCCGCCCGTCACTTTGTCGCCGACGGTTTTTTCCACCGGAAGCGGTTCGCCGGTGATCATGGATTCTTCCACACTGGAGTGGCCTTCGACCACCGAGCCATCGACGGGCACCTTGTCGCCGGGGACCACCCGCAAGCAGTCACCGACTTTAACCTCATCGAGAGAAACTTCCTCATCGCCCGCCGCGGATATCCGCCTTGCGGTGGGCGGGGCAAGGTTAAGCAATGCTTTGATGGCGCTGCCGGTGCGGCTGCGCGCACGAAGTTCGAGCACTTGGCCGAGGAGAACCAGTACCGTGACCATCCCTGCCGCCTCAAAATAGATCGCGACCTTGCCCATGTGCAACATCGTGGGCGGGAAAAGACCGGGCATGAGCATCGCCACTGCGCTGAAGACAAAGGCCGCTCCGACGCCGATGGCGATCAGCGTGAACATGTTCAAGTGGCGCGTCACGACCGAGCGCCATCCGCGTTGGAAGAACGGCCAACCCGCCCACCAGACTACGGGCGTAGTCAGTCCAAATTGCAGCCAGCGCGAGATGTCGCCAGTCACCCAAGGCTGTCGCCCCAGCGCCGGGATCATGTGCGACATCACGAGAATAAACACCGGCAACGTCAACGCGGCCCCGATCCAGAAGCGCCTCGTCATGTCGCACAGTTCGACGTTCTCGTCGTCATCCGTGCCCGCGGTCACTCTCTTCGGCTCCAGCGCCATCCCGCACTTGGGGCAATTGCCGGGATGATCCTGCTGCACCTCGGGGTGCATGGGACAGGTGTAGATTATTTTGCCCGAGGCACGCTCCGATCCAGTCGAGTCGCTCCATTTGGCATCCATGGTGTGTGTCATGTGCAGCGGCAGAACATTTGGTTTCATGGCTTGATCTTGTTCTGTCCGCCAAGGCCTAAAACGCTAATGGCCGACCGCGCGATCATCAGTTCTTCGTTCGTGTGCATGACACGCACGGCGACGCGGCCGGCATCCATCGATATGACCGGCGCGCTCTTCGCGTTCTGCTTCTCATCCACTTCGATCCCGAGAAAGGAGAGCCCGTCGCAGATGCGAGCGCGGACGATTGGCGCATTTTCCCCAATGCCTCCGGCGAAGACGAGCGTGTCCAAGCCACCGAGCGCGGCGGCGTAAGCGCCAATCCATTTTTTCGCCTGATAACAAAACAGCCCGACTGCTTCCACTGCGCGCACGTCCTTTTTTTCATGCTCAAGCAGATCGCGCATATCGGAACTGGTTTCCGAGACGCCGAGCAGACCCGACTCGTGATTGACCATTTTGTAAAATTGTTTGGTGGTCATCTGCTCGGTGCGCGCCAGATATGGCTCGAGGCCGGGATCCAAATCGCCGGAGCGCGTACTCATCACCAATCCCGCCGTCGGCGTGAAGCACATGCTCGTATCAATGCTCTTGCCATCGCGCACGGCGGCCATGCTTGCACCGTTGCCGAGATGGGCGAGGATTACGCGGCCTTTTTTTGCCGCCGGGTCGCCGAGGCGTGCGAGTTCTTCCATCAGAAAGGCGTAGGACAATCCGTGAAAACCGTAGCGTTGAATTCCTTTGGCGTCGAAGCGCCGCGGAATCGGAAGCAGCTTGGCCACACGCGGCATCGTCTGGTGAAACGCGGTGTCGAAGCAGGCCACTTGCGGCAGTTTTGGATGGCGTTGGCGGAACGTCTCAATGAGTTCAATCTCGCGCGGCAGGTGATCCGGGTCGTTCGGGCTGATGTGATGCAGTTCATCCAGTAGTTCCCCGGTGACAATCTCCGGCGCGGTATGTTTCATGCCGTGAACCACGCGGTGCCCCACGGCCTTGACCGACGCGAAATCACTTTGCTTTTCGAGCCAGTCTATCAGGGCATTCGCCGCTGATTTGTGGTCGGCGGCGGGAAGTTTGTGACTCTCCGGCCTCGTCTTCGCCGGTTCATTAAACGTCAGAGTCGTTCCGCTCAACCCAATTCGGTCCACCGATCCACGCAGTCCGAGCTTCAGCGGTTTGCCAACTTGGTAGAATGCGAACTTAATGCTCGATGAGCCGCCATTGACGGTCAGGAGGTGTGCGTTCTTTGGCTTGCCAGATGACTTCTTCATAACGCCCGTGCTGGCTTTCCCGATCGCCAGTGCGCTTCAATTTGTTCCAGCGTTTTTCCTTTGGTTTCCGGCACCTGGAAATAAAAGAAAACCCAGGCGCCGATCGCGATGACCCCGTATAACCAGAACGTTCCCGCGTGCCCCAGAACTCCGACCAAGGTCAGGAAGGTCACCGCCACCACCAGATTCAATGCCCAGTTAGTGACCGTCACGGCACTCATGGCCGCGCCGCGAACCTTCAGTGGATAGATCTCGGAAATCAGCAGCCAGAAGATCGGTCCGAGTCCAAACGCGAAACACGCGACGTAAATCACCAGGCCGCCAATGGCGACATAACTTTTGAAACTCGCCAACTGCTGAAACTGGAAGGCCGCGCCCAAGATCGCCAGCCCAATAATCTGACCGGCCACTCCGACGAGTAACAAAGGCCTCCGTCCGACCCGGTCCAGCAGGAAAATAGCCAACACATGAAAAAGCCACATCACCATGGTCAACCCCGCTCCGGCCAAGATCGCGGGTCCGGTGGCGCTGATTCCGGCGAACTTGAAAATGGTCGGGGCGTAATAGATGACCGTGTTAATGCCGGTTATCTGCTGAAATACCGCCAGCCCCAAGCCAACGATCAATGGCATCCGGAGTGAGGGCTGGAACAGTCCCTTCATCCCGCCGACACCCTGTTTTTCCATGCTTTTCTGAATGTCTGAGATTTCCGGGCTTACATCTGACACCGTCCGCGCGCGCTCTAAAATCTGCTTCGCCTCATCTACTTTCGCTTTGCTGATCAACCAGCGCGGGCTGTCGGGCAGCCGCCACATGCCGATGATCAGGCCGATGGATGGTATGGCCGCCAGGCCAAACATATAGCGCCATGCCCCACTGGAGGAAAAGGCATAGTCCACCATATAGGCAACGACAATGCCGCTGGTGATCGCCAGCATGTTGACTGCCACCAATGAACCGCGGACTTTTGCTGGCACGAGTTCGGCGATATACATCGGGGAGATAAATGAAGCGATGCCGATGCCGATGCCGCTCACCACTCTGGCCGCAATCAACCAGCCAACCGTTGGCGCCAGAGCCGTGCCGAGGGCGCTGGCGGTAAAGATTATTCCTGCCAGAATGATCATTTTGCGACGACCAAAGCGGCCGGTCAGAGCGCCTCCGATGGTTGCGCCAGCAACTGCACCCACTAAAACGGAACTGACGACAATTTCCTCCAGGGTGGCGGACAGGGAAAACTGTTTTTTAATGAACAGTATAGCCCCGGAAATAACGCCCGTATCATAGCCGAAGAGCAGGCCGCCCAGAGCGGCGACACCCACGGCGAAGTAAACAAATCCGTTCACTTCCGATTTTGCCTTATTTCCCATTGGTCTCTTTTCTTTCAGCCGAGACAGCGTCTTCCCTGCGCCAAGTGGCAATGCGGACAATGAAGTCCTTGCCTTCCCATCGATCCGCGTTTGGCCAGTAGAAAGTAAATTTAATCTGCTTGCCTTCAGGAAGCGCCTCGGTCGAAAGATCGGCCAGATGAATCTTCAGTCCGGAATCGCGTGTCTTTATGTCGTGGCAAGTCCTCCAATCATCGACAGTCCAATGAATAACCGCCGGAGCCATTAACTCGACCCGCAGGATTTTTCCGGGCGGCAGCGAACGCAGCTTGTGGTTGTACCGCCACACTAGACGCGGCGAAACAGTTTTTTCCTTTAGATAGCGTTGCACTGTTTGCGGCGGCTGGTCGAAGAGCCGTCCGTCGCGGAGCGAGCGGCGCAGCTTGAGATACTCGGCGTGCGCCCAAACCAGCGGCATGGCCGAACCGGAAGGGCGGCCACAATGAAGTTCGCGCTCCGCAATGTCCGGTGAATCCCAGACTTGCTCGGAAATCAAACCGCTTTCGTTGGCGAATGATTCCATGGCGGACAAAAGTTGTTTGGCGATTGCCTCGCGGCCAGCCGCCAGTTCGTAGTGCGCCCGCTCGCCGGTGAGCAGCGGCCAGCCACGACCGATTCCCGTCCCGTCAAAGGGCGAGCCATCTTCATGCTCGCCGTAACCGTCGTCGTTGTAGCGATGCCAGGTGGCGCCCTTCGGCGTCTCCAACTTGAGCAGGGCGTCAATGACTTTCGCGGTGTCACAAATGCGCGGGTCATCCGCCCTGCGCAAACCAAAACGCACCAGTGCCAGCGCGTCGGGACTGATCAGATGACTGGCCCGGCGGGTGTCCTCGGACGCCGTCACATTTTTGACTCGGATATTTTTCTGCGAACTCGCCCCGTCCGTT
>Ga0302324_100025401_pt1 | contig 11374 bp, 10 predicted proteins | sample Palsa_T0_1_FD_201949 | JGI IMG/M metagenome (GOLD analysis project Ga0302324, IMG submission 201949) | Peat permafrost microbial communities from Stordalen Mire near Abisko, Sweden - Palsa_T0_1 | ecosystem: Environmental > Terrestrial > Soil > Palsa > Peat permafrost | place: Sweden: Abisko... | reverse complement strand
GGGCGGCATCGATTTCCTCGACACGGCGGATGTCTATCCGCTGGGCGGCGACAAAGACACGGTGGGCCGCACGGAGGAGATCGTCGGCCGCTGGCTCAAGGGCAAGCGCGAGCACTACATCCTCGCTACGAAATGCGTGGGCCGCATGGGGCCGAAGCCGTGGAATCAGGGCATGTCGCGCAAGCATATCCTGGAGGCGATCGATGCGTCCCTGAAGCGGCTCGGCACCGACTATGTCGATCTCTATCAGTTGCACTCCTTTGACCCGACGACGCCGCTCGACGAAGCGCTGGATGCGCTGGATTCGGTCGTGCGCGCAGGCAAAGCGCGCTATGTCGGCGTTTCCAACTGGCCGGCCTATAAGCTCGCGCGCGCGATCGGCCGCGGCGAACTCAAGAATTTCGCGCGCATCTCCTCGGTGCAGCCGCGTTACAATCTCCTGTTCCGCAGCTTCGAGCGCGATCTCTTGCCGCTATGCCACGAGGAAGGCATCGCGGTCATTCCCTTCAATCCGCTGGCGGGCGGTCTTCTCACCGGCAAGCACACACGCGAAGCCCCGCCGGAGGGCGGCACGCGCTTCACGCTCGGCAATTCGGCCGCGATGTATCAGCAGCGCTATTGGCACAAGCGCGAATTCGAGACGGTTGACGCGTTCCGCGCGCTTGCGAAAGACGCAGGCCTTAGCATGACGACGCTGGCGCTCGCCTGGGTCCTGGCGAACCCCGCGATCACCGCCCCCATCATTGGCGCGAGCCGGCCTTCGCAGCTTGCGGACAATCTCGCAGCCGTCGAAACATCGCTACCTGCCGACCTCAAGAAAAAGCTGGACGAGCTAACCCATGAGTGGCGCGCGGTGGACGCGGAACGCTGAACGGCGCGCATCGTTTGCCGATGCCCAGCTCATATCGGCGGTCGCGCCTATGCGCACTTCGCAACGCCCGAGACCAAGACTGCGACCTGGCTCGCCGACCTGTGCTACGCCGCGACGGCGATCTTCTGCTTTCCGCGACGGTCCCATAGCTTTTCGGCATCTTCCACAAACCGCAAAACGGTATCGCGCTCTTCGCGGTCGTAAATGCCGCGCGCGATTTCCCTGACCATGGTCGCGCGCTGACGGAAATCCGCCAGGTCTTTCTCAGCCATAAAACATCCCCCTTCGAACAGGACGGGGTTTGTACCACATGATTCTAGCCTGCGAATAAGCTGGGTCTGCCGCTAGGCCCCATCGGACGTTATCGACTGCGCCAGCGTTTCGCATTCGTCGAGGAACTCCAAAAGCCTGTCGCGCTCCGAAGGGTCGGACAGCTTTTGCGCAATGCGCCGGGCTCTTACGGCGCGGCGCAGGAAGTCTTCGATCGTTTCCTTGTCCGTCATCGCTTGTTGTCCCCAATGATTTTATGCACGCCAGGAAGATCCTCGGCGCGGCATCCGCCATAACTACGCGCTTTGAGTGAGAGTAAATGAATATTGGTAAGCAAGACAGACGGACGATGATTTCAAAGCAATCACAATCAAGCGAGGGTCAGCCCACCGGCGCTGCGGCGCGCCACTGCATTTCCTGTTTATTCCAACGGACGGTTTCGGCGACAGGGCGCGCCGTATCCGTTCTATCGTTTTATCTCATCAAGCTTCGCCATCCAGAACGAAAGCATAGACCACAGGTTGATAGATCAGTCCGGACAAAGTTCCAGGCGCCGACTGCCAGTGCTCAAAAATTGCAACCAAAACACTTCCCTCGTATTGCACCCTCCAGCCGACTCTGCCATCATTGCTGTATTGGGGAATTTTATGGCTTCCGTCATCAGCTCCAATAATTCGATCTGCCAGCTGCTGAATGCGCCGCACAGAAGCTGCTGCCTCAGCGTTCCGCCGAACATCATCCACTATCCCGATCCTTCGATCTACGACCAGCAACTCGTGTTCGTCGAGGGTGGTGCGCCGACTTTCAACAGCCCCGACATCGACACGATCGATCTCTGGCCGCCGCACCCGATCGACAATCTGACCGCGGCGGGCCGCAATCTTTCGTCGGACGCATCCGCGAGCCAGACGCGGCTGGACTGGAGCTGGAGTCCCTGGGGCATCGGTCTCGTGCGCCAGCCCATCGCATCGACCTTCGTCAATCTCGCGCGCGCGGGATTTCCCGGCAGCGAACAGACCGTCGCGTTGCCCCTGCCTCCTGCGCTCAACGCCGCAGGCCGCTACGGCATCTTCATCTCGCTCGTTCAGCCGTTCGACAGCAACACGACCAACAATCGGGGCGAACAGACTCTCGACGGATTTCAGACGAGCCAGGGCCGCTCGAAGACATTCGTCGTTCCCGTCCGCAATCCGACGAGCGGGGTCAGCACGATTCAGCTGTCGGCCGGCGCGGCCGATGTGGCCGCCTGGACGGTGATCGCACCGTCGACCCTCACCCTCGCCGCCGGTGCGCAGCAGAACGTGATGGTGTCGATTGCGGTGCCCACGGACATTCCGCCATCGCCGCCCGGAACGCTCATCAGCGCGACCGTGGATGTGCTCGCGACTGCAGGCGGCGCATATCTCGGCGGCATTTCGATCGCCATCCTGTTCGACGCGTGAGGCGGAGATGGGCACACAGTTTTGCGAGCGCTTCGGTCTGATTTCCGGCGGCGCGGTCGGTCTTCTGGTCCAGCTGATCGGCGTCGATGCCTGCTGCGCGAATCCGCCCCCCGTATTGACGATCGCGCAATGTTCGCTCGCGGGCGTGATCGTGGCACTCGTCGTTCTTTTCTTCGCCACGCTGTTCGCGTGCGCGGTGTCGAAGCTTCCGGTATGGCCGGTCGTGCTGCTCGCGCTGCTGATCGGCATCCTCGTGGGGGTGCTGCTCGGACCGGTCGCCTACCACCTGCCGGTTCCCGGAACGGGGATGTTCGTGTGCGGCATCCTCGGCGCGCTGCTCGGGTGGCTCGTCTGCCGCGTACTTTGCCGCGACGCGAAATGGACGGTGTCGCCGTGACGATGCCCACCTGCGGCGCGCAGCAGCCCGGCACCCAGCCCGGCTCGTTCGACTGGTCGCTGATCACGGCCATCGTCGCCATCGCAGGCGTTGCGATTCCGGTTTACAAAGCCGGTATTCCGGTCATCAACGGCATCATCCAGTATTTTTCGGGCGCGGCACCGCTCCTCCCCGGCGTGGGCGTCGTCTCTGCATTTGCCGGAGCGGCAGCGATCCTCGCGCTTGTCGCATACTATGCGTTCAAGCCGGACGGCTGCATCCGGTCCGCGCCGAATGGCGAGACGGTCTGCATTTCGGGAATCATCCAGTATGTCAACGCCACGCATTCCGAAGCCATCGACGTGCTTGCACCGTTTGCGATTCCGCCGCTCGGAGATTTCGATGTGGTTGTGGCCTCCGCCTATTGGTCGCGCGTGACGCAGAACGCCTTCTGGGTGAATTGTTCGCCGGCCGGCGGCGCGATGCTTCGCTGCATCGTGAAGGACGACGCGGCCTGCGGCGGCAAGATCGGCGCGCTTGCAGGCGCGACAGTTGGCGCGATCGCCGGCATCGTTCTGGGCTATCTCGCAGGCCTTGCCTGCGCACTCACCGGCCCGTTTATCGTGCTCTGCATCATCTTGGCGGCGCTTGTCGCGGCCGCCGTCACCTATGTGGGTGCGATGCTCGGCGGTTGGATCGGGCAAGAAATCGGATCGGCCGGCGCGAGCAGCGAGCCCGATTCCACATGGGGAAGCCTCGACGTCGGTCTCTACGTGACGGTCAAGGGGAACTGGGTGACCGATCCCGACGTAGGCTACAACGAGCTTCTCTATGTCACCGATATTACTCCGGGGATGTCGGTGCAGCCGGTGCCCGCAAACGGCTACACCGCCGCCGACGCCGACGCGGCGCAGAGCATGATGGGCGGCGACGATTGCGGCGGAGTCGTTCTGCTCTGAGACCGTTGGCGTTGCGGGACGGTTGAGCCATTGCGACAGTTGCCGAGGACGGATAGTTATTCAAGTGCTCGACTTTCGGTACCGGTCCACCCTATCAAAGAGGCGGGATCAGAATCGGAGACTGGGCAGAGATGGCAGCGCCCCGCAGTGGCACTCGTGAGCGCATCCTGAACGCGGCGGAGAGGCTGTTTGCCGCGAGGGGCTATGAAGGGACGTCGACGCGGGCAATCGTGGCCGCGTCGGGAGACACGATCGGCAGCGTCAACTATCACTTCGGATCCAAAGAGAAACTGTTCCGGGAGGTTATTCGGCGCCGGTTCGACGCGGTTGCCGATGCCAGGCGAAGCCGATACCGGGCCGCGGAGGCCGAGGCCGGCACCCAGGGGCCGCCGCTGGAAGCCGTCGTCGACGCCATGGTGACGCCGTATCTGGAGCGCGCGCTTTGCGGCGACAGGGGCTGGCGCAGCTATATCCGGCTCATGGGATCGCTCTTCGCGTCACCCAAAGCCTATCAGAAGGCCATGGCGGGGCTTGGACTGCAGGTCGCACAGGAATTCATGGGCTGGATAGAACGCGCGCTTCCCGGCGCCGATCAGGGGGACATCGCTTTCGCCTACGAATTCATGATCGGGTGCATCATCGAGTGCGGCGTAGAGCCCATTATAGACCGGGTCGCCGCTTTCACCGATGGGCGCCTGAGCTCCAACGATTTCGATGCGGTCACGCCGCGACTCGTGCGCTTCATCACCGCAGGCGTCGCAGCCGTTGCCGCAACGAAAGCCGGGCAAAGGAAATAGCATCAGTCGGCTTCGGCGATCCGGCGAAGGGCGGTCTTCACCACCTTGCCGGTGCCGTTTTTCGGCAGTTCGGCCACCAGGCGGTACGCGCGCGGACGTTTGTAGCGCGCCAGATGGGCGAGGCAATGCGCATCAAGCGCTGCCGCAGCGGGAGCTCCGGAAGCGACCACGAACGCCACGGGCACCTCACCCCATTTTGAATCGTGAATGCCGACCACTGCGCATTCGCGTATTCCGGGATAAGTGAGCAGAACCTCTTCGATCTCGCGCGGATAGATGTTCGAGCCGCCCGAAATGATCATGTCCTTTGACCGGTCGTAGAGGGTGAGAAACCCCGCGCTGTCCATGGCGCCCAGATCGCCCGTCAGCAGCCAGCCGTTCCGGAATGCGGCATCCGTCGCCGCGTCATCGTTCCAATAGCCCGCCATCACGACATCGCCCCGGACCGCCACCTCGCCGATTTGACCCGGCGCACAGTCCGCCCCTGCGTCGTCCAGTACGCAGACCGCAACGCCGGCGCGCGCGATCCCGACGCTGGCGAGCCTCGTCTCGTAGGATTCCTCTGATGGCGCGCCGCGCAGCCAGGGCGGAAAGCACGTGATCGTCATCGGCGCCTCGCCCTGGCCATAAAGGTGCCAGAGGCGTTCAGCGCCGAAGAACCCCATCGCGCGCTTCAGGTCGTCGACATACATCGGCGCGCCGCCGAAATAGATCATATGGATGTCGCGTGCGCGATCGGGCGGCATGATCCCGTCCATCAGGGCGTTCACCACCGTTGGCACAGCGAAGAACGAGACGGGCGCAAACCGGTCGAGAACGCCAATCATCGCCGCACGGTCGAGGCCGCCCTGGGGCAGAACCACATTGGTGCGTCCCCGCAAGAGATAACAAAGCCCCAAAAAGCCGCTGCCATGCGACAGCGGTGCGATATGCAGGACGTGATCGCGAATCGTCCCGCCGCCGTCCGCGAGCATGGAGGTCGCAAAGGCCATCACATTGCGATGCGTGAGCATCGCGCCTTTGGGCCGGCCCGTCGTGCCGCTCGTGTAGAAGAGCCAGGCGAGGTCGGAAGGCGAGCGCTCGGCCGGCTGCATTATGGCGGCGCCGAGCATGCCGCGATGGGCGGACGATCCCGTCGCTACGACATCGCACGCAGCGTCCGTAAGGCTCGACGCGAGATCGGGGCTCGCAAAGCAGAGCTTCGCGCCGCTGTTGGCGATGATGTACGCGAACTCGCGCGCATGCAAACGCGGGTTGAGCGGCACGGCGGCGAGTCCGGCGATCCAGATCCCGAGGAGAATCTCATAATATTCAGGCGTGTTGGACAACGCGAGGCCGACACGATCGCCAGACGAAAGCCCGCGCGCCGTCAGGGCGCCGGCGAGCGCGCCAGCCCGGCGGGCAAGCTCCGCGTAGCGAATGGAAGGGCGGTCCAGGCAGGCGACCGCGATATTTCCGCTCCAGGTGCGGGCAGCAGAGAGGAGCGGGACGGCTATATTCATGCCGGCGCGGCCACGACCCTGTTGCGCAAGACGCCGATGCCTTCGATTTCTAGCTCGACGGTATCCCCGAATGCGAGCTGGCGTCCGAGCTCGAAGCCGCAGCCTGAAAGCACCGTGCCCGATCCGATCACTTCACCCGCGCGGATCCATTTCCCGCGGCTGAATTGCACCAGCGCATCTTCGAAGCGGTGATGCATGCTGGCAGTCGTCCCGCGCGACCACTCCTCGCCGTTGATTTTGGCAGTCATCGTTAGCTTGTAAGGATCCGCGAACTCGTCCGGAGTCGCGATGCAGGGGCCGAGTCCATACCCGCCCGCGAAATCCTTCCCCTCGCCAGGACCCAGATTTGCCGCCATTACCGCCATCTGAACATCACGGGCCGACCAGTCGTTGAAGACCGTGTATCCGAATATATGCGAGGGCGCATCCTGGCGCGAGACATCGCTCGCCGTCTTGCCGACGACGCAGGCCCATTCGAGCTCATAGTCGATCCATTTCGACTCGCGCGGCCAGACGATGTCTTCGTCGGTGCCGCTTACACTTCCCGCGTCGGCGTTGTAGTAGATCACGCGCTCCCTGAAGATCGGCTGCATGACATAACGCGGGTTGTTCGCCTCCCTTTCGGCGGCTTCCGCATTGGGTGCCGACGCCACCGCCCTTTCTCCGGCGATTCTGAGCGCCTTCTCCATATGCTCGAGGAACAGGCTGCAATCGCGCAGCCGCACAGGCCTCGGAAGCGGCGCGCGCAGGCGCACCGAAGATCGCTCCACGATGTCTTCCTGGCTCGGCGCGCTCAGAAGCGTCCGCGCCAGATCCCAGGCCGAGGGGCCGGCCTCGATGAGCGACAGCATCGAGGTGAAGGCGGCATCGGGAGCGCCGGCGCGGCGCTTCCGCGCGCCCGCCAGGTCGAGGATCCGCGTGTCGCCGACAAGGCCGCCGAGCTTCTGGTGGCCGGATTGTTCGAATGTCACGAGCCGCATGGGAGATCACCTGCTTTGAGATAAGAACGATATCGGGAGTTGGGAGAGAGGTCAGGTCCCGCGTTTCTCCCATGTCGCGTCGATCAGCACCGCAAACAGGCGCGCCGGACCGGAACCATCATTGCGCCAGCCATGCATGGCGCCTTTCTGGATCAGCACATCGCCGGGCTCGAGCAGCACATCCCTGCCTTCGGAGAGCGCCCAGAGCCGCCCGCTCAAAAGAACGAAATAGTTCAGCGTGTCCGTCTTGTGCATCGAAGGATGTTTCGCCTTCGCAAGATATTCGGCGCTCGGAATATGCACGCTGCCGATTTCCTTGTGCAGGGTGCGTGTATCGACGGCAGGCCTTGAGGCTTCCGGCTGGAAATCGAGAATGCGCACGATCGCGCCGCCGTCCGGCGGCTCGTGCAGGAAGCCCGCGCCCTGCGTGGGATCGCCGGGCCGGTTGAGGTCCGCGGGGGTTTCGGTGTTCGACCACAAATCCATCGCCATCAGGCCGGCGACGATGGGCGGAATGGTGGTGATGTCCTGTTCGATGGTGATATCCGACGTGCCGTCTGCGACGACGTCAAAGACATATTTCTTCGGCATGTTTTCCTCGCGGTTGCGGGTGTTGGGATTTACGAAAGCTTTGCAGGGGCGTGACGTCCGTCCGGTGCGCGGCCGCCGGATCAGAACCGGTAGTTCACCTCCAGGCCGAACAGACGGGGCGGTGCGAGCGAACCGACGATCGGATTGAAGACCAGGGTCGTCGCCACCAGCGCGCTCGTTTTGGTCGTCGTGTCGGCGACATTCTTGACATAGGCGGTCAGCGTCCAGGCGGAGGCCGGATCCCAGATGAGATAGAGATTGCCTTTGACGAAGCTGCCCTGGCTCAGTTCCGCCTCGTTGCCCGGACTGAAATAGAACTTGCTCGAATATTCCGCCTCGCCGCGTGCGCTGAGGCTCCCGAGCCCGACATCCCATGTGTATTGCGCGGCGACATTGGCCTGATAGTCGGGCGCATTGTCGAGCGTATCGCCGCTGAAGTTCACGGTGGGCAAAAGCGGCAGCGCCGGATCCGGCCCGGAATATTTGAGATAGCGCGCATGCGTCCAGGCGCCTGACACGTCGAATTCGAGTTGCGATGTCGGAAGCCAGGTGAGCTCCGCCTCGAGGCCGTAATCCTCTGCCGTCGCAGCATTGCCGGTCTGGACCGCAAGGTTGACGACCTGCGTCACCTGCAGATTGTTGTAATCGTAATAGAAGCCCGCGAGATTGAGGCGAAGATGATCGTCGTCCGTCGTCGTCTTGACGCCCGCTTCATAGTCGGTGAGCTTCTCCGGCTGGAAAGGCACCGGCGCCGTAACCGCAGTGTCGAATCCTCCCGATTTGAACCCCTGCGAATAGCTCGCATAGAGCATCGTCTGGGGCTCGACCTGATACTGAATGCCGAATTTCGGCGTCACGGAATAGAATGTCTTTGAAGCGACGTACGAAACCACCGTCGGATTTGGTCCTGGATAAGGGGGAAACAGCGGAAGTCCGCCGATGCCGAAATCGAGCGCATCCCACGATGCGATGCCCTTCTTTTCCTGGCTGTACCGAATGCCGGCCGTGACCGATAATTCAGGCGTGAGGTTGTAGGTGCCCTGCGCAAAGGCGGCCTCCGCCTGCGTCGTCAGAGCGGCACCCAGATTTCCGAGCGTCGCGAAACCGGGCGTCGCGAAGGGAACGCCGAAATCGGTCGTGATCAATCCCGTCGAAGCGACGACCTGCGCGGGGTCCGAGGCGTCGTGTTCGTCCAGATAGTACAGGCCACCGGTGATGTGCAGTGCGTCAGTATCGTAGTGAAGCTGCAGTTCTTCACTCACCTGATGCGCGGGTTCGCCTTCGAGCTCGAAGACGCTGAGCGGGCTGCCGCCGTCCAGATCGTAGGTGAAGCGCGGAGCCTGATAACGGTAGCCGGTGATGGATTTGACGCTGAATGCGCCGTCGGTCCATTCCAGGATGCCGGTTCCGGCAAAGACAGGCAGGTGGAACGAAGGGTCGATGCCGTTGGAGATATCCCGGATGTTGCCTGGCGGCCGGCCGCCTTCAAGGATGAACAGAGGTGGCAACCCGAGCGCTCCCGGCAGGCCGCTCAACCCGGCCGCTCCGAAATAGTGAAACGCGCCCTGCCGGTCGTCCTCGTCGTAATATTGGGCGATCAGCGTGGCGGTGAAATCGGATATGGGGGTGTAGACGGCAGTGGCACGAAGGCCAAAGGCATTCTTGTCGTCGATATCGTCATGCGTGACGACGTTCTCGCCGTAACCGTCATGGCGCTCGTAGAACCCTGCGAGACGGAGCAGAAGGTGGTCCGAGTCATCGACCGGCCCGCCCACCGCACTGTCGAGCCGGACTTCTCCATAGTTTCCGACAGTCGCTTTTGCGTAGCCCGAAAAGTCATCAGTGGGGCGCGCGGTGGTTATGTTCACCGCGCCCGCCGTCGCATTGCGTCCGTAAAGCGTGCCTTGCGGGCCGCGAAGAACCTCGATGTCCTGCACGTCGAAGAGTCCCGTTTGCTGGGCGACGTTGCGCGAGACATAGACCTCGTTTTCGTTGACCGCGACCGCGCCTTCCGTGCCCGGCAGGAATGCGGAGCTTCCGATGCCGCGGATCGTGATCTGGGCAATACCCTGTGCGTCGCCCATCTCGAAATTCGGAACGATGGCGCGCAGGTCCCTGAGATCGCGCACCTGGTGCTGGTCGAGCGTCTCGCTGTTCAACGCCGTGATCGCGAGCGGTGTCCGTTCCAGGTCCGTACTTCGCTTCTCTGCGGTGACAACGACGGTTTCGATTCCCGTCGCAGCCGGTTCCGTTTGGGCGGACGCGCATGTGCTCCACGTCAATCCGAGAACCGACACCGATCCCAACAGCGCGCGCGGTATCCCATGCCCTGAAAATCTCTGCATACGCTCCCCCCGTTTCGCCCGGCTTCCGATCGCAATCTCCGCCGCGGCTTGTTCCGATCTTCGACCGCGCCCCTTTGCGCCCGTTTCCGTTTCAATCGGCGAGGAAGAATGGCCTGGTCCTCATGGACCGGCCGTTGCACCACCCTGCCTGTATCCTCCGGCATCCGATGCCGCTGCCGCGATCATTTCCTGTGTCGCCGCTTGATCAAAGCTTAGTCGAACGATTGACTAACAGTCAAGCGCGGAGCGCTTCAATATGGGCGCTGGCGTTTCGAGCGGGACGCATTCGGTCCGCACCAACATTTTTCAAAACGCCCGAGGCGAGAAAATTGGGCTCCTGGAAGGTTCAGTACACCCTGTATGAGTACTGATCGGCGCGCGACGCAGCCGCTTGCATCGAGCGTGCCGCGCCCGACATGGATCGCGCTGAGGGCGGGACCGGACAAGCGGGACAGCTTCCATCTTCCCTATCCATCGCGGCGGAGCGGTTCGGCGACGGGAACCGCAGAAGCTGTCCCGGTTTTTCTCGCCATGCTTATCTACTTCTTTACCTGCATTTTAATACAATCGCGGGCCGACCAGGATATTCGCAGCACCGAAACATGAATTCGCCCGACGCGAACGCACTCACGACTTCGGCGCCGGACCTTGCGTTCAACAAACTGTGGCTCAGGTTTCCCGACGTTGCGGTCGAACGGGCGTTCGAGCGCGAAGAGATGGCGCGCGCCAAGTTCGTCATTCGCATTTATGTCGCCGCGGGCGTGCTGCTCTACTCCCTGTTTGGTGTGCTGGACCTCGTCGTAGGCGGCAACCTGGTTCCCACTCTGCTCCTGATCCGTTTCGGCCTGGTCTGCCCCGTCCTGGTAACGACCTTGATCCTCTCGTTCTTTCCGGTATTCCCCAGGATCGGTCAGATCGCACTGGGCTGCAACATGGCCGCCTCCGGGCTTGGTGTCATCGCCATGACCACCGTGATGCCGGCGCCCTTCAATGCCCAGTACTATGCGGGCCTTCTGATGTGCGTGATCTACTGTTCGAGCCTGATCCGGCTTCACATCGTCATCGCGGCGCTCATCTCCCTCGCCTTCGTCGGGCTTTATCAGCTCTCCGCGCTCTGGCTCAATCCGATTCCGTTTGCCACCTATGTCAGCAATAATTTCTTCCTTGTGATGGCAACGGGCGTGGGGCTTTTCTCCGGATATTTTCAGGAATTCTACGTCAGGAAATCCTATGTGAGCCAG
>Ga0302324_100025400_pt1 | contig 11374 bp, 11 predicted proteins | sample Palsa_T0_1_FD_201949 | JGI IMG/M metagenome (GOLD analysis project Ga0302324, IMG submission 201949) | Peat permafrost microbial communities from Stordalen Mire near Abisko, Sweden - Palsa_T0_1 | ecosystem: Environmental > Terrestrial > Soil > Palsa > Peat permafrost | place: Sweden: Abisko... | reverse complement strand
TAGTATTCAGCTTCGATCCGTGCTGGTGGTCTGCTCGACTGTGCCCAGCAACCTGAGATCGCGCAAAGCATTTCAACGATAAGTACCGATTTCATGCTGGTTTCCCTCGCAGAGCCTCCGTCGTGTACTGCTGCGCGTCAAAGATCAGGCTGGCAAACCCGTCGCGCAGGAGCAACTTTCGCCGGTCTGCCTCGGTCTTGGCCAGCAAAGGCAGCAGAGTGTCTCTCATCTCCGCCGTAATTTGTTCTGTCCCGAGAACTTTGAGCGCCTGCGCAAGGTCGAGAATCTCCGAGACGGATGGCGGCTTTTCCAGACTCCAGCCCCGCAGAGCTTTCGCGAGTCCCGCCATGCCCGCGTGAAACTCGCGGCTGGAATCTGGCGTTCTCAGCGCCACAATTTCTGCTTCGCGCTCGGCCGTGGGGTGTTCAACCCGGAGATAAAAACTGCGCCGACGCAGTGGATCGCCGATACGCCGCTCCTCGTTGGACGTAAGCACAACGAACGGAATGCTCTTCGCGCGAACCGTCCCGAGTTTTGGAATGCTGAGCGTCCAAACGCTCAGGAGTTCGAGCAACATGGCTTCGAAGGCGTGGCCTACTTTGTCCAATTCGTCGACCAGCAGGACGCAAGGCTTCTCGTGTTGCAGAGAACTCAGCAGCGGTCCCGCGCTGAAGAACTGCGATCCATGCAATTCGGTTTGCAGAGACTCCCAATCGACGCTACCGGACTTCGATTTCAGCTCGACGCAAAGTCTTTGCAGCGGCTCATCGAATTTCCCGATGGCTTTCTCTTCGTTGATGCCTTCATAACACTGCAGACGTTCCACCTTTGTATTTGCCGCCTCGGCGACCGCATAGGCGAGTTGCGTCTTCCCGCTTCCAGCCGGACCCTCCAGCAGAACCGGCTTGTGCAGCTTGGCCGCTAGAAAAACGGTCGTTGTTGCTATCGGATCGGCAATATAGCCGGTTCGACGAAGTGCCTCACCGACTTGTTCGGGCGATGAAAACACAAGTGACTCTTCGGTGCATAACGGTTCTTCCATCCTGAGCAACAGGAACCTAACCCCGAACCAGATTTCGGTCAAATCGGGTTTGTTTCCGCAGTCTTTAAGGAGCGTGATGCTGGTTCTCGCTCGCCTTTGCTCGAAAAATCACCTCGATGTAAAACGCATCGAGCAACCCCATCTGCCCATGCACCAGGAGTAAAACCCATGGCAGCCAGCCAAAACTCGCAACTTTCCATCGTCCCCAGTAGCCGACCGGTCCAAGGGGCGCAGGAGAACATCGAGCCTCCGATGAGCGTGAAAGAGGCCGCGAAATTTCTTGGAGTGAGTCCGCAGACTGTGTATCTTTGGGTGGAACGAAAGCAGATTCCCCATCTCCGCGTTATGGGTCGAAACATCCGGTTTCTCAAATCGGATCTCGAGCCGTTTCGCGCTTCATTTCGACAGGAGATGGTGAATGTCTAAACCACAAAAGCAGGACGGGATTGTCTATGCTCGCAATGACGGAAAGGTACTCTGGATCCGCTACCGCGATAGAAACGGGAAACGCTGCAGAGAATCCGCCGGCACTGAGGACTGGCAGGAAGCCAACCGCAAGCTAAGGGAACGGCTCCAGGCCAGAGATGGCAATCTCTTAGAAGCAATTCGAAGAGGCGAGGCTCTCGGCTTTGAAGAATGGGTGGATTCTTTTCTCGAGAACTATTCGAAACCTCCCATCAGGGCTGCGAAGACTCATGAAGCGAACCTGCGCTGTGCCAACCATCTGAAGGCTGCCTTCTCGGCAAGAAAACTGGTGGAGATCACAGCCGACGCCATCGAAGACTACCTTCGGCGGCGTCTTCGGCAGCGGGTTCGGATAAAACTGGCTCAGGGTTACCGGGAAAAGGGAATCCTGAAGTCGAGCACGGTGCACCAGGAATTCCGGGTGCTCCGTCGGATGTTGAACGTGGCTGTTCGGAAAAAGCTGCTCCCGGCCAATCCGTGCGCTGGAGTGGAGTTTCCGGTCAGGGTGAAGGGCTTGTTCCGGCCGCACTACGTGGCCTGGTCGGAGCAGCGGACAATCGAAGCTCACGCTCCGGAATATTTGCGCAATATCGTCAGGATCATTACCGAGACGGGCTTGCGCGTTTACAAGGAACTGATGCCGATGAAAAAAGAGCAACTCGATCTCACGAACGCGACGGTCTGGATTCCGGATTCGAAGACTCCGAACGGAGTCGCCGAAGTGCCGCTGACGCCACTGGCACTCGAAGCGTTCCGCGATCAAATTCGATTGTCACCATGTAGTCCGTACCTTTTTCCGAGCGATAGAAATCCGAGCGGATATCAACGGACTCTGAAAACTACCTGGGAGGCGGCTTTGCGGCGCGCCCAAATACCGTACTTTCGCATTTACGATCTGCGCTCGACTTATGCCACCCGGCTCAGTGCCGGCGGGGTAGCGGACGAGTGGGTCACGCAAATGCTTCGCCAGGGAGACGCGCAAGTCTTCAAAAAGTATTCGCAGATGAAACTGCAGATGAAGCGCGAGGCTCTGGAGAAGCTCAACCGCCGTGCCAACGAGATGCCTGCTGAAAAAGCAGGTGCGCTATCTGGCACGGTCGCCGTGCAGTGAGCGGGATAATGGCACGGTTTTGACACGGTCGAGGCCGAAAATCATGGTTTCGAGGTGGATCGACGTTGGAAAGTACTTTAGAATCAATTCTGCTAGTCATGTCGGGGCGTAGCGCAGCCTGGTAGCGCACCTGCCTTGGGCGCAGGGGGTCAGGAGTTCAAATCTCCTCGCCCCGACCATTTCTAAAGCCACATTGTTACGCGGATTTTTACCCGGCCGAAATCCTCAGGCGGAGTCAAATGGGGACTATTTACTCAGCAGCTCGGCAAGCCGTGCACGCGAGTGTACGGTTGGTGAGTCTGGAGCAAATAGGGACTGGCCATCGGCGCATGGCCGCCGATTTTTCGGATGTAGCAATCTTCATGGACAGCCTGCCCGTATTCATCGACTTTGCACTGCTCTAGGTTCACGGGTGTTTTACAAATGGCGCATTGCGGAAGCCAATGTTCGCGGAACATAATGCTCGCCCTCCCTGGGAGAAAGACAGCTCCACTCTAACGACAGTTCCGAATTGGGTCTGAGCAAAATTGCTCTGTGGAAAAATCAGAATTCAACGCGGCGCGCTGGGCGTTTTTCCTTGGATGAGGTGTTACGAGAGGCGTCACTAGCGCTATGACGAGGGAAATTCCTGCAATTGTGCTTTGCGAAGGCGGCACACACCGGTGCGGATGCTTTGGCTGAGACCGCCGGTCCAGTCGGTATGATCCAACCGCACTTGGAACAGCCCCACGCGGCGAAACTAAAATTCTGAAGCCAGACCAGATCCCTAACCATATAACCCCCGGCATCCGGCGAGTTCAGTATAGCCCCAATGCGCTAAAGCGTACATAGTAAAGTACGCTCCTGGTTTTGGGCTGCCTAAGGCTCATTTTCTGTCGATCATAAGACCGTCGCACCTTCGCCCGGTTGCGCAGCGCGTCGTATCGCACCGAGCGCCGTTGGTGGTCTTTGGTGGTATCCAGAGGCGTCCGGGTCGCGTGATCGTCCACAGTCAGAACGTCTTTAACGTGTATCCGGGTGGAACCTGGAACAAGGACGGATCTGGTTCGGCGGTGGAAGTGGGCTTGCAGTAAGAGGTCCGTTCGCCAGTCGCGCAGCGCCGACGGTGTGGCGATGACGCTGGTGGTAGGTGTGTCGATGCGCATGTTCCCGGCGCTCGACATAAACATGCGCGACGGAGAATGTACCGGCGAGCTGCCCCCGGCGGGCTGCGTCTTGGTGATGCAGTTGGAGCAGGGGGGAGGCGTCGGTGGCGGTGCGGGCTGATCCACGCGGCTCAGTTTAGCGCGCAGATTTGGTAGCTGCTCGCTTGCGTCGCGGGCTCTAATCTCTTGCCGCTTTGCGGGTATGGGATTTAAGGCTTAGCGGGTGTGGTCGCGGCGGCGGAGGTAGTCGATGAACATTTGTTCGACGGGCTTGTCGTAGGCCATCAAGACGTGACGGACGGTGTGGCCGCTGACGATGTGACAGACTTCTTCCGCGAGATTCTTGGCGTGGTCGCCGGCGCGCTCGAGTGACTGGGTCATGAAGATGACCTGCAGGCTGGCCTGGCGTACAAGGTTCTCGGGGTTCTCGATGTGGCGCAAGAAAATCAGATTGCGCAGGCGATCCATTTCTGCGTCGGCGCGGAGCACGTCGATGGCCTTGCCGATTTCTCGCTCGGAAAATGCCTCGCCGCAATCGGTCAGCATTTTTTCGAGGATGGTCGCCATGTGGGTGAGGTCGCGAGTATCTTCGGAGTCGATGCGGCCGCCTGCGGCCTGCGCGCTATTGGCGAAGCTGAGAAGCAGATCGCCGATGCGCTCGAGGCCGATCATGAATTTCATGCAGGCGAGAAGTTCGCGAGCTTCGGCGGGACTGACCTCGGTGATGGCGGTGGTGACCCCGCTGTCGATCTCCATGTCGAGGGTGTCGAGTTCGCGCTCGCGCTGGCGCAGTGAACCGAGCAGGGCAGCGGATCCGGTGGCGATGCCTTCCGCGGCGGCGCCGGCGGCTTCTTTGGCCAAGCGGCAGGCTTCTACGGTACGACGCACGATGTAGCGGTGGGCCGGCTCGGGATCGGGAGTCTTGATCGCGGTGCTCATAGCTGGGTCCACCGGTTTGTTGGTCGGTGGGTTCGTCGCTCCAACGATCGAACGAGAACGTGGGCGGCGATAGGGCCTGCGAGGCTCGCCGGCACTCTGCCCATCAGGATTCTGACCTTCATGAGACTGGACGGCCAACGACTAAGCATAGGTTTTCGTGTGCGAAGCGTGGTTAACAAGCTGTGAATTTTCCGTCATTTTTCGTGGTGTCCTTCGCCGACTAGAGATCATTGTCGGTCAAGACAGAACAAATGCAAGAAGAAACTGGGAATGGTTGGTCAATCCGAAGTCAGAATCCCCGCCCTGTCCCTCCAAAGATCGGAGGGACAAGGACGTGGCACCCCGTGGCGAAACTGCCGTCACCACGTGATTGTTTTCAGGCGGTGGGAAGGGTGAAGAGGAAGGTGCTGCCGTGGCCGAGTTCGCTTTCGGCGCGGATCACGCCGCCGTGAGCGAACATGATGTGTTTGGCGATGGCCAGGCCGAGTCCGGTGCCGCCGGATTCGCGGGAGCGGGCTTTGTCGACGCGGTAGAAGCGCTCGAACAGTCGCGGCAGATGCTCGGAGGAAATTCCCGCGCCGAAATCCTGCACATAGAACTCAACGCTGAGCGGTGCACGGCGGGGGGCGGCCGTGCCCACAGGGCGCGCGCCGAGCACGATGCGTCCACCGGAGCGGCCGTACTTCATAGCGTTGTCGATCAGGTTGGAGAAAACCTGGTGGATGGCCTCGCGGTCGGCCAGTACGGGCGGAAGCGATTCGACAGATGCGCCGTCTGGAGTGGAATCGGTGGGTTGCGGATCTTTTGACGCCGCGGTTGTCGTGCTGGCAGTTGTTTGCGTCTCCGCGTTGCCGGCTTGCGCGCTCGGCGCCTCTGGAGGCGTCATTTGCGAAGATGCGGTTTGCGACAGGACAGGTTGCTGACCCATGATTTGCTGACCCATGATTTGCTGACCCATGATTTGCGATCCCATGATCTGCAGTCCCACGATTTGCAGTTCCACGCCCTGGCTGCGCGCAATCTCACGGAAACTTTCCTCAGCGTCGTGCAGCAGCTCGAGGGGTGGGACGGGCTCGGTGTCGAAGCGGGTTTCGCCGGACTCGACTCGCGCCAGAGTCAGCAGATCTTCGGTGAGGCGAGCCATGCGGGCGGCATTCTTGCGAATGATTTCCAGGAACTCGCGAGTTGATCCGGAGCTCTCGGAGACGGTATCGAGGAGAGTTTCGGAATATCCCTGAATCGAAGTGAGAGGTGTGCGAAGCTCATGGGAAACGTTGGCGATGAAGTCGCGACGCGTTTTTTCGACGCGCTCGGTTTCGGTCAGATCGCGCAGCACGGCGACGGCGCCGCCATCAGGCAATGGCGCGGCAGTGACGTCGAAGGCACGGCCGGGGACGATAGAAGTCGCGCGGGCGGTCTTGACCTCTTTCGTAGTGGTGGCGGCTTTCACGGTGGCGAGAAAATCGGGATCGCGGATGGTCTCGACTACCGGCGCGTTCAGGCGCGTGCGCTGACGGACGAGACGATCCATAGGCTGATTGGCCCACTGCACGAGGCCGTCGGAGCTGATGGCGATGACCGCGTCCTGCATGCTGTTCAGCAGAGTTTCGAGCTGGCGCTGGCTGGAGCGCACCGCGGCAAAACTTTTTTCCACCTGGCCGGCGGTTTTGTCGATGGCGGCGGCGACGCGGCCGATTTCGTCGAGAGGGGTGTCGGAGACGCGGGCGCGCAGATCGCCCTGCTCGATGCGGGCGGCGACGTCGACGATGCGTTCGAGACGACGCGAGGTGAAGACTGAGGCGGTGAATGCGATCAGCAAGGCGATGAGCAAAGCCACGGCAGAGCCCCAGAGCAGGCGGCGGTGCACCTGACCCTGTACGGCTTCAACATCGGAGAGAGGATAAGCCAGGCGAACCGCGCCTCCGGAGATGGGCGCTGCGACGTAGAGAAAGGGAATGCCCAACGTGGCGCTGACGCGCTCGTTTTCCCCGGTTTTGCCGGAGAGCGCGGCGGCGAACTCCTCACGGCTGGCGGGACTTTCCATGCTGGCGGGATTGGATTCGGAGTCGGCCAGAACTTTTCCAGAGGCGTCGATGATGGTGGCGCGGGCTCCGGCAGCTTGACCTTCCTGGGCGGCGATTTCGGCGAGGGAATGAGCGTGGTCGGTTTCTACGCGGTGGGCGAAGAGCAAAGTCTTTTGTGTGAGGCTGCGTTCGATTTCGGTGCGGAGCGAGGCTTCCCAGGCGCCGCCCAGCATCACATCGAGAATGGCTGCGGTGGCGGCGATGACGATCAGGAAAACGGCCAGAAGCTTGAAGAAGATTCGGTTCTTCACTTACTCCTCATTATGAAAAATCGACAACATTGAAACTCGACAACTGCGCTCGGGAAGGAACTCAGCTCTGGAAAGAAAGTCGAAATCCCCGCCCTGTCCCTCCAAAAAACGGAGGGACAAGGACGGGGCACCCACTTTACCTTGGATATTCACCTTCGCCTCATTTGGGGGATTCGAAACGGTAGCCAGCGCCGCGGACCGTTTTTAAGTAGCGCGGGTTTTCGGGGTCGGGCTCGATCTTTTCGCGGATGCGGCGGACGTAGACGTCGACCGAGCGCGGGGTGACGTAGGCGGTGTCCCGCCAGACTGAGTCGAGCAGATGATCGCGGGAGAAGACGCGTCCTTTGTGGCGCGCGAAGTAATCGAGCAGACGGAATTCAGTGGCGGTGGTGGCGACCGTTTGTCCGCGCACGGTGAGGGTCATGGCCGAGGGATCGATTTCAATGTCGCCGACTTTCATGGGACTGGGCGGCAGCGGGCGCTCGAAGCGGCGCAGCACGGCTTTCACGCGAGCAACGAGTTCGCGCGGACTGAAAGGTTTGGCGATGTAATCGTCGGCGCCGAGTTCGAGGCCGAGGACGCGATCTGCTTCGCTCGACTTCGCGGTAAGAAAAATTACCGGAACCGAGGCAAGACCGGGTGTCTGCCGAATGGTGCGGCAGATCTCGAGGCCGTCTTTGCCGGGAACCATGATGTCGAGGACGAAGAGTGCGGGGCGCTGGCGTTCGGCGTCGGCGAGAACGTTGGCTCCGGTGGGATAAACGCGCACCGTAAAGCCTTCGTTTTCGAGGTGATGGCGGACGAGGCGGGAAATGTCGGGATCGTCTTCAACGACGATGATGCCTGGTTTCACGCGAGTATTGTAAATGGAAAGCAGTGCGCAGTTGCCAGTGGACGGTTGACGGAGGCGAGTTACGGGGCTAATTTCACGGGATTGTAACAATCAGGTTGGAAGCGCGGTCCAGGAGAAAGTTACAACCGGGTGGGATGACTGTCGTGGCGCTGTATTCGGTGATGATGGCGGGGCCGGGGTAGTTGCGGGCGGGGCGGAGGTGGTCCCTCTGGTAAATCTTCGTGCGGAGTTTCTTTCGGTCGAATTGCACTTCGCTCCGTGATGTGGAGATCCCGCCGAGCTTTGCTCGGCTTGGGCGGACGGGGGCGTCCGCCCCTACACGAGATCTCGTGGTCCTGATAAGGGCGCGAAGGCGAAGGGTTACGAGTTCTACTTCGCGATTCGGATGGATGTAGCCATAGCGGAGATGGTGCTCTTGTTCGAAATTTTTCAGAAGATCTCCGGTCACTGGGAGATTTAGTTCGTAGCCCTGGCCGCGGTAGCGGAGGTCGACGCTTCTCGCGTAGCGCGGGCTTCCTTGCCAGCCTTCGAGACGGAAATCGTTGGCCGCGGTTTTTTCCAGCGCGGCAAATTCGCGATTCAGATCCGCCTGCGGAATTTTGCCGGAGACTCGCCATAAAACCGTGCGCGAATAATCCTTGACCACGTCGCTGGCGAGGATGCCGAGGGCGGAGAGCGCGCCGGGGAATGCGGGGATGATCACGTGTGGGATGCTGAGAGCTTCTGCGAGGGCGCAGGCATGCAGGCCTCCGGCGCCGCCGAAGGCGACGAGGGCAAAGTGGCGGGGGTCGCGGCCGCGCTCGATGCTGACCACGCGGATAGCTTTTTCCATTGTGGCGTTGACCACGCGAATCATTCCGGCGGCGAATTGATCGAGCGTGAGTTTCGGCTGCTGCTTCTTCAACCACTCTTGCGTGACGTGGCGGGTACGTTCGAGATCGAGAGTGAAATCTCCACCCAGAAAACGTGTGGGCTGCAGGCGTCCTAATAGAAGGTTGGCGTCGGTGACGGTGGGCTGCGTGCCGCGGCCGTAGCAGATGGGGCCGGGGTCGGCGCCGGCGGATTCGGCGCCGACGTGGAGACCTCCCGCGACATCGAAGCGGGCGAGCGAGCCTCCGCCGGCGCCGACGGTATGGATGTCGAGCATGGGAACGCTGATGGGCAGACCGGCGATGTGTGCGTCGGTGGCGGCTTTGATTCCGCCTTCGACCAGCGAAACATCGGTGGAAGTGCCGCCCATATCGAAGGCGATGATGTTTTGGAATCCGCTGGCGCGGGCTGTAGCGGCTGCGCCTACAACGCCTCCGGCGGGGCCGGAAAGCACGGTGCGAACGGGTTCGCGTGCCGCGGTGGAGAGGGCCGTTATGCCGCCGCTGGATTGCATCACGAAGATGTGGAAGCTCTGCGCGCGCGGAAGTCCCTGCGGGGCTAAAGCCCTGATCTTTCTTGGGATTCTGATCGCAGCGCTGAAGCGCTGCGCCACCCCAATGCGATCTGAGTAGGGCACGGTTTCAGCCGTGTCATAAGCCTGATCCGAAAGACTCGGATTTAGCCCCTGAGGGTCGGCTAGATTCTGTTCAAGATTCTCCAGATAGCGCTGCATTACCGGCTGCAGGTAGGCATTGATGACTACCGTGGACGTGCGTTCGTATTCGCGGAATTCTGGGAGGATCCGGTGCGAAATTGAGAGCGGGATGGCGAGGCGTTGCAAAGTCGCAGCAACGGCTTCTTCGTTCTTACAATTTGCGAAGGAGAAGAGCAGCGAGATGGCGACGGACTGCGGCTTCGCGGCTTCGACTTGATTCGCGAGCACGCGCAGGTCTTCCGCCGTGGGTGAGGTGAGGATTTGGCCGTCGCTGGCCGTGCGTTCGTTCACTCCGAAGCGAAGTTCGCGCGGGACTAACGGCTCGATGCGGTCGAAGAAGAAATCGTAGAGCTTGGGGCGAGCCTGGCGTCCGATTTCGATGGCGTCTTCGAAGCCGGCGGTGGTGACCAGCGCGGTGCGCGCGCCTTTGCGTTCGAGCAGCGTGTTGGTGCCGACGGTGGTGCCATGGAGGAGGATTAATTCTTTGCCGGGCGCAATTTTGTGTACAGCTTCGACGATGGCTTGAGCGGGATCTGTAGGCGTGGAAAAAACTTTCAGCATGCGCAGACGATGCGTCGCGGGATCGACCCACACGCAGTCGGTGAAGGTGCCGCCGGTGTCGATGGCGATGCGGAGAGGTTGGGGGTGGCGAGGCATGGGCGGGGCTTAGATTAACACTCGTGGGGCACCCAGCACTTTTTATAGCGATTCCATACCTACGTACCATAGTCAATGCTGGTATGAAGTATGGTACGATAAAGACTGAGGGCCTTATGGAAGCGCCGCGCAAAATTACGGTCGAGGTTCAACCCGAGCTGCTGGAAAAAGCGCAGCGTGCGATTGGGGCCGGCATCACCGAAACGGTGCGTACAGGCCTTAAGCTAGTTGCCGCGACGCAAACCTATGCCCGGCTACGACAGCTGCGAGGCAGGGTGCGTTTTTCGCGCAGTCCGGCGGAGTTGAAAGCAGATCGATGATCGTTGCCTATGATCGACACCCAATGATCGTCGCCCAATGATCGTCGCTGATACGAGCACATGGATTGCATTCCTGCAGGGCGTGGCGGGAGAGGATGCGGAGCGCCTCGACAAAGCACTGGCTGACCGGCAAGTGCTCATGGTGCCGGTTGTGCTCAGCGAATTGCTCAGCGATCCTGCACTGCCCTCGGCCGTTGCTCAAACCCTGTCGGATGTTCCTCCGCTGGAAATCGAGGATGGCTATTGGCACCGGGCTGGCTTGTTGCGGGCGAAGGTGCTTGGTCGAGGCCGCAAGGCGCGACTCGGCGACGCACTCATTGCTCAGAGTTGCATCGATGGCGGCGTGTCCCTTCTGACGCGTGACCGGGATTTCCGGGCATTCTCCGAAGCTGCCGGCCTCGCGTTGCTGAGATAGTTGATTCGCCTTTTGCAGGCTCCGGAAAAACTCTTCCTCACTGCGATTCCACTTGGCGGCTGCAGCCGCGAGTTATTTTGCGTGGGCTTGCGGTGCGGCTGGAAGCCGCACCCTTTCAAAAAAATCGGAGTTTTACAGCAGCCTGTTAGAGAAACATTCCTGCCACGGGCCTCGCTGCGCGAGGCGGACGGCCGAGGGCGGCTGTCCCCACACCTTCAATCCTCACTTCGTCGTGAAGGCGAACGTCAGCAGAGTTTTCTGTTCTACTTCATGGGCTTTGCTGCTGCCGGTGGCGGGGCTGGCGCCGGAGCTGCGTTTTACGCTGAGAACGGGGCGGTCGCCGGCGATGCGTTTCAGGCGGGGGAGCATGTTGAAGAGCGCGCCCATGTTGGCGGGCTCTTCCTGCACCCAGACGATGTCGTTGTTCTGGCCGTGGCGGTCGAATTCGGCGACGACTTCGTTCTCTGGAAAAGGGTAGAGCTGTTCGAGGAAGACGATTGCTGTCGA
>Ga0302324_100025397_pt1 | contig 11374 bp, 13 predicted proteins | sample Palsa_T0_1_FD_201949 | JGI IMG/M metagenome (GOLD analysis project Ga0302324, IMG submission 201949) | Peat permafrost microbial communities from Stordalen Mire near Abisko, Sweden - Palsa_T0_1 | ecosystem: Environmental > Terrestrial > Soil > Palsa > Peat permafrost | place: Sweden: Abisko... | reverse complement strand
GCGAAGGAACTCGACTGCGAGTCCATTCAGGTTTCGATGGCGCATGCTTATCCGGGGACCGAGCTTTACAATGTTTCAAAGGACGCCGGTTATCTCCACGGCGAAGCGATCGCCGATGATGGCGGGCACCAGCTTCCGCATCTCGCGTTTCCGGGACTCTCGCGCGAAGACATCATGAGCGGAGTTCATCGCTTCTACGACGAATATTACTTCCGGCCGCGCGTCGCGTGGCGATTTGTGCGCGAAAGATTGTGGGATGCCGACGCTCGCAGGATCCTCTATCACGAAGCAGTGGATTTTCTGCGTCTTCGCGCGCAACGGCGCAAATTGGCGCGCAAGGGCATGAAGGAAACGGCGGTAGTTGCCGTTCCCAATTCTCCGGTGGGTTCGCACAGCACATGAGCGGTTCCGCACGCACGCATTTGAAGACCTGGGTTCTGCTGGTTCTCATGATCACATTCGGGCCGCTGGGCGATATCTTACTAGGGAAGGGAATGCGGCAACTCGGCGGATCGCCGGAATTGCGTCCGGCGCAGCTGGTCCATTTTTTCGTGCGCGCGTTTGAGTCGCCGCTGGTTTGGCTGGGCATCGCCTCGCTGCTGGCGTTTTTTATCGCATATCTCCTGGTGCTTTCCTTCGCGGATTACAGCTACGTTCAGCCGGCGTCTTCTTTTGCGTATGCGGTGGTGGCGCTGCTCGGCTATTTTGTTCTCGGCGAAGTTGTAACCCCGATTCGCTGGCTGGGCGTCTTGGTGATTTCGCTGGGGGTTTTTCTTGTTACCCGGACGCCGCCGCGGACCACGGAGCGGGCGTGAACATGCGCGTGGTGCTTTGCTTCGTCATCATCATCTGCGCGGGGACGGGCGGGGAGATTGCCGTTTCGCGGGCGATGAAGGAAATCGGGGAGGTTCACGATTTCTCGCCGCGCAATCTTGTGCGCGTCATCCTGCGGGCTTTTCGCGTTGGCTGGATGTGGTTCGGCGTGGGTTTGATGGCGCTGGGCTTTTTTTCGCTGATGATGCTGCTGGCGTTTGAGAATGTCAGCTTTGTGGTGCCGGTGACGGCACTGAGCTACGCGGTGGGCGCGTTCGGCGGAAAGTATCTTCTGGGCGAGCGCGTCACGGCGGCGCGCTGGATGGGCGTTCTTCTGGTTTGCCTCGGCGTTATGCTGGTTTGCATCGGATAAAATTGTGCTGATGTTTTTGCATGTCGCGCGCTGGGTGATACTGATCGCGGCGGCGATGCCGCTGATTTATTACGTGCTGGCGATCGTCGCGGCGCGCCGCTTTTTCCGCGGGCACGCTTCGCCGCCGCGGGATTTTGCGCCGCCGGTGAGCATCTTGAAGCCGGTGCGCGGGCTTGACCGCGAGTCCTACGAAAACTTCGCTAGCTTTTGCTCTCTCGATTATCCCGAGTACGAAATTCTCTTCAATGTTGCCGACGAACGTGATCCTGCCATTCCGGTGATCGAGAAAATCATTCGCGATTTTCCGCTCGCCGGCATTCGATTGCTGATTGGCGCCGAGAGGATTGGCGCTTCGAATAAAGTGAACAAGCTCTCGCGCATGGTTGGCGAAGCGCGGCACGATATTCTAGTTATCAGCGATGCCGATATTCGCGTTAGCCGCGATTATCTTCGGGCTGTGGTCGCGCCGTTCCGCGATCCGATGGTTGGCGCGGTCACGTGCCTGTATCGCGGGATTCCGAGCCGATCGTTCGGCTCGGTGCTCGAGGCGGTCGGGAATTCAGCTGATTTTGCTGCTGGAGTGCTTGTCGCGTGGCTTTTCAACTCCGTGGATTTTGCGCTGGGCGCGACGATGGCCACGACGAAAGCGCGGCTGGCCGAGATCGGCGGCTTCGCGGACATCGCCGGCCATTTCACCGACGATCACGAGTTCGGGCACCGGATTGCGGCGAGGGGTTACCGCGTTGCGATCGCTTCGGTTCCGGTGGACACGGTGTATCCGGTCACTTCGGTGAAGGAATATTTTCGGCACCAACTGCGATGGTGCGTCGCGATTCGCAACGCTACGCCGTCAGGTCATCTCGGACTTATCTTCGCGCACGGGCTGGCATGGGCGCTGCTCGTGGCTGCAGTGGCGCCGTGGCGTGTTTTCGCCGCGGGATACGGAATCGCCTACGTGGTTCTGTGCGGCTTGATGGCTTGGACTGTCGGCGTGTGGGGCCTTCGCGATCCGCTGTTGCGCAAGCGATTCTGGCTGGTTCCTGTGCAGGATGCCTGCGCGTTCTTCATTCTAATTGTGAGCTTCTTCACGCGAAACGTTCACTGGCGCGGCACGCAATATACGATCCGCGGCAAGGAACTTATTCCGGTCGAGCCTCGCGCGCGCGGTTGACGAAGTCAGCGCAACAGCTGGGATTATTTGAGGGTCGCGCAGGCGATACCTTTTTTGTTGTACGGGATCCCCGTTGCTCGAACAATGGGAGTCTCCGGCGTCTTTGTCTTCGGATCGTAGCGTGAATATGTTCCGCTCGCTTCTGACCAACTATCGCGGGCCGCGAGTGGCATTCGTTCATCCGTTTACAAGTTCCACGAGGAGATTGCCTGAGGGTACGCTGTTACTGACTGGGGCTCCCACCCAAGCAGTCCCCGTGACTCGAAAAGTTGCCCCGGCACAACGAACGTTTTGACCGACTTCCGGCGGTTCATCGAGAATTACTTCACCGATTTTTTCTCTGCTTTCCATCCATACGAAATATAGCATTTGCGTCTCCCAATGAATTCCCGCCCGGTTTCATGGGCGGGGGCGCTCCTATATAAGGGCGGATTATTCAACTTTTCCCACTCGGCTGCCCCTGACAATGAAGGTTTCAACCACAACGTTGCCATTATTCTCTTTCAGGATTTCGATTCTCCGATTATCTTTCATCTAACCGGCGGATTTGCGGGTAATGAACTTCGCTACATTGACTGGTTGCTTTTTGAATGGCGTCGCTTCGACAAAGTTTCCTTTTTGTCGCGTCAGCGCGCGCAGGTTCGGCGGAAGCATTCGGAGTATGAGAACTTCAATGTCATGCATCAGTTTTGTGTCGTTCATCACGTACCAGCTGAAATGGTCCCAAAGTTGTCCGCGTCTCTTGCTCTGCTCCGCGCCTTTGATTCGATGGCGGATGTGCCCCTTCCCAACGTAAACGGGCATGGAGCCGTCGTAGAGAATATAGACTCCCTGCCAGCCGCCGGTGTGTGCCCAAATCCATTTAATGTTTTCCTTATTTCTCGCCCACATCGTTCCGTATTTGTTCACAATCGGAGTGGGTCTCGGTCTTGACTTGCGTTTCGGCATATAGACCACCTTGATGCGCTATTGCGCCTTCGCCTGACGTCGCTCCCTACTCGAAATATAGCGTCGAATTCCAAGGCGCATTCTTGGCTTGTCGTAAGCGCCGGTAACTGATAGGCGACGTTCAGTTGTCTGTAATCACCGACCCATTCATCGTTAGGGGATTGGTGAGACAAGAACGCCTATGAGGCATCACGCCCTTTTTGCCATTACGACAGTGATTTTGTTGAGCGGTTGTCAACGGGGCATTTCCGGGACATATCTTGCGAGCGACAAGGCCACAGTCTGTTGGCTGCAACTCGTTCGGACTCAGGACAACCATCTGACCGGCCAACTTGCCGCATCCACACTGGGATCGGACGGCAAAGTTGAGTGCAACTCTATCCCCATTTCGGGAGCCGTAGACGGCGAGAATGTCACCCTCTCAGTGAGCAGGTTTTTCGGTTTAGAGACAACTACTCTTTCAGGGACCCTTGACGGCAGCCGCTTGACTCTCACAGGCGGTCAAGCAATGCCGATAGTTTTCAAACGGTCTTCACTCAGCGATTACGAAGCACGGTTAAACGAGTTGAACGCCAGCTCTCAAGCCATTCTTGCAGCGAAGGAGTCTGCCGACGCTCGTCGGCGAACTGCGCAAACGCTTCAGAACTTTGTCTCTGAGGTAAACCACGATGTAAGCGAGATGCAAAAGTTTGAATCTGAAGTAGACGAGCGCCTCAGCAGGATTTCTGGAGTCGAAGAGCGTTACCGCGCAATCACGGCAAAGATAACCGAATATGTTGACCGCGAGCGACATTTAGCTGGGAATCCGAACGCTTCTGTCGCACGCGGTCAGCTTGACGTAGCTGCAAACCAAGCGGAAATTGCGACAGAACAACAGCATGGCGCAGTGCTTTCATTTCAATATTCTGTTGAAGCGAGTGCGCCCCCGCTAATAAAGAGTGCAGACAGCATTGAACAGGCGTGCCATACAGCGGTTTCTCCAGGCGTGCTTACGCCTTCACAAAATAATGAACACATCACCGCCTGCCAACAACTTTCCGCTGCAGATGCTACTTTCCGAAAGAAGATCGCAGCCATAGCCTCTGGACTCGCTCATCTTGAGCAAGTCTACGTACAGGAACGAAACGCTCAACAAGGGCTGCTTCAAAGCGCTCAGAAGTTGGAATGACTCAGCGACCGTAGATTTCGTAAGCCTGACAAATTCAACTAGTCTTATTGCGAACACCTACCATCTGTTTAGAGACGGATTAGTCCAGAGGTCCGACGGGGACTTCTACGGAACCACTTTTGGTCTATTTCGAGAGCACGCGATAAGCCAGGTCGCCGCTGTTCAGATCGATGCCGGCATGGAGAATGATGACGGGAATGAGCGACGCTGACCAGAGGGCGAGCAGCGCCATAACCAATCCGAACGCGCCCGTCTTGAGAATCCCTTTCCAGCCGTAATACGCGTGGAAAATCCCGAACGCCGCGACATTGATGGCGACGGCCGCTATAAGACCGATCCAACTCGCGAAGAGGGCGAGCAGAAATCCGCGGAACATCACTTCCTCACAACAGCCGGCGGTAATGGCCACGAACGTCCAAACGCGGCGCTCCTGCGGCGTGTGTGGCGCCATCGGTTCGATATCCAAGATCTGGCGACGAGCGGTTTCTGGGATCTCGGGACGCTTGAAGAGGGCCCGTCGCTGCAACGCCATAAGAACCAGGAACGCCACGCTGAGTGCCAGGCTGGCTCCGAATCCCCAGCGGTTCGGGACTCCCAGCAGCAGCGCGCTCCATGGCCGGCTGGTTGCGATCCACAGCGCTGCGATCGAGGCAACCATGGCCCATTGATAGACGATGAGATAGATGTAAGACGGCAAGCGCGAACCGCGTGGCGTCCCACGCGCTGCGGCCCGGAACAAGACTCCGAAGACAACCACCTCGATGGCCATGAGAACGATCATGACCAGGAGCAGCGCGAGGTCGATCCGGGACGGAACGTATCTCATCTAATTGTTTTCTGAATGAATAATGCAATCCCATGTTCAAGGCATGAACGGCCGCACGGCGAAGGTGCGAAATTTAACGGCCGGATTCTACCACGCACTACGCCACGCGCTCGTTCTGCTGCGTGCGCGGCAATCGAGCAGCACCCGAAATAGAATGTGTGCAAGGTCCGCGACCACGACAATCCCAGTTTACAGCTAGCGAGATTGTTATTTGCGCACGGCACTTGCAGTTATCTCCCGCTACCATGAATTTGTGACTCAAACTGGGACTGACGTCGCTAGAAGCATTACGGAGATGAAATGAAAATCAATTTCGCAGTGGTGATGTTGATATGCGGCTGGGCGACGGTGGCGATTGCGCAGGACAAGCCACAGGACAAGCCAGAGGAGAAGGCGCCTGAGGGTCAGTGTTTGATTGTTGCGCCCCGGCCAATATTGAAGTATGAGTTTCGAGATTCGTACAACTTGGCGAAGGAGAACGTGAAAGACGTTTACAAGGGAAAAGACCTTACTGATCTCCGCAAGCAGGGCGTGCACGTGATTGTGATCGATCCGCTCGGTCATCAGCTCGAAAAGGCGCAGGCCGCTTGCCATGAACCACCAAAGTAGTGTGCCGCTCGGACTCCCCCGCCAGTGAAGTCCTATACTCGGACTCTTGCATCCCCGAAGGATCCGTTCGGGCTCTGAGTCCCTCTGAGTTACCGCGGTTGACGAACTTCAGCGTGACAGCTAAAATTCTTTGAGGGTCGCGTGAGCGATCCTTTTTTGTTGTCTCGTGTCTTGTTGTGCCGCGGTTGGGAGGTCGTACAATTGGCAGTACATCAGATTCTGGATCTGATTATCCTGGTTCGAGTCCAGGCCTCCCAGCCAAACTTCAACGAGCCACAAGTTTCCCACTAGAATCCAGGTATTGAATTCACTGTCAATGTTGCGAGCTGATTGGTTCATAATCGGCACGTGCCAACGGAAGCGGGCGAAAATCTCAAAGCCATATTAATTAAGACGCTTTTCTTTGCCGGCCTTATTGTCTCCGCTAGCGGATTTATTTCTCCTCCTGTCGCGCTGACAGCTGGAATTATTTTTGGGCTCAGCGTCGCACATCCTCTGCCGGCCGATAGCAAAGATATGTCCAGGTTTCTGCTCCAGGCTTCCGTTGTTGCACTCGGTTTCGGCATGAATCTTCACGAGGTGTTGAAGGCGGGCCGCAGCGGGTTTATCTACACGGCCTTGGGAATCTCGTTCGCATTAATTGTCGGGCTTGCACTGGGCAAATTCCTGCAAGTTCGCGGCAACTCGTCGTTTCTGATCAGCGCGGGGACAGCTATCTGCGGCGGCAGCGCTATCGCTGCCATGGGCCCAATCATTCACGCGGATGAAGACGAGATGGCTGTGTCGCTCGGCACGATATTTATTCTCAATTCCGTCGCGTTGCTGATTTTTCCTTTGATCGGCGCGGCGCTGCATCTGACGCAATCGCAGTTTGGTCTTTGGGCCGCGCTCGCGATTCACGATACGAGTTCGGTGGTAGGCGCGGCTTCGAAGTACGGCGCAGCGGCGCTCGTCGTTGGCACCACGGTCAAACTTGCCCGCGCTTTGTGGATCGTCCCGCTCGCGCTCGCCACGGCAGCTGTGAAGCACAGCAAAACTCGCGTCAAACTTCCGTGGTTCATTCTCTTCTTCTGTTTGGCTGCCGTGATCAACACGTACGTGCCCGGGATTTCGCGGCTCAGCACATCACTTTTCACGCTTGGCAGATTTAGCTTAACGGCGGTGCTCTTTCTGATCGGCACGAGCATTTCACGATCCGCGCTGAAAGAAGTGGGATGGCGGCCGCTCGCGCAGGGAGTTCTGCTGTGGATGGCCGTCGCGATGACGTCGCTCTATTTCATTCATACTGGCTTCATTTCTTTGTAACGCGCAGGTCAAGCCGCGGCGTCTAAACTTCGCAAACGGCGCGATGGGTCTGCGACCGTGGCCCGTTCAAATCTGGAACCAAACCCTGACGCTTATGGATTGTTATCGCCTTTCATGTTATTGATTTACCGGGGGCGTGCCATTGTGGAACGCGATTGGGCTCGTCGGAGTTGCGCTCGAAATTCAAAAATAGAATTGAATATTGTCGTAACGGGATGAGCCGTCCGCTGTCTTTGTGTGCGGCTCGTCACTGTTGAATTCAGGCGCGTTGAGTTCGGGTGTGTACTGCTGAAGGAGTGCTCGATGGACGTCAAGACGGAATTTGTGACGCTGGAAGTGAGCGACGGCACTCCGATGCGAGCGTATGTGGCGCGGCCGTTCGGCGCCGTGCCTTCGCGCGGCCTGATCGTGTGCCAGGAAGCATTCGGCGTGAACGCGCACATTCGCGATGTCACCGAGCGCTTCGCGCGCCAGGGCTACATCGCGGTGGCTCCGGAGTTCTATCACCGGACCGTGCAGAACTTCGACGGCAAGTATGACGACTTCCAGAGCGCGATGCCGCACATCCGCGCGCTGACCGACGGCGGCCTTGAAACGGATCTCCGCGCGGCGCACGCTTGTCTCATGGCGAATGGAACCGGCCCGAATTTCTCGGTATCGGTGGTTGGATTTTGCATGGGCGGCCGCGTCGCGTTTCTTGCGGCGTTGGCCCTGCCCGTTGATTCTGCCGTATCGTTTTATGGTGGAGGCATCGCTCCAAACGAACGCAGCAATGGTTTGCTCGCTCGCGTGAAAGATGTGCACGCGCCGGTGCTTCTGATTTGGGGCGGCAGGGATAAGCACGTTGGCCCCGAGCAGTCGCGCGCTGTTACCGATGCGTTGCGCGAGGCGGGGAAAAGCTACGTCAGCGTCGAATTTGGCGACGCCGACCACGGATTTTTTTGCGATGCGCGGCCCAGCTATCATGCGCTCTCGGCGGCGCAGGCTTGGCCGTTCGTTCTGGCGTTTCTCGATACGAATGCCACGCGACGCGAGCAAGCTCGCTCCGCGCGCGCCTAGAAGTCCACGTGAACTTTCGGCCGCGCGCTTTCAAGCGGCGACCTGTCCTTTTCTGCACTCACCTGTCCGCGCGTTCTGTACGTGCGTACCATTGACCGGGAAATCCGCATCGATCAATCTACAGGCGGACGGTGACCAATGTTTGAATTTGATTTCAAATCGCCGACGCGCAAGGCCAAATTGTTTCTCGGTTGCGTCGCGGTGGCGGGCCTGCTGATCGGCAACCCTTTCACCATCATCGCGAGCGTGGTTTGCGGCGCGGGCATCGCTACTCTCTCGGAGTAAGGCGGGCCGCCACGCTGCGGTGAATTCCGTGAAATCGTTTGCCCTGCATGTGCGTTCTGCCTCTCGCTTGCTATTCCTCTTCCCCTAAATTTTTGACTTGAGCCGATTCGCGGTAAAGTGGTCATGCCATGATCATTACGCGAAGCCCAATGCGGATTTCTCTCGGTGGGGGCGGCACCGATTTGCCGTCGTATTACCGGGAGTATACGGGTTTCGTCGTCGCCGCAGCCATCAGGCGATACGTCTACATCACAATCAATGAAGCTTTCTGGCCGCAGATTCGACTGAAATATTCGAAGCTTGAAGAGGTCGAGACCGTCGATCAGATTCAACACCCGATTTTTCGCGAAGCGATGAAACTGACTGAGGTAACCGGCCCGTATCTCGATATCGTAAGCTTGTCCGATATTCCGGCCGGGACGGGGCTCGGCTCGTCCGGCAGTTTCACTACGGCGCTGCTTCGCGCGCTGCATACGCTGAAGAGAAATTTCGTCCCGCCGCAGGAACTTGCGGAGCAGGCCTGCCACATCGGGATTGATTTGCTTCACGAGCCGATCGGCAAGCAGGACCAATACATCGCGGCGTTTGGTGGGATCACCTGCTTCGAGTTTCTGCCTGACGATCGCGTCATTGCCGAGCCACTGAAGATACCTGCGGACGCGCTCGCGAATCTCGAAGACAACCTGCTGCTTTTCTTCACCGGGTCGGCGCGCGACGCATCCGAAATCCTGCGCGATCAGGATAAACGCACCAAAGAAAGCGGCAAGGAAATGATCGAGAATCTCCATTTCACCAAACAATTGGGCCACGAGAGCCGCGATGCGCTCGTCGCGGGAGAATTGCGGAAGTTCGCCGCGCTGATGCATGCGCATTGGGAGCACAAGAAAAAACGCTCGCCGGGAATGAGCAACGGGCGTGTGGACGAGCTCTACGCTCTCGCGCGGGCGAATGGCGCGCTCGGCGGCAAGCTGGTCGGCGCGGGCGGGGGCGGATTCCTCATGCTTTATGCCGAAGATAAAACGCGCGTGCGTGAGGTCATGAGGCAAGCCGGCTTGCGCGAAGTGCGCGTCCAGTTCGATTTTGCTGGAACGACAGTGGTCGCGAACTCTTAGGAGATTTTTTGCTGCCTGTCGCAATACTGGCCGGCGGTCTTTCGACGCGCTTGCGGCCGCTGACCGAGAAAATTCCCAAGTCGCTGCTCGAAGTGAACGGCGAGCCGTTCATCGCGCATCAGTTGCGGCTGCTTCGCGCGAACGGCGTGAGGCGCGTGGTGCTTTGCGTTGGACATCTCGGAGAGATGATTCGCGATGTGCTCAAGAATGGCTGTGCGTACGGCGTCGAAGTTGACTACTCGTTTGATGGTGCCTCACTATTAGGTACTGCAGGGGCGGTGAAGAACGCTTTGCCCAAATTGGGCGATACCTTCTTCGTTCTTTATGGCGACTCGTATCTCGTCTGCGATTACGCCGCGATCGCCCGAAGTTTCTCTTCGTCTGGAAAACTGGCCTTGATGACGGTGTTTCGCAATAACGGCATGTGGGATAGCAGCAACGTTGAATTCGCAGGCGCGGAGATTCTTGCATACAGCAAGACGGACAAGACTTCTCGCATGCATTACATCGATTATGGGCTTGGTGCGTTTCGGGCCGCGGCGTTTGATAATGTTCCGGCCGGGCAGCCTTATGATCTCGCCAGCTTGTATGGCGATTTATTGCGGGGGGGCCAGCTTGCGGGATTCGAAGTGACCCAGCGATTTTACGAAATTGGCTCACCGGCAGGACTCGAAGAGACGACGCGGTTTATCACGGCGCAGGGAACCGTTCGCGGATGAATGCGGACAAGACATTCGCGCAGCAATTTCTTGCCGAAGCCGGTGAAGTCATCGCGCGATTGGATATCGCCACGATCGAAAAGGCCGCGGCGATGCTCGCTGCAACGCGCGCCGAGGGCGGGCGGCTCTTCATCCTCGGCGTTGGCGGAAGCGCGGCGAACGCGTCACACGCCGTGAATGATTTCCGCAAGATTGCAGGCATCGAGGCTTATGCTCCTACCGATAACGTCGCTGAACTGACCGCGCGGACGAATGACGAAGGGTGGGCGACGGTATTCGATTCGTGGTTGCGCACGAGCCGCTTACGGTCGAACGATCTCGTTCTTGTTTTTTCCGTAGGCGGCGGCAATCTCGAACTTAACGTGAGCCCGAATCTTGTTGCCGCGCTCAAATTCGCCAAGTCAGCCGGCGCGAAAATCATCGGTATCGTTGGCCGCGACGGCGGCTATACAGCGCAAGTAGCTGACGCGTGCATCCTAATTCCGACCGTGAATGCGGAGCACATCACACCGCACGTCGAGGCGTTTCAAGCTGTCGTGTGGCATCTTCTGGTCACGCATCCTGCGGTCAAGCTCGAGCAAACGAAATGGGAATCAACGGTTGCGGCGGAAAAGCTCCGCCGCGCTGTGTTTCTCGATCGCGATGGAGTGATCAACCGCGCGATTGTCCGCGATGGCGCGCCCTATCCGCCGGCCACGCTCGAGGAGCTCGAAATACTTCCGGATGTTCCCCAGGCTCTGCGCGATTTGAAAGGGCATGGATTCGAGTTGCTCGTGATCACGAATCAGCCGGATGTCGCTCGCGGTACGCAGTCGCGCGATGCTGTCGAAGGCATCAATCGAAAGCTTGCGTCCACACTGCCGCTCGATGACATCATCGTTTGCTATCACACCGACCAGGACGATTGTTCCTGCCGCAAGCCGAAGCCGGGAATGCTGCTGGATGCGGCGCGCAAGCACGGCATCGATCTCTCTGTGAGTTTTCTG
>Ga0302324_100025393_pt1 | contig 11375 bp, 8 predicted proteins | sample Palsa_T0_1_FD_201949 | JGI IMG/M metagenome (GOLD analysis project Ga0302324, IMG submission 201949) | Peat permafrost microbial communities from Stordalen Mire near Abisko, Sweden - Palsa_T0_1 | ecosystem: Environmental > Terrestrial > Soil > Palsa > Peat permafrost | place: Sweden: Abisko... | reverse complement strand
CTCGCGGCGCTTCCGCATGTGGCTCGGCGCGGTCGCCCGTGCAATCCACGGTACGGGAGGCAGACCTCTTCGCTCTAATCGCCCTCATGAGCCAGACTCCTTGCGGGTCAAGCCATGATGACTAGCGAGGTGTCCGCACTTGCAGCAGAAGTGGCCTCTGTCATGACCTGCCGCTCTGCAAGATCGTCTCTCCCTTCAATCACTGCGCGCCCTTCTCCGGCGGAGAAGGCGCGCTTTGCCACGCTCGCGACGGCGTCAGGTCTCTCGGAATCAGAACTTGCGATGATCGCGATCCGCAAGGTCCTGGACCCCGACGATGCTCCGCCACGCGAGTCGGTGCCCGCGCCGGCGCGGGGACCGGCTACCGACCGGATCACCATCCGCTTGCGTCCGGGGGACGGCGAATCGATCGGGCGGCGTGCCGCGCAACGCGGCATGAAACCGTCCGCTTACCTCGCGGCCCTGGTGCGGGCGCACGTGGCAGTGAATCCGCCGCTCACCGCGAACGAGCTGGCGGCGCTCAAGCAGAGCGTCGCGGTCCTGGCCGGCGTCGGCCGGCTTCTGGCGCAGGCGATCCGGCTCCCCTCCTCCCCAGGCCTTGCGCGAGAGGAGCTGCAGCGCACCCGCGCTGCTGTTGCGATTTTAGAGCAGCGGACGCATGACCTGGCCAGGGTCGCTCTGATCAGCTGGGAGAGCCGCAGTGCCTAGGCCCATGTTCGGTGTACCGTCGGTGGGGGAACCGTTCCTGGACCTCTTCAGTGCCGGGCGGCCGGCCCCGCATGGATCGGGCCGCTTCACCGCAGCACAGATCGAGCAGATCCAGCGCACCGTTCGGCGGGCGCCGGAAGTCATGGTCAAGGTGACCGGCGGGGGACAGTCCGTCGGAGCCGTCCGGGCGCACGTTTCTTATATTAGCCAACATGGCGATCTCGAGATCGAGACCGACGAAGGCCAGCGCGTGGCCCATGACGCGCAGAAAGCACTGGTCAAGGACTGGCATCTGGAACTCTCGGCAGGTCAATACCGCGCGCCGCGCGGTGAACAAAAGACCAGCCGCACCATAAAACTGGTCCACAACATCGTGCTTTCAATGCCGGCGCCGACACCGCCCGAGAAGGTCCTGGCGGCTGCCAAGACCTTTGCCCGTGAGAAATTCGGATTGAAGCACCGATACGCTATGGCGCTTCACACGCATCAACAGCACCCGCACGTGCACCTGGTTGTCAAGGCCGAGCGCGAGGACGGTCGCGGACGACTTCACATCGACAAGGCGATGCTGCGAGAGTGGCGTCAGGACTTCGCCCGAATGATGCGCGACCAGGGCATCGCTGCCAACGCCACCCCACGTGCCGTGCGCGGTCAAAGCAAGCGCGCCGTCCGGGACGCCTACTACCGAGCCAAGGGGCGCCAAAGTTCTCGTGCGCTGCGCGAACAGCTCCAGAGCGTCGCTACAGAACTCTCCAAGACCGGTACGATCCGCGACCCGGCGCACTCCAGGCTGGCTGAGACCCGGAAAGCTGTCGTCACCGGCTGGATGGGCGTCGCCGCCGCCTTGGACGTCCAAGGAGAAATTACCCTCGCCGGCGACGTGCGCTATTTTGCCAAGCACCTGCCGCCGGTGCTCACGGACCGGGAGCGCTTGGCTGCGTCTTTCATTCAACATGTGCAGCGAAACCGCGCGTCAGATTCGGCGACCAAGGAAAGCCCGACACGAGACCGCAGCAATGAATTCGCTCGCTAACCGCGAGGCGGTGTCAGGAGGATTTCTGCAGCCGCGGCCGCCGCCGCGCTTGCCATTTTCCCGCGAACTGGACGCCTTTCGCGCAAACCTGCGCCGATCCGCTCCATACGGGGTTGCCGAGACGTCGCCCATTCGTTCCTCCGCTATTGAACATCCTCCACCTGATCCAGGTAATCCCCGTAGCCCTCGGCCACCATGTCGTCCCGGTGGACGAATCGCAACGAGGCGGAGTTGATACAGTAACGTAGGCCACCGCGATTCGTCGGACCATCCTTAAAGACGTGACCAAGATGACTATCGCCGCGGGCGGAGCGCACTTCGACGCCCGTCATACCGTGAGTGTCGTCAGGTAGTTCGCGGATGTTGGCCGGCTCGATAGGCTTGGTGAAGCTTGGCCAGCCGGACCCCGAGTCATATTTGTTCGACGAGGCAAATAGCGGCTCGCCAGACACGATATCGACGTAAATTCCCGGTTCCTTGTTATGCAGATACGCGCCGGTTCCGGGCGGCTCAGTATGGCTCTCCTGGGTTACGCGATATTGCTCCGGGGAGAGCTTTGAGATGGCCTCCGGCTCTTTGCTGTATTTCTTCATTTCCTTTCATCCCGCTTGTCGTGGGTCACTCTCGCTCTTGCGCTATCTCCTGAATCGGAGCCCGCAGACGATGTCTGCGGGCCCCATCGGACTCAATGGACGACGGCTGAACATCACGCACCAGAATGAATCAGCGATTGTGTTCAAGATGAATGCAGATGGCATTGCGAACGTCCCATGCTCCGCTATGCACGCAAAGATCTGAAGCCCGCGCGAACCTCTTCTGAAAAGAGTTTCGGCTGCTCCCACGCCGCAAAGTGGCCGCCTTTCTCAACTTTGTTGTAATGGATCAGTTTGGGATACGCTCGCTCCGCCCAACTTCGCGGGCACAGATCGATCTCGTCCGGAAAGGAGCTTACGGCAACTGGGATGGAAACTCCTTTGACATTGAAATACCCGAGTTTTCCCCAGTTTTCCCAATAGAGACGGGCACCAGATATCGCTGTGTTCGTCAACCAGGTGATCGTGATGTTGTCGAGAACGTCGTCGCGCGTGAGGCCGGCAGCTTCTCCCGAAAAGACGCGCGAGATCAGCGCGTAGCTCCACGCATCGTGGTCCAGGAAATAGGCGGCCAGGCCAACGGGGGAGTCCGCAATTCCGTACAGCGTCTGCGGGCGCAACCCCATCTGGTAGCCGTAGGCAATGCCTTTGCTGTAGACGAACGTCAGCCGCTCGAACGCGAGTTTCTCTTCGGGTGAGAGACCGTCGGGCATTGGCGCACCGGTGAATGCTGCCTTGTCAACGTCGGCCGGAACCGCGCCCGGCATATTCGTGTGGATGCCGAGCAATTCCGGAGCTGCCTGCACGCCCATTTGTTCGGTGATGAGTGCGCCCCAATCGCCGCCTTGTGCCACGAATTTCGTGTATCCAAGGCGCTTCATCAGCACGACCCAGGCTCGCGCGATGTGGGTTACATCCCACCCGGCGGTAGTCGGTTTACCTGAGTATCCGTAGCCCGGCATTGACGGAATCACCAGATCGAAAGCGTCCGACGCGCTCCCGCCATGCGCCGTGGGATTGGTCAGGGGATCTATGATCTTCAGCTGTTCGATCACCGAGCCGGGCCACCCGTGCGTGACGATGAGCGGCAACGCCCCTTTGTGCTTTGAACGAACGTGAATGAAATGAATGTCGAGCCCATCGATCTCGGTGATGAACTGCGGCAGGGCCTTCAGCCTCGCCTCGACCTTGCGCCAGTCGTAATCTGTCGCCCAATAGCTGGCGAGTCGCTGAACCGTCGCAAGCTGGACGCCTTGCGTTGCATCCGTGACCGTTTCCCGATCAGGCCACACCGTCGCCTTGACGCGCCTGCGCAATTCGGTGAGTTCCGGTTCCGCAACATTCACTTGAAACGGGCGGATGGCTGTCGTATCACTGCCCTTTGGCTGTGCAACTGCATTCATAGCTGTGCTCCTTTGTGACAAAAGAAAACTGGAAAGACCCAGCGGGCTCGCGACAACAGTTGCCGCCGCAGCTCCGCAAAACCGGCGGCGATTGAAACCGGGCATCTTCTTCATAACGAACTCCCTGGCAACTGCTGATCGGATTTCGGTGCGCCTGCGAAGGATCACCACGCAGGCAGGATCAGAACAGGCCGCGGGGGTTTACTTGTATTACGCGAAGGTTTAGCAGCGCGACACGTTGGTATCGGCTCGGAGGACCGCGGGTATCTGCGCGCCATTGCAGGAGCGCTCATCATCAATCGCCGACTATCTGCCGCTCAGATAAGCACGAATCGAAAACGCGCCTCCGAATCCGCGGCGATTATTTGTCGTCGAGCTCGACCAGCGTATTGCGAGGATCGGGCACTATTGGGCCCACTGAACGTTGGTTTAGTTGTGCACCGGCAGTGTGAATTTGAGAATGGCGCCGCGAGGCCGATGGGCGTCCGCCCACAATCGTCCGCCATGGGCGTCGATGATGGAGCGGCATATCGAAAGGCCAATTCCCACTCCACCGGCCTTGGTCGTGTAGAAGGACCCGAAAATCCGCTCACGATCCTCTACGGCGACGCCGGGTCCCGAGTCGCCCACCCCGACGAGCAGGCCCTCAGCCGGGCTCGATTCGGTGCTAACCACCAATTCGCGCACTTCATCGTCGACACTGGTCATGGCCTCGATCGCGTTGATGATCAGATTCATCATGACCTGCTGCAGTTGAACTCGATCTCCATAGACGGGCGACAGTCCTTCCGCCAGCTGCGTTTCGAGCGATACGCGATGCTTCGACAGCTCGCCTCGCACCAGTGCAATCACATCTTCAATGGCATCGTTCAGGTCGATGCTCTCCTTGCGGGGAGGGTTTTTCTTCACCTGATCGCGGATTCCGCCGATGATGTCGCCCGCTCGATAGGTCTCGCTCACCACGCACTCGAGTGCCTCTCTGACTTCCACCAGGTCCGGTGGCTCTCCGGCGAGAAAGCGCAAAGCTGCGTGGGCGTTGTTTCGTACCGCGCCAATCGGCTGATTGATTTCGTGAGCGATGGAGGCGGCGAGCTGTCCCATCGTTGCCAGGCGGTTCGCATGCGCCAGCTCCATCTGCAGCGCGCGCAGCGCCTCTGCCGCGCGTTTGCGCTCCGTCAGGTCGAGTACGAATGCGACACCTTGGTTTGCATCTTCTTCGAAAGTTGCCACGCCCATCAATACGGGCACGCGGCTGCCGTCCTTGCGGAAGAACTCCTTTTCGAACGGTTGCAAGCTGCCAGCAGTCTTCAGCTCCGGCACCCACTGCTGTTCGTCGCGCGCGAGCCATTCCGGTGGGGTGAGATCGGTCCAGCGAACGAGCGTCGCGACGAGATCCGCACGGTCGTATCCCACCATGCGAAGGAACGCGTCGTTGGCCTCGAGAATCCGACCTTCGAGGTCCCAAATGACGATGCCGATGATATTGGCATCCACCAAGCGCCGGATCCTCGCTTCACGTTCGGCGAGATCCCGATACAAACGCGCGTTCTCAATGGAGACCGCCGCCGCCGAGGCAAGCAGTTTGAGAACAGCCATTCGAGCGGGGGTAAAGACGCGAGCCGCGAGGTTATTCTCCAGATACAGCATCCCGAGTAATCGTGTCTGCTTGAGTATCGGCAGGCAGAGCACCGAGCGTGCGCGGTGCTCGCGAATGTAGCCGTCGGCAGAAAATTGGCTCTGGTCCGATGCATCATGCAGAAGAACGCTGTCTTTGGTCCGCAGGGCATAGCGGAACACGGACTCGGGCAGATCTGCAGCGGTTACGCTCGCTTGGCGCAGATCGACTTTCACGTCATTGCTGGTTGTGACTTCAGCTTCTATCCGATATTCATTGCCTCGCGGAAGAATCAACAGACCTCGGTCGGCGCCGGCGTGTTCGATTGCCGTGCGCAGGAGCGTGTCGATCAGCTTCTCCAAGACGATTTCACCCGACACCGCTTCGGACACTTTGATCACGGTCGCAAGATCGAGGTGCTCGATGGGTGTCAGTATCGTCGCCGTGGAATCCGATATCTGCTTGTCCACCCTGACCTGCGGGTAAAGCTGCGCTAGTTGACTAACCTTTCCATCCGCTCCCCAATGGAGGTAGCAGTAGTGGGCATCGCGCAGGTAGGTCGTCGCAATCTTCTCCAAGCCGCGTGCCGCGTAGAAGCGCCCTGCCAGCTCGTTGGCGACCGCCTCGTTGTGGACAAAGCCATTCGCGTGCGCCGACCGGATGGCTTTCTCATAAAGCTCCTCGGCCACCAGCGGCCGACCCTCGATCCGAGCGATTTCGGCGCCGACCATCGCAGCACGATTCTCGAAGGTCGCACGGTTGTGCTCGGCCCATATTTCAAGCTGCCTGTGGTGGGCAGTCAACGCCGCGACATGCTTCTGTCTCTGGTCTGGAGTTGCGTGATCCCAGGCCGCCGCGTGCGCCAATGCGCCGTAGAGCTGATGCTCGGCACTTTCAAACATAGCCGCGGATGTCCAGACCAGCCGATCCGCGTTCAACGAGGCGTCGGCCGCCGACGCATAGTCTCCGGCAAAAAAGCGCGCCTGTAACTTGCGGATCCAGTAGTAGCACTCGGCAAACACCAGATTGGGATTGCTGGCAAGACGATGTTCAGTGTCGCGCTCGTTGTACTCTTGATGATCTAGACACCCGAACGTCGGGGTTAGCCCGCGCAAGGTCAGGATGAGGCCGAGTTGCGGTTCACACAGCTCGACGACAAAGCCAAAGCGCATCCGCTCGGCAAACGCACGGCCGTTTTCGCATTCCGTTTGCACTTCCGCGAGCGGGTCTCCAACCGCCAGACAAATGGTGACCAGTTGATCCCAGCTGTATGAAGCAAAGGTTAGATCACCAATGCGGTATGCAGCGTCGAATGCGCGCCTCACGAGCTCACGTCCGCTGGCGGGGTGCTTGGCCCACGGCATGACCGTCGACCCCATGTTCATCCAGATTCGAGCCTGGTAACGTGTCAAGCCGCGTTTCTCGACCAGGTCATAACCCAGCTGGCCAAACCGAAAGCCGTCTTTGTAGTTGTTGAAACGTGGACCGGCGAACATGGCCAGCCAGACGTACGCAAAACACGAGGCATCGCAGTTGCCGTGCTCGAGGCTCAGATTGACCATGCGGCAGAGAACAAGCGATGAGAGGTTTTGGTCGGAGGCCTGTGCTGGCGTCATGATCTCCGTGAAGACATCCATCGTGTCAAGGACATCCGGGTCCGTAATCAGGGGCAGATCCACCAGCGCTTCGATTCTCCGAGTTCCTAGCAGAGTCCAGATTCGTTCGTATTCACGTATCACGTCGTCGTGGCTTGGATGGTTTGACCACGCCGTACCTTCGTGACGGAGCCAATCCAAAAACACGTCCACCGCCCGGTCCATCCGATCCATAGCGGTGTAAAGGGTCAGTCGCAAACGCGTGGCTACACAAGAATCGTGGCGACTATTTGCGCGCTGCGACAGCAATGAGAGTCGACTTTCAGCCGAGACTTTGTCTGCGGTCAGAAGCTCGCACTCGGCCGTCAAGTACTCTATCCAGAAAACCAGCGGGTAGTTGCGGTCCCAGGTCTCCTCCGTCAGCAGGGCGCTGCCTGTCCTGAGGTATTTGAGCGCCGACTCGTAAGCTGTTGAGCTCTTCGCGCGCCGACCCGCCATCAGATTGAGATCTGCCACGCGCTCGCGCTCTTCGACCGAGGTAATGAGGTGCGAGCCACGATTCAGTTGATTGACGATCTCGAAGATGGCCTCCTCGCGTTTCGAGGGAGGCGTGTGCGTCGCGAGGAGCGTGCCGATACGCAGGTGAGCTTCGGCGCGCACCTCCTTCGGGATGAGCGAATACGCTGCTTCCTGCACGCGGTCGTGGAGGAATCGGTACGAATCGTCCGCGCGAAAGATCAGGCCCGACCGCACGGCCTCCCAGAGATGCTCGTGCATCTCCTCGACCGAGCCCTGAAACACCATCCGCAGCATTTCGAACTCTGCACTGTTGCCCATACAGGCGAACTGCTGTAGCGCCTTCTGGGTCTCTGTCGGCAGGCGATGCAACTTCCCAACCATCAGCTCTACGACATTGTCCGTAAAGGCTTTGGCGTGAATGCGGCGCAGGTCCCAGACCCAACGCCCTTGACCATAGTCAAAGCTGAGCAAGCCCTCGTCCGCCAGCGTAGAAATAAACTGGATTGCGAAAAAAGGGTTGCCGGTCGTCTTCTGGTGAATCAATTGTGCCAGCAAGGCGGCGTGCTCCGGTTCGCAGCGTAGAGAGTCGGCCAGGAGTTGGCCCAGATCATCACGAGCGAGCGGGGTAAGCACGATATCCTGCAATACCGCTCCGGCTTGGCGGATGGCTTCAAGCTTGCGCACCAGCGGATGGGTGGAATCGACCTCGTTGTCCCGATACGCGCCAATAAGCAGCAAGTGCTGCAGATCGGTGCGGGTCAACAGATCTTCGAGCAAGTCGAGCGTTGCCGCATCCAGCCACTGCAAGTCGTCGAGGAAAAGTGCAAGCGGATGCTCGGGTCGCGCGAACACGCCGATGAACCGTCGAAAGACCAGCTGAAAACGTCGCTGCGCTTCCTGCGGCGGCAACTCGGGCACCGGCGGTTGTTCGCCAATGATGTGCTTCAATTCCGGGACGAGTTCGACAATGAGCAGTCCGTTTGGATCCAGCGCCTCGCGCAGTGCATCACGCCATTTGCGCAAGTCTTCTTCGTTTTTGCTCAGGAGCGGCCGGATGAGGCTCTGAAAGGCTTGCGCCAATGTGGCATACGGAATGTCGCGTTTGTACTGGTCGAACTTGCCTGATGCGAACAGGCCGCGGGGAGGAACAAGCGGCTTGTGGAGTTCATTCACAACCGCGGATTTGCCGATGCCGGAGTATCCGGAGACCAGCACTAACTCCGGCCTGCCGCCGGCAACGATGCGTTCGAAAGCTGTAAGAAGAGTATCGATCTCACGATCTCGCCCGTACAACTTCTCGGGAATCATCAGGCGATCGGGAGTGTCGTGCGCGCTTAGTTCGAAATCGGGTATGTGCCCCTGGGTTTCCCATTCAGACAGGCAACGCCGAAGATCGCTCTCAACACCCGCTGCCGTCTGATAGCGTTCCTCGACTGTCTTGGAGAGCAACTTCATCGTGATTGCGGAGATAGTGGTAGGGACACTTCTCAGTCGCTCGCTGGGTAGCGCGGGCTGCCTCGCGATATGGCAGTGCACCCATTCCATCGGATCGGATGCCGCGAACGGAAGACTGCCGGTCAGCATCTCGTAAAACGTGACTCCAAGTGAGTACAGGTCGCTCCGTGAGTCAACAGAGCGGTTCACTCGTCCCGTCTGTTCGGGGGCCATATAGGCGAGCGTCCCGGCGATGAACTCGGGAGGTTCGGGCAACTGACGCTCGCGCGGGAGGCGAGATGCGATTCCGAAACCGGTGAGCCAAATTTTCCCGGTCGCGGAATCCACGAGCACGTTCGCTGGTTTTATATCTTTGTGGATGAGTCCCCGTCCGTGGACCCGGCTTAGGGCTCCAGACAGGGCCACTGCGAGCGGTAGAAATCGTCCCATCTCCATAGGCTGGCGGATGAGGCGATCAAGCGGCTCGCCTCCTGTGTAATCGACAACCAGCATCGTCCGCCCGCGCTCACGCACGAGATCCACCGGCCGCAACGCCCACGAGGAGTCAAGGTAGTCCTTAAGTTCGTATTCGTGGGTGAGACGATTGACGCTTTCAAGCGTCAGATGCTCGGCGCCGGAAGGAACGGGTATGAAAGCATGTCTATTGCCTTCAGGATCTCTGCACGGCAGTCTGCAGAAGACATGTTGCGCGTCTTCCCACAACACCTCTAGCGGACTATTTTCCCCACCAACGCCGAACAACGCGGATGCATTCATCTGTCGGACTCCATTGCGGAACCGATCACCATCATCGCGACGCCAAATGATATCCCCGGGGAAGCGTACCAGTCGCGCACACTTCCGTCATGCATACAAATGGTGGTGGACGTCTGTGGCTTTTTGCATCAGCCCTGCGATGCCTTGCGACGCGAGACGGCGGACCGAAGGCAGTCGATCAGGACAGCCTCCTCTAACGGCTTGGGCAGATAGCACTCGACCCCCAGAGTCAGCATGCGCTGCCGGACGCCATCATTCGGATAGCCGGTGACGAGGATCGTTGGGATCGCGTGTCCTGTTTCGATCAAATGCTCGTAGAGCTCGACGCCCGTCATTGCCGGCATTTGAATATCGGCGACCAAGCAGGCTGTGGCAGCGAGTTCGGGGGACGCAAGGAATTCGGCGGCGGACGGGAACACCGCGACGGCGTAGTTGAGCGACCTGAGGAGCCTTCGCATCGAGTCGCGAAAGGACTGGTCGTCATCGACTATCGAGATCTGCGATTGGTCGAACAATACGGCCCCCGGTGGGTGTATTCGCAGTCACAACGCCTTCCCGAGAGCGGGGTTGAGCGCGGCTTCAGGCACCAAGAATGACGCTATTGCGACACAGAAACTCTAAACCTTGGTTTAGGGGATTTGCCCCTCCAAAGCCGTCCGCAGTGTGTCCAAACGCATATGTTAAGACTAGACTCGGAGTAAGGCTGCAACGAACTTGCAAGAGGACAGATGCGCTTTTCCGTGGAGCTTCGATCAAGAGCGAATGCGATGCCGGATCCAACTGCTTGCGTGGTGGTGATCGACGACGATCCCGGATTTCGCGAATCCCTCGGACGACTATTAAGGTCCGCGGGCCTACATCCTTATCTGTTTGCTTCCATTGCCGATTTCCTGGGATCCGAATCGCCTGACAGCCCAACTTGTCTGGTCCTCGATGTGAGATTGCCGGGGCGCAGCGGGCTGGATTTTCAGCGCGATCTCGCCGCGGCGAGCGTGAGACTTCCGATCGTCTTCATCACCGGACATGGCGACATCCCGATGACTGTGCAGGCGATGAAGGCGGGTGCGGTCGAATTCTTGACGAAGCCGTTCCGGGACCAGGATCTTCTAGATGCTGTAAATGTTGGGCTCGCTCGCGACCGTGCGCGCCGCGCGGACGAAGAAGCCGTGAGCGCACTCAGAGCGCGATTCGAAGAACTGACGCCGCGTGAGCGCGCGATTCTGATACAGGTCGTGGAGGGCCGGCTGAACAAGCAGATTGCCGGCGAGATGGGCATCACCGAAACCACGGTGAAGGTCCATCGCAGCAACATGATGCGGAAGATCAAAGCCACATCGGTCGCTGAACTCTGCCGGATAGTGGATAGGCTGAATCTCCTGCCGGAGAACTCCAAGCCTTCGTAAGCTTTAGAGAGCACAACGTGTTGCCCGCGCTTAGCTTTGCTTTGTGCGGGCACTTTCTCGCCTTTGTCTGTATAAAACTCGTCAGGCCGTTTGCGCGCTCAGTCGCATGCCGAACGCGCCGACAATCTTCGTCACAGTCTCGAAGCTCGGATTGCCGTCCGGAGAGAGCGCCTTGTAAAGGCCGGCCCGGGTGATGCCGGTTTCCTTCGAGAGCTTCATCATGCCGCGCGCTCGAGCGACAACACCGAGCGTGTGAATCAGCATCTGCCGATCCATGGGCTCTTCGAATACCGCC
>Ga0302324_100025389_pt1 | contig 11377 bp, 6 predicted proteins | sample Palsa_T0_1_FD_201949 | JGI IMG/M metagenome (GOLD analysis project Ga0302324, IMG submission 201949) | Peat permafrost microbial communities from Stordalen Mire near Abisko, Sweden - Palsa_T0_1 | ecosystem: Environmental > Terrestrial > Soil > Palsa > Peat permafrost | place: Sweden: Abisko... | reverse complement strand
GTACGATCAGCTTCTTATAGGTTCCCCGCTTGGGTTCGGAAAACTGCACCACTTCGTCATCGGGCGTCTGCGGTTCCACAATGCCCATGGACGCGACTTCAACCCCCATCACCTTGAGCTTGGTGGCCACCTTGGAGCCGTGATAGGCCGCGCGCGTATTCTTTCCGGTGATGTGATCGGCCAGCACTTTCGCCTGCTCCCACAGGGGCGCAACCAGGCCGTACATGTGCCCGCGATGCTGGGCGCATTCGCCGACGGCGTAAATGTTCGGGTCATCCACGCAGCGCATCTGGTCGTCGACAACAATGCCGCGCTCCACCGTGAGCCCGCAGCCGGCCGCAATCTCCCAGTTGGCGCGGATACCCGCCGAAACGATCACCATGTCGCATTCCAGCGTTCCGCCATCGGCAAAGCGCAGCCCGAGCACCCGATCCTGCCCGATGACGGCGGTGGTGTTCTTCTTCAGGAGCACCTTGAGGCCGAGCGCCTCCATGTTGCTCTTCAGAATGGCGCCCGCGCCGGGATCCAGTTGCTGCGGCATGAGATGGCCACCGAGAACAACAACGTTCACCGCGAGGCCGAAATTCTGCAATCCCCGTGCCGCCTCCAGGCCCAGAAGGCCACCCCCGATCACGGCGGCAGTGTGTTTGCCTTCGGCCCAACTGGCGATCTTGCGGCAATCGTCGAGCGTGCGAAAGACGAAGACGCCGGGTTTCAGCGCGCCGTCCGGCATGGTGGACCCCTCCATCTGAGGGATGAACGCGCGGCTGCCCGTTGCGATAATCAGCTTGTCGTAGGGCACGGGTTGCCCGTCTTCGCCATAGACCAGGCGCGCTCTGCGCAGAAGGCCGGAGGCGCGTTTCCCCACCAGAAGCCGGATATTGTTTTCCTCGTACCACTCGAGCGGATTCAGGTAAATCTCATCCTCTTTATACGACCCGTTCAGCACGTTCGAGAGCATGATCCGGTTGTAGTTTCCGGTCGGCTCTTCACCGAACATTGTGATCTCGAACTGTTCCGCCCCGCCACGCTCGAGGATCTCCTCTACTACCCGCGCGCCCGCCATGCCGTTGCCAATCACGACCAGTTTTTTCTTTTCCATGTCAGTCGATCTCCACGAATCCCGCGTCAATCAGCACAGACGATTTCAACCCTGCCGGAGCCGCCCCCAGAATTTCCACCCGGCTGCCGGGTGCGATGTCTTCTATGACCGCGAGCGGCACGTGGATGGCTCCTTTCGCGCCCACCGGGAAATAGCGCATGGGCTTTCCCTGCGCGGTGAGGACGAGATAGATCATTTCCGCCGCCGCGTTGCCCGCCCGGAAATAGACAGTCTGCGCGCGTTTATCGGCCGGCACTTCATAGACAACAGGCGGATCGAACGGTATGGCGTGTTCGAGCCCCTGGCCCTCCATCGGGAACAGACCTTGTATGAACGTGGGTTTCTCTAACATGTAATTCCTTTCTGGATACGTACTGCGCAGACTTTGAATTCAGGCATTCGGGAGACAGGATCGAGCGCCGGATTGGTCAGCAGATTGGCGCATCCTTTGCCGCCGAAGTGAAACGGTACGAAGAGCGTGTCCATTCGGATGGAGTTCGTGAGCTGCGCCTTCACCACCGCATTGCCTCGCCGCGTAGTGAGGGTCACGTCCTCGCCTTCCGCGATTCCATAAGTCCGCGCCATCGAAGGGTGGATCTGAACGAACGCTTCGGGCGCACCGGTCATCAGCGCCGCGATACGGCGTGTCTGCGTGCCCGACTGGTATTGCGCCATAATGCGGCCCGTGGTGAGGTAGAGCGGAAAATCTTCGTCCGGCTCTTCCATTGCGTGCTGGAAAGGCACTGCATGGAAACGTGCTTTGCCGTCGTCCGTGGGGAACCGGTCGAGGAAGAGTCTCGGAGTGCCGGGATGATCTTCGCCGGGACAAGGCCAGAAGATTCCGTCCGAGCGGCGGATGCGGTCCCATGTAATGCCGGAATAGTCCGCCACGCCACCGGCCGACGCGCGGCGCAGCTCTTCGAATATCTCAGGGGGCTGCGACGGAAAATGCTGTGGGCATCCCAGGCGCTGCGCCAGGCCGCAGAGGATATCCACGTCGGTCCGGACGCCTTTGGGCGGAAGCATGGCCCTTTGCCGCAGGATCACGCGGCCTTCGAGATTCGTCATCGTGCCTTCTTCTTCGGCCCATTGCGCGGACGGAAGGACAACATCGGCGTGCGCCGCCGTTTCCGAAAGAAAGAAGTCCGATACCGCCAGAAAATCGAGGGCGTCCAGCCGCTTTTGAATGTGGCCCGCGCGCGGTGCAGAGACGGCTATGTTCGATCCGAAGACGAGAAGAGCGCGCACGCCACCTTCGGCCCCCATGGCGTCGAGCATTTCGTAGGCGGACTTTCCCGGCTTTGGCAGATCGGCTTCGTCGATGCCCCAGACACCGGCGATAAAGGCGCGATGTTCGGGGTTATCGAGACGCCGGTAGCCCGGCAACTGATCGGCTTTCTGGCCATGCTCCCTGCCGCCCTGGCCGTTGCCCTGCCCCGTGAGGCAGCCGTAGCCGCAGTAAGGCTTTCCCACTTTGCCCAGGGCCAGGGCGAGGTTGATGAACGCGAGCACGTTGTTGACGCCCTGGCTCTGCTGCTCCGGCCCGCGCGCCGTGAGGATGACCGCTGTCTTGGCGCGCCCCAGCAGATCCGCGGCGAGGCGCAGTTGTTTTTCCGATATACCGGTGATCCGCTCAACGCGATCCGGCCAAAAAGATGAGGCCGCACGACGGGACAGTTCGAAATCCCGCGTGCGATCCGCAATGAAGGCTTCATCGATATAGCGCTCTTTCATCGCGATGTGCAGCAGGCCGTTGGCCAGCACGGCATCGGTGCCAGGCGTGATCTGGAGGTGCAGGGTCGCCGCGGCCGCAGTCGGCGTGAGACGCGGATCGACCACAATGAGGGATCCCCCGCGCTTCTTCTGCTCCTGAAAATACTGCATGACAGGCGGCATGGTTTCCGCGAGATTGCTGCCCACGAGGAGAATGGTCTCCGCCTGCGCGAGATCTGGCAGCGGAAACGGCAAGCCTCGGTCGATGCCGAACGCTTTGATGGAAGCCGCGGCGGCCGACGACATACAGAACCTGCCGTTGTAATCGATCTGCGAAGTGCGCAGGGCGACACGCGCAAACTTGCCTAGCAGGTAAGCTTTTTCGTTGGTCAGGCCACCGCCGCCGAAGACGCCGACGCCGTCCCTTCCGTAGAGTTGCTGGGTGCGTTCGATCGCGGTTGCCACGCGGTCCAGCGCCTCATCCCATGAAGCAGGCCGAAGCGGTTCGGCGCGATTGTCGCGAACAAGCGGCCGCAGCAGCCGTTCGGGATTGTTCAGCAGTTCAGTCGATGTCCAGCCTTTTTGGCATAGTCCACCCCGATTGGTTGGAAAGTCCCGCTCCTTAACATTCCATAAGCCGCCGTTTTCAGATTGCAGGTTCATGCCGCATTGCAGCGAGCAATAGGGACAATGCGTGGCGCAAACGTGGACTGTCGGAATGATTTCTGCTTGAGTCGCCAGCATACCGGTGATCGGGGAGATGCCAACGGGGGGATCGAAACCCTGCACGGCGGAGTGCAGTTACCGTAGATTAACATGGCCCGGTCCAGGGTAGGTGCCTCCTGGCCGCTGAATACCATATCGAAGGGTCGGTTGCTTCCCAAAAATAACTTTGATAGCGTGTTGTCGGTTTATCGGAGGCGAAGGCTATGACTTTCTCGCGTCTGTTTGCGGGGGCATTTCTGCTGGTGTCCACCGCATTCGCGCAAAGCGACCGCGGCGCAATCACCGGCACGGTTCTGGATCCCGCTGGCGCTGTTATTCCAGGCGCATCCATCACCGCCGTTCATTCGGGAACCGGCGCACAGTATGAAACGGTTACGACCCCTACGGGGAACTACACCATCTCCTCGCTGCCGGTCGGCGCTTATTCAGTGACGATCGCGGCGCCGGGATTCCGGAAGCTGATCCGGACGGGCATTACGGTTGAAGTGGCGCAGACGGCTCGTGTCGATATGACGCTCCAAGTGGGCTCCGCGTCCGAATCCGTGACCATCAGCGCGGAAGCCAGTCTGCTCAAGACCGAAAGCGCGGAACAAAGCACTACGATGGACGCCAACCGGATCGATGCGCTGCCGCTGAATTTCGCCAATACACAGGGAGGCGCGATCAGAAATCCGCTGGCATTCGTGACGGTGAGCCCCGGCGCATGGTATCAGCCGCAAAGCCAGGACACCATCCGGGTAAACGGTCTTCCGACTACCTCTTTCAAAATTGTTCTGGACGGACAGGATGCTACGAACTCTCTGACGCAGGCCACGACGAATCATAACCAGCCTTCGGTGGAAGGCGTGGAAGAGTTCACTCTGCAGACGAACAACTTCGCCGCGGAATACGGGCAGGTGAGTGGCGGATTATTCAACTTCACATCCAAGTCGGGAACGAATGCATTCCACGGCAGCCTGTACGACTATTTCGTGAACGACGACCTGAATGCAGGCAATCCGTTCACGAATAACGGCAACGGCCACCTGATAAGGCCCGCGGATAAGAAGAACGACTTCGGCGCCACGATTGGCGGTCCGGTGATTATTCCGAAACTCTACAACGGGCATAACAAGACCTTTTTCTTTACGAATGTGGAATCGTATCTGGATAAGAAGGTGACATCGGGAGTGTTTTTCACGGTGCCTACCGTGGCGATGCGAGGCGGGAACTTCAGTTCCATTCTGACGGGGCGAACGCTGGCGACGGACCCTTTGGGACGGCCCATAATGGAGAATTCCATCTACGATCCGGCGACCGCGCGACCGTTCAACGGCACAACAGTGGAAGATCCGTTTCCCGGCAACATCATTCCGGTGAGCCGGTTCGATCCGGTCGCCGCGAAGATCCAGGCACTGATTCCCCTTCCTACGAATCCGGGGAGCGTTAATAATTACGCCGAGTTCGCTCCGAATCCTCGTACGCAGATTCTGGGAACTGCCAAGGGGGACCATAACATCAACGACAACGCCAAGCTGTCTTTGTATGTCCAGAACTACCATAGCCACGAATATTCCAACCCGGATGGCCTCGGTGTCATCACATCGGTGCGCGACAAGCATGTCGCGGCGACGACAGCAAGGCTGAATTTCGATCAGTCTCTCTCACCTACTCTGTTGATCCACGCCGGGGCGGGCGTCCAACGTTTTCATAACCCCGACACTTCGCCGCCCAGTGTGCTGAACTACGACGCGGTGGGGTTGTTGGGACTGGTGGGAAGCGCCACCAATCCCGCCGGATTTCCCCGGATTGCGGGCATTATGTCGTCTCTAGGAGGATTCGGCGGCAATGCCTCGAACGGGATTGGACCTACGAACGCAAACTCCTATTTCACGACGAAGCCCACGGGAGTTCTGAACGCCACCAAAGTGAGCGGCAATCACACCTACAAGGTCGGATCGGAGTACAGGATCGACTCCTATACGGACCGCAATACTCGGATGAGCCAGGGCGTTTATAACTTCAGCAATATCGAAACGGCGCTGCCTTCCACTTTGGGACAGAACCTCTCGGGAGGCGCGGTGGGATTTTCCTACGCCAGCTTCCTGCTGGGCGCAGTGGATAACGCTTCGGTTAACAGCCCGCAGGATCCGCAGTACCGGAAAGAGTCGTGGTCCTTGTTTGTCCAGGATACATGGAAGGTTACACGGACGCTCACGCTGACCTATGGCCTGCGCTACGATCATGAGGGGCAAGGAAACGAGATTCATGACCGCTGGGCTGAGTTTTCACCTACCACGCCGAACCCTTCCGCCGGCGGATTGTTAGGCGCGACCATCTATGATGGCTACGGCCCTGGCCGCTGCAACTGTAACTTCACGAAGACTTATCCGTATGCGTACGGACCACGAATCGGAGTGGCTTACCAGATAACGCCGAAGACTGTTTTTCGCGGCGGCTGGGGCCTGCTCTATGGCCAGACAGCGTCCTTCAACTACATCACCAATTCTCCTATTGTGGGAGTTGGCTACAATACCCTGACTTTCACTGCGCCTTCTTACGGAATTCCTGCTACTACGCTGGCCCAGGGACTGCAGTACAACCCGGCGGCTTTGACGGCAGTTTCGCTCAATCCCGGCATTCGCCCCGATCCCGGCCAGGTGGACAGTCCGCCTTACTGGGTGGACCCGAACGGCGGACGTCCGCCGCGCATCAATCAGTGGAGTGCGGGGTTTCAGCGTGAGATTACCAAGGATCTGCTGGCGGAGGCGAATTATGTGGGCAACAGAGGTGTCTGGGAACAAGCCAACAGCCTGATCGATCTGAACGGCAACACGCCTCAGAGGCTTGCCTCGATGGGCCTCGATATTACCAACGCCGCTACTCGCTCGTTGCTCACGTCCACGTTTAATTCCGGGTTGCCCCAGGCAGCAGGTTTCAAACTGCCGTATCCCGGTTTCCCTCCGGGCCTGACGCTGGCGCAGGCGCTGCGGCCTTATCCGCAGTTCGGAGTGATTCCTGTGTGGTGGGCGCCAGTCGGAGATAACTGGTACGACTCGCTGCAAACGAAGGTAACCAAGCGAACTTCGTTTGGGCTTACTGGCACCGCTGCGTTCACGTGGCAGAAGGAACTGACGTCGGGCGCTGAAAGCGAAACCGGCGGCCTGGTGGCGCCTCCGAGCGGCGGGATCAATCCGGTGGTGGATGTTCCGCAGCAGCGGCGACAAAAATATATATCGGGCTACTCGCAGCCGTTTGTTTTTGTCACGAGCTTCAACTACCAGATCCCGCCGCTCGGACCTTCGCGCTGGATCAGGGCTGTGGTTCGTGACTGGACGGTGGGCGGGATCCTGCGCTATTCAAGCGGCCTTCCTATCGAAGCGCCCACCTCGAACAATTCGCTGAATTCGGTGCTCGATCTCAACACCGGGTCCACTACGGCCGCGACTTTCGAAGAAAGGGTTCCGGGCCAGCCGCTTTTTCTGGATAATCCGAATTGCCATTGCTTCAATCCGCAGACGACGTTCATTCTGAATCCGAAGGCATGGACGGATGCGCCCGCTGGAACGTTCGGGACGGGCGTGCCTTATTACAACGACTACCGGGGCGCGCGGCGTCCGGACGAATCGTTGAGCGCCGGCAGAATATTTCCGCTCCGCGAGAAGATGAATTTTCAGATCCGCGCGGAGTTTTTCAACCCGTTCAACCGGACTTATCTGAACGCCCCGAGTTCGACCAACGCTCAAGCGACGCAGGTTATGTCGAACGGGCAGGCCATTTCCGGATTCGGCTTTATTAACGTCGGATCGACCTTTCTGCCGTCGCGCAATGGCCAGTTAGTGGCCCGCTTCCAGTGGTGACGTGCGCGTCGCTGGAAAGCGCGAATCGGGCAGCATTTTGAAGATGATGAACATGCACATCGGGTGCATCAGGCCGGCGATCAGGAAAATGGGCGCGTAGGAAAAATTGGAGACCACGTACCCGGTCCCCAGATTCGCCACCAAGCCTCCGATCGCTCCGCCCATGCCGGAGAAACCCGCGACCGTGCCCACCTCATGCCCCGGAAATAAATCCGCCGGCATGGTCTGCAGATTCGCCGTCCAGAATCCATGGCCGAAGGTGATGAAGCAAATCGCAGCAATGGCCAGACCGGCGTTGGGCACCAGCGGCGCCACGATGGCCACTGGCAGGCAGATCGATCCGATCAGCATGATCCTTTTGCGCGCCCTCGGCAGCGTCCACCCGCGCCCCATCAGCCATCCCGAAAGCCACCCGCCCAGCATGTAGGCGATGCCACCGAAGATGAACGGCACCCACGAGTATTTCCCGATCATCCGCTGGTCGAAGCCCCGCTCCTTGACCAGATAAGACGGAAGCCAGAAGATGACGAAGTAAATCACGGGATCTGTAAACGTCCGCGCAATACACAGCGCCCGGGCTTCCCGCGTGCGCACCACGTGACGCCAGTCCACGGATTTTGCCGATGCCGGGCGCGCCTCTGCCGGCGGCAGCACGTCATCCTTGAACTCGCGATATTCGCTCTCCAACAGGAACCGGCTTCGATGGGGCGAGTCATAGAGCAGCCACCAAAGCAGCAGCCAGACGAAACCTGCCGCCCCCACCGCAATGAACGCGAATTGCCATCCGTATGCTATGGTGAGCCACGAAATCACGGGCGGCGCCAGGGCCGATCCTACGGAAGACCCCGCGTTGAAGATCCCCACTCCGAGCGCCCGCTGCCGTGGCGCGAACCATTCCGAGACCGCCTTCGTGGCGGCTGGCCAGTTGCCCGGCTCTCCCAGCCCCAGCACGAAGCGCGCGATTCCGAACGACCACACGCCCGTCGCGAAGGCGTGCATGATCGCGGCGAACGACCACACCCCGATGAATAAAGAAAAGCTCTTCTTGGTGCCCAGCCGGTCGACTATGTATCCCGAGCCAGCGTACATGATGGCGTACGCCAGAAAGAATCCCGCAAGAATCAGCGAGTAATCGACTTCGGTCATCGAGAACTGCGCGCGTATTCTGTCGGAGACTACGGCGAGCGCCTGCCGGTCGGCATAGTTTACAGCTGTCGCGAGGAAGAGAAGTCCCGCGATAATCCACCGCAGCCTGGGTATTTTCATGGATCGGATTTTCAGTGACTCGGTAAGTGTATCTGAACGTCGAGCGCGCCTGTCCGGCCGTTCCATTCCCATGTGCTGACGGCTACTGGCTGTTCGGACATTGCCTTGGCGGCTTCGGGTGAAGTGGAATAGTACACAGGCAGGTTCAGCATGTTGTGAACGATGCACCACGCGCCTTCCACTCCCCAGTGATGGTATCCGCCGGGCTGGCTTGCATAGATCAACGTCTTGACTCCGGGATGTTTCGCCGCCCACACCTGCAACTGATTGAAATACTCCGCGGCCTCATCGTCGAGCGCCAGCTTCGCCCTCGTTTCGCGCCGCAGATCGCGTATGTTCCACGGCATCCACAGGACGAACGCCGCCAATACCCAGGCCGGTTTCACGTGCGATGCCGCGGCTGCCATTGCGATCGCCGCGCAGGAGAGCGGCAGATAGGTATAAGCCTCAAACAGACGCCCTGGCAGAAACAGCAGAGTGAAGAGGAAGAGCATGCAGGCTGCCAGCCCGAACCATACGCGGCGGTCCCGCACGAACGCCAGCGCTGCCAGGGTCAGCCCGCTGTACGGAAAGAAAAGGAAGCGGCGCGCGTAAAAAGGCACTGTCTTCACCAAGGCAGCCAACGTGAACCGGAACGTATACTCGTTGTCTTTATTCGGATTCAGCAAAATGCCCTGCACGCCGAAAGAAAGCGACGCCGCGAAGAACGGGATCAGTATCAGGAAACGGCGCCGGCCGAACCAGTATTCGTAAACGAACAGCGCTGCGGGAAGCATCACCGCGAGCTCCTTGGCTTTATAGGCAAGCCAGAACGCGATGAAGCTGAGTACCCAGCGGCGGTACGCGAAGAGCAGGATGCTGGCGAGACTGAAGGTGGCGCAGAGGAGGTCGAATACATACATCGGCTTCCAGTAGGCATCGAAGGCAGAAGCGCTGATCGTAAAAAACGCCATGCCCGCCAGGGCGTGCCACGTTCCTATAGCCAGCTTTCGCGCCAACAGATAGACCAGCAGGCCGTTCAGCAGATGGATGGCGAATAGCGGCGTCATGTAAGGCGGAAAGTCGATACCGAAGGCGCGCGACATCAGGGTGTAGTAGAGATGGCCGGTGGGGCGGAAATTCGCGGTATCGAAGGTGGGTTTCAGGAACGCGATGGCATATTCCCTGAAGCCGATTAGCGGCGCCCAGGCGAGAGTGGAGATTGAATCGTCCTGAAAGAAGCCGTCATAAGCGCGGTAGTTCAGCGCAAGGAAAACGACCGCGATGGCGAGCCCACCGAGCAGGGCGAATCGCGCCGTGGAATAATCTTGGGACCGGATGCAACCAGTGTACGTTGTCTCAAAACCTGTCCCGATCGCGCTCGCGCTGATGTTGTGCGCTACATGGCTGTTCGGCCAGAATCGCTCGCTCGCGCCCACGGGCAAGGATTTTCCCTTCGCGGGAGGCAATCTCGGCACCCAGCGCTATTCAGTACTGACGCAGAACGATCAGTCGAATGTGAACAAACTCGGCGGCGCGTGGATGGGGGTCCACGTGGGAGGCGGCGGTATTGTGGTTCACCGCGACTGTTACGGATTCGGCCGGCACTATGTCGAAGTTCAGCCGCGCGATTTATTTGTCTTTGGGTGAGCGCCGGTAGGTTTGCGAGCGTGGGCGGGGTTTTGCTCTCACCCCTGAAGGGGATTCGAGACAAGACGAACCCGACGGGCGAGACCGCCTGTCGCACCTTTTACAAAACGAACTATCCGTCTTTGCCCCACTGCGATCTGCCCCACGGGTGTGTGGGGCAGAGTTTACAAGACGAACCCGACTGGCGAGACCGCCTGTCGCCCTTTTACAAAACGAACTGTCCGCCTGTGCCCCACGGCGATCTGCCCCACGGGTGTGGAGCTGAGTTTACAAAACGAACCCGACAGGCGAAACCGCCTGTCGCACCTTTTACAAAAGGAACTATGCGGCGGCTGCGGTCATGACTTTTTCCTTTGCCAGTACAGGCTGGCGCAGGGACTGGAGTTTCAGGAGCATGTTGAAGTTGATCTGGAAGTTCTTCGTCAGCTTTGCCTCGTAGGTGGCGATGTGAGCGAGGAGCTTCGGGTCGTTGCGGAAAGTGAGCGCCTGGACCATGGCGGCATGAATTTCGGGGTGCGCCGTCTTGATTTTGGCGTAGGGTTCGGAATGGCCCAGGGCGAAGATGTTTTCTTCGACGGCGTGGATGCGGTTAATTCGCCAGGAGTCCTGCGCGAGTCTTTGGGCGAGCTGGATTTCCAGCATCCCGTCCGGTTTGAGGGACGCGACAAATTCCGCGATGAATCTGCGGTAAGATTCGGCGTCGCTTTCGGTCCTGAGGACCGATTGGCCGGTGACAGGGTCGCGACGACCCTGGAGGACCGAGGGCTGGTCATCGAGCGTGATCGTTTTCGGCCGCCAGTTAAATATGTTCATTGAATTTCTCCGTTCAGATTAAGTAGGGACGCAGTTATCCATTCCTGGGTATCCCTGGGCTGCGCGGGCGCGCGATGCGGGCGTCCGGATCTTTGCACCTCGGTTCCCGGTGTTTTGGGAACTTGGGGCTTCAGGTCCGGACGCTGAGCTGTCGGATCGGGGTTGCTAAGCCCGATCCCGGATTGTTTTCCCGGACTGCTCCGGGAATTTCTTCATCAGACCGGTCTGACGGTCCTTCATCAGCCGGAGGGGATTGGCCTCCGGCCCGCAGTCGCTTGCTGGCCAGCAA
>Ga0302324_100025385_pt1 | contig 11378 bp, 11 predicted proteins | sample Palsa_T0_1_FD_201949 | JGI IMG/M metagenome (GOLD analysis project Ga0302324, IMG submission 201949) | Peat permafrost microbial communities from Stordalen Mire near Abisko, Sweden - Palsa_T0_1 | ecosystem: Environmental > Terrestrial > Soil > Palsa > Peat permafrost | place: Sweden: Abisko... | reverse complement strand
GATGATCCAGATCAGCTTCCCGCCCAAGGCGCGAGGCGGCAAGTGATTTTCGCGGAAAGCGAGCAACGCCCCGGTCAGCGCAAAGGGCAGCGCGAATACCGAGTGCTCAAACTTGATCATCTCAAGGGTAAGGCGCAGCCGCTTCCAGAAGGGCATTTTCGATACCATTCTAATGGATGCGCGCATTGGTACTTGTCTGCCTGGTGATTTCTCTGGTTGGCTGCGGCTCAAGAAGTACGCCTATGGAGGACCTGCGGACGCGCGACGTCACGCTGCCGGGTGGCCACGTGATCAAGGCCGAGAGCGCGGTGGATACGCGGGATATGATGCGGGGCTTGATGTTCCGCAACTCGCTGGCCGAAGACCACGGGATGCTTTTCGTGCATCCGGTTGCCGGCCGCTACAGTTACTGGATGTATCAGACCTATATTCCGCTCGACATGCTTTGGATGGACGAAAACCATAAGATCGTGGAAATGGTGGAGAGCGCGCCGCCGTGCAAAACAGCGGCCAGCAAATGCGCGCATTTCGGGGGCAATGAGACGGCCCGGTTCGTGCTTGAGCTGAACGGCGGGGAGATCCGGAAGTACGGGATTAAGCTGGGGCAGACGATTGAGTGGTGAAACCTTACCTGCTACTCTCAGTGTGACATGGATCAAGAGCAATTGCGGGGCTTGCTGGAAGGTGTGCGGTCGGGCGCCGTGGATATCGATTCGGCGGTGGATCGCATGCGGCACTTGCCGTTCGAGGACCTGGGCTACGCCAAGCTGGATCATCATCGAGCCTTGCGGCACGGCCTGACTGAGGTGATTTTCGGCAAGGGCAAGACGCCGGAGCAGGTGGCCGGCATCGCGGCGCGCCTGTTGGATAAATCGGCGAATTTGCTGATCACTCGCGCAAACGAATCCATTGCCCTGGGATTGAAGGCAAAGTATCCGGAGGCGGAGTACTTCCCGCTTTCAGGCGCGGTGCGGATCTGGCGGGACCGCACTCTGCACGGCAAGGGGAAGCTGGCGGTGATTTGCGCCGGCACGAGCGACATTCCGGTGGCTGAGGAAGCGCAGGTGACCGCCGAACTGATGGGCAATGAAGTGGATTCAATTTACGATGTCGGAGTGGCGGGCATTCATCGTTTGATGGCCAGCAGCGAGCGGCTGGCGGAAGCGCGTGTGGTGGTGGTGGCGGCAGGGATGGAAGGCGCGCTGCCGAGCGTGGTGGGAGGGATGGTGTCGGCGCCGGTGATCGCCGTGCCTACTAGCGTGGGATATGGGGCCAGTTTTCACGGTGTGGCGGCGCTGCTTGGGATGTTGAATAGTTGCGCCAGTAACGTGACGGTAGTGAATATTGATAACGGATTCGGAGCCGGGTATGTGGCAGCGCTGATCAATCGGCTGTAACTCGGTTCCCAGGCGAAAGCGCCTGCGCCACCTGGCTATCTGGTGACGTTTAGAAAGGCGGCTGCGCTGGCTTGGCCGTTCACCGTGACCACCACCGGTTGAGTGCCGTCGGTGATGCTGACAGGAACATAGAAATTAATTTGTGTCACTCCCACCAGGCCCGCCGGGATCCCGATGAATTCGATGCCTGCCGGAGCGCCGCCAACGGTAACCACGACATTCAGGGACGGCTTGGGTAAATCCACAGTGGGTGTTCCAGCGGCGGGCGCGCCGCCGGTAGCGACTTCGGGGTTCACGGCTCCGGCGCCGGTCAAATACAGGGAGACGATGGCGCCGCGATTGCCGCTGCCGTCCGGGACGATGAAGCCGCTCGAATCGGCAAAGATGCCGGGCGCCGCCGGCACTATGTTGAGTTGATAGGTCGCGATGAGGCCGTTGTTGTTGACGCGAAGCATAGCCGGCTGGTTCACAGCGGTTTCATAAGGTATCTGGATATTCAACTGACCCGGCGAGACGTAATATAACGGCGCGGCGACGTTGTTCACCGTGGCGGCCACTCCGGCGGTAGAAACGGGCAGCGGTACGCTGCTGGCAGCGGAGACGGATGGGGCAAGTTCGGATCCGAAAACGGAGAGCGTCATCCCCGGCGAATAGACGTGTTGGAAAGAAGCTCCATTGGCGACTCCCTGGACCACCGGCGTTTGGTTTGAAACGGCAGTGCCGCTGACGCTGACCGTCACTGAAGCAGTTACACTGCTGGAGGAGCCTTCGCGATAGGCCGCCGTAATGGTCCCCGAGCCTGCAGGCAATTGATTGCCACTCACCGATAGCGTCGCCGTGGCAGTGCCGCCCGATCCGACCAAGGCCGCCGAACCCAGCGAGACATTGCCCGCTGAAAACAGAACGGTACCGGTGGGCGTGGCGCCGCCTTCGCCGGATACTGTTGCGATGAGAAATACAGAATCGGTGACGGTCACCGTGCGCAAATTGCTCATGAGTGTGATGCTGGCATCGGTGGGAGGAGCGCTGCTGGTCCCGCTCTTCCACGCGGTGATCAACCTATAGACATCCACCGAGCCAAGTCCGGTGGCCTGGTCGTAGCCTTTTCCGGCGCTATAGCCTACCGGAGAGGCGGCGCATCCCAGGGAGCGGCGGCCGCAACTCACGGTAACTATATTGTTGCCGGTAGTGACATCGTGAAAGGCAGCGGGGGCGGTCCTGGCAAGCGAATAAAGTTTGGGATTGATGTTTCCTAATCCGGGGGCAGCCTGTGCGCCGGTAGTTACCACGTACTGGTTCAATAGAGTGATCACTCCGGCAAAAGTTGGAGCGGGGACGGAAGTTCCGCCATAAACCTGCAGGCTGCCGCCGGTGTAGACGAAATATCCATCGTGATCGGCCGAAGCGCTCAGCGAAACGTCGGGAACGTCTCTGGCGTTATCGGCGGGTACTCCAGTTCCGGTTTGCCAGGAAGGCTTCAAGAAGTAGACACTGGCGCCACCTCCGCCGGCGGAGGGAGAGCCGTCGATGGCGCTGTCGTTCCAGGTGGTCTCAGGAATGTAGGAGATGGCGGAAGCTCCCGAGGAGGAGTTGACGGCTTTCCAATATTGCCCGCTTCCTTCTGCAAACTCCGTCCCACCCAAGCTGGTGACTTCCGGGACCGCGCCCGGCAGGTCGACGGACAGGCCGGGATTTTGTGAGTCGTCACAATCGGCACCGCCGCTATCGCCGGCAGCCGCAAACCAGGTGATGCCTTGCGCGTTGGCCTGTTGCGCCATTTGCTGGAATGCAGTGGCATCGGAAACCGGGGTCTCCAGCTCGCAAGAACCGTAACTCTGGCTAATCACCGGCGCCAAATTCTGATCGATGGCGTACTGAACGGATTGGATGACATCGGAGGAGTACACATAAAGGATGGCGGCGTTTCTGGCGACGGCGCCGGACCATTCCAGATCCAGGTCGGCTTCGTCCAAATCGCCGGATTGGATTCCCGGGTCCTGGGAATTGGCAACCAGGATAGTTTGCGGATCGTTAACGGGCAGGCCGTAGCTGGACCGGAACTGTTGAATGTCGGAAATATTGATGCGAGTCTGTCCCGCGATGACGAGGGACTGTCCTTGGCCGGTGAACCCGGCGCTATAGAGCGGAGAGATGTCGTAGATGGTGGCCACGTCGTCCGGCGTCAGGAAAGTCTCTCCGTCGCTTGAAGTGTAATGGGGCGTGAGCGCGGAGTGCGCGGCAGGATTGCGCAGAATGCGTTTGGCCTGCATCCGGAAATCGTTCAGTCCGCGAATTTCCGCCACCACACCTGCCAGCGCCACGGGCACGGAGGGTTCCCGTGCGGGCGAGAAATGTTTTTCGCCATGGGTAAGGTATTCGTGAATTTCTGTTTGAAAAGCGCTCTCAATTCCGGAGGCATCGCCATTGACGGCAATCCAATTCCGTGCGCGCGCCACGGCCGCGATGCGGAGGCCCTGTCCCTCTAGCCACGCGGTAATTTTATTTAAATCATCCGTACTTACGCCAAAGCGCTCCGCGTACTGCTCGGGAGTCAGCCACACGTGGTAATTCGCGGAATCCGGATCTTGCTGAGCGCGGAGTAATTGAGCGAGGTCGGCGCGCTGGCTATCGGATTGCGCCAGTACGAGCGTGACGTAAGACATAGGGAGCGAAGGCGCTACTCGTCCCTGGTCGTCCTCCGGCAACGCTTTGGGATGGATGTGGCCGCTGAGGACAAAGCGCTGCTGATTATCGATGGCTTTCGAGACCCTGCTTTGCTGCGCGTTTACGGCGCCGGCCAGCAGGGCTAGCGCACCAAGGATCAGCGCCGTGCGCGTTCGAAGACGGCGGCTGAGGGGGTTCCAGATCATCATTCGTCCTCGTGGATCAGGGAATCGAGAAAGGTCTTTAGAGGCTCCTCGCCCAGGCGCGGTGACGGGCAGGACTTTCCTTCTCTCTGGTTATATGACGCCGGTGGGCTCGGGCTGGTTGCGTGTCTCGGGGTTCTTAGGAAAGGTTCTCGGTTAAAAGGATTAGTGCTCGCGGCCCGGGAGGGGGTGATTTAACGTTTCTTTACGCTAAGATAATCGATATGACACGCCTGATCGCTCTGGCGGTTCTTTTGGCGTCGACTTTGGCGGCTGAGACGGCTCCTCGTTTCCATGCCAAATCGATGGACGGCGAGACTTTTTCCAACGAATCGCTCAAAGGCAAAGTGGTTCTGCTTCAGTTCTGGGCCACCTGGTGCAAGTATTGCCGCGGCGATCAGTCGGCGGTTGACGAATTGGCGCGGGAGTTTGCCGATCGAGGTCTGGTGGTTCTGGCAGTGGACTTCATGGAGCCGAAGAAGACGGTTAAGAAATATCTGGCGGAAATGCCGCGCACTTGTAAGGTTGTCCTCACAGAAGATACGAATCTTGCTGCGATGTACCCGTCTCACTCCTTCCCGCTTTATGTTGTGATTGACCGGGATGGGAACGTGGCTGGAACGCAAAAGGGCGCGGGCGGCGAACGGTCGCTGCGGCGGCTGTTGAGTAAGGCGGGGCTGGAATAGGGTTATGCTTCAAAAAGGAGCCGATGTATGCCATTTAGAACAATGTTCCTTTTTTCGTTGGCTTGGACTCTTGCGTCCATGGCCGGGGCCGCGGAGATTCCTCAAGGTTCCCACCTGCTGCTTCGCATGGAGAATTCGCTGACCACGCGGACGGCGCGGGAGGGCGATTACGTTTATCTGCGATCGGCCAGCCCCATCAGCGTGGACGGGCAGATTATCGTGCCGGTAGGCAGTTATGTGCAAGGGGTTGTCGCGCAAACCAGGCGCAGCGGCCGCGTGACCGGGAGGGCCGAGTTGGCGATCCGGCTGGAGACGCTGACTCTCACGCAGGGCAAGGTGGTGAAGTTCGCGCCACACCTGAGTTCGGTGGATTCCGGCACGAGCGGGCAGAAAGTTACTGGGACTGAAAATCGGGTGGAGCAAGCGCCATCGCGTGGCCAGGACGCGGCGCGTATTGCGATTCTGGCGGGGAGCGGAGCAGCCATCGGAGGGATTGCCGCGCGGAGTTGGTCGGGTGCGGGCATCGGCGGGGCCGCCGGGAGCGCGGTGGGACTTGCCACCGTGCTGCTGACGAGAGGCAGGGAAGTGGAGCTGCGCCAGGGGTCGACGCTGGATGTGGTGTTTGATCGGCCGATTGCGATTGAGTAGGCAGAAATAAAGCGCCGGGGACCAGTGCCTGCGCCGCCGTCAATCGCTGCGCAATCGAAAAGGGACAAACGGGACTGTGTCCAGCGAGCACCCAAGCGGCGTAGCGAAACTTGGGCAAAGTTGCGTAAGAGTGCGGGAGCGGATTCAGGATGCCAAAGGAACGAACTCTAGCGAGGTGGATTTCGCGGCAAAATCCAGGCTGCGCCGGGTGTTTCATGCTTAGCGAAGTGCAGAATCAGCGCGACGGCGAGGCCTAAAACGACAGCAGCGGGAAATACCAACCGCAGCACGGGAATTCCGAGAAGAAATATCAGCATGCTGCCGAGGGCGAAGATTGCACCTGCGATTCCGCCGCCGACGGGGATTTTCGACAAGTTGATTTGGGGACGTAACGGGACTTGTTCCATAATTCACCTGCTACATCGAAGCTATCACATATTCGCGCATGCCGGCGGTAGGCTCGCTCAAGTTATTGAGGGGGGCTTATATCACGCACCACCAACTGCACGTGCGCGGCGGTTACTCGGCCGACTACTGAGACCGCACTTACGGGACTTTCAATGTGGTCCCGAGGACCGGTTGGGAGCGCAATCGAGAGATGGAAGTCAACAGCACCTTCGGCACGTTCCATCAGACCAACGATCAGATCAACATGGGCGATCTTACGCAGCGCTTCGCGTATTTCGCCAGCGTCAACGGAAATGGCAGCGACTATGGCTTGGGAACGTCCGGTCCGGATCTGCCGCATGCCCGGGTGTGGCGCACGGGCGGATTCCCAACGGCATTCGCGACGTGGAGCGAGAGAAGGATGTGCTGGTTCACTTGGGTTCACACGCTGTCGCCGGGCTGGTTGCTGACCGCATCGCAGGGACACTTGGAAGCACGTTCGTTGAAGATGAGTTCAAAGTGACGCCCTGGATCACGCTGACGGGCGCATTTTTCAGGTGCTGTTTCCTAGAACGCAGCCAGCCCGCGCGTGGGACTGGCGGTGCGCATCCCGTATCTGAACTGGGTGTTGCGCGGTATTTTTTGGAACGTATTACCAAGCGCCGCTGCGGCGCGGGTGAGCTTCGATACGAACAGTTTCCGGCAGCGAGCGAAGAACTTCTTCGACCACAATGCCATCGGCAATTCCAATGTGTTCTTTCCGCTCTCCATCGCCGGCGCGCGCATTTATGGATGGGAGTTCACGGCACGCTCGCCCAGGATCAAGCGCGGCGGCGAGGTCTCGGTTGCGTATTCTTATCAGCACGCCGAAGCCGAAGGCGCTATCACGGGCGGCGTGTACTACGGCTCCGGTTTCACCGATGTGGGTCAAGTGATACGCCGAAGCACCTGGATCCGCACACCACTTTCGATTTTTCGATAGGCAAAAGCTTCTCCGAGAAAGTATCGATCGGCTTGACCGGATGGAACGTAGGCAACCGCCGCTTTTTGCTGGACAACAGCCAGACATTCGGGGGGACACACTACGCGGATCCCAGGCAGTTTTATGTGCAGGCGCGGTACCGGTTCCGCTTTTGAAATGAACGGGGTGGCCCTCCCTTGCGGCGGCGGCTAGGAGAAAGGGCACATTGGCCGGACGCTGCTATAGTTAAATTAGTTGAAGCTTTTTGCCGTTGGCTCGCGTATTTAGACTTAGGAACGGGATTCAATGCATCCATCAAAAATTCAGGTACTGGAAGTGGAATCTACGCCCGCGGAAGCTAGTGCAGCGGGTGTATACAAGGTGTTCAATCGGATTGTGGATTGGATCACGAGCGACCGCATGCAGTTACTGAACATCACTGAGCGCATCAATGAGATTGTGCGTAAGAGCGGGATTCGCGACGGTCTGGTACATCTGCAATCGCTGCATACTACATCCGGAGTGTTCCTGAACGAGTGGCAGGACGCGCTCATTCACGATGTGAAGCGCTTCCTGGAACAGGTGGCGGATCGGGAACAATACTACCGCCATAACGATCCGCAGTACTCGGATTGCGAGCGCAAGAATGCCGATTCGCACATGCGCGGCATGCTTATGGGCCAGACCCTGTGCCTGCAGGTGCGGAACGCATCGGTGCTTCTGGGCACCTGGCAGAGCATTATCTTCGCCGAGTTCGACGGGCCGCGCAGCCGGTCCCTGGCGGTTCAGATTTCGGGCGTCTAGGCCGGATGCCGCGGTACTTCACGCTGCAGCAGGCCGAAAAGCTGCTTCCCGAAGTGGAGTCTGCAATTCGGGAAGCGATCCACCAGAAGTCCATCTATCAGCAAGCCGAAGAAGAGTGGCAAAGCTTTGCCAGCCGCGTGACCATGCTGGGCGGCGTGCGGGTGGATCATTCGCAAGTGATGGACATGAAGCAGCGCCGGGAGTCGTCCGCGATGCGATTAAAGGGGGCCGTTGAGAAGATCCAGGATTACGGGTGCGTGGTGAAGGATCTGGATATCGGCCTGATCGATTTTCCGACGCTGTTTCACGGCGAAGAGGTCTACTTGTGTTGGAAGCTGGGCGAATCGGGGATCGAGTTTTGGCATGGGGTCCAGGAAGGGTTTCGGGGGCGGAAAGCGATCGACGCGGAATTTCTGGCAGAGCATCGGGGGAGTGATGGTTGACGGACGGAAGACCATTGGGTGCACGCACACGCTACACCTTCTCGCGTGAAGTATTCAGGACGGCTGCCATGGCCGCGGTGAGCCGGTTCCAGCTTTCGGTTTCCACACGCAACCGCTTACGGCCGGCCGCGGTGAGCTGATAGAACTTGGCGCGCCGGTTATTGTCCGATGTCCCCCACTCGCTCTTCAGCAGGCCCTGGTGCTCCAGGCGGAACAGCGCGGGATATAGCGCGCCCTGCTCGATGTGGAACGAGCCGCCGGAAATCTGTTCGATGCGCAGCAGGACGCCGTAGCCGTGGCGCGGGCCGAGCGACACTGCCTTGAGGATTAGTAGATCTAATGTGCCGGGAAGAAGGCCGGCCGGCGGCTTGTCCATGTTCACACTCTCCTAGATCACTAAGGAGAAGCGTAGCGGAACTCTCCTAAGTTGTCAAGGAGAAGGTTCCGGTTTGTCGCGACCGCTACGCCGGACGCCAAGCGATACAATCGAGTCTTGGAGAAGTTGCATTCAGAACCTGCCTGGGAGGCCATCCAGCGGAAGTTTTCCGAGACCGGCGAAGCTGCGCCGGTCTTACGCGGGCTAACGGGTTTGATCGACGAATTGGTGCTCAGGGCCTACCAGGCATCGCTCGGGCCTGCTTTTCCGGCGCCGCTTGCGCTGCTGGCCGTGGGCGGCTATGGAAGACGGGAGTTGTTTCCCTACTCCGACGTCGATATTTTGATTCTGATCGAGCGCGAGTCCCAAACAGCCGGGCTGAAGGACGCACTCTCTGAGTTTGTCCGTCTGCTGTGGGACGCCGGCCTGCGGCTGAGCCATTCGGTCCGCACGATTGCCGAATGCGCCGAGTTGCATGAACAGAACATCGAGCTAAACATCAGCTTGCTGGACCGTCGGATGCTGGGTGGGTCGAGCGATCTCAACACCAAGCTGGAGGCGAAGCTTACCCCGTTTTTCGAACGCCACTCGCGGACGCTGGCGCAGCATCTGGCTCGTCTGGCGCGGGTCCGGCACAGGAAATTCCAAGACACGTTCTACCATCTGGAGCCGGACATCAAGGAAACGCCCGGCGGTTTGCGCGACCTGCATCTGGTAGGTTGGCTCAGCCAGCTCCGCAAGTCCGATGCGGCGGGCTCCGGGCTTCTGGCTGCGCCGGCGCGGTTTCTCGGTTCTCTGCGCTGCTTTCTCCACTATCGCGACGGACGCGACCAGAATCTGTTGAGCTTTGAAGCCCAGGAGGAGCTGGCGAAGCGAGCCGTTTCGCCGATCCATTCGCCGGCCGAGTTCATGCGGGAATATTTTCGGAATTCCCGGGTCATCGACAGCGAGGCGCGCCGCACGCTGGATTCCACCGAGAAGAGCGAAAGCAACTTGATCCACCAATTCCGCGACTGGCGCTCGCGCTTATCCAACGGCGATTTCACCGTCTCGCAGGAGCGGGTGTTCCTGCGAACGCCGGCGCAACTGCAAAAAGATCCGGGCCTGGCTCTGCGGCTTTTCGAATTTGTGGCCAGGCACGGCATCCCACTGGCGGCGGAGACCGAGAGGCGCCTGGAAGAGAATCGCGAGGCCTTCGCACGCTATTCGGAAACCGAGCGTCCGCTGTGGCCTGCTTTGCGCGCGATCCTTTCTTTGCCGCACGCCGCCATGGCTCTGCGTGCGATGCACTATACCAGCCTGGTGCAGGCCTTGTTTCCCGAGTGGGAGAAGATCGCTTGCCTGGTGGTCCCGGATTATTATCATCGCTACACGGTGGACGAACACACCCTGGTGGCCATCGAAAGACTGGCGGAGCTGGCGCATACCAAGGACCACGCCCGGCGGCGCTTCGCCGAAATCCTTTCCGAGATTGCAGACCAAGCCCTGCTGCGCTTCGCGCTGCTGTTCCACGATTCCGGCAAGGGCGAGCCTAGCGGCGACCACTCCCGGCGATCGGTAGAGCTGGCGCGGCAGGCCATGGAACGCATTCAGATGCCGAAGGAAGATCAGATCCGCGTGGAGTTCCTGATTGAACACCACCTGGATTTGTCAGCCGTAATGAATTCCCGCGACCTGCACGATCCAGCCACGGCCAGCCTGCTGGCGGAACGTATCGGAACCATAGAACAACTAAAACTGCTGGCCGTTCTCACCTATGCCGACATCTCCGCGGTCAATCCAGCCGCGATGACGCCGTGGCGCCTGGAACAGCTCTGGCAGACCTATCGGGTCACGCATCAGGAACTGGTACGTGAATTGGAGACGGGACGGATTCGGGAGCTGCCCAAAGATCTACCTGAGGCGGCATTCATCAAAGGTTTTCCGACACGTTATCTGCGGACCCACACTCCGGCGGAGATCCAGGCGCATATCGAGCTGAAGGAATTGAGCCGACCAACCGGCGCGGCGGTGGAGATCGATAAGCAGGGCAGCGTATACCGCGCAACCATCGTAGCGCGCGACCGGCCGGCGCTGTTCAGTTCGCTGGCAGGAGCGCTTTCCAGTTTCGGAATGGACATTTTGAAGGCAGAAGCATTTGCGAATACCCAGGGCTTAGTGCTCGACACTTTCGTATTCGCCGATCCGAAGCGCACGTTGGATCTGAATTCCCAGGAGACGGAACGTCTGCAGCAGAGCCTGGAGCGCGCAGCGCAAGGAAAGCTCAATGTGGAGCAGCTTCTCAAGGCGCGGCCAACACCGGCGAAACCGAAACGGCGCACCGAGCCGAGCGTACACTTCGATTCGGAAGCCTGCGAGACCGCCACGCTGGTGGAGATTATCGCCGAAGACCGGCCTGGATTGCTTTACGATCTGGCGGCCACGTTCTCGGCGGCCGCGTGCAACATCGACGTAGTGTTGATCGACACCGAAGGGCATAAGGCCATCGATGTTTTTTATGTGGCGTCGGACGGCAAGAAGCTTAATCCAGAACTAGAGCAGCTCCTGGAAAGGAAGCTGCTCGCCGCCTTGTAGCGCATGCAAGAATGCGTGCCCTACCTCTAAATGTCGTAATACAGGGCGAACTCGTACGGGTGAGGGCGTAGCCGGACGGCATCCGCCTCATTTTTGCGCTTATACTCGATGAAGGTTTCGATCAGATCTTCGCTGAAGACGTCGCCCTTCAACATGAAGTCGTGATCCTCTTCCAGACAGGTTAGAGCTTCTTCGAGCGAAGCCGGCATGGACGGAACGCTCTTCATTTCTTCCA
>Ga0302324_100025384_pt1 | contig 11379 bp, 16 predicted proteins | sample Palsa_T0_1_FD_201949 | JGI IMG/M metagenome (GOLD analysis project Ga0302324, IMG submission 201949) | Peat permafrost microbial communities from Stordalen Mire near Abisko, Sweden - Palsa_T0_1 | ecosystem: Environmental > Terrestrial > Soil > Palsa > Peat permafrost | place: Sweden: Abisko... | reverse complement strand
AGCGAGGACGCTTTGGACCCTGGTGGAATTGTGGTTGCCGCGGCCGCTGGAGGATTCGCGCAGTTGCTGAACTCAAATCGCGTTTTCGGGCAAGAGCTATCTGGATACGGCCGTTATTTCGCGGCGGCGTACGGAAACCATGTCATCGGCGACTTCATGACGGAGGGCGTCTACCCAAGCTTGCTTCATCAGGATCCAAGATACTTTCGAAAAAGTACCGGGTCCGCAGGCTCCCGTTTAGGGTACGCCATCAGCCGGGTATTCTGGACGCAGACGGATGCAGGGGGGACGGCGTTCAACTATTCCCGAGTACTGGGGACTACCAGCACCGTCGCGATTTCTAGCTTGTATTACGCCCATCATCGGGATGCATCCATCTCCGCTGATGCGCTCGGCGTCCAGCTGGGCGCGGCCATGGCGGCCAACATCCTCAAAGAGTTTTGGCCGGATCTATTGCGAAGGATATCGCGAAAGCATTAGGCACGAACCTTAAGTCTTTCGCAAAACCAGCGCCGAATTCTTACTTCCGAACGCAATGCAATTCGCCAGCGCGTACTCGCAGTCGATTTGCCTGGCTTCGTCCGGGATGTAGTCCAGATCGCATTCGGGGTCCGGATCGTCGAGGTTAATGGTCGGAGGAGCGACACCGTCTCTCATCGCGAGTAACGTTGCCGCCACCCCTGCCGCTCCACAGGCGCCTTGCGGATGCCCGATCAGACTTTTCAGCGCCGAGCCTGGTACCCGGAATGCATGCCTCTTAAATGCGAGACGCGTGGCGCGTGTCTCGATCCGGTCGTTCAAATCCGTGGCTGTCCCGTGGTAGTTGATATACCCAATCTGCTCCGGTCCGATTCCTGCTTCTTCCATCGCCAGAGTCATAGTATGCGCGGGCTCTTCGCCGCACTCCTCCAGGCGTACCCGATGATATGCCTCGCAAGTTGAAGCGTATCCGACGATTTCGCCATAAATCTTCGCACCGCGTGCCCGTGCGTGTTCCATCTCTTCCAGAACAAAGAACCACGCGCCCTCGCCCAGCACGAATCCGCTGCGGTCTCTCGAGAAGGGCCGCGATCCTCGCGTCGGCTCCTGATTCCAATGAGACGTCAAGATACGCATCAGCGTGAAGCCGCGAACAATCAAGGGCGCGATGGGCGCGTCTACTCCGCCGGCCAACATCCACGGCGAGATGCCCCACTGGATGTTATGAAAAGCATTGCCCAGCGCGTCGGTCGAGGAAGTGCATCCTGTCGATATGATGTGGCTCGGCCCGCGAAACCCAAACCGCATGGAAACCTCACTCGCCAGCGTGCCGATCGTCCCAGTCGGGACAGCGTACACGCTGCACTGCTTCTCGAGCCCGCGGTAATAAAGCCGATACTGTTCCTCAGTAAATTCCTGCGAGCCACCGCCCGACCCGATGAGCACTCCGATTGTCCTAAGCTGCTCCCGGGACATTCGCTTTGGCTCGATCCCTGCGTCCGCTACCGCCTCGCGAGATGCCGCAACGGCGAGGGGGACGGCGCGCGACACATGCTGCCGTTCCTTTGGCGCCACAAAAAGGGATTCATCGAAATCCGTCACTTCGCCGGCGATCTGAACCTTGTGACTCGAAGGGTCGAACCTCGAGATGCGGCGTATCCCGCTCTGTCCCCGCCTTGTGGCGTTCCAGAAGGCTTCTCGTCCAATCCCATTCGGGCTCACTGCGCCCATCCCGGTGACGACCACCCTGAGTTTGACTGCCGACCTCGTATCCATGTTCTTCGCTCTCTCTTGCATTATTGCTGTAAAACGGCAAATCGACTGACCGAAAAGCAAAACAGTCTTCATTATTGGCGCGCGAAGATTTGGAAGTCGATTTCCACTTCGTTCTTGACCTTGATCGTTCCGCCACCGATGCTGAGGGGCTTGATTCCAAAATCAGTTTGTTTGAGAACTGTGTGTGTCGTGTACGGCTCGCCGGCCTGTTTCACAATCAGGCTGACCGCTTTGGTGACACCGTGTAAAGACAGATCACCATCAACCTTCCATTGGCCGTCGGCCAGTTTTTGGACGTGTGAAGAGCGGAAGGTTATCTCGCGAAACGTCTTCGTCTCCAGTGTCATCTCCTCCATATGTGTCTGGATAGTTGCCTGATCTTTCGTATCGATTTTGGGGTCAGGCTGGACGGTCATCTTCGCGGTTTCAACTCGGAATTCGATGTGCGGAGTGCCAGACTCCAGGATGGTGCCGGAGGATATTGGCGCGGTGATGGTATGGTCATGGGCGGCAGCTGAAAACAGCCCGGATTTGCCAACGTGAATCGTAATGCTGCTGCGCTGTGTGTCGATGGCCTTTTCTTGCGCCACAAGCGGCGCTGCCGCCACAATCGCCGTGCAGAGAGCCAGAGTGCTAAGCCGCATAAGAATAAATCTTTCCTAAATTTCGTTCAAAGATTGCGGCCGGAAGCATACCTGTCACCACCTGACGCCCCGCCGCGATGAACAGGTTCTCCCACTGCCCGATATGCCCCATGAGAAGGGAGCGCTGCTGTACATGGCGAGTTCGGCGGCGGCGCAGCGATTCATAGCGGCGGAGAGCTAACTCCGGAGTGGCCTCTTTGCAAAACGATTTTGCGAGAACCAGCGCGTCTTCCAGCGCCATGCAGCCGCCCAGTCCGAGGTTCGGCGTGCAGGGATGAGCAGCGTCCCCGAGTAACATCACTCTCCCGTGTCCCCAACGTTTCAAGGGCGGAAGATCGTACGCCCCATTTTTCAGGATGGCGCCTTCTTCGGTCCCGGCGATCAGGCTTTCAACCGGCTCGTGCCATCCTGCGAACATCCGCAGAAGCTCGCGTTGACGCCCTTCGGTCGAGTCGACGTGATCAGGATCGGTATTCGCTGCAGCATACCAGGTGAACCGGTCGGCGCCTGTATGGAGAATACCGAAGCGTTTACCCCGGCCCCAGGTTTCGCTATTCGAACCGTCCGGAACAGAGCCTCTCAGACGTGCCAACCCCCGCCAAACGGTGTAACCGCGATAGATGGTTTCGTGAACTCCCAGTGATTGAGAACGGACCCGGGAGCGAATACCATCGGCGCCGATTAAGAAGTCATGCTCCACGGAAACACCATTAGAGAAGTGAATTCCTACGCTTGATTGTTGCCGTTCCAAATGTGCGAAATCGTGGCCGAGACGAACACGGTCCGCCGGAAGCGTGGAGATCAGTGCGTCCAGCAGATCTGACCGGCGGGTGCACAGGGCAGGTACTTCGAAATGGCCCAGTCCGATGTTCATCAGGATGGAGCCTGTACTGGACCGAACGAGGAAACGGTGGTTCGGGCCGCTCAACGCCACCACTCGTTCGAGCAACCCCAGTTCCTTCAGCACTCGCGTGGCGTTGGGCCAAAGCATCATGCCCGCGCCCACCTCGCGAAGTTCGTTCGCTCTTTCGTAGACCGTCGCATCAATGCCTGCGCGGTGAAGCGCGACGGCCGCGGCTACGCCGCCGATTCCACCACCGACGATGCCGATATTGAATTTAAAATTACCCATTGCCTGTTTCTATTTGTGTTTGATTGAAACTTTCCGTTTGAGATCTGGCCAGAATTCCTTGAGGATGCGATCTCCGAGAAAATTGAATTATCAGCGACCGGCCTTTCCGGTCAGAAATGGCGGTCTTCGATTTCACGTTGGTCGGGATGCAAGGATTCAGATGTATAAGGAGACGGCACGCGACGTTCCTTCGTTAATGACGATTCGTTCATTTGGGCCACACTCGAACCCCGATGAGGGCTCATCGTTACGTTTATATCGAGAGGTTTATATCAAGGGAAGATGACCCCTGAAGAACCGCTGGATGACGATCTGTTCATCAACGCAAACTTTCTCGCAAGACGGGCCGATACACAAAGCAGGAGTCAAGAACACATATGATCAATCCAGTTTCTTCCACATCCGAAGCATCACAGGCCGTTGCCCAGCAGAATACGGCGCAATCGAAGCCACAACCGGCTACGTCTTCCAACCCGAAGGACTCGGTTCGGCTGAGTCCGGGGGCGCAGGCGCAAGCGGCTGGCGACGTCGATCACGACGGCGACAGTCATTAACCGGAACGCCGCCTCACCGAGTGGGGCGGCGAATCCGCGAGTCAAACGCCACAGGTGTCGATTCCGGAGAGGAACCTGCACGAATGCATTAACATCAAGACATGCGGGTTCTGCTGGTGGAGGATGAAGTCGAAATTCAAAGCTTCCTGCAGCGTTCGTTGACTGAAGCCGGATACCAGGTAGAAGCAGCGGGGGACGCCAGGACCGCCGAGCGCATGACCATCGAGAGCACGCATGACGTACTGGTTGTCGATCTCGGCCTGCCTGACGAAGACGGCCTCAGCCTGATCCTTCGGCTGCGACAGCTTGGGTTACGCGCACCGGTGCTCATCCTTTCGGCCAGGCGTTCGGTGGATGACCGTGTGCGAGGGCTCGAACAGGGTGGCGACGATTACCTGACCAAGCCATTCGCGCTTGCCGAATTGCTTGCACGGTTGCGCAATCTGGTGAAGCGAAACAGCTCTTCGGTCGCCGAGGCCGCTCGCCTGCGAGTGGTCGATCTCGAACTGGATCTGCTTAGGCGTGAGGCTTCCCGGAGCGGCGAGATCCTGAATTTGACGCCGCAGGAATTCGTACTCCTGGAATATTTGTGCCGAAATGCAGGGCGCGTTGTCACCCGGTCCATGATCCTTGATGAAGTCTGGGGTATGCGGATACAGCCGGATACCAATGTCGTTGATGTTCATATCTATCGCCTACGCGGGAAGGTAGACACGGATGGGCGTCGACCCCTCATTCGAACGCTGCGAGGTGTGGGCTATGTTCTCAATGACCGCTAAGCCGATCATGCGGAGCGCTGCCTGGCGTATTTCCATGTGGGCTACGCTGGCGTTCGCCTGCGGCACCATGGTCGTCTTCATATTTCTTCATCAGTTTGTTGCCGGGGATATCCAGCGGAGGACCGATGCCTGGCTGGCCGGCGAAGCTGGAGTTCTCAGCGATGTGGCGGAGCGAACTCCGAAAGGGATCCTCTACAGACGAGTTGTCGGAGAGGTTGCCGAACTCGCGAGCCGGGAGGTACCGCACAAGCGAGGAGTCAGATCCGGGCTGAATGATTCAGTGTTCTTCCTTCAAACCGCCCCCGATACCTCCGTGGGTTTGTGGGTGGGAGCAGGCGATGTAAATACCCATCTCGCTGCGGTCAAGAACAGCAGGATTGTCCCGGATACGCCGACCAGCGTGCGCATAACCGGTTTTGATGCGCCGTTTCGCGTGGTCTGCGTCAGGATGAACAACGGAGGACAGATTTACCTTGGCCTGTCCGAACGAGATCAACTGCGAGTGCTGGGGAATTTACGTCTTCGCTTCGTTCTTCTATGGTTGCTGATCGTCTTAATAGGCTCGGCTATCGTGTTTTACAGCACGCGGCGAGTGTTGCGCCATATTCAGGAGATCACCGAAGCTGCTTCGAGGATCGGTGAGGCTGACTTGAGCAGCCGGGTTCCTACAACGCGCAGAAACGATGAAGTCTCACAGTTGGCAATCACATTGAACCGTATGCTGGATCGCATCGAAAGATCGGTTCACCAACTACACACTATCACCGGATCGCTTGCCCACGATCTTCGGAGCCCGCTGACAGCGGTACGCGCCAAGCTGGAGATGTCACTGACCGCAGGCGCACGGGATGAGGAGTCGGAATCGATCGTATCGGCCATTGAGGACATGGATCGTCTTACCGAGTTTCTGAATAAGTCCCTGGACGTTGCCGAAGCCAAAGCAAATGCGCTCAGGCTGAACCGCGTTGCGGTCGACCTGAACGATCTTCTGAGAGTAATGGTCGAGCTGTACGAACCGTCCATGTCGGAAAAAGGACTGCGTGTGAACCTATGCAGCGCGGGGGCGTTGGAGCTCTCCGCGGATGCCGCTCTTCTCCATCGCACGATCGCCAACCTTTTCGATAACGAATTGAAGCATCTGCCGACCGCATGCACCGTCACAATTTGTCTCAGCAGCTCGGAAGACTCCGCTTTGCTCGTCGTGGAAGACGACGGGCCGGGCTTCGAATCGGACGTCCTCTCGCAAATCTTTGAGCGTCGTGTGAAGGGGCGAAACTCGACCGGACACGGCTTGGGTCTGGCGTTCGTCGAAGCTGTCGTGCGCGTTCATGGCGGGACTATTGAGGCGTCGAACGGTAGCGAGGGCGGCGCCCGGCTAACCATCACCCTCCCGCTCGCCGTTCCTTCAACGAGCCCTCTTTCCCCGACTTTGGTCCACGCCTGAATCACAACACCATCTGTTCACGCGATGTAGGCTCTACTTCTTTGTGACCCGTCGCCCAATAATCATTTTCACCAGCAAGTGGTCGGTCCCACCGGTTAACCCCACGCCCACTCCAAAGTTGAATTCCCATTTGGGGCTGAAGTTCAGATCGGTGACGGCGAAGATCTGTTGCTGTTGTTGTTGTAGCGGGTCGAAGCCGGTAATCGGGCCGAGCGCGCCATAGTATTCAAAACCCGCATTGACAACCTTCGTGACATCGTAGCCAACCTTAACGTTAGGAGAGAATGTCACGCCTTGTGGAACCGACGGTCCATGAAACGAGCGGTCGATGGTCGGGTTGAAACACAGATACAGCCTGCCGATGGTCTTGTCCACAATCGGCCGGATCTCGATCGTCCACGTGTCCGGCGAGTACACGGCGCGCTGGTAACCGATCTCCGTCGACAAACTGACTCCCACCGGCCACTTCCACGATTCCGGAACGGCGACCCGCGGCCGGATATGATCGCCCACCCATTGCCAGCCGACCCGCGAATCCGCGCTGGTGAAGACGTAAAAGCCAAGTTCGAACCAGTCGCTGAAGCCGTGCGTGATTTCGAGGGTCTCGTGTAACTGGTGCTCGGTGGGGTACTGGCCGTCGACGACAGTCTTGCTGCCCTCGAAGGTGAAGTTGCTGTGAAGCTCGAACATGGTGGCGCCGGGCGAAACCAACTCGGAACCGTACACCTGAATCTCATAACTACCTTGCGCATACAGAAGCCCGAATGGAGCCGAGGCGAGGGCCGTGAGCAGCAGAATTCGCGTTAGGGGTAGCATCAAGTATTTGTTTATATCTCCAGAAAATGACTCCTGAAAAACGCCAGCATGACGAGATGTTCATCTTCGGAGCTTATTCCTTCCTCGGGCAACCTGTCCCAGTAAAAGGACGTCAAACAGTCCTAGTCGCGTCTCTATGCGCAAATCTGCCAGATTCATTCTTCTCTCCGTTCCCTGCGCCTTCGTACTTGCTCTGGCGGGCTCATCGTCGGCGGCGACCGCACCTCACGAGAGCGAGCTCTACGCCGGTTGGCTCAAGATGTACGACCTCCAATTCGACGATGCACACCGCGTCTTTGCCGCCTGGAAACAGAGCCACCCGGACGATTCACTTGGTCCAGCATCCAACGCCGCGGCCTACTTATTTTCCGAGCTGGCCCGATTGGGCGCTCTCGAATCTGAATTATTTGTCAACGACACCCGCTTCAAAGACCGCGCAAAGTTGCAGTCCGATCCGGCCAGGAACGCACTGTTCGTTCAGGAGATCGCCCAGGCGGAGCGTCTGGCGGATGCGGCATTGCAAAGATCCGGCGCCGATTCCAATGCGCTACTCGTCAAGTCTCTGACCTTGGGTTTGCGCGCCGATAATGCGGCTCTGATCGAAAAACAGTCCTTGGCCGCGTTGAGCTACACAAAGGAGGCACGCGTCTTTTCCGAGAGACTGTTACAGGCGAAGCCCGAGGCCGGCGACGCGTACTTTGGTCCGGGTATGGAGAACTATCTCTTGAGCCTGAAGCCCGCACCTCTGCGTGTTCTCCTGCGAGTGACGGGCTCCAACGTCGATCGCGAGAGGGGCCTCGAAGAGATTCGCGAGACGGCGCTTCACGGTCATTACCTGGAACCATTTGCAAAGCTGCTGCTGGCGGTGGCGGCGTTGCGCGATAACAATCCCGTCCGTGCACGCGAACTCCTTGGGGATTTGCACAGCCGCTTTCCGGACAACGAACTGTACATGCGCGAGATGGACCGCATCGATAAAGGAGCGCGTTGAAGGAGCCGACGCCAACAGCGCATCTAAGAAACGAATAATGGCATCTTCCACCCTGCTCACGCCCAGTTCCGACCGTTCCAGATTCAAAACTGTTCTTTGGATCTCCCTTGGTCTCACTGCGCTCTTTGTCTTCGTCACTTCAGAAGCACTTCTTCTCGGCGATTACCCCATGTACCACATCTACCGTCTGCAGGTCATCGCCGACCGCCATCTCCTCATCCCCCATACACTCTTTAGCCTCATCGCTCTACTCGCAGGCCCTATACAGTTCTCGTCGCGTCTTCGCCAGCGTCACCTGAAATTCCATCGCGTACTTGGCCGCATCTACGTCATCTCGGTCTTCATCGGCGCCTTGAGCGGGATCGCCCTCGCCGCCGGCCGTCCCGGCTTGCCAGGAACCTCGATGCAGGCCGCGGCCTGGATCGTCTGCACCACAGCCGCATTCATAACCGCGCGTAACCGCCAAACCGCCCAGCATCGCCAATGGATGGTTCGCTCCTATGCGGTCACGTTTACCTTCGTCTCCAGCCGGGTACTGAATCTCTGGCCCCGCTACTGGAGCCATCTTGGCGACACCCTCGCCGCCGTCGGCGTCATCGCCTTCACGCTCGCTTCACTGCTTGTCGTCGACCTGGCCCTCAGCTGGCGCGAGCTCACCACCCGTCGTGCCTGAGGGTCGCCGGGCTTTGAGAGCTTTCAATATGAATTCATTCGCGCCCAATCGTGTCATATCGACTGCGTCTTCATCTAGTGGGTACGGCCAGATCCCGTCCGTCGCGTCGGATCACGGCGCCGGATTGACATGCGCTGGGCTGAGCAATGATTGTCAGTCGGCGGGTATTGCCCCGAGAGACTAAGCGGCTCCGGCACTCGGATTACGATTGTGGCTCTCATAAATTTCAAGTCATTCTGGGATCATTAGGTTTCCGATGTCCCCGAGGTGACTGGTTAAGTCGATGAGTGTCCTGTGTCCGTTCCTTCTCACACTGTCTTCAGTGTTCCGCTCGCGCACCGCCCTCCAGGTGGAGATCCTGGCGTTGCGCCATCAGATCGGTGTGCTCCGGCGCTCCGCCAACAAGCGGCCGAAGTTGACCGAGGTGGATCGTGTGTTTTGGGCGTGTCAAAATCAACCTCCCTCTCAGATTTGACTTGCAATTTCTCCGGGCCGGAGTGATGGATTGTGTCGACCGCCACCCGGTCAGGAGTAACACGATGAGCACCAACACAATCGATACGGGGAGAACCACGACACCGGAAGCTGGCGCTCCGCAACCCAAGAGCACGCGCAAACCCGCCAAGAAGTCCAAGGCCGCAAAGAAGGCTGCCAGCAAACCCAAAGCTGAGCGCGCCAACAAGAAGGCCGAGGTCATCGCATTGATGAAGCGCGCCAAGGGAGCGACGTTGGCCGAGATCATGGCCGCGACGGGCTGGCAAGCCCACACTGTGCGCGGCTTCGTCAGCATCCTCGGCAGCAAGGGAGGGGAGAAGATCGAGTCCTCGAAGACCGACGCCGGGGAACGCACATACCCATCGCGAAGTAGTTTTCCGCCGTCCTGCCCAAACGCCACTTCCTGGTTCTACCCTGGGGCGGCGTTGCTCGTTAATTTGGCTGCATTGCCCAACAAGTGACGTGACGGACCGGTCGCCTCCAAACCATTGCCGGTCCGAAATGTTCGACAGTGAGGCCACAAAAATTGACTGCTATTTCGAGCACAGGCGCGCCATCTGAAACAGTACACGGTGATTAGTTGCAGTTCCAGCGCCTTGGCACCCCGGGCCGAACAGACCTGTCAACAAACGGAACCTGTCAACTGGAGAGAACGGAGAATTTGGCGTCGAAAGGCACGCGGCGGGAACGCTACACGGTTCGACAACAGGTCACGCGTCGCATTGAAGAGAAAGCCAAAAACCGTAACACCTGCCAAATGTTTGGGATAACGGTGCGGTTTCGAGGCGACGCGATGCTGTCAACAAAACCGACATTTGAGTTCGAACTTGAAGTTGTGGCTCCCCAATAATACGGTTTTCCAACTTTTTCTCCACTGATTCAGCATCCATGAAGGGGGCCGGCATGGATTCGAACTCATGCGGGTAGGTTGAGCCATCTCCCGCAAAGTCTGCGACTTGACTGTCAACGAGCGAATGCGTGGCCTCGGAGAGTCCATGCAACTGGAAATCAAAGTCCCTTCGCCTAAACACGCCGGATACGATCGACTCATGCTTCTGCGATTACGAGGTCTGGTTCGGCGGTTGGACTCGGCACCGGCTCTCTTATCTCGTAATGGTCGTGCGCTGATGCGAAGCCCAACGGCCGATCTAGCTTCGCAGCCCCAACCGATGGATCAATCATGAGCGCCTACACTGCCCGCATCGCGCGATGATGCGATTGGTCCGTGACGTCACTGGATGAGCAATGTGGGATACAGAACGAACGTGCGATATACGGGACACCGATCGGCAAAGAAACCATGGACTCGAGTCGCCGTTTCTCTGTGCGACGCCTCGGCTTTCAGTTTCAGAATGACGTGGATGCGGCGGATCACGAGTACATTGTCCTCCAACTCAACTTCACCGACCGCTTCAGACACCAAGCGCTCATTCGATGCGTCAATTTGACGCGCCTCCAAAGGTTCCGGTCAGTCAACCCGCCGCCGCGGCGACCACGTAATCCAACGTCGTGGCGTGCGGCTCCAGAATCGCCGGCGGAACCTTGTAGTGCTCCGCCACAGCGCCATGCACTCCGAATATTACCGGCTCTTGTTCCGCCGGGAGATAAGCTTTGCGCACTGGGCCTTTCACGCGCTCAATCCGCACTTCGGAACGATAGACAACGTCAGACATAAATCCTCCAGAGGTCAGGTTTACAGTACCGCAAGTTAGCCAATAAAAGTGTGCCCGCTGCTCAGACAGGACCGGAGCAACGGGCACGAGGGAAGCTTAATCGAGCCGTATCACGATGGGACAATTAATAGAGAAACCGCTAGTTGTGAACGGCGCTCCACCTGGTGCGGTAAGCAGTCCGTCCTGCACGAAAGTCAGGATCTGGAACTCTTCACGCAACTGGCCGCGGTATCCACTGGCAATTGCAGCCGGGGTCCACTGATAAATCTGAGCATCCCAGGTGGGGGAGTAATCCAAGGCAATAGTCGGTATTCCGCCCAATACGTTGTTAGGCCGATGACCGTCCGCCAAGTCGGCGGACAACCCCTGCCGAAGCGGGTTTGCGCATCCACCCTCCTCCGGACCGTTCGCGGCGAGGAAGAT
>Ga0302324_100025383_pt1 | contig 11379 bp, 10 predicted proteins | sample Palsa_T0_1_FD_201949 | JGI IMG/M metagenome (GOLD analysis project Ga0302324, IMG submission 201949) | Peat permafrost microbial communities from Stordalen Mire near Abisko, Sweden - Palsa_T0_1 | ecosystem: Environmental > Terrestrial > Soil > Palsa > Peat permafrost | place: Sweden: Abisko... | reverse complement strand
GTTCTCGTTCACGATCCCGCCTATTCGGCGGCAGGTTTCAGCCCCGACCCGTGCATACCAGAACGTCAGGCGGGCCGCCGCTCGCCCGAAATCGGGACCGGTCATGGAGCATCCGTGATCGCCCCGGCGCTCGTCTCCATCGTCGATGACGATGAATCGGTACGCGAATCGCTGCCACACCTGGTGAGGCAATTGGGCTTCAGTGCTCTGGCGTTCTCGTCGGCGGATCAATTCCTCGCGTCCGACTGTATTGCGGACACCCGCTGTGTGATCGCCGATATCGTCATGCCGGGCATGTCGGGGCCTGAGCTCTACAGGACTCTGAGGGATCGCGGCAGCGACATTCCGGTGATTTTCATCACCAGTCGACGAGATGAGAAAGTCCGGATGCGCCTGCTCAGAGAAGGTGCGGTGGAATGTCTCTACAAGCCGTTCAGCGATACCGCCCTGCTTGCCGCGCTGAGTACCGCGTTCCGCGCGAGGTGAGTTAACCGAAAAGGGGATTTCTATATGAACTCCACGAGTTTATTGGTCCATCAGTCGAATTCATCGCCCTCTCCTCCGCTATCGACGGTCTGCGTCATCGACGACGACATCTCGGTGCGCGAATCTCTCGAACAGCTGATTCATACCGCCGGTTGGGCGGTGGAGACTTATGCATCAGCGGAAGAGTTTCTGGCGCGCGAACATGCCGTGGCTCCTGGATGCCTGATACTCGACATCAGCCTTCCGGGCCTCAACGGTCTCGAGCTGCAGAGGCGGCTGGGCAGCCGCGCGACCATCCCGATCATCTTCATCACCGGATACGGCAACGTACCGATGACCGTGCGCGCCATGAAGGCCGGAGCCGTCGAATTCTTGACAAAGCCGTTTAGCGATCGCGCCCTGATGAGCGCCATCCGGGAGGCGTTGGAGCTAAGCTACGCCGCCTGCGCCTATGAGACGGATATTCGGCCCCTTAGAGATCGTTACGCATCACTCAGCCGCCGTGAACGGGACGTCATGCTCCTCGTGGTCGCCGGATTGTTGAATAAGAGGGTCGGCGTGCAGCTCGGCATCAGCGAAATCACGGTCAAAGCCCACCGCGGCAGATTGATGCGCAAGATGCAGGCCACGTCACTGCCAGAACTTGTACAGATGGCGGTCAAGTTGGGCGTACTGCAGCCCGGCGTCCTCAGCCCCCCAACTGCCCCACGTAATATCCCAACCGATTCTCCACATCGCCGGGCTGGTGGAATCCGCTGTCCATCAACTTTTTAATGCGCTCCTGAGCGGCTGATCTTCCCAAGGAATCGATAAAGGCTCCCCATTCAGGCAGGATCTCGGAATCGTTCGGCAGACTCGCTGCATCCACGAGGCGTTTGGTCGCCGTAATTGCTTGCTTGTCGAAAGACGCGATACGCCGCGCCAGCCTGTCTACGAAATCATCGAGTTCCGAATCCGGTAATGAGCGATTGACGTAGCCGTAGAGCTCCGCCAGCTCGGCTCCAATGTCATCGGCACCCAGCAACACTTCGAGAGCCCTCCCCCGCCCCACCAGACGCGGTAGCCGAGCCATGGGCCCTCCACCGGGGACGAGACCGGCGCCCACTTCCCATTGCGATAGGATCGCCTTCTCCCGGCTGGCAAACCGCATGTCGCTTGCAAGTGCCAGTTCGCTGCCGACGCCCGTTGCCCTCCCGCGGATCAGCGCAATCGAGACCGTCGCGGCTCGGCTCAATCGGGCAAACATATCCGGCAGCGGTTGCAGACCCGTGCGACCGGCGGGGTATTTTGTCGAGTCTTCGAGTTTCGCCAGGAAATCATAATGCGTCAGGAAAAACCCATCCACAGCACTATCAAAGACCACCACCTTGACGGCGTCGTCCGATTCGATCGATGACACGATCTCCTCGAGCTGCGGGATATTCGCCGGCCCGAATATATTCAGCGGGGGCAGATCAAATGTAACTCTCCAATAGGTATCGGAACGCCGGACCAGGCGTATTTCACCGCTATGACGTGTTTCGCTCACATCCACCTCCTGGGTTTAGACATCCCGTAAAAAGGGAGTCGCATTACCAAAGAGTCTAGTCATGGGGATGGCGAAGCCGCTTGAATAGGAATGCCATCCTGCGCAGGAACGGCTCACGGCTCTCACACGTCGACACCAAAGTATCGTCGATACCAAGGTGCACTCGCGCTCTCGCATGTGTGCGGCCTAAGTTAGCGGGACATCGCGGCCTTCCGTGCCGCGCGTTCCAGACCGGTATAGGAGAATAGACGTGAAAATAGTTATGGTCCTGACGTCGCATGATGTCCTGGGTGACACCGGGCGAAAGACGGGATTCTGGCTCGAAGAGTTCGCAGCCCCGTACTTCACCTTCCGCGATGCAGGCGTCGAGTTGACGCTATGCTCGCCCAAAGGCGGGCAGCCCCCCATCGATCCGAAAAGCGATCTTCCGGACCAGCAGACTCCTTCGATGGCACGGTTCAAAAAGGACGGCGCCGCGCAGCAAGTACTCGCACACACCAGCAAGCTGGCCGACATCCGGTCGGAAGATTTCGATACCATCTTCTACGTAGGCGGACATGGCCCCATGTGGGATCTTGTCGATAACCGAGAATCTATTGCGCTGATTGAGTCGTTCTACGACTCGGGTAAGCCGGTGGCTGCGGTCTGCCATTCGCCCGCGGTATTTCATCGAGTCATGCACCGTGGCGTCCCGCTTGTGAAGGGGAAACGAGTTACCGGCTTCACGAACGGGGAGGAACAAGCCGTCGGTCTCACTCACGTCGTCCCATTTCTTGTGGAAGATGAGCTCAAGAGAGTGGGAGGCTTGTTCGAGAAGGTTGCCGATTGGAAGCCCCTGGCAATCATCGATGGACGCCTGGTTACCGGTCAAAATCCGGCATCCTCCACGGCCGCAGCGAAGGCGCTGGTGCGGCTGCTCGGACGTCCCGCGGAATCCTGGATTACGATCGAAATCTCTCACGAGGATTGACCTGCCCCATCATCATCCTTTGGCACCTCGCGGCCGCCGTGGCCTCGGCGCCAGGATGCCGCGGCGGTCGAATTTCAGCCTCAATGTGCGGGCGATGCTATCGCGGTGAGAGCCGGGCACGCCCGCCGCCTCCGCGTAGCGCTGCCATTCTCTAACCGTATCCATCACTTCGGCGAGGATCTCGTCCGGCCTGCCGCGCTTGAGTCCTGCCACTTGCGCGACCGCCTTGAAATCCTCCCGGGTGAAGTCGTCAGCTTTCTTGTTGATCGTCATTTGGTGGTGGTTTGTCCACCGGCCTGTCGGGTTATAAGCGTAGGTGACGTCAAACGCCGGTGACAGCGACCAGGTTCCTGCCTTGTCCATGAGGAATGCGATGTTCTTTACGTGATCGTCCTGGTTGCGGGCCACAACATTGAAAATCATCCGACGAAACTGTTGTTCGCGGGTCTGCATGGAGAGTCTCAAGCGCTTGATCACATCGAAGGCCTGCTCGTAGGAGTGAGCACCAGCTGTGTTGAAATCGAAGTGGGCCAGCGCGGCGAGGGAGAGCATGTGCAGCTTGCCGCCGTCGCTCAAACGATCGAACCGTTGCGTCATGAAATGGCGCCGGCCGTTCTCTTCCAACAAACGGGACGCGGACATCTCGATGCCGGCATCGGCCGCCATGAGCGCGTAGGCATACTCGATGACGGTATAGCCTTTGGGATCCTCGAGCTCTTTGTCCTTGTTTGCGCTGACCCCGTCGAACTTGAGCAACCAGTAATCGAAGCCGGCCGGCGCTTTCACCTGTCCCGGTGTCGTTGACGACGCGACCCCGCTAACATACCAATCGCGGCCCAAGAACAAACGAAAGGTAACTTCCAATCATCATGTACACAACGTCTGCCCGACTACTCGGATTCTTGCTCATCGCCGCCGGTGCCCCGCTCCCGCTCGTCGCTGCCGAGGCGGCGTCTACGACTGCCGGCGCCGTGCCCATCGCACCGGAAACCCGGACGGCCGAGCGTCAGCTTATCGGGGACTCGATCTTGAATGGGCAGGCGTATGAGTACGATCGACAGCTGGCTGATTCGATTGGGCCGAGACTGACAGGCTCCGCCAAGTTTCAACAGGCCGTGAGCTGGGCAGAACAGCAATTCAAGGCGCTGGGACTCTCCAACGTGCACACCGAAGAGTGGACCATCCCCGCGACATGGGAGCCCGAAATTCCCGCCACGGGGCACATCGTCAGTCCGGTGGACCATACACTGCACATTGTTTCCTTGGGCTGGAGTCCTTCCACGCCGCCCACCGGCCTTACCGGTAAGGTTTTCTACGTCAAAGAGCTCACTGTCGCGAAAATCGACGAGCAGAAAGCGGAACTGTCCGGCGTGCTCGTGCTGCTCGATCACGCGAGCTTGGGCGAGAAACCCAAACTCGATGTCATTTTCTCGGCGCTGGAACATCTGCGCTCGCTCGGACCCATGGCCATCGTCACCACGGGCATTGCGAACGGCGCCGAATCTATGACGGCATTGGGTTTCGGAGGTACGATCGCTGCGCAGCCGATGATGCAGGTGGGCCTCGAAGACTCGCTGCTGATCAAGCGTCTGCTCGAACACGGCCCGGTCACGCTGCATCTCTCGGCGACCAACCGCATCCGCACCGAGGTGAAGATCTCCAATGTCATTGCCGAGCTGCCCGGCAAGGACAAATCGGCCGGCGTCGTGCTGGTCGGCGCGCATCTTGATTCCTGGCAGCCGGGTACCGGTGCCCAGGACAACGGCACCGGAGTCGCGAGCGTGATCGAAAGCGCACGCGCCATGCAGGAACTCAATCACCCGCCCCGCCGCACGGTGCGCTTCGCGCTGTTCGGTGGCGAGGAGGAAGGCCTGTTGGGCTCAGCGGCGTACGCTCGGCAGCATGCGGCGGACCTGGATAAAATCGACGCGGTGCTGGTCACGGATAGCGGATCCGAGGCCGCCAAGGGATGGCTGCTCATGGGTCGCGAGGACGAGAAGGGCGCGGTCGAGGCACTCAAGCCCCTGCTCTCCGGTCTCGGCGCCGACGCAATCAGCTCAGACGCCACGTATGCATTCCAAACCGATCACGCACCCTTCGAATTTCGCGGCGTACCGGCGCTCGTGCTCTGGACCAGCATGGATAAGTACGACACCCTGCATCACAAGGCATCCGATACCTTCGATTCGGTGATCCAGAAAGATCTCGCCCAAGGGGCCGCGGTTCTCGCGGTCACCGCCTATGCGATCGCCGACAGTCCTCGGCCTTTTGCCTCCCACCTCTCGCCGGACGAGGTACGCAGCATGGTGGAGAAATCGGACAATCTGTCCACGTATGACTATTTCAAGAAAACCGGCGCCCTGCCTTGATGGGTCAGAGTTGCGGATGCGGCGCCGTAGCGTCCTTTGGCCGCTTGCCCAGCGCCTCGCGCGCCTTGGCGCGGACATAGGCATAGAGCTGACGGATCTGCTCGTCGGTGAGCTGCTGGAAGCGCGGCATGCCCTGTTCGAGCAGCGCCCCGCTCTTGAGCAGCGTGGTGAAGCTGTCGAGCTTTAGCGCAATCGCCGATTCCCGAAGATCCGGGCCCGGGGTACCCGTGGACTGCAGGCCGACGCCGTGGCAGGCGGCGCACTGCACCGAGAGCGCGCGACCGGCGACGACATCGGCTTCGTCCAGCTTGTACGTGGGATCGTCGAGTGCGTGGACGGTGAAGTCGGGCGGCGATTTCGGCGGCAACGTCTTGTCGCCACCCATCGCGAAGGTCAGCAGACGGCGAGGTTGCCGCCCGAACTTATAGCCCATGTCCATGAAGTGGCCATAGGCGGCGGCGGTGCCGCCGTAACCGACCAGGATCGAGACGTACTGCCGGCCGTCGATGCTGTAGCTCATCGGCGCGCCGATGATGCCGAGGCCGGCGTCGAACTTCCAAACTTCCTTGCCGGTCTTCGCGTCGTAGGCTTTGAAGTAGCCATCCGCTGTTCCCTGAAACACGAGGCCGCCCGCTGTCGCCAGCGTTCCGCCGTTCCACAGACCCGGATGCTGTACGCGCCAGACCTCTTTCTGCGTCACTGGATTCCAGGCGAGGAGATAGCCGTGGCCGTCGCCGGGGCGCTCGACGATGGGCTCAACCGATAAACCCATGACGTTGAAGCCGTTCTCGGAACCGCCATGGCGGGAGAAGCGCACGCCGATCTGATGAACCGGGATATAGACGAGCCCGGTCTTCGGATCGTAGCTCATCGCCTGCCAGTTGTGCCCGCCGATGCTGCCGGGCCACAGATTGGTCTCGCCGGTCTCGTAACGAATGTTCGGATACTCGTTCGGCCGACCTGTCTTCAGATCGATGTCTTTGGCCCAGGTGATATCCGTGGTCTTGCCGGGCTCGTTGAGGAGCTTGCCCGTCTTGCGGTCGAGCACGTAGAAAAAGCCGTTGGTCGGCGCGTGCAGCAACACCTCGCGTGGCTGGCCGTTGATCGGGACGGTCGCCATGATGATGTTCGGCGTCGACTTGTAATCCCAGCAATCGCGCTGATTCTCTTGATAGTGCCAGATATATTTTCCGGTCTTCGCATCGAGCGCGACAATGCTCACGTTGTAGAGATCGTCCCCGCCGTTGGGGTCGCGCAGGTTCGGGTCGTAGGGGCCGGAGTTGCCCGTTCCGATGTAGACGCGGTCGAGCTCAGGATCAAAGGTCATCCCGTTCCATGCGGTGCCGCCGCCACCGGTGTGCTTCCAGAAGTCGGGACCCCAGGTCTTCGCCGCGGCCTCCATCGCCGAGTCGCCTTTGTTTTGTTCGGGACTGCCCGGTGTAATGAAGAAGCGCCAGAGTTGCTTGCCGGTGTTCGCATCGAACGCGGTCACGAAGCCGCGCGAGCCGAAATCGGCGCCGCCGTTGCCGATGATCACCTTGCCGTTCATCACCCGAGGCGCGCCGGTGCTGACGTTGAGCATGCCGGCGGGAATCGAGTCGGCAACCCACAGCTCCTTCCCGGTCTTCGCATCGAGCGCAAAAAGTCGGCCATCGAGCCCGGCGGCGAAGACCTTGCCGTTCTCGTAGGCCATGCCGCGGTTGGCACCGAACGAAAAATGCATCTTGTCCGGATTGTGCTTCCAGACCTGCGGATCATAGGTCCACTTGATCTCGCCCGTCCGCGCGTCGACCGCATAGGCCTTGGCTTCACTCCCGGTGAAATAGATCGTGCCGTCCACTTCGAGCGGCGTCGCCTCCAGTGAAACTTCTCCGGGCAGGTCGAGCGACCAGGCGAGGCCCAGTTTGCCGATGTTGCTGATATTGATCTGCTCGAGCCGCGAATAGCTGGACTCGTCGAACCCGCCGCCGACCGTCGGCCAGTCATTGCCTGCGCCGACGGCTTTATCGGAAGCGGCACGAGTTGGATTGCTCGCTGCAGCTAAGGCAAGCGCAGCGGCGGCGACTGCGAACACGGCTAGGCGGTAACGCGACATCTGGTCTCTCTCCCCGACGAGGTTGTTATCAAAAGCGATCTATAGCATGTTTTTGAATCGATACAGATCGACAGCCTAGTCGAGCGCAGACTCGAGCGCGAGAAGATCTCGCAGACCAAAGAAACGCGCGTTTCAACAGCCCTCAGTTCTTGGCGGGTTTGTTTTTCATCGGCGGGTCCGCGTCGACGACCTGCATCAGCGGTCCGGTCGTGCTCGGCGTCATCGATTGATCGGTGACGATCACGGTCGCGCCCGGCGTGAGCACGGGGCTGATATCCTTGACGAAGTCGGCGGGGATCTTGATCCGCGCAACGGTTGCAGGATCGGGATCACCGCCGGCTTCTCCCATATGTCCCGGCACACCGATTCTGAGCCAATGATATTTGGTCGCGTCCGGTACGTACGGGTCGGGGAATGGGCTCGCGCCCTCCGCGAGCACCAACGCATGTGTCTCGAACGGCTGATCGCCCGTGATGACGATTTTCGCGGCGCCGATCTCGATGCCGTTGCGATAGACGACGATGCGCTGACTCTGCCGACTGATCACGATACTGACGGGACCGCTGGTCGATGCCTGCGGATCCCAGTGCTCCTCCTCGCCCGATGTCAGCAGATCTTCCTCCACCGGTTTGCCGCCGGTGGCGCTGACCGGCGCGAGATACCCGGGATGCGTGACCCAGGTGGGCTCGCTCGCCGCGTCGGCGATGACGACGGTCATGCCGGCCGGCGAGATGGCAAACAGCTCCTTGGCAAACTCGCTCGGCAGGTGCACACATCCGTGCGACTCCGGATACCCCGGCAGTCCGCCGGCGTGCAAGGCGATGCCGCCCCAGGTGAGCCGCTGCATATAAGGCATTGGAGCACCGTCGTAGATCGTCGAGCGGTGCTCCACCTGCTTCTGCAGAACCGTGAATACGCCCGTCGGCGTCAAATGCCCCGGCCGGCCCGTACTCACGGTGGTCGCCCCGATCAAGATCCCGTTGCGGTAGACGTAGGCTTTCTGCTCCGTGATGCTCACGATCATGACAATGGGTCCCGAGCTCACCGCCTCGGCCATCCACAAGAATTCACCCTTCTTCAGCTCGCTGATCGGGGTCCCCGCAGGCACCGATTCCTTCGCACCCCAGAACGGCACCGAATCGGCATAGGCCGGTGTCGATACGCCGATATGCAACGCCGCGAGCACACCAACCAGATAGGCAAATATCCGACGCATCGTTCTCAGGCTCCGTGTCAATCCGCCGGGCGGTCATGGGCAATTACCGCTGGTTTGTACATAATACCGATCCGCGGCGTCTCCGAATTGAACGGCAGCGCTCCCGCGGCGTCCAATGCAGAGGGCCCCGGCACCGCCCGGCTGGCGGACATCCTCCAAGTTCTGATAGGAGTTAACGGTTTTGCACGTCACGCGCCGATCTTTCGTGGGAGTCACTCTGGCCAGCCTTGCCGGCGTTGCCGTCGGCGTGGAACCCTCCGCTGGGGAACGTCCCCGCGCGGGATCATCCGCAGCCGTCCCCCCCACGCTGCTGCGCCGCGCACTCGATGCCCTCGAGCGCCACCGCGGGAACATCGAGCACCGCGACCTGATCGGAATCGCGGACTTCTCGCAGCACTCGCGTGCGCCCCGATTTTACGTGCTCAATCTGGGCGACGGCACCGCGGCATCGCATCTCGTGGCCCACGGACGCGGCTCGGATCCGGCCCACACCGGCTGGCTCGAGCGCTTCTCCAACCAGCCTCGCTCCGAGGCCACCTCGGCCGGCGCTTATCGGACCGATGCAATGTATGTCGGCGAGCATGGCCGCTCGATGCGCCTCGAGGGTCTCGATCCCACCAACGACAACGCCGCCTCGCGAGCCATCGTCGTGCACGGCGCCTGGTACGTGAGCGACGAGATCATCCGGCACTTCGGCGTGCTCGGTCGAAGCGAAGGCTGCCTCGCGGTCGCAAACTCGAGTTTGGACGAGGTGCTGACCCGACTCGGACCCGGTCGGTTGATTTATGCAGACAAGGCCTGATACGCGACGGCCGACGCGACAACCGCCACGCGACCAGTCATGATGTGTGTCGAGGCATTGCTCGCATAGGCGGGCGGTGCTGCGACCTTCAAAAACTGGCGCTGAGGAGGCGCTGCGCTTGATGCCTAGCAAGATTCCCGAGGGCGAAAAACGCGGTTGGATCATACCGATCGGCGGGGCCGAGAATAAGGAAAACGATCCCCGCATCCTCGAACGCTTCATCCGTGTCTCCGGTGGCGACGAGGCCAATATCGTCGTGATTCCCACCGCAAGCCGCATGCATGAGACGGGGCCGCGCTATGAAGGGCTCTTCAAGGAGCTGGGCGCTGGACAAGTCACCGTCATGGATTTCGATACGCGGCGCGACTGCCAGGAGCCGGGACGACTGCGCCGCCTCGAGGAAGCGAGCGGGATCTTTTTTACCGGCGGCAATCAGCTGCGACTCACCACCCTGCTCGGCGGCACGCCGGTGGCGAAACTCATTCGCGTACGCAACGCTCACGGGGTCACCGTCGGTGGGACCAGTGCCGGCGCGAGTATCCTCAGTGAGCATATGATCGCGTTCGGCGACGAGGGCTCCTCGGTCATCGCAGGCAGCGTGCGGCTGGCGCCAGGACTGGGCCTCACGAATCGTTTCATCATCGATCAGCACTTCCGTCAGCGTGATCGCCTGGGACGGCTGATTACCGCCCTCGCGTACAACCCGTTTTCCGTTGGCATCGGTCTCGACGAGGACACCGCCGCCTTTATCGGTCCGGACGAGACCGTTGAAGTCGAGGGGAGCGGCGGCGTGACGGTCGTGGACGCCGCCGATGTCAGCTATTCATCCATCGGCGAAGTGACCGAGGGCCAGCCGGTATGCATGCTCGGGCTGCGTTTGCACATTCTGGCAGCGGGTGCGACATTCAACTTGCACACACGATTGGCTGCGGCCGGCGGCCTGGTGCGCCCTAAGGAATAGAACCTTCACAGCAGCGGAGCAGCGCCTGATGCGTATTCTCGATCGATCCGTCTATGTTGGCCCTTCGCTGTACGCGCACTTTCCGGTCATCCGCCTCGACCTCGACTTGGGCCCTCTCGAGGCCTGGCCCACCGGCCGCCTCGGCAACGGCTTCATCGATGAGCTCGCAGCCGCGCTGCCGGGGCTTGCCGAACACGGTTGCTCGTACAAAGAGCCGGGCGGTTTTCTTCGGCGAATGCGCGAAGACGAGGGTACGTGGCTCGGCCACGTGCTCGAGCACGTGGCCATCGAGCTGCAGAACATGGCGGGCGAGGAAGTGACCTTCGGCAAGACGCGAAGCGCCGAGGCACCGGGAGTCTACACGGTCGTTTACGAATACGCGCAACGTGATGAGGGTATCGCCGCCGGCGAACTGGGGTTGCGCCTGCTTTCCTCGCTCCTGCCTGCGGAGATCCGTCCGCCTGATTCGCTGCCCGACGGCTGGAATTGGCAGGAGGCACGCGATGAGTTCATCCGCTTTGCGCAGCGCCGCGCGCTGGGTCCCTCGACGGCCGCACTGGTGCGGGCGGCCGAAAGCCGCGGCATCCCCTGGCTGCGCCTCAACGATCAATCCCTGGTTCAATTGGGACACGGCAAATACCAGCAGCGCATCCAGGCGACGGTGACCAGCCGTACATCACACATCGCGGTGGAACTCGCCAGCGACAAGGAAGAGACTAACAAGATCTTGGCGATGCTCGGCCTGCCGGTGCCGAAACAGGAATTGGTCCAAAGCGAAGGGCAGGCCATTCGTGCCGCGCGACGCATCGGCTTCCCCGTGGTGACCAAGCCCTATAACGGCAATCACGGGCGCGGCATCTCCATCCGCCTGATGACGGAGGAGGAAGTGGCACAAGGCTTTGCCGCCGCGCGCGAGCATTCACGATCGGTCATCGTCGAGACGTTCATGGAA
>Ga0302324_100025382_pt1 | contig 11379 bp, 7 predicted proteins | sample Palsa_T0_1_FD_201949 | JGI IMG/M metagenome (GOLD analysis project Ga0302324, IMG submission 201949) | Peat permafrost microbial communities from Stordalen Mire near Abisko, Sweden - Palsa_T0_1 | ecosystem: Environmental > Terrestrial > Soil > Palsa > Peat permafrost | place: Sweden: Abisko... | reverse complement strand
GCGCGGCCGCCGAGGGACTGCTTAATCTTTCCTAGCCGGGCTTTCGCCAGACACGCAAGGAACAGTGACGCGCGGCCGTTGTGAAGTCGCCGTCAGCCGCCTGTACACTGACTGTCATCCGAGCAGTAAGCAGATCACTCTCAACCTGATCTCGCGAACTTCTAATCTCTGCGGTTTTTACCGCAATTTCTACCTCACGATGCGTCGCCAGCGGTTAGCTTGCGCTAATCTCCTTGATACTCACCTGACGACCTCTAGGGATTTCTGTTCTACTATGTCACTAGGCCCTCGGCCTCAAGCGCGATGGAAGTTGATTACAACCCATTCAGGAAATTGACGAGATCGGTTTTCTGTTGCGGACTAAGATGAATCTGAAACCGTTTATCGTAGAAGTCGACGACCTGCGATAGGTTGGCCGCCGATCCGTCACTAAAATAGGGAGGATGCGCGGCGAGTGCTCGCAATTGCGGGACGGTAAACTTGCCGACATCGGCGCATTTACCGGTAATAAGTGCGAGCCCCGGATCGTTGGTTTGAATTGTTGCTTCGTGAAAGCCGAGGGGTACGCCGGCTTTACAGGTAATCTTGAAGATCGGCAAGTCGGGTGATGGGCTTGGTCCTCCAAAGGCGGCTGATGTGCCTCCAATGCCTTGATCCTGCTGAGCCGATACGATGATATCGTTCCCGGAGAAACGCTGGCTGTGGCACGTCGAGCACGTTCCGGTAATTGGCTTTCCGGGCGCCGGTAGTGCATTGATCCCGGCGTCGTTGCTGATTTGAAAGGTCGTTTTATTGAAGATTGATTCGCCGCGTGCAATCGACGCGCGCTGTGCCGAGTCGGTAAGTCCTGCGGGCTGCGGCGGCGACCAGGCATCATAGAGCGGAAACGTTATGGGAGGAGTGTGTTGACCGGGGGGTTCAGCAGAAAGCGGCAAAGGTCCACCCAAAGCGAGAGTGGTTAGCGAGAGCCCGTTGGGTCCTTCATACTGCGCGCTAAAGAATCCAGTCTCGAAGGCGACAATCTGTTGAATTTGCGTGAGTGTAGGAGGTGCTATTGCCTGAGCATGACCAAGGGTCGCATCCTTGGCCTGGTTCTCGAGCGATGGCTCCCGCCCGTCCCACATGATGTTACCGCTAACCGTCGCCGGAGTCGAAACTGAAGGCGGTCCGGGAAAAACGAAAGCCGTAGTTGCGAATGTCAGATTTGCCGAAATTCGAGGTCTGCGGTACACGGAGATGACTTGAAGGGGCTTCCCCGTATCGGGATCAATGACAGGCTGACCATCGATTTCGTCCTGACTGAACTCGGGATCGATGTTACATCCATATGGATCACGTACGACCTCAATGGTGAATTCAGTCTTCGCCGCCGAGGGGGGATTTCGAGGCGGCGCGTTCAGAGGTATGGCGATGCGTAGCAAGCCGCGTTTCAGGAGCGTCGTATACGCTGATGCGACAGTACCCGTTCCTTTCCCTGTGTGACCTTCAACTGGCGATCCCTGAGTCTGGGCACTCGGGACATTCTTCGGGCAGGTTGAGCCGTCAACTGGCGCAAAAAGCGGATCCTCTGCATCTCTGCGAAACCGTTCATTGATATCGTTGAGACTGATGCTCATTCCGCCCGCCGGTTGGTGGCACGTTACACACGCCCGTCCGTTAGTGCCGAGTGACTGAAAAAAAGCGTTATTCGCGGTTTGGGTTGCGCCGGCCGGTTGATAGGAACCGATCTCGCCCTGGGCATCCGCGTCTATTTCAAATTGCGGGATCGTGCGGGGAACTCCACCTTGTTTGCGTATCCTGGCGGGAAGTGCGGAGCGCATGAACTGACGATAGTGAGCCGGAAAATAGGGTGGGCTGCCCGCCGTCGGAAGGTCCCGTGCCTTAACGCTGCCAGGCAAGCTCGGCGAAGTGGGCTGCTGCGCGGACATCGGCACTTGGAAAAGTACCGCGATCAGCACTAGAGCTGGCACCACAGTCCAGTAAATTCTCGAGCGGTCACTTGATAATTTCATAAGTACGATCCCAGGACTGACAGCAGGATAAGCGACGGAATGGGTAGGCTAGTTTCAATTCGACGGAGCAGCGGTAAATGGAGCCCGCATCAAACTCTGTCGCTCACCGACTTTTTATCTCATTTGTCGAGGTCTTTAGGATTTTCAAGTCGTCACAGGCGAGTTGCACCTGTAGATTTGCAGTGCAGCAGTTTTCACGGCCATAGAATATGGCCTCGGGACGGTCGGAAAGAACGGCCGGATTACTCAGATCAAGCAGCGTTAGGTTGCACCCTCTGTTGCAGATAGCGGCCTGCGTACATTGGACGCCCTGCATCTGGCAGCGGCGCTGACCGAGTTTTTCACTGTGCTGACAACCGATCGTGAACTCGCAAAGGCCACAAAGCGATTCAAAGCTGGGGCTATAATGATCAAGTAATCAGATCGGTCGATAAATTAAAAGAACGGACCAACGATTGATGAGCGTGCCCGAGGAGATTCGAACTGTCTATACCCCCGGGTTCGTAGCCAGGAGCTCGGAAAGCCCCTGGTACATAACCAGGGACCTGACGGCGTGAGGGCGCGAGGTGTGCGATTCGTAAAGCTAGGAATCGCGATTACGCAAGGACCACCGCCTCCGCCCCCACCTTGAAGTCGGCTCGTCGTGACCGCGAGATCAAATACCAGACCGACATGTAGCCTCAGTTCAGGGCTTAATGAGGAGGACCGCTCCCGCCACCCTCTTCAAGCAAATGTAGGCCATCAGCGTATTGGAGCCATACGCATATAAGATCGTCAGCCAACTTTCCACTGGATCCCTGATAGTACTCTATTAAAATGTGGTCGGTCCGCGCTTTGCCATTGATAGGAACCTGCATGAACCCCTCAAGGCGGTCCACCTCGATAAGCGTAGCGGGCTTACCTTTCTTTTGGTGTGCAGGGCCCCGCCCGATGTCCAGGAGCCACGCAAATGTCCAGCATGGAGTCATATTGTCCTTATCAAATTCCACGTGATAACAAGGAAGTGCGCCACCTGGATAGTAACAAATCCGAAATAACGGATGTTTTCCGCCGTCCAGTTTTAGCCAACGATCATCACCCCACGTTTTTGTGATCTCGAATGTCTTGTCCGACCATATAGACATGTTCAGTCCTCTTGCGTGTTATATCTGGCGAAGCTCTGTCCCAGCATCCTCAATCTCCGACTACGTAAACTGCAAAGGGAGCCCAGATCGCAGGATCGAGAGTCGGCGTCCGTTTCAATAGGGTCCGCACTGCCGCAGCAAGGGCTTCGGCCACCGCACGAGACTGCTCTCCAACCAACTGCTCTTTGGAGCGTAAGTCTCTGATCTGCAGCTCTCGATACATATCTGTCATGAGGTCCGCAGCAGTCCCATCAGAGACGGCCCAAAGGGAAGCCACGACTGCGTGTGCGCCTCTGGCCAAAGCGGCATATTGAAGGCCTATTAGTCCCTCGCTCGCGTATTCTTTCCCAAGTGCCGTATCGCACGCGCTTAAAACTATTGCCTGGGCGTGGAATGTTTGAGTGAGAAAATCGCTTGCTCGAAGAAATGGATCTTTCACGGGCCCATTCGACCCATAGAAGCCCAAAATCAGCGCAGAAAGCTGGGGAATCTCCGCATCAACGAACCCGTGTGATGCAATGTGAATGAACCGATAAGACGACAGGTCTTTTGCAAGCATCATGTCACGCGTAGCGTTTAGCCCCTGAAGACTGTCGACTTTATCCGCTCCATAGAGCGCTTCGATCTGCCCAGCCTCGCGGGTTGATGACGCAAGTCGCGTAAAAGCCACTGAAGTTCGAAGCACGGCGTACTGTCCTTGGTCGGGTCTCGGCCCGACGTCCGGCGTCATTCTATGGGTCAGTCGTGAATCATCCGGCGAATAGACCGGATCTGCAACCATCAACATGCGTGAGTCGGAAGGTTTGCGCTGTTGTTGCGCTGACCCATCGCGTGCGTCACGCACAAAGCGCAACGCCGGGGCCAACGAAACAACAAAACGCTGAACTAAATAGGGATTATCCACCTCTGCACTTCGCATTGCGGCAAACGAGGTATAGTGCAACGCTCCGTCAGGCACGATCGTGAGCAGCCGCGCCGAACGCAGCGATTCCGTCAACGGTGCCAGTATTAGACGATAAAGTTCGGCGCATCTCTCGAGACGCACAGATGTCGGAGCTATGGACGGCGAACGAAGAGATTCGTGCAGGCTCCGAGCGATTTCATTGATCGTTTCTGTGGGCGCTAGAGCAATCCAAGAAATGTCTGTTCCACTTACCACCCAAGCGTAGGCACGTTCCGGACCGAGCCAGTATTCGAGCAACACGTGTCCCATCGCGAGTCTATTAGCGCCGATTCTTTGATTGGTTCCGAAGAACTCCGCTCCTCGCTTCGCAGCACCGGAGCGCGTGGCTATCTCTGTGTTGATGAGGCCCAACCTCACACGTAATCTCGCGATGTCTTCGCGCAGAATTCTTGCGCGCGAGTCTTGGCTCCCTCCGCGATCCTCGCGCACTTCAAGCTGGTAGCGATGCTGCGCCATCTCATGGTAGAGCACGGCGCTCGTCGCGACGAGATGCGCCATGTGCGTATCGGAGTGACTGTTTAGGTACTCTGCCCGCCATTCTTCAAACCCCGACGCTCGGAATTGATCCACGGCTTCCAGGCTTCCAACGCCTAGCGCTCGAGCTTCGCGAACGTAGCCCTTTTGCATGAGCATTTCATACTGCGAGCGAAGTAGATCAATCTCCAGTGCGACTGCAGGTCGAATGGACTCAGCAATGGACGAGCGGTACTCCGGATTGGCGGTTTGGGTCCGGATCTCATGTGACAGATCGAGCGCACGGCGCACTGTCTCGAGAGCCTCCGCCGTTCGGCCAAGCTTCGCGCGTAAGCGCGCGAGTCCCATCAATGCCCCGAAACGCTCCGCCGGCGCGTCGAAACGGCCGAGTAGCTTCAGGCCCCCGTTTAAATCTTGTTCGGCAGGGCCAAAGTCGCCGGTTGCGTCCAATAGACGGCCCCGTTGAACTCGCGCCATCGCGTACACTAGCTCATCTTTCTGCTGAAAACGCACAATTAATTCGTTTAGTAGTTTTTGTGCCTGAGCATACTCACCGACAGCCGCGCAGTCTTCGGCGAGTCGCAACATAATTCTGGACCGAGCGGAGGGTGCTGTGGCGAGCTGCAGCGCTTCAGAGTCGTGACCGGCTGCTTCGGCGTAGTGCCCCAAATCGTATTCTGTCTGCGCCAAGGCGCGCAGCGTTGCAACACGTATGCGCGCATCCAGCTGCGGCGTACAAATCTCGAGTGCCCGGCGAAGAAATTCCGCGGCCAACTGACGATCGCCAATTGCATAATACGTCACGCCAATGCCGTAATAGCTGCGCGCACGAGCCCGATCCACCTGGGTCTTCGTCGCAATGTCCAGTGCCAACGTCTGTAACCTTAACGCATCATCTAAACGCCCAGCGGCGTAGTGAGCAAGGCCGCTATTGTTAAGGGTTAAAAGATACAAGTGTGAATTGGTTGATGGATCGATCAGAGAGAGAGCTCGATCGAAGCTGCTAAGTGCCACGGACAAGCGACCGAGCCCCCAATCGCAGAGCGCCAGGTTCTGCAACGCGATCCCTTCGTGGGTTGGCTCACCGAGCTCCTTAAATGAACTCATGGCACGTAGGAAGTGCGGTATCGCTGCCTCGAAGCGTGCTTCATAGTAGTAAGCCAACCCGATATTGTTGATCTGCAGCGCTTGATCGAAGGCTTCGTTACGTAGCGAGTGGAATTGAGCCAGGCGTCTGAGTAGAACTCTTGCGGCTATTAACTGCGCGCGCGCTTCTTTCGGAATTACTGGGCTCTGCTGCCCGGACGCGGATCTGGTTGCGAGTTCCATCCAGGCGGCAGCCAGAATTGCTTGCGCGCGGGCGTGTTGATACGCATACGCCGGCTTCGCAAATGTAGCTGCCGATTTCTCCGCCCAGTACGCGCTCCCACTCCAGTCTTGCAGTTCGTAATATGCCAATGCGGCAAGAGTCAGCTCAAGGTCACCGGATGCCATCGGATTTGCCTGGCCAAGGCCAGCGATCCGACCCCACGCGTCTTGATAGCCGAGTGAGGCCCTTTCAAATGCGTCGTGCGCGGCACTTGGACTGCTAGAAGGTTCGCGTCCGAGTTCGATTGCGTGCCCAGCGGCGTAGGCTGCGTCGGCATCAGCCCACGCGCGCGTGGCTAATTCGCAAGCGGCTGCATCAGCCGTTCGAGCGCTCGATGGAAGTACCGCGGCGGTCACAATCAAATGTACTGTGCCTTCGAAGGTCCGAGGGTCCTTCGCTTTGATAAGCAGGATTCTTGTGGAGCTGGTTTGGACGTAAGCCCGCTCGGACGCACTTCGGTCAACCGGACTGCCTGAGCGACCTTTGACGGTCCCGTCGCGACCGAGGAACTCCATTTCGATGCCTACACCTTGTTCCTCAACACGCACAAGCAAATCGCGACCAGCAATCTCAGGAAGATCGATCCTTACGGTTGTGGAGCCCCTCTGGCGCCACTGTCGCTCCAACAAGCGTGGAGCCGATTGTGTGCACTCGCCCGCAGCGGTTGCGTGCGAGGCCAACGGCGTCGCAATCAGGATCAAAGCGGCGATAAATGCGATCAGATACTGACCGCTCCAACCGCACCGTACACTCCTGTACCCAATCGTCGACACACGCGTTCCCAGTTTTGCTTGTTATCCGCCGTTGCCGGCGGCGTGCCGCCCGTTAGGTATACTCCGCCAGAGCGCGAACGAAAAGAGGAAAATGCCGTGGAGTCCCTGAAAGACGCAGATGGCACGCGCCGTGCAGAAGGTGAAGAGGATTCTCGTAACCTTAATCACGACCGCCTTCATCAGGAAATGCTGCAGAACATGGCCGGCTTACGGGCACAGCTCGCACGCGCGACCGGTAATCAAGATCTTGCTGCTGATCTTCTGCACGACGCCATTGTTACCGCACTGCAAAAACTTCGGTCTGGCGAGATTTCGGACTCGGCGCACCTGGCTGGTTACGTTTACAGGGTCGCGCTGAACCACTACCGCAATTACCGACGCAAAGATAGGGTAAAGGTGTCTGACTCGGTCGGAATCGAAGATCTAGTCGGCGCTGATCCGAAAACCTCACCAAGTGACGCAATCGAAGCTTCCCACTGGGCGCGATTGGTAAAGGAGCTGCTCAAGGAAATCACCTCCGTCCGCGATAGGGAGCTCCTTGTGCGATTTTATCTCTACGAGCAAAGTAAGGACGAGTTGTGCCGTTTGTTTGATTTAAGCGAATTGCACTTTAACAGGGTCATTTACAGAGCTAGGGACCGATTTCGCGACTTGCTGCACCGTCGTGGCTTTGTCAAGTCAGACTTTTTATCGCTCGCGCCCATACTCATGACTGTCTTTTGAGCTGACGACGTACATGGATCGCTCTGATACTGACGTAGCACATTTGGTACCGCGATATCTTGCGGGGCAGCTGACTGATGATGAAGCCGCTGCATTCGAGAACGCATATTTACTTGATCCAGGTACAGTCGCGGATCTGGAACACACTCTTAAGTTTAAAGAAGCACTTGCAGTACTGCGTGAGCGCGGCGAGCTCGCCTCGCTATTGCGCGTGGCACCGCGGCGCCCGTGGCTGGTTGGCGTCGGCGTTGCTGCGGCCGCCCTAGTAGTCTTTGTCCTAAGCGTAGCTGTTTGGCAACGGGGCCTCCTACTAAATTTTCTGTCTGGCACGCCGGTTCTGATTGCTGACAACCGGCAATCCCTGCCAGTGCTTAGCAGTATTGTGCTCTTGCGGACCCGCGAGCGCTCATCCGCCCTGGACTTGCAGGTGCAGCCGCGGGCGGGAGTTATCGAGTTTCGAATTCTCCCTGCGCAGGTCGCATCGGGAGGACGATATACCGTAAGCCTCATACGAATTGATACAACCGAAGCTAGGAATATGGGGAAGCTTGAGTCTCTGGCACCCTCGAGTGACGGTTACGTAACGGTGTACCTGGACCAGAACCGATTGACGCAGGGAAATTACGAACTTTCCGTCACGTTAATGCCGGCGGAAACGTATGTAACGGAAGCCGATCGGTTCAGGCTTCGCGTGAGATAGACGCTTAAGTGGTAAGGAATTCTATATTAGGTTAGCGTCGCGTCAACCCGAATCCACAAATCACGTCAACGCGACCGAAGTACTAATGAATACAACGGCGAGACTCTGGGGATAGGAACTGTGGAAGCACGCTCGCTACCGGGCGCTCACAGAAAGGCGCCTTGATTTCGTTATGGGAGGCGTTCATCCACTGGACAGGTCCCTCCGGAGCACAACCCTGGGCATTTTATTGAAAGGCCGCAAGTATGCATTTTAGGGCGTACCAAACAAAACGAGCACTAAATCCGACCCGGGAACATTGCACGAAGGGCCTCTAAGTACCTGGTCGCCACCTTACCAAATCCGGGCGGATAGGGATGCAACTCATTCGCCCAGTCAGCAGGTTCAAGCGTTCCCTGAGTCTCGACGAGCGTAAAGCCGTTTGCCGGATCCGCAGCAAGTGCAACCAAAAGGTCTCGAAACGCTTCGAGCGCGCGCCGAACGATCGAAGCACCGACGGACGCATTTGTCCATCCCGTAAAATCGAGCGACGGCTTGAGCCAAGGGCCAGCGCATGGAGGGTGCCTGCCATTTGGAATTGCAAAATCATAGCTGTGCCCAAGAATCGGCACACCAGGCGCGTAGCGATCGCGGAACACAAATAGATCACGGTATGATGCCTCGACAGCGCGCAACTTGCCCGCGAACCGCGATGCATTGAGCCCCGTCGCACCTAGCACGTTGTAATCAAGAAAGATGCAGAACTGCTCGCCTACAATGTCGTTGCCGCCGCCAGAAAATAGGATGGCATCCGGCTTTTTGGCGGGCGACAGCCAATTATTTGGCTCCATCAACGCCTTTATCATGCTCTGCTGTTTGGAAACCCCCATTTCGTCAGTTGTCGCATCGCCGTGGTGTGCCAAATTTAAAATGACCGGATGGAGATCGCCCATGGTTTGGAGGTGCGCTACGATGTCAGTGTTTTCCGACGGAAATAAGTTTCCATTCAATGGATAGTCAAACCAGGAGTCGCCGTTAGCCATCAACGCCAGTGGCATTACAGGGCGCGCTGCGCCCACTGCGTCCAGCGTTGCCACTGCGGATTTAAGGCGTGCAATATCACCCTGATGGGCCTTCACGCGTGCCGAAAGTTCCTGCTCAATAGAATCCCGTAGCTGTGCTTGCAAGGCGACACTGTTGACCATTGGCATACCTCGATTCGTACCTTAGAGGCATTGCGCCTCGATATACGGGAAGCGCGTTTCGGCTTGTTTCCTGAACCCTTACTGTCTTATCGAGTCGAGATATCTCACTATGAATGCCGCGCCGCAGCATAGCGACCGCAAAAAAAGATGCCGGTGGGATAACAGACCGCATCAAGACAGAACCATACGTTGGCGGAGTACTTGTGCCTGAATGAGCGGTTAGCTCGAAACGCAGAGCGCGCGCAATCACTCTAAAACCACAGAAATAACCAAAATTTAGCTGCTAGGTCACTCAAATGAACAATTTAGCCCGCGCGGCTGCCTCAACTACGCTAGCTTTCGTTGCTGGCTGCTCATCCATGCGTCCGATGCGCGACGCCACTATTGGTAGCGACACCGGTCAGGCAATGACGGCGGAGTATCGCTTAGTTACCCAAAGACCAAGATTGGATCCCGTGTTCAATGACTCAAATCAACAAATTGGCGTCAAGGTAACGTGCACGGAACCCAGTCCAGACGTGGCAGTTGCTTTTTCAACTGCCCTCTCAGCTGCTGTAACCAAGGGGAGCGCCTCGGATAATCTAAATTTCCAGTACGCACAGACGATCTCCGAACTTGGGAAACGTTACGCCACCGTTCAGATGCTGAATGGAATGCTGTTTAGGGATTGCGAAGATTATGCGAATGGCGCGATTGATGAGGTCGCGTATTCCATGCGAATGGGCGAATTTCAAAGTTTAGTAGCTTCCATGTTTGCTATGGAAATGGTTGCGAGCGTGACACCAACGCCAGCAACGCCCAGTAGCGGAGCCAATCAGAATACTACGCCAGATTCAAATGCCGAAACGCCATCCACTACCCCACCGGGTGGAAAACAAAAAGGTACCGTAAACAGGCCAGTCAAAAAGACCGCCAATACGCCGCAAAACAATAGCGACGACGTGACCTCTGCGCTTGCGGCTGTAGGAAAGGCAACAGTCGATACACAGAAGGCAGACGCTGCGGTAAAACAATTGCCTGCAGCGATTCCTGCGCCGGCCGATCAGGCGGCTATCAATGATCTCAAAGCACAGATCAAAAACGTTGATTCCGCGCTTGTACAATTGAAGGCGTCGTGGTCCGCTTTATGGGCCGAGATCATCAAGGCCGGCCTCAAAACCGATTCGACTGTTACTCAGTCTATAAAAGCGTCCAATGCCGCAGTAAGCGGTCTGAACGTCTCTGCGACCGTCCAAGCGGCGGCCAAATCTAAGATTGGTTCTATTACCGCGGCCGGAAAAGCCTTGGACTCTGCAGTCGCAAGCCTAAAAGCTGCGGCGACCGCGATGGCTTCAGCAAATCCCTCGACCGCACCGGAGAACCCGGCCGGAAAACCAGCGTCAAACCCATCTGATGCTCAGGCAAAAGCGATTCAACAGATTCATCGCAACTTCATCCTTCACCAAAGCATCACACCAATTCTAGTCAGTTGCGCCACAGAGATGAACAAAGTACTTGCATCTTCGAGTCCGATTGGGCCGGACGATAAGATTGCGTTTAAAGCGGACCATTACAGTGCATGGGTCGAGTTCTGCTCGAAAGCCCAACTGCAGACGGGCGCGGAGATCGGGGAGACCGGGGAACTCGAGTTTGTACAAAAGCAGAACGCATCCCCTCTTTGGAACATAATAATGAATAATGCGGCTAACATTGAGTAGATCGGTAACGCAACATCATTGATTTTCCCTGCACTTGTCACATGCTCAATTAAGCGGCGAGTCTGCATTAGGTTCGACGACGCTATACGCAATATTTATATGGGTGTATGCGCAGTCGCCGTGCCTGTGAGCGTCGTATCATCGGTAGTGGCGTGGCAGATGCACCCTGAATCTCGTTGGATGCAGGTTTTTCTTGGTGGGATAAGCTCGAGGCCTTGGTGGCTGCGCGATACGTTTGGACGGCGGCGCGGATCCGACCACTTCCAAGTCCCTGGTCCGCCACCAGATACTCGGCAGAAAAGCTACGCTTCGAAACATCCCATATAAGCGCCGGAGTTACACCCTCTCTTGCCACGTGC
>Ga0302324_100025381_pt1 | contig 11379 bp, 8 predicted proteins | sample Palsa_T0_1_FD_201949 | JGI IMG/M metagenome (GOLD analysis project Ga0302324, IMG submission 201949) | Peat permafrost microbial communities from Stordalen Mire near Abisko, Sweden - Palsa_T0_1 | ecosystem: Environmental > Terrestrial > Soil > Palsa > Peat permafrost | place: Sweden: Abisko... | reverse complement strand
GTCCAGCCTAACAAGCCTCGCGCGGCCCGCACATGCCTTCCGTTGATGACGATCAAAAGGCACGCTACCACGCCCGGAGCTATCAAGAACAAAACAAAGCAATATGCTCACTGAATTGCGCTTTTTGCTCAGTTTGTGTGATCCTGATCGCATGCCAAGAAAAGTTGTTCCGCTTCTCTTTCTGGGCTGCCTAATTGCCGCCGCCCAATCGCTTGTTTCCAATCCTTCGTTTGAAACCGCCGATCTCACGCTTTCCGCCGCCGACGGACCCTATTGCAACTTGATCCCGAATTCCACCCTTGCCGCCTATCCCTTGAGCGGTTCTGTCGCAAACTGGACCGCTTCCTCGACATCCACTCAGGCCGGAGCAGGCGCGGATTCATTCCCATCCAGCGCACTCGCCGCCAACTGGACCTCCAAATGGTGGGACGGGAATAATCTCGCCTGGATGCAGATCAACGCCGCCGGTACAGTATCAATGTCCCAGACCCTCTCCGCCGTGCTGTTGAATAATACGACCTATACCTTGTCGGCGATGGTGGGACGCCGCCTCAACGGGCAGTTCGTCGGACGCTTCAACTATGCCCTTCAACTGTGGGCAGGGTCCACCATGCTCGCGTCCGCAAGCAACCTCCTCACGCTTACCCCCGGCACTTCCGGCAAGGATTCCGTCTCCTATTCCAGCGGCCCGAGCAATCCCCAGGCGGGACAGTCGCTCATCATCGTCCTCAGTTCCACAGGAGTCGATGGCTCCGAAACAGAGGCGCATTTTGACGAGATCTCCCTTACCGCGTCTTCCGTGGTTACGGTTAACGGCGTTGTGAGCGCGAGCGCTTTCGGGGAGTTTCCCTCCGCTTCACCCGGATCGTGGATTGAGATCTATGGAACGAACCTCGCCGACGAAACGCGAGGTTGGACGACGGACGACTTCACGGGCGTCACCGCCCCCACGTCATTGAGCGGAACGTCCGTCACTATCGGAGGGCAGGACGCCTTTATCGACTACATCAGCCCCGGCCAGGTCAACGCCCTGATCCCCTCGAGCGCCGCCACAGGCCAGCAGCAGCTTACACTCCAGACCTCGGCAGGCACGAGCGCAGCGGTTACTTTGACCGTCAATGCGGTGCAGCCGGGTCTTCTCGCCCCGCCGAATTTCAAGGTGGGCGGCGTTCAGTATGTGGTGGCGACCTTCGCGGACGGCACGTATGTTTTACCGGCGGCCGCGGTCTCCGGAATAACCTCGCAGCCCGCAAAGCCGGGTGATGAGATCGTGCTGTACGGAATAGGCTTCGGGCCGGTCAGCCCAAGCATTCCCGCAGGGCAGCTTGTGGCAGAGGCGAACAGCCTTGCGGATTTCCAGATATCCATCGGCGGAATGCCGTGCAAGGTCGAGTATGACGGGCTGGCGCCCAACTACACCGGGCTCTATCAAATCAATCTGACCGTTCCTGACGTTGCGGCGGGCAACCAGCCCTTGACGTTTACCGTGGGTGGAACGGCGGGGACGCAGACGTTGTATGTCGCCGTCGGAAACTGACCAATCTTCCCCGAATCGGGGTAAGATTAGGCCCATGCTGCCATCCGTTCCGTTAAAACCATCGTGGCAGGAAGGCACGATCAGCTTAAGGAAGCTGTACAAGGCCATGATCCTGCTTCTGGGCTATCTTTCCTTTCTCGCCTTCTGGCATCTATCCGAAAACGGGCGCTATACGCTTCACGACGCTGGCGCGGGGGCGGTCGTACTCGACACGAGGACCGGCCAGGTGTCCTATCCGCGTGCGCCGACATTTGAAGATGCGGCGTTAGAGCCGTAACGGCAGCCTCTCCGCGCTACCGTGATTGCCGTCGGTAACTGAAGCCGCGCCCCTGCTTGCGATAATGGCTTCCATGGCCATAAAAGCGCTCGCCGTCGATGATACGAACACTCATCATCTGATCATTGGACTTAACAGGGAGAACATCGAGTCGATCTTGCGCGGAGACGTTTTCACTCTTCCCCAAGGCGCGGCACCCCTCACGGAGGAAAGCGACATCGTGGTGCTGTTCGCGGAGACGGACGAGCAATTGGCGAAGAGGTTTCCGCCCAGCCTTCGGCCCTGTTGAGCATCGAAGGATGCTTTTTGGGGGAGTAGCCCCTCCCCTGCCTGCAAGCCTTCGGCTTTTCGACACCCCACCCAGCGGGGCTCCCGCCCCGCAACGCCCCCTTTAAGCAAGGGTAGACGTAGGGTAAGATTTCTTATCCGGACGCAAGCTCATGCTCGCGCGGCAACCAAAGGGCTGACCTTGTGCTTGCCGGTGAGCCATTGCCGGAGTGAGCGCATGCTGCGTCCTCGCTTCTTCCGGCGGCGCGTCCGCCGCAAGGGCAATTTTCCTGCCCTTCGGGCTTTTCCCACGCGCGCACGGGCATGCCCGCACATCCGAATCCCACCCTTCCGTCAGGAGAGCGTAAAATAACCGCATGCGCGTCCCACGACGAAGGTGTGGCGTCCTCACCGACACGGCGAAGATGTGCGTCACGCCCCGCAAAAAGCTTTTCAGCATTTTTGCGCATATCCGATCCAGGAGGCAATCGTTCCTATGCCCTCAGAAAACGTCAACCGAAGATTTCTTGGGCCGGGCGTCGCTATAGGCCCAAAAATGGTTCGCGGGCAAATGCAGTCTACCCCCCCTGCGGCGCAGATCCAATCGCTGGCATTCGGGTTCGGCCCGAGGGCCAACCCGCCAGGTATTGAGTGGTTCCACCGTCGTCTCAAAGCATCCGCGCTCCATCCCGCAGTCGCCCTCGCTTTCGTTCTATTTGCGGCAACCGGGGCCAACGGACAAGGATATACCTTCACCCAGGTCACTTACCCGCAATCCAACGGCACCTTCCTCACTGCTGTCAACGATAGCAACGTCGCTGTGGGTTATTACCAGCTGGTCGATCAAGGTCCCTACTACGCCTTTTCGTACCAGAACGGGAATTTCACCCCAATCGTTGGTCCGCTTACCGGCCAGAGTATCCAACCCATCGCGATAAACAATGCCGGACAGGTCCTCATTATCGAGGGAAGCCAATACTTTGTGTATAGCGGCGGGAGCGGCGGCACGTTCAGCCCGATAGGGCTCAAGGGCGTGGTTACGGCCACCGGACAGACATTTACTCTCGGCTCGATAACTGGATTTAATGATGTTGGACAGGTCGTTGGAGCTTACAGCGGCAACGTCGTGTATGGAATACCAGCTATCGGGCCTCCCGGAACTACCACTCCTCCGACTACCAACGGAAGTTACACACAATTCGACTGCCCTGCGGGGACAAGTGGCCTCGAATCGATCGGAGCCATTAATAACTCGGCGCAAATCACCGGCTCGTGCCTTATAAACGGGGTATATGGCTTCATCTACAGCGGCGGCTCCACTACTCTCTTCTACTATCCGGCCTCGTTCTTTCCAGGATCGCCTGAGTACGATACCACCGGTATTGGCATCAGTAATTCCGGCATCATATCTGGCGCTTATGAGTACACCGATGGGCCGCCATCTTTCCAGGGAATCATCTATAACGGGTCGCAATTCACGCTAGTTGTCCCGCCCGGTGCGGCAGCTGGAACGTCGATGGCAACCGGTGTCAACAGCAGCGGCACGGTGGTGGGGTGGTACACCGCCACCCCAGGCAATGGCGGCTACACCGGCTTCATAACATCCACGTCGGAAGCTACTCTGCAACCCGGCCAGCTCCTTGGCGCGGGACAGTGCCCCGTTTGCTCTAGCTTGCCCAACGCCGGCCCGAATACCGCCCTGCCAATTACGTATCCTAGTGCGCAGCCTGCGACCTCCACCGCGGCGGACGCCAGCCAGAGCGTCGCGCCTCTGGGCAACGTGAGTGCCGGACGGCCTATCGACGTGGCCAGCGGTAACATGTTCTATGGCGCCACCGATTACACGACGGCGGGGCAGAACCCGCTGGCGTTCACGCGCGCTTACAACAGCCGCAATACGACCGGCCTTACGACGCTTGCCGTCTCGCTCGGCGTGGATTGGCGCTCGAACTACGATCGCTACCTCCAACTCTCCCCTACTTCCGTCATCGCCGAGCGCGCTGACGGCCAGCAACTGACGTTCACCCTCAACGCCGGGTTGTGGATACCGTACAGCGACGTGGACGTGACGCTCACTAACGCGGGAAGCACTTGGACGCTCAAGGACCACTACGACACGGTGGAGACCTATAGCGCCATCAGTTCAACCGAAGCGTTGCTTCAAACGGTTCAGGCACGCAACGGCTATACGCAGACGCTGCACTACAATGCAAACAACCAGCTTACCTCGGTCACCGACGTCTACAACCGCTCCATGACCCTCACTTACAACGGCAACGGCACCCTTAATACCATCAGCACACCCGACAATACGACGCTTACCTATGGCTACACGGCTGGGGGCGGCCGGCAGAACCTGACTTCGGTGACTTACCCGACTTCACCGTCTTCGGTGATCACCTTTGTGTACAATAACCCCCTCTTACCTAACGCGCTTACGGAAGTCATTGACGAAAACGGCAACCAGTACCTCACATGGACCTATGATGCCTATGCCCGCGGTACGTCAAGCCAGGTCGGCACTGGCCCCAACGCGCAAATCACCAACATTTCCTACGACGATAGCACCGGTGGCCGTACGGTAACCAATCCGCTGACCGTGGTGGACAGCTATACCTTCGTGCCGACGCAGGGCGGCGTGCCCAAAGTCACGCAAATAAGCCGTGCGATGACTGCGACGACGGCCGCGATGACGCGCAGCTTCGCCTATGACGCCAACGGGTATATGGCAAGCCAGACCGATTGGAACGGCAATGTGACGACCTACGTAAACGATAGCCACGGGGACCCCACCTCTATCAATGAAGCAGTCGGCACAAGCATCACGCGCATGACGACCATTGCCTACGACCCGACATTCGTGCACCTGCCTTCGACCATCGTCACACAAGGTCTCACCACAAGCTTTGTTTATGACCCCAATGAGAATCTGCTCACCGAGACGCTGAAAGATACGACCACCACCACGCAGCCTTACGTCACGAACGGAGAGACGCGGACGTGGACCTATACCTGGCAGAGCTTCCTCCTCGCCTCCGCCCAGACCCCGAACGGCAACCTCACGAAGTACGGCTACGACGCCACGGGAGCGCTTATATCCACCACCAACCCGCTCACGCAGGTGACCAACATCACCAGCCACACCGGCGGTGGCTACCCGCTCACCATCGTCGATCCGAACATCGTCACGACGACGCTCACATACAACGCGCGGCAGTGGCTGCTCACCAGCACCGTCAGCGCGACGGGCCAGCCTGCCTACACGACGACCTGGGGCTACGACCCGGCGGGGAACCTCACCAGCCTGACGCTGCCGGATAATTCCAGGCTCACCTACGGCTACGACACGGCGCACCGCCTGATCAGCACGACCGACCTGTTCGGCAACAATATCGCCAGTACGCTAGACGCGCTCGGCGACGTGACGCTCACCAACGTGTCGAATCCCAGCGGAACGATCGAACGCACCCATTCAGACATATTTGACTATCTCGGGCGGGTGCTTCAGGATATCGGCGGCGCGAGCCAGACCACGATATATACCTACGACAATAACGGCAACGCGCTCACCATCACGGACCCGGACACCAACCTGACGCAGCAGAGCTTCGACGCGCTCAACCGCGTAAGCACGGTCACCTACCCGTCGCCGGGGGGAACCGCGACGATGAGCTATGACGAGCACAACCGCGTGCTCACTGTCACCTACCCGAAAGGCCACACGACCTCGTATGTCTATGATGGGTTCGGCGACGCCATCCTTCAGGCAAGCCCGGATTCGGGCAAAACGGTTTATCGCTATGACGGTGACAGCAACCTCACGCGCAAGACCGACGCGACCGGGGCGATAACGGCCAACACCTACGACGCGCTCGACCGCGTGCGGACCACGACGTATCCGAATGACGCCTCGGAGAACGTCACCTTTGTCTATGACCAGGCAGGGCACGGGTTCGGCATCGGTCACCTCACCAGCCTGAAGGACGCGGTGGGAAGCCTCTCGCGCGGTTATGACGAGCGAGGAAACATGCTGACCGAGAGCCGGACGAGCGGCGCGAACACGCTTAAAACCGTCTATAGCTACGACCCGGCAAGCCGCATCGCATCCATCACCTATCCCTCCACCGCCATCGTCGCCTACACCCGCGACATAATGGGCCGTATCATCACGGCAAGCGCGGAAGCTCCCGGCGCAACGACCTACTCGTCCATTGCCTCCGCCATCGCTTACGAACCCTTCGGCCCCGTAACCGGATTCACCTTCGGCAATGGCGTGACGGACGCGCGCACCTACGACCCTGATTACCGGTTGACCTCCATCAGCGACGTCGGGACGGCGACGTATCCGGTCTATCTTGCGTATTCGTACGACCCGGCGAATAACCTCACCTATATCGAGGATCTGGTGACCTTTGCGGATACCCAGAATCTCACCTATGACCCGCTCAACCGGTTGAAGACCGCATCCAGCCTGAAGGGCGGCTACGGCAGCCTGAAATGGACATACGATGAGGTCGGCAACCGGCAGACGCAGACGGCGAATAAGGTACTGACCACTTACGGCTACGCGTCCGGCACCAGCCGGCTTTCCACCATAACGACCGGCACGACGACGCAGACCGTCGGCACGACCGCCTCCGGTAACATCAACAGCTTCAGCCCCGCGATGAACAGCATCACCGCCCTCTCGTATAACCAGGCGAACCGGCTGGCCACGGTGATGGCCGGGACGGCGATAGCGGCCACCTACACCTATGACGGTTTCGGCCAGCGGCTGGTGAAAACGCCGTTGGGAATTTCCCCCATTCTCTACCAGTTCGACCAGGGCGGAAATCTCCTGGAAGAGGGTTACGGAAGCAGCACCGGACCAGTGGATTATATCTACGTCGGCACGCAGCCCGTCGCCACCTTGGCAACGGGCGCATTCTCCTACCTTCACACGGACCACCTCGGCACGCCCCTGCTTGCGACCAGCGGCACGCAGGCCGTCGTCTGGTCCGCGGGCGACTACCAGCCTTTTGGCACGACGGGGACGGTGACCGGCACGATTACGCAGAATTTGAGATTACCGGGGCAGTACTTTGATGCGGAGTCCGCCTTCTATCACAATGGATTCCGCGATTACATGCCGAACCTCGGCAGATATCTGGAATCTGATCCCGTCGGATTGGTGGGCGGACTTGACACTTACCTTTATGGCAATGCGAATCCAGGGGTGTTTACCGATCCGGATGGAACCACGTCCCTAACGCCAGAGGACATCTTTAACCCTGACGGGACTATCTCAGAACAGGGAGTCCAGAATTCCCGCATGATTATACCCAACTCACAGCTTAACAATCCTGAGATTCCCGCAGGATTTAATAAATACTCTACCCAAACCTACTCTACGTCTTCGGGTAAATACCAGACACATTTTTACCGCAATCCATCTACCGGTGAGATGTGTCCGAATTTGGACTACAAAACATATCCGTCAGGTAAAGGACCCAACCCCTTAAGACCAGGCAGCATAACACCGGGTGATGTAGCCGCAAGCGCAGAAGCTGGCTTTGTTGCTACCGACGAGGCCGCCTTGGGTAGTTGGCTTGCAGCATTGTGGATACTATTTGGACCAAGCCCTGCTTACTAACAGGACACGGGATCATGAGCGTGGCTTTAAAAGATCACATTCTTCGTAGACTCTTGACAATCCGAATATGTAGTGCAAGTTTTGAATAATGAGAGTTAAACACATTAAACCACCCAATGGTAGTTCCGATTCTTGGCTGCAAGAAGGCCATATCTATACAGTTCTCGAAATCAGCGCGGATACGATGGGTATTTATTATAGGATCCTGGCCCAAGACGACTCAGGAACCCCAGCTTTGCACGCTGCCCATTTCTTCACAGTCGAAGACTACCATATCCCACCCTCTTGGATTGTTGCTATCACAACGAGAAGGGATGGCAAGACACATTTACAACTGGCACCGGCACCATGGACTCAAGCCAACTTCTGGGAGAGGTTCTTTGACTTGGACGATGAGGCGAGGAGTATGTTTGACCAGGAGTGTCACAAGATGTTGATGGAATACTAGCTTAGTCAGCTGGGCTAGCTGGATTAAGCGAACTGAGCGACAGCCAAACGGCCCCAGGCGGCGTCAACCGACGAAAGTGCGAGGCTGTTTCCGCCTCTCTTTCCAGTGCCCTTCTTTTCTCCGTCGGACAGTCCCACATCGCGCAAGTCTGCTTCAGAACGTTCCGCCAGTTGGAATGCCGCCCGTGTCATACTTCGTGGCCTCATTCCGTAGTTACAATACGGTCGATATGCGCGCATCCTTGGGCCTTAGCCCTTCCTCCCCTGAAATGACCCCGTCCGCTCTCGCTTATTCCGCCGACTTAAGCGGGCGGCGCTCGCGCGTCAATGACGAATTTTCCCCTCCGTTTCGCGGATTCCTCGCGCGGCAAAATTCTATGATCCGCTGCGCCGGGTCCGCCTGCTGCCGGTGAGCCTGACTATGGTCTGATAACTTGAATATCGACGCTTTCGGCGGCTGGCTGAAGCTTCCCGTCCACGGTCGGATAGGAAGTTTGCGCCTGCACCTGGCACGGGTTAAGACCTGCGCTCCTTTTACGCTTAGAGTCGTTATTCGTGGCTCCCGTAAGGCTCCTCGCCGTTTTTCCGGTGCGCTCGGCCCTTTCAATGCATTCAGCCAGATCCCGGCACGCCGACTTGTTCCGGCGATGCTTCGATGCTATGTTGAGCATACCCTTTGCTACGTCCAATGCGTCCGCGCCGATAGCACCGCTCCGGATTCAATTTGTTTTCTCGTACCGTGCTCATGCCAGCGAGCAACAATTCTCTCAAAGGACGCATTACAGGATGATATGCCTTTCCGCACGCATGTGAGAGATCCTGACGGATGGATGGCTGGCTTTGCCAGCTCGTTCATTCCTGCGTTGAAGCTGCGCATTTCTTCACGCACTGAATAAACCCATCCGCCGTCACTTTCTCTAGCACAACACCAATGCTTCGGGAAGCGCTATCTTCAAGGGCCCGTCCCTACTCAGCACATACAGGAATACTCCCTTACATCAGTAGCTGATGCAGCCCGCCATCCCCTTCATCCGTCCGGCATGATGCGGCAGCCCTCCGCTCGTGCTGTCACAAAAATCGTTGATAGCCTCTTCTCTTTTTCTGGAAGACAAAGTTTTTTCTGACAGCGCGTCTGGCCGCCGCAAGGGGCCGGACAAGCGAGGCCGATGGCGGCCTTGTAACAACCGCAAGGAGACTTACTTATGAGCGATGTCACTGAAATGATGGTGCAGTACCAGGCCCATGCGAAAGCGCTGGCCGAAGCAATTAAAACAAACAAGGCGACGACATTCGCGGCTCTGGCTGTTGCATCCATCACCCTGGTAACCGTCACTTTCGATGGAGGAGGAGACAGCGGCCAGATCCAAGAAGTCGTCGCTCGGGCGGGCGACGCCACAGCTCAAATACCCGATACCGAGATAGAAATGCAGCGAGCATCGTGGAGCACAGGCAAGCTGGATAGCGCCAGGATCGCTTTGCGCGATGCCATCGAGAAGATTTGTTTCGACTATCTCTCCCAGGAACATGGCGGCTGGGAAAATAACGACGGCGGCCAGGGCGACTTCACCTTCCATGTCGAAGACCAACGCATCGAGCTGGACTTCAACCAGTTCTTTACGGATTCCACCAACCACAGCCACACATTTTGAGGGAGGCAACTATGGCACATCCCTATCACCACTCCCTCTCCAGCGTGAAGAAATGGGGCGGCACCGTTGCCGACTACCAGCATATCCACGACTGGTTTGATGCCTCCAAGGCGATCATCGCCGATTTTCGCCACCGGGCGCTGCGTCATCATGCCGAGGGCATCTTCATGGCCGAGACCATCTTCGGTCATATTCTGACGCTTTCGACCGGCCGCGTCATCCCGACGCGCTGGGTCGGCGAGCAGCACGTCCGCGAGGACTTGGGTTTCATACCGTCCTTCGCCGATTGGGTGAAGGCGATACGCCCGGAGCCTTGGATGGGCCGGGCACAGAAACTCGAAGACCTGCCCTCCTTGCAACTGATCGCAGCCAATGGAGATGCTCATGCCAGACCGTAACAGCTCACCGCTTGCAAAACCAGAGGATGTATTTAGACTGCCGCGCGCAACCATAGCGAGTGACATCATGGCGCTGCCGTTTCAGGTCAGAAAGAGGTGGACACCGAAACCCTCGGTTACTCCCGATTACACCAATCAGCTTGATCTCTTCTCGCAAGTGCCTATAGATACCCAAGCGCCGGTTGCGTCGGAACCGGCGCGTCCATCCGGAGAACATCATGCCAGACCGCGACGCCTTGAGCAGCTTGATTTTGGCGCACTGGAGCCGCTACCACCCGAAGATGCTGGCGCAGCTCCAGCGCGAGAACCTGCTCCAGCAGACACTGGAGGAGACCGCGGAGCGGTTCGCCGACCTCCTGTACGACCTGGTGTCGGTGCGCAAGATGGAACACCACCAGGCCTGGGAGTTGGCGATAAGCGAGATTCTCCTGCCGGAAGAGTCACCTTCGACCTAGAGCCCGAGGCGAAGCCCTCCCGCGACTTCCGCATTACCGACGCCCACCGCATCGGCCAGGGCGGCCTTCATGAGAAAGCCCGCGACAATATCGCGGCCATCCGGCTCTTAAAGACTCTCGAAGCCGAGGACCGAGACTCCACCGACGACGAAAAAGCCATCCTCGCCCGGTACGTCGGATGGGGCGCGCTGGCCAACGCGATCTTCGGCCACTACATCGCCCCGGAGTGGAAAAACACGGCGGAGGCCGTCCGCCAGCTCCTGACCTCCGAGGAATTTGAATCGGCGCGGGCATCGACTCCCAACGCGCACTTTACTTCGCCAGAGGTCATAGCGGCGATGTGGAGCGGCCTCCACCGTCTTGGCCTCGGGCAAGGCGCGCAAGTCCTGGAACCGGCCATGGGTGTCGGGAATTTCTTCGGCCTCATGCCGGAATCCATGCAGGGCGGCCACCGGACTGGCGTGGAACTTGATTCCGTCACGGCCCGCATCGCGAAAAAGCTCTATCCCGACTCCACGATATTCGCCAAGGGATTCGAGGAAACACCCCTACCTGACAATTACTTCGATGCCGTGGTCGGGAACGTGCCCTTCGGCTAATGGCGAGGAGTCAATAATGATGAGGAAAGGCTTCGCGGGGCTGATGAGGCTTTGAGACAGGTCTCGCAGCACGTCGCCTAATCACGGGAGACTGATTGCCACGAGTTTCCGCCGATGC
>Ga0302324_100025377_pt1 | contig 11380 bp, 7 predicted proteins | sample Palsa_T0_1_FD_201949 | JGI IMG/M metagenome (GOLD analysis project Ga0302324, IMG submission 201949) | Peat permafrost microbial communities from Stordalen Mire near Abisko, Sweden - Palsa_T0_1 | ecosystem: Environmental > Terrestrial > Soil > Palsa > Peat permafrost | place: Sweden: Abisko... | reverse complement strand
TCCCCAGCGCGAGCATATCCAGCAGCACCGTAACGAAAATGAACGCGAACGCCGCCCGCCCATGCCTAGGCCCGCCTCCAGCCAGGTCGGCAGGTCTCTCCGGTAGTTCGTCGATCATCGCCGTCCGCCTCCAGCAAAGAAAACGAAATCACATTCTGCCGCATCCGAACAGCATTTCGTACCCCAAAGAATGGCCAGTCCCAGCACGAATCAGCCCGGTTCTCAGGACAGGACTGGTCACATGAACGAGTTCATCTTCGTCGGATACTTGATTCAAGAGCCGTATTGGCAATCGTGGCCCAAACGCGCAGGTTATCGGGTCGCTTCCATCGAGCGGGAGTTTCATCCGGAATTCAACAAGCCCCAGTGGAAGACAGTTCAGGGCATTGAAAATCCCACCGAATTCCTAACCGAGTTTCCGCATCTTGACGCGTTGTCGTTGGAGCCACACCGGTGCCAATCCGTTCTTCACAAGCAATCTCCCGGCTGGGTAGTTTCCGGCTATGCGTTACCGCAAAGTGTTGTCAAACGCCGAACGATCACTTCGACGGACCACACGAGCAGCCTGCTGGAGTTCGCGTACGCCATGAAAATGCAGCGCGATAACGACCATGTAAAGCTTCTCGGTTACGAAGTGGTGGACGAAGACGATCTCTTCCTCTCAATCCTCAACAATTGTGGTTTCACCGTTGAACAGGTTTGTTCCATGGCCGGACCATTGAATGAAAACAGTCTATTTTCTTCCCCGAAAGACGCACAACGCTTCAAAGCAGAAATCAAAACCGACCCGCGCCACCCGGGGATTATCCCCGACCATAATCGAGGCGTAATCGTGCAGGTATGGGGGTTCGTAAGGCTCGGGCCGTGGGAGGACAGTTCTCGCAAGGCACCGTAGGAAACCCAAGCCAACTCCGCAATAGGATTGAAATATGAATGACCGAGGAAATCCGTTCACAATTGGCGACCGGGTAGTTTTTGATCCAGACCACCGAACGATCGGTTGGACATATTCAAGTTTCGATCGGCTCCGTATTCATCCCGGCGACGCAGGCATCGTGACCAGGATTGTCGACGATATGATTTTCATCGACGATAACCGCGGCGGCCTTTCCTGGGAGTGTTTCAAAAGGGCACCTGAAAGCCGACCCAATGCGCCATGAAGACAATGTCATATGTCAGTACAGCCCGTCCCTCCAACGGACTCGTAGAACCGGCACTCGCGTCGAAAAAATATTCCCATTCCCATTTCCATTTCTTCCAATTCCAATCCAGGCACCTGTGGGGATTAGAAATCGGATGCGACTGATTCTAAAGGATATGGAAGATCTGAAAACCGGCAAATTGCGGTTTACGCATCAGCTTAAACGAAGGGCGAAAACCTCAACAGAGGACGCCGCCAGCACGGGGAATCTCTCCGGGCAGTCTACCGCCTACGGTCTGACCACACCTGGATCGGCGCTGGGCAAACTCGTCCTATTCCTCACGCAGCGCCCGCATCGGATCCACGTTCGCGGCGCGCAGCGCCGGAACGTAGCAAGCCGTCAGCGCCGACATCAGCAATATCGCGGTGACCGCGCTAAACGCGGTGACGTCGATCACGCCCACACCGGTGAACATACTGTGCATCATGCGCCCGACAAAATACGCGCCGCCCAACCCCAGCAACAAACCAATCGCCGCGAGCGTCATCCCCTCGCCGAGTATCAACGCCAGCACCCGCCCCTTGCCCGCCCCCAGCGCTATGCGCAATCCGATTTCGTGCGTTCGCTGCGCCACCGCAAACGACATCACCCCATAAATTCCCAGCGCCGCCAGCAGCAGCGCTACCCCTGCAAACCCACCGAACAGGAAGGCCCCAAAGCGATCCCCGGCCATGGATTCGTCCTTGATCTGATCCATAGTCTTCACATCAGCGAGTGGCAGATTCGGATTAATCGACAGCACGATATCCGAAATGGCTTTGCTCAGCGTGGCCGGATTCACCGATGCCCGCACCGCGACGCTGGACGACGGCCACGGGCTTTGCCAGAACGGCACATCAATTTCCGGAAAGCCTTCGTCCCTCATACCGCCATTGTGGTCGTTCTTGTAGACGCCTACGATTTGCCATCCGATGTAAGGACCTAGCTTGGTGACACCCGGAATGAGTTGCTCGACTTGTACATGCTGCCTCAACGGATCCACGCCCGGGAAAAACTTCTTCGCGAGCGCTTCGTTCACCACCGCCACCGGCGTTCCGCCGGCGAGATCCTGATCGGTGAGCGCGCGGCCCTGGCTCATTTGAATTCCAAACGTCTGAAAGTATCCCGGAGTGACCATGTTGAATCCAGCGTCGGGCCGCTTGGAGGGATCGTCAACCGTTTTTCCGGAGATTTGAAACGGCATTCCGAATGTTGCGCCCTGCAGCGGCATGCCGGTGGATACCGAGGTGGACGACACGCTGGGAAGCGCATCGATTCTCAGAATCAGCCCGCGATAGAACGCATTGACTTGCTCCGAACTGTTAAGTTGGCCATCGGGAACGGGAAGATAAAATGTGAGCAGATGGTCGCTCCTAAATCCGAGGTTCACATGCTCGACGTTCCACAAGCTGTGAATCGCCAAGCCGCCGCCCGCCAGCAAGCTGAGCGCCAGCGCGAACTCGATAACCACCAGGGTGCGCCGCAGTCCGTGGCGCCCGGCGCCGGATCCGGACCGGCCGCCCTCTTTCAGCACGTCGTTCAAATTCATCCGCGACGCCTGCCACGCTGGGGCGCAACCGAAGATCACGCCTGCCAGCGCGGTAGCCGCAATCGTGAAGAGCAGCACCGGCGCGTTCAGCCTTACATCCGCTTCATACGGAAGAGTGAACGGCGGCATCGTCAATATGATTATTTTCAACAGCCCCCACGCCAGCGCGATTCCAAAAATCCCTCCGATGAAAGCCAGAGTGAGGCTCTCTACCAGAAACTGGCGGAACAGCTGCCAGCGAGTGGCGCCGACGGATGCCCGCACCGCAACTTCCTTCTGGCGCGTGGTCGCTCGCGCCAGCAGCAGGTTGGCCACATTGGCGCACGCGATCAGCAAAACGAAACCGACCGCGCCCAGCAACAACCACAAAGCCCGAACCACATCGCGATCCAGGAAGTCGTTCTTGAGCGGCTCGACCACCGCGCCCCAGCCGGTATTCGATTTGGGGTAGAGCTCGGTGACGTGTTTCGTCACCGCATCCATGTCGCCGTTCGCTTGCGCGACGGTAACTCCCGGCTTCAGTCGTCCCATCACCAGCAGCCAATGAAAATCGTGATTGATTTGCTCGGGCTTAAACGCCAGCGCCACCGCCACCTTTTCCCGGCCGCGGTCGGTAGCGCCGGGCGCGAGGACTCCGACGACGGTGTACGGCTCGCCATTCATTGTGACCGTCCTGCCCAGCAGGGTGCGGTCGCCCGCGAAACGATCCATCCAGAATCGGTAGGTGAGAATGGCGACGTGATCCTTACCAACCTCGCCTTCCTCGGGAAGGAAGTCGCGCCCCAACAACATCGGCTGGCCCATCACCGAAAAAAAACCTGGCGTGGCTTTCCACCCGCGCACTTGTTCCGGGCGGCCTGCGGTTGCCAGGTTCAGATTCAAGCCGCTCCACGCGGACAAACCTTGAAACGAGGTGCTACCACGCTTCCAATCCAGAAAGTCTCCGGCGGCGACCCCGTTCCTATCGCCTTGCACTTTGGACCACACCATCACGATTTCGTTGGGATGGTAATAGGGCAAGGGCTCCAGCATGGTGGCGTGGATGATGCTGTAAATCGAGGTGTTCGTGCCGATGCCAAGCGCGAGCGCCAGCACCGCTACCGACGCAAACCCAGGATTCTTCCTGAGCAGCCGGAAACCGAATCGAACGTCGCGCCAGAAACTGTTCATGCCTGCGTCCCAGCCGCATGCGAGGCACAGCTTTTTACCGAGGCCCTATCAGACATTCCGCGCATGGTCCTCTATATGACTAAACGACGGCCGCTGACTAAATGTTCCGCAAGCCGTCAGTGGTCATGGTGTGAGTGCGTGGGCCGGAATCTCAGGTTTAGTTGCGGACTCGTGCAGTTGCGTTGCTCTGGCTTAGCGCTTGGGCCATCCCTTGCTGGGAACGATGCCCGCGCCTTCTTGTACCGTTATCAATTGATTGGCCGGAATGTTCTTCAGCTTCTCCAGGAGCCCGTTCGGCCAGTGAATCTCGAGGTCGGCGACGGCGTCCGCTCCCAAGCCGAAGTGCAATCGGGGATCGTTGCTGGATAAGTAGCTGGCCTGGCTCAGCACCGTTTGTGCCTGAATCTTTTTGCCGTATCGCACCAGCACGCGCGCGCCAATCGCGCTGCGATTGGATTTGGTGCCTACCAACCTTACCTTGAGCCAGTGATGCTTTCCGGGAACATCATTTCGCAGCAACGACGGCGGCTCATTCTGATTCATCACCAGAATGTCCAGATCACCGTCGTTATCAAAGTCGCCGAACGCGCAGCCGCGGCTGGAATGTTTGGCGGCAATTCCCGCACCCGCTTCATCGATCAATTCTTCAAAGGTGCGGTTGCCCAGATTCCGAAATACCACGCGCGGCCCTTTATTCGGAAATTGCGGCAGCTTTTTCTCCACTTCCGGATACACGCTTCCGGTCACCATGAACAGATCCGGATAGCCGTCGTTATCCAGATCGCTCATGCCCGCGCCCCAGCAGACGTAGCGAGTCTCCACGCCGAGGCTGGCCGAGGTGGTGACATCGTCGAAGTTGGCCTTGCCGGAGTTGTGAAACAATCCAGCAGTGTCGTCCTGAAAGTGGGTCTTGAAAATGTCGAGGTGGCCGTCCAGGTCGTAGTCCCCCACGCCTACGCCCATTCCGGCTTGTTCGTTGCCGTCCTCGTTCAGGGCCAAGCCGCGCACCAGACCTTCTTCACGGAATGTTCCGTCGTGATTATTCATGAACAACAGGCTGGGAGTGGAATCGCAGGCGACAAAGATGTCCGGCCAGCCGTCTTCGTCAAAATCAGCGGCGATCACGGTCAATCCGTAGGTGTCTTTGGAGGCCGAGACGCCCGCTTGCTTGCTGACGTCGGTGAAAGTGCCGTCGCCATTGTTGCGGTAGAGGGAGTGGATTCCGCCCTTCAGACCGCGAGGTCCGCAATTTACGGAGATGCCTTTGAAGTTACAGTTGGGAGCCTCGGACGGCGTCGGGACGTTTTTGAAGTCGAATTGAACGTAGTTCGACACGAACAAATCCAGATGCCCGTCGCGATTGTAATCGACGAAGCTGCATCCGCTTCCAAAGCGAGACTCTTCGCTGAGCAGTCCAGCCTGTTTGGTGACGTCGGTAAATGTGCCGTCGCCGTTGTTGCGGTACAGTTTGTTCTGCCCGAGGTAGGTGCAAAACAAGTCTTCGTTCCCGTCGTTGTTATAATCCCCGACGCAAACGCCGTAGGCCCAACCCACATCGCGCAGGCCGGCCTTATCGGTGACGTCGGTGAAGGTTCCATCGCGATTGTTTTTGTACAGGCGGTTGGTTGCGTCGGCGGGAGCACCTTCCAGCCGAGTTCCTCCAAGGATGAAGATGTCCATCCAGCCGTCGTTGTCGTAATCGAAGAATGCGCAACCTGAACCGACGGCTTCGATGATGTATGTCTTTTGGTCCGTTCCGCCGTACGGGATCACGGCGGTGAGGCCGGCTTGTTGCGCGACATCGGTGAAGTGGGAAAACGGCCTCCCCGATGGAGGCTTCCTGTTCTGAGGCTGAACTCCGCGGGTAGCCACGCCGCTCTGCTGGGCCAGGAAGCGGCCCGCGGAGGCGGCCAATAAAGTGGCAACGAACGTACGTCGGTCTACATTCATGGAAGATGGCGCCGCCTTTAGTTTAGCTCGGAATAAAGAATGCCGGAAAGCGCGACCCTGCGCGGTGCAGCGCTACCGAATCCCTGTTGGTGCGTGAACGACGAGAAAATCTAGACTACATCCGCCCAAGCCCTTTTCTGCGAGCTTGCCAGCACGGCGTCGAGCACCTGCAATTGACGCATGCCATCTTCGAACGTCGGGTATTCCACGGCGGCGTTACGATCGGCCACGGTCTGGTAGAACCGGCGGAAGACCTGCTTGAATGTGTCGTCGTAGCCTTCGCTGTGGCCGCCGGGCAGATCGGCGTAGCTCCGGGCCTTTTCCGGAAACAACGTCGCGTCCTTAATAATGAGCTCATTCGGTGAATTGCGATGGCCGATCCAGAGCTCATCGGGGCATTCGGCATTCCATGCGGCGGAAGCCTTGGTGCCGAAGATCTCGACGAACAGCCGGTTCTTGCGTCCCGCGGCGACCTGGCTGACGGTCATCGATCCTCTTGCCGACTGGCCCATCTGGAAAATCATCGCGCCGAAGTCTTCGGTGGTGACATCGACCTGGGTGTACTCCGACGGCTGCAGGGTCTTGCCGGAAAACGTCTCCACCGATCCCTTCGGTTTCTTGCGGGTCTTGTAGAAGGTGTGAAGATCGGCGCACAGAGATGTGATGCGGGCGCCGGTAACGTGCTCGATCAAATCGCACCAGTGCGTCCCGATGTCGGCGAAGGTCCGCGAAGGACCGGATTCGACGCGCCAATTCCAATCGCTATCGTAGAGCAGCCAATCCTGCGAATAAGTGCCCTGGAGTACCTGGATTTCGCCTAGCTCACCAGCCTCGCACAAGCGGCGCATGTTCTGCACCTGCGGGTAGGCGCGAAGGTTGTACAGCGTGCAGTTGGCGAGTTTCTTTTCCTTGGCGAGCGCGATCATGATTTCCGCTTCCCGGACGGTGGTGGCGAGAGGCTTTTCGCAGATGACGTGCTTGCCTGCTTCCATCGCCGCGGTGGCCATCGGAAAGTGCAGGGAATTGGGGGTGCAAATGTGCACGGCATCGATCTCGGGATCGCGGAGCAATTCGCGATAGTCGCCGGTGGACCGCTCGACGCTGAGGGATTCGGCGAGCTTTCGCGCGCTCTCGGCGGTCCGTCCAGCGATGGCCACCACTTCCACGTTGCCCAGGCGGCGCACCGCTTCGGTATGCACGCGGCCCATAAAACCAGTTCCAAAAATTGCGGTCTTCAGCTTTTTCATTTGCGAGTCCCACTTTCCGCGCAGATTCCGCCAAGGACGGATTTGGCGTGTCTCCGAGTATAGTGGCGAACGATTCGGCGGTCTTGAAAATAGTTCGCGCGTATCCACGGTTGGCGGGGCCGGAGAGACGGGCGCTCTGGCCACATCGCGGGAGGCGCGAGGTGACCAGAGCGAAGGAAGCTAACGCGTCGGGCCGTTCTTTCTTTTGGCGCGCGGGTTGCAGCGCTCTCGGCATCGGCGTTGATTCGCTGCTGCGGCAACAAACACACTCCTTGTCTCGATAGCTTGCTAGTTGGAACGCCCACCCTTTGCGAAAACCGCAAAGGATGGGGCACCCGGAACGGATAACTTCGTAGAACCGTGGAAGCGTAATTTAAAACACGCACTCTTCCTGCCGGGAAGGGCGGGCTGGCTGAGGAGATACTGGCGCCAGAAGCGTGGAGCTTGTGAATTGAGATGGGGCTTGCGCCTAACCGCTTATTACTGGATATTGGTGGGGGATTTTATCCCTGCGCGCTAGGGACCTGTTCGGGAGCATGCTTTGACGAAGATTGAGGATGGCCACGGCGAAAATGTTGTAGGACAGAAGTTGGAGGGCAAGGCGCCCATTGCGGAACGGCGTCGAGTGATCACTCGCGTTCTTGCGTTGTTGGCGCTGCTGATCGCTGCGTTGATGCCGCCGTTCGCGGTGGTACGGCGCGCCAGTGCTAGTGGCTCCGCCCTCGCCGTTGGGCAAATAGCCGAAACTGCGCCGGCGCTCAAGGCGCTGTTTATTACGGGCGGCGTTTACCACGATTACAAGAAGCTGCCGCGGCTGCTCACTTCGAAGATTGGGCAGATGGACAACGTGAAATTCGATATCGTCACTGGGCTGGATGTGCTGAAGAACGCAAAGTTTGCCGATGGCTACGACGTCATCGTTTACGATCTTTGCTACGACGACATCGATGCGGGCGAGCTCGATAATGCGCTCAACGTTGGGCACGACGGGAAGCCGACTGTGTTTATCCACTGTGCGGTGCACTCGTTCCGAAATTCGCCCAAGATCCACGAATGGGAGAATTACGTTGGGCTGCGGTCGAAGGTCCACGACAAGTTTGGTCCGTTTTCGGTGGAGAAAGCGGGGGCGCACAATCCGATCACCGATAGCTTTCCCGGCGATTGGAAGACTCGCGGCGATGAGCTGTATCAGACCATCGAAGTGATTGCCGGGACGGAGCCGCTTTTGACCGCCAAGAGTCCGCGCGACGGACGGGTTCACACCGTTTGCTGGACTCACACGTACGGCCAAGGGCGCGTCTTTGCTACCACGCTTGGACACGATACCAAAACGGCGAAATCGCCGGCCTACCAGCGCCTGTTGGCTAACGGCCTGCTGTGGGCTTGCGATAAATTGGACGCCGACGGAAAACCCAAACCTGGTTACGCAGGCAAGAAATAGCGGACGACGACCCTTTTTGCGCCGAGACCGGTAACGCCAGGCGGCGAGTCACCGAGCAGCTCTTCGAAGACTAACTCCACACCAAAGTGGTCACCGAATCGTCGCGCAGCGGGACCAGCGCGGTGCTTTCCGCCTGGTGCAAGCGAACGGTTCGCCCCTGGCCGGGATTGGTGATGACCAGAACTTTCTGTCCGCCGGGATTTTCAAAGGCCACATGCTGGACGTCAGCGATGGGGGATTGGGAATCAATCCGGCGGGCGCCGCGCTTGATGGCGCGTGAATAATGATAAAGAGCCCAGTAGGGACCGGTGCGCAGGACCGCCTGGGTGTGCGAATCGACGCTTACGAGTCCGGCGCAGGTGTAAGGCCCGACGTTCGGTTTGCCTTGCTCATCGAGGCAAAGATTCCAGCCCATGATTACGCGGCACCAATTATTCAGGGCTCCGGCGAAGGTGGCGCTCCACTTCGACCAATTGCCCATGATGTTGGGGTCGCCGTAATTGGCGCCGCCTTCAGTCCAATAGAATTCCGCGTCGGGATGCAGGTCGTGGGCGCGGGTCATCATTTCCGGCACGCCACCATAGCCATGCCAGGCAACGGATTTGGTGTAACGGCGGGCGTCTGGGTCGTCGAGGACGCAAACCACCCGGCCCCAGAGATTGTAATTGTGATCGAGGATCCAGATTTGCGCGGGCGTTTTGGTTTTTTCAAACAGCGGACCGAGGTGATCGGAAATGAATTCGATTTCGGTTTCCTGGGACCAGGTGCAGGCGGGCATAATTCCATTTTGATCGGTATCAATTTCGTTCTGGATGGTGATGGCTTGTATCGGCACGCCCTCGGCCTCATAGTCTTGCAGGAATTTCAGGAAGTGTTGGGCATAGGCAGCCAAATGCAGGCGGGGCATCGCGCCGCCTAGCATGGAATTGTTCCACTTCATCCAGCCGGGCGGGCTCCAAGGCGAGGAAAATAGGTACAGGTCGGGATTAATTTTGCGTGCCTGGCGGAGCATGGGAAGAATGTATTCGCGGTCATGAGCGATGGAAAACCGCTTCATGTCGGGATCGGGATCGCCTTCGTCGTAGCCGTACACCGTGGTGGAGCAGTCACTTGCACCGATGCAGGTGCGGCCGATGCTTAGACCCATTTCCGATGGATGGTACAGCTCGTGCAGCAACCGGTCACGGGCCGGTGGGTCCATACGATTGAGGGTGTAGCAGGCACCATCGGTGAAGGCTGCGCCAAAACCTAAAATGTCCTGGTAAGTTTTGGAGGGATCGATTCGGATCGGGTCAATCGCGGTTTTCTCGGAAATATGCTGCCAGTGAATGGCTGGCTCAGCGGCGTAACGCTTTTCGTCAGAGGTAACCCAGACGGCGATATCGGAAGTGGGAGGGGCTGCCTCGGTAGCCGCGAGCGCCCCGGACGCCACCGCGCCAGCCGCGACGCCGATAGCTCCCAGCCCCAACGTCGAAGTTTTCAGGAAATCCCGTCGCGAAGTCTGATCGGTCATGTTGACGACTCTTTCTCGCAGGAGGGCGCCAATTTCCGCGGTGGCCATCTTACTGCAAGGATTCAATTCCAGGGGGAGCCAAAGTTTACGTTGCACAACACTCCCCCCCGATTTTCTCAGCACAGGCTAAGCCTGAGCCGAATCAGCGACTCACTTCGCGGTTCACAATTTGCTGAATCGCGTGCCCTTTTACGTTTTTCATCTCCAGCCCCAACAAACCCGCGATGGTGGGCGCTACGTCCAGATTGGAAATGCTGCCGAGGTGAACGCCTCGGGGAATGCCGGTACCCCAGGCGATGAAAATGGCCTGCATCTTGGGGTCATCGTTCAGGTAGCCGTGGGTTCCGCCTTCGTTAGCCGCAGTCAGAAACTTTCCGTCCGATCCAGGACTGAATGCGTAATCAGGCTTGGCGGCTAACAGCAGGTCGGGAGCCTGATCGCTTTGAGCGGGAAGAGGCAAGCCGAGTTTCGCGAAGTCCTCTGTGCCGTAGACGCGATCGATGCCCTCCGCGCCAGCGAAAGCCTGGCGCAGTTGGGAAAGCAGTTCCTCCTTCGCGCCTGGGCCCGACGCGTAGACCATGGCCACGCCCCCGTCCGTAATTACGTACGCGCCGTCCTTGGACTGGGATGCGGCGCCTGTCAACAATCCCCTTTCGCGCAGCAGCGCATTGGGATGAATCTGATACTTGATGGATCGGAATCCGTGATCGGAAACAACGATTACCGCGGTGCGGCTGGCGAGTCCAGTGCGCTGTAATGTATCCAGGATCTGCTTGACGCGATCGTCGAGAAAGGCCATCGCGGTGAAGCTGGCAGGGCTCATCGGTCCATATTCATGGTTGGTGTTATCCAACGCGAGGATATGAAACAGCAGCAGGTTGGGCTGGTGCTTTTCCAGAATGTCTTGCGCGGCATCCGTCCAGATCTGATCCTGCCAAGCCTGGCTGCTGTCTTCGAAAGTCCTCAGTTGATCCGGCGTAACGGTGCCGGCGGCAATCAACTCGCGCTCGATGGCGCCGTTGGGATCGGGCAGTTCGGGGAATTGCCAGGTGATCGTTTTCGCGTGATAGATGGCCACCCAATCCACTTGCGCGGTGGTCAGGCCGGCTTGAAAGGCGAGGTCGTAGACGGTTGGGGCGTGAACCATGTGCTCTTTGTCGCGCCAGGGTTCAACCACGGGCGGAGCGCCCGCGCCTGGATGCGTGAGCAAGCCGTTAAACAGGACGTGGTGCGCTGAGGCATCAACGCCAGTCACTATCGCGGTATGATTCGGCCAGGTTACGGTGGGATTCACCGGGCGCATGGATGCGGCGGCTACGCCTTCGCGAG
>Ga0302324_100025376_pt1 | contig 11380 bp, 12 predicted proteins | sample Palsa_T0_1_FD_201949 | JGI IMG/M metagenome (GOLD analysis project Ga0302324, IMG submission 201949) | Peat permafrost microbial communities from Stordalen Mire near Abisko, Sweden - Palsa_T0_1 | ecosystem: Environmental > Terrestrial > Soil > Palsa > Peat permafrost | place: Sweden: Abisko... | reverse complement strand
CCTTCGGCGTCAGACCGCGCTTTCTTCAAGATCGATAAAATACTAACCAACACGCCAAGCTTGACCGCCGCCGGTAACATGCTTCATGAGGCACTCGGTAACAAAATTACGTGAGGCAATACGGGGGCCAAAACTCGCGAATGGCAATGAATGGAGGGCCACCCGGTGGGATGAGCGCATCGAGCGGATAGAAGCGCGCATGACGCAACGCGCCGAGCGCTTTGGCGATTGCAGCATCATCTGTTCCTTCCAAATCATGGTTCCCGCCAGACAGGACAAGCTGAAAAAGCTTGATGCAATGCGGAACTACCCAAGGTGACCAGAGGCTATCCGCGTCGTCCAATCGCCTAGGACGATCGCTTTCGGATGGCGATTCATCGCTCGACGTCAGGTAGGTTAACCCGTCCGTATCGATGAAATTTACTTCGTCCGGTGCTAAGTAGTTCAGATACGCCGGATCCTTGACGAAGTTCTGCAGGTCTTCGATGCTTTCGAACCAGGCCTCAACGATACCCTCATAGCGGTCCTGCGCGGCACCGAGTAGCGAAGTGGAAATACGGTGATTTTGGACGTATCGCCGCACGTCGCGCATCTCACGACCCCAAGTCGCGTGCGGATGGCGCCAGTGATCATGGAATTTCTGAGCTTCGACGCCCTTGCGAATCGGCAGGAAGGCAAACGTCTTAATGTATATCCCATGTCTTGGACCTCTACTATATTGCACCGCAACTCCACGATCGCTTTTAACCGAAGTCGGAGTCTCCGGCGCTAGCGCAGTTTTACGTCGGCTAATCCGCGCGCACCCACATCGGGGCGACGTTTCAATTCAGTCTCAGATTCGCCGGCGCGCAATCGCTGCAGCATGTCGCCAGGATCGAATTCGACTCCGATTGGGTTTTCTGCGAACGCCTGCGAGTAGAAGAACCGCGTCGATTCCTCGATGCTCGGGAAATTCTCCACCTGAAACTCCAACTGATTTCGATCGGGATCTTCGTAGTAGAGCGAGGTGGTAGGGCCATGATTAACGACAAATTTCGGCACGATCCCGATTTCCTTAAGTCGCTCGTAATTTTCCAGGAGGTCGCCGAGCGTGTCATACGTGAACGCAATATGATGCACGCCGGCAACCCCTTCTGCTTGCGCCGACAAGTCCGGCATATTAATAAGTGCGACGCGATGATGCTCATCGTCGTACGACAAAAAAGTTAGTATCTCGTTTTCAAAGGCGGCACGCGCATCGAGAACGGTTTTATACCACTGCACGAGCTCCTTGTATTTTGGCGTTCGGAGCACAAAATGTGCTAATTTCGCAGGCGGCACGATCTTTCGCTTAGCCGCGTCGCCTACATCGTTACCAGTTTTTGTGTTCACATCGATCTCCCGAGCCGCCCTACGCAGCTCTTTGATAGCCTGTGACGACCTAAAATGCGCCAACACCGGTCAGCCAGGACAAGCTAGGCGGTAATTATGCCCCATGTCAATCCCATTAAGGCCTTTTCAGCATGTCCTCACTGCGCCTCATTGCTTAGCGTAGCAGGTTAAATTATCATTCCTGTAGGATCGCATCGGCACTCAGCGCAAATTTGGCGGCACCCGGTTTTTCATCCGTGGGGGAGAACGACTCTGAGCGAATTCGATACACCTCAAGGAGCCCGGGACCAGGTCGCCCGCTTCATCCAGAAGAACGTACTTCCCGGAACGATCCAGGAATTCGACGATGAAATGCTTCAATTCAATGAAGTTGTTGTCGTAGTCGATTCCGAACCCCAATTGGAAATGTGGATTGAGCCGACCAAGCCGTTTCAAATTGCTCTGCTCGCGGGAATTCACGAGCACGGTGCCGCACCCGGGATTGCCGACCATATTCGCTATGTGGTTATTCGCGCGAACGGAGCCGACGGAGTTATCGGCGGTGCGTCGCCGGGCGTGATGTCACCGGCAGCGAATGGTTGGTCGTTGTGGATTCGCTACTACCCCAATGGGCGAACGATATTCAAGCTCCCGACCGCCGATCGGGATCTCGTACCGGGGAGGACAAACAACATTCTGCTTCCGCTCCGCGCGGGCATCCGTCCGGTAACCGGCTCCACATTGCCTCATCAGCAACTCACTCAGCACAGTCCGCCGGAAATCCGCTCGGAACTGCGCATCTGGATGGAGAAGGCATTCCTGGGGACTCGAACCGGCCCGAGCCTCGTATCGGATCATCTCACCTGCGCGCTGCATCTCAATGGCAGATTGGCGGAATCCGCGCGCATTCTTGCCCCCATTCCCGATGCCACTGAATTCGCGCATCTGCATGTGGACGGCAGCTGGCATCTATCGCTTCCGGCCGAGGATCGATGGGAGTTGCTCGTCAAGGGGTGGGGAACCGTTCATCCTGTTGCCAGATTCGGTATCAACGCAATCATGTTCTACTCGCCCCGTAATTGTGAGGAGTCTGAATTATTAAAAAGAGCGGTGACAGCATCTTACCGTTACGCAATCGGCGAACTCAAATAGCTTCGAGTGATTGTTGTTTCGGCAACGAATGGGTTTCGTTGGAACACGAGGGAGTATTTGGTTCATGAAAGCGCCTCTGCATACGTCCGTGGTTATCGTTGGCGCAGGACCGGCTGGACTATTGCTGGCTTGCGAACTGGGCGTAAGGGGCGTGCCTGTACTCGTTGTAGAGGAAAAGCCTGGGATCGCCAGGCATCCGAAGGCGAATACCCAATCCGCACGCACTATGGAGATTTACCGTAAGCACGGGATTGCCGCAAAGCTCCGGCAGTTAGGGCTGCCTCCAGACCGAGCGACCGATGTCGCGTACTTCACCCATCTATTCGGCCGCGAGTTGTTCCGGGTTTCGCTTCCCTCACCACGACAGGCGCAGGCGGTCGGGGATAAACGGTGGCCGACTCCAGAGTCGCAATACAGGATCACACAGATGGAGGTGGAGCCGGTTCTATTGGAACGGGCGCTGTCCTTTCCCAGCGTAAAAATACGGTTCGGTTGGAGGGCCATGGAACTTGTTCAGGACGACGAGGAAGTTCGACTGACCGTCGAGAGTGTCGAAGGCCATGAGCGAGAACAGGTTGCTGCGGATTTTGCAGTAGGATGCGATGGTGGCAGGAGTTTCTTACGCAAGGCGCTCGGAATCCGCTTTATCGGAGAAAGCGGCCTGGAGATGGATTTCCTGGGCGGCCACATGCTTGCGACATATTTTCGCGCGCCCACGCTTTTGCAACGATTCCCGCACGCGGATACTTGGATGCACTGGATCATGCAACCGGCGGGGCGAGCCATATTGGTAGTCATCGATGTAAGTGAGAATGAGTTCCTAGTTCACTTCCAGCTCAAGCCCGATCAGAAGCCCGAGCAAATCGATTTTGCCGCACGGCTCGAGGCTATCTGCGGCGAAGCCGTGCCGTACCAGATAATTTCCAGTGCACCGTGGCGTGCGGGGATTGGACTGGTTGCAGAACGCTACGCGAGCGGCCGATGCTTCCTCGTGGGCGATGCAGTGCACTTGTTTACGCCGACGGGAGGGTTTGGCCTTAACACTGGGATCGAGGACGCATTCAATTTAGGCTGGAAACTGGCCGCGGCATGCCAGGGCAACGCGGGACCGCAGCTGCTCGCGAGCTATGAGATCGAGCGTCTACCGATCGGCAAACGAAACACGCATTACGCACTTGAGCTCGCACGGAATAATGGGTTATGCCCGGTCTCGAATGCTCTGGATCAAGACGGTGCAGCCGGTGACGCGGCACGAGCGGCGACTACCGCACACTTGGCAAAATTTGCGCGATGGGAATTCGATACACCCGGTGTTCAGCTCGGAGCACGTTATGACCAATCTCCCATCATTTTTCCTGACGGCAGGGCGGCGCCCCCAGATTCAGCTACGGAGTACGTGCCGAGTGGCGTACCCGGCGGGAGACTTCCTCACGCCTGGCTGCCCGACGGACGCTCGTTATTCGACCAACTAGGGCCCGACTTCAGTCTGATCTGTCTGAGCGGAGAGCGGAGCAAAGAGCGCTGGCGGGCTGCAGCCGTGCGAGCAAAGCTCGAGCTTGCAATTCTGGATCTCTCTGAGGAGCGTTCGCTGGCCGCGATCTTGGATACGGAATATGTGCTAGTGCGGCCCGACCAGCATATCGCCTGGCGAGGAGAGGGTGCGAATGCTGATCCCGATTCTATTCTTCGGGGCGCGGTCGGTGGCGGCACTTTGAGCAAAGCCACCCTTGCGAAGGTAATGATATGACCCAAAAGCGGACGTATCCGAATCTCCAATGCAGCAACCGATTGTTCAACGCCTGAAGGGTTTGACCACAACATGAGGCGTGTCGACAAAGTCATTATCACCTGTGCAGTTACTGGCAGCATCCACACGCCTTCGATGTCTCCCTATCTGCCCATTACGCCAGACCAGATTGCCGCCGGAGCGTTGGGCGCCGCACGCGCCGGCGCGGCGATGATCCACTTACACGCACGCAATCCACAAACGGGTCAGCCGGATCAGACTCCCGAGCGCTTTATGGAATTCTTGCCGCGCATCAAGAGCGAATCCGATGTGATATTGAATATCACAACCGGCGGTGGGCTTGGCATGACGCTTGACGAGCGCCTAGCCCCCGCGTTGGCCGCTCAGCCGGAAGTCGTATCGATGAACATGGGTTCTTTAAATTTCAACATTTCCGGCGCAGTCGGGAAAATCAAACAATTCCAGTACGAATGGGAGCGTCCATATCTGGAGATGACGAAGGATTTCATTCTTTCCAATACTTTCATGCAAATGGAACGCGGAATGCGTCTGCTAGCCGAGGCCGGATCGCGCTTCGAATTCGAATGCTACGACGTCGGCCATCTTTATAATCTAGCGCATTTCGCGGATCGTGGATTGGTGAAACCACCCTTTTTCGTGCAATGCATATTTGGGATTCTCGGCGGTATTGGCCCGGATCCGGAAAACCTGATGCACATGCGAGGCACTGCCGATCGTCTATTCGGAAACGACTATCTACTATCCGTGCTGGCCGCCGGCCGTCATCAGATGCCGTTCATCACTCTGAGCGCCATCCTCGGGGGCTCTGTGCGGGTAGGGCTCGAAGATAGCTTATATGCAGGCAAGGGGAAACTAGCTACGTCTAACGAAGAACAGGTTGCAAAGATCCGACGCATTCTAGAGGACCTCAGCCTCGAAGTTGCCTCTCCATCAGAGGCCCGCGCCATGCTTGGCACCAAGGGCCGCGACAACGTTAACTTCTAACCCCCGTACCCCTTGATTGCATCTCGCGATGCTAACGCTAGGGCGTCATGGGAACAGCTGAGCGAAGGCGGCGTACCCGGCTTGAGCGACCGCAGCATCCTGATCGGAACGAACGCCCGACACACCTATACCACCGATTTTCTGCCCCTTATGCAATATAGGTAGCCCACCTTCGATCGCGACTCGGCTTAGAGTCAGTAGAGCTGCTCGTTCGCGAACCATTTCCTCAAGTGCCTTGGTGGAAAAGCCGGTGAGCGCAGCGCTGCACGCCTTCTCAATGGCTGTGGTCCAACTGGCTGGACTCGCCTCATCGATCCGCGAAATGAGGATTGGAGTGCCGGCATCGTCGACCACAGCGGTGGTTACCGCCCAGCCGTGCGCTCGAGCATGCGTTTGGGCTGCTGCGACCATAGCCTCGGCTTCCGCCAGTTCAAGCGCAAATCGTGTGCGCATGGCTAATCCCCTCAACTTGCGAGCGGTTCCATTTCCTCGACGAAGATGTTTGCCAGTTTGGGGTCGCCGCTGCCTTCGCGTGCGCCGAGCAGTTCAGGATTTTCGGCTACCTTCAAATTCACATAGGCTTTCGCGTTTGCAATGGTATCCCACTCGAAAATAACCACCAATTCCTGGGTATCCTCTATACCGCGGAAGCGCCTCACGCCACGACAGCCCGCGGCCTTTCGCGCCGCAGCACCCGCCTCGAATCTTTGCTGCCACGCCTCGAAATCGCCGTCCTCCAGTCGTCGCCGACTAACCATAAGTACAACTACTTTATACTCCAAGGAATGATCTTACCGCCTAGACAACCGTCGCCTACCACTCGCGACGGAGCGATCAACACGTGCCATCTGGCAAGGATATCCTTCGGTGAACATTGTACACAAATACCCCCCTTAATTTACAAGCCAGATGGTCTAAGGATATGATGCCGCATCCGGGATCGTACCAACCGACGACTCTAAGCCGCGGATAATCAACCTCGCTAGGGACTTCGGGAAGGGGTGAGTGCAGCCAAGCGATACCAGAGTTGATTAAGGCGCTTTTTTTTATCCCGTCCCGTCGGAGAAGCCTTGATGAAATTTGTTACTTTTGTAAGCCGACCGGCTGGCCTGTCGCGGAGTGAGTTTCAAACATGGTTCACCGACGTGTACGCGCCCGATATTGGCGGTTTGGCTGGTATTCGAGGTTGCCTGGTGCGTGAAACTCACGGTTCCCCGGACCCGGCCGATGAGGCCGAAGCTGAGAGGCCAGTAAATAATTTCGAACCTTATGATATCGTTATGGAAACCTGGTTCAGCTCTACGGAGGATTTTCGTCGCGAAGCGAGACCTTTAGAGGTCCGGTTGCGTGAGAAGTCATGTCGTTACATTAGCTACCGCGTTACGCCGCGATTGCAAAAGGATCCCCGTATCGCCGAAGCGGGCTCCAGAGGAGCCCGACCGGAAGTGACTGTGATCTTTTCATTCACTTGGGCGTCTGGTTTGTCGGCCGAGCAGGGAGCCCGCTACTGGGACGAGCACACAGCTATAGCCCTTCGAGCCCAACCGGCTATGACCAAGTACGAGCAAAATCTGGTTGAGGAGGTGATTTCATGGACCGCGGGCACCCGGGCCATTGACGCCTATGGCGACTTCTCGTTTCGTACGATGCACGACCTAATGACGAAATTTATTGCGGCGGACGAAGAGATCCAGGACGCCGTGCGGTGGAATGGGAAATATCAGGTCGCGTTTTTGGGGGATGCTCGATCTTTTATACCCCAATCCGGGTAGATGTTTATTTGCCCCCAGAGACCACACGGGTAAACGTGCCGAGAAAGTAATGATGTCAATCTGCCCGCAGCTATTAGAGCATTAGAGATGCGGCTGGCGTGCCGCTGCTGCAAACGTATGCGCATTGTAAGTGCAGCGGCGAAAATAGGATTTCGTAGCGAATACGGGCAATGCAGCTCAGTTCCAACAATTTCCATTCAGGGGGACCGAAGCTCGCGCCACTCATGCATCAGAAATTGGGAAAAGGTGTCGGACGATAGGGCACCTGAAACCGCTCGGCCGCCACCGATGAGAAAGAACGGAACTCCGTGGCCGCCGGCCGCTTCTAAACTACGCTGATCAATCTCAACCTCTGCGCGAAAGCGATCGCCGTCGAGTACTGCGCCGGCATCGGCTCGATCGAGCCCCGCGTCCGACGCTAGTTCCAGCAGTCGCTCGCGGCCGAACGGCGGACGGCCTTCCGAAAAATTAGCCATAAAAAAACGCTCGATCATTGCGCTTTGGCGCCCAAGGGTGCCTGCGAGCTTCACAATTCGGTGACCATCCATAGTGTCACCGATCAGTGCGTTGGAAAGCTCATAAGGCAAACCCTCGGTACGGGCAACCGTCTCTATCCGACGAGTCATTTCGGTGATTTGGCTCCGTGATATCCCATGGCTTCGCATAATCGCCTGTTCCAACGGCAGAGGGATTGCACCCGGAGCCAGGCGATACGCTCGATGCACAACCTCGAGATCCTCTGCGTGCTCGAAAGCGCCGACCGCTCGTTCGAATCTATGTAGTCCGATCCAACACCATGGACAGATCAGATCGGACCAAATCTCGACCGACAGCGTACTCATCATGTCGGCATAACGTCACGCCGATAGGCGTCAAAACAATGAAAGGGCACAGCTAATCCTTGGTGGGAGCAATTCTCTTGAATACAACGCCTAGGCTCGCCTCCGGATCAACGGAATCCGACATGTGCAGTTTGCCGGCGGCCTCGCCGAGTGAGCGCAACGCCGTATCGACGTCCTCGAGTTCGTAAACCGCTACGTAGTTGAACGCCGGTTCGACGCCGGGCGGTACGATTTGGGTGTGAGCTTTATAGCGCGTCAGAGAGGCTATGCCCGCAAGGGCAGTCACCTCTTTATGGTGTACTCGATCATACCACTGGTTATATTCTGTTTCGCGGTCAGCCGAGACAGGGTTCGAGAGAACAATCATTACGCCCTTGTGCATGCTGGAACTCCTGAATTCTCTAGTCTTAAGGCTCGACGGCTATTTTAATAGGTCAGTTAAATCAGGGATCCATTGTATGGTAAAGTCTCATCACCGCGCTAGGGCAGTGCGGGCGAAAGACATTCCTATCGAAGTGAGCCTGCGATGATCAGGCTCGGTCTTCATTCGGCTTCAGCCGACGCCGTCTACAGGCGGTGGTAGTTCATTAATTAATTGCCATTTTGCACCGATACCTTACAATTCTCGGGCGGAGAGGAGCGCCGCGCGTGATAATTTAGTGCTGTTGCAATACCGTGATAAATTAAGTTTATGAAGACTACAAGGAAGCGGCGCATCCTGTCTGCGCCTGCGGGCGAATCCGAACCTACCCTGCGACGTCCGGGACGTCCGATGGGAAGTCAGGGAAACGTTAGTGTTGCTTCGATTTTGCGCATGTCCTATAAGCTGACCAAAACAGTTCCGCTACAGGACCTCTCCATCGTCATAGTCGCAAAAGCGCTTGGGGTCACGCCAGCGCTGATTCACTACTATATTGGCGGTCGCGATTGGCTTACGTCGGGCACGATGAACTTGTTCTATACCGATCTCTTGAAGAGACTGCCTGCATTTACCGGCGACTGGAAACGTGACCTTCGAGCGATCGCCCACACGATTTACGAGCGCCTGACAATTTACGGAGGTGTGGCGTCCTACATGGTTTCGCATAGCCGCTTCCGGACCTTCCAATTGACGAGCTTTGGCCAGCGCGATACCGGCGTCGAAGTATTAGAAAAGGTGGCTACATGTGTGCTTCAGGCGGGTTGCTCGCCCGAGCGAACCGGTATCTATGCCTATCTTGTAATGGAGTGGTTGATCTCGAGCGCCCACAGCACCGTGAGGCATCTTTTCCCGGTGGACCATCGTGAATTTTTGGAGGAAAAACTGGCTAAACTTGATCCGCTCAAATTTCCAACGCTTATTCTGACTAACCGCGCCCCATTTTCGTTAGGAGGCGAAACGGCTTTCAACGAGGGGATGCGGCTGTTCATGCTCGGTCTACAGAACGAGGCACGGAGTAATCGCTCCGTGACGCCGATTAAAAGACGGCAGCGACGAAGTTCAGCTGCGAGGGCCGCGCGAAACGCTGCGGCAGTCTAGTCGCGTCGCAAAGTCGATCGGCCCGCTGGCACCCACTGCCGCGACGCGGCTCAGGTAGGCGTGGCGCTGTTAGCGGAGGCCGGCAAGAGCTGAAATAGGAAATCCTGCGGACTCCGCCGATCACGAAAACTTTCTCTGCTAACGTGGGTGCTCCTTGATGAGTGACGGCCGCCGGGCCACGTCGAGTGCTTTGCATACTCTTCCCACTAACGAGACTTACAATTGATGGGACGGCCAATTGACATCAGGGTCACCCAAGCGACAGCGGCAGGCGCGGGCCGCGATCTAACAACCGGGCCACTGACCAGACGATGATCAATGACCAAAGAGATCCAATCGACCGCTCAGCGCGACCGGGTTTGGTATGTTCTCGCCATTCTCGTCACGGCGCTGACGCTAAGTTACGTCGATCGCTATGTTCTCGCGATCTTAATACAGCCCATAAAACGCGATTTGGGGCTGTCTGACACACAAGTCGGCTGGTTGATAGGCTTTGCGTTCGCGGCCACTTATGCAGTCGTTGGAGTCCCGGTCGCCCGTTACGCGGACCTGGGGCACCGGCGCCGGGTAATTGCGTCGTCGGTGGCCGTCTGGAGCCTAATGACGGCCAGCTGTGGTTTCGCCCAAAACTTTCTACAGCTTGCAGTGGGGCGCTTCGGCGTCGGAGTCGGTGAGGCGGGGGCATTGCCGGCGTCGCAATCGATAATCACGGAGTTATTTCCGGCGGAAAAGCGTAATACCGCATTAGCTTTGTTGGCCTGCGGCGGCGCGTTAGGTTTGACCATTGCATTCTCTCTTGGCAGCGTGCTCGACCATTGGTTGGGCTGGCGTTGGACCTTCGTGGTGATTGCGCTGCCGGGCATTCTGTTGTGCGTGATAGTGAAACGTTGGATCGATGAGCTGCCGCTGGCGCGCCAAAAGACGGCGATCGACGGTGAGGTAGAAGCCGAGCGATGGCAGCATGATCTGCCCGAACTGTGCCGCAACAAGATCTTTCGGCATTTGCCCTTCGCCCAGGCGGCAAATGTCGTGCTACTGTTCAATCAAGCGCAGTGGATACCGGCGTACATCGAACGCACATTCGGGGCCTCCCGTTCGCAAATCGGCCCCATGCTCGGGCTCATGCAGGGCGGTGCGGGATTGATCGGTACGATATTCGGCGGGCTGATCGCCGATCGGTTACTGAAACGCGGCGCGGCCTGGCCGATCCGTGTTGCAATGGGTGCGGCGCTCGCGAGCGTCGTTCCTATGTTCGGGGTGTATTTCGTGCCGACCGCATCGCAGGTCTATCCGCTTGCTGGTTTGATGACGCTGTTTCTCTCCATGCCCACGGGCGCCATCTTCTCGACACTACAAAACGCCGTTCCGGCGGGGACGCGATCAACAGCTGCGGCGGTCTCTGCCATGGTGGCTGCTTTTGTCGGTCTAGGCGCCGGGCCCCTCGTGGTTGGGTTCCTAAGCGATCGTTTTTCGGCGGCAGAGGGACCGAACTCCCTGCGCAGCGCTCTAATTGTGACGGATGCAGTAGCGACGCCGTGGTTGATTTTTCACTTGTGGCGCGTTCTTCGGATCCTCGGATGAGGCCAAGCTGCAGGACTTGGCATGGACGTGCAATGAAGGTCACAATGCCGTTTTGAAAAGCGCCGTGGTTGGCAGACGGGGAGACAGAACGAATAAGCTGCCCAACCATTGCCAGGCTCCCAGTCCCTTCGGAGATGAAGAGACTGGGCCTGACACCAACCAAAGGGGACATTTCTATCTGGCAGAAAGAGGACATTTCTATTCAGCTACCACATTCGAACTGCGCATAACACCTGTTGAGTTAATTACTGAACGACCGTTCAGCTACTCGCGTCCATTGGAGAGCGGAACATGTCAATGGATGTGAGACACATTTGTTCACGAGTTTAACGAGCAAATGGGTGTGTGACGATCGGTGTGGTGGTTTCCTTTTTGGGTGGATTGATCCAGGCGGCGAGCGGCACGGCGGGCG
>Ga0302324_100025374_pt1 | contig 11381 bp, 9 predicted proteins | sample Palsa_T0_1_FD_201949 | JGI IMG/M metagenome (GOLD analysis project Ga0302324, IMG submission 201949) | Peat permafrost microbial communities from Stordalen Mire near Abisko, Sweden - Palsa_T0_1 | ecosystem: Environmental > Terrestrial > Soil > Palsa > Peat permafrost | place: Sweden: Abisko... | reverse complement strand
TCCCATGGACTTCATCGAACGGATATTCACCGATTTCAGCGAGATTCACGGGGATCGCGCCTATGGCGACGATGAAGCAGTAGCCTGCGGCATGGCGCGGCTCAACGGGGAAGAGGTGCTGGTGATCGGCAACCGCAAGGGCGGTTCGACAAAGGAGAGGGTCCGCCGCAACTTTGGCATGCCGCATCCCGAAGGTTATCGCAAGGCCCTGCGCTGCATGAAAATTGCCGAGAAATTCGGCCGGCCGGTCATCAGCCTCATCGATCTGCCCGGCGCATATCCCGGACTGGGCGCCGAGGAGCGCGGCCAGGCCGAAGCCATCGCCCGCAACCTGCGCGAGATGTCGCGCCTGCGCGTGCCCACCATCTCCGTCATCAGCGGCGAGGGCGGCTCCGGTGGCGCGCTGGCCCTGGCCGTGAGCGATCGCGTGCTGATCCTCGAGAACGCGCTCTACTTTGTCATCACACCGGAGTCCTGTGCCGCCATCATGTGGCGCGACGCGTCTCACAAGCAGCTGGCCGCCGAGGCCATGCGCATCTCCGCGCCCGAGGTAGCCAAACTGGGCTGCGTGGACGAGATTATCGCCGAGCCGCCCGGCGGCATTCACACCGACCGCGAAACCGGCTCCGGCATTCTGGGCGCCGCACTCCACAAACATCTCACGGACCTCAAGGCCATGCCGCTCGACGCCCTGGTGGCCGCGCGCCAGGAAAAATTCCGCAACATTGCGCAGTTCTACACGGAAGGTTAGCCCTGGTGCCTCTTCGCCAAATCACGCCGGAGACGGAGAAGGGTACGGGCTTTAGCCCGCCCATGTCATTTTTGCTGAAATCGGACCGGATGAAGGGTACGGGCTTTAGCCCGTACATTGCAGATATGCAAACAATGTGGGCTTCAGCCCCTGAGGGAAGTGTCGCCGGGAGCCGCGCATGACCGCATCCCGCCCCAGCCGCCTCCGCGCCTACGCCGAATTCCTCGCCGCCGTCCTCTACTTCTTCCTCGCCCGCGAGGTTTCGCGTCACTTCATCCAAAGCATCGCCAACGAACAGAACGAGCAATGGACTCCGCTCCTCGAGCAGGCCATTCTGGTCTTCTTCCTCATCGTCGGCTACGCCGGCATGGGGCTGGCGTTCGACCGCCAGTCAAAGCCGTTCAGCACGCAGGGGCTGCCTCGGCGGCCAGGATGGAGCCGCGAAATCGCTCTCGGCCTGGCTGCCGGATGGGCCATTACACTGGTGTGCGTGCTGCCGCTCACCATCGCCGGCGGCATCGCCATCCGCCTCTCGCTCGCACCCTCGTCGTGGGTCTGGCTGGCCGCCGACACCGCCTTCTTCGCCCTCGCCGCGCTGGCTGAGGAGGTCGCTTTCCGCGGCTATGGATTCCAGCGCTTTGTCGTCGCCGTCGGCCCCCTCGGCGCCGCGCTCGGATTCGCAGCATTCTATGCCGTCGTCCAAGCCCTTCTACCTGGCTCCAGCCACTCCAGCGTCGCCGTCTCCATTGCGCTCAGCCTCGTTCTTTCTAGCGCCTACCTGCGTACCCGCGCCCTCTGGCTGAGCTGGGGACTCAACTTCGCCTGGAAAGCCATCCGCGCCCTGCTCTTCGGCCTCGCCATCGGCGGTGTCAACAGCCACTCGCCCGTCGTCGAGGGCGACCCCATGGGTCCATTCTGGGTCACCGGCGGCGGCTACGGCATCGACGGTTCCTACATCACATTCTTCATCCTCCTTGCCGCCATTCCCGTCATCTTCCGCATCACGCGCGACCTCGATTTCCGCTACAACGCGCCTGAGATCGTGCCGGCCGGCATCCCCGTCGATCTGGACGCGGCCGCGCGCCGCCAGCACGAGGCCGCCATGGGGCCGGCCGAGCCCGCCGCCCCTGCGCTGGTGCAGATCCTGCCAGTGGCCACGCAGCCGGTGCCGCCCGAGTCCATCAAGGCCAATCCCGACACCGAAACCAACGGCGGAATCTAAAGCGGCGCTCCTCGGTTCTTCTTTCATCGCGAAAGAGGGTACGATGATGTGGAGGGCGCAAAATGGCAACCGCCGGAACGGATATTGCAATTGATTGGATGGCCTGCGAACTAATCGAGGCAGTTCCCGGCAAGGTGTCGGGAAGGCCCGTTGTCCGCGGAACGCGCATTATGCCCGAGGCCATCGTCGGCAGCTACGACCTGGGAGAGACGATCGACGAGCTTCACGAGGGTTTCCCCAGCCTCTCTGTCTCTCAAATCAAGCGCCTGATCGAGTTTGCACACGCAAAGCGAGCCCAGGCCAATTTGTGAGAGTTCTGCTCGACGAGAATCTCGACCACGCACTGCGGAGGCTCCTGGGACGCCACGAGGTTGTCACCGTTGCATTCATGGGCTGGTCGGGCTTGCTGAACGGGGCACTCCTGAAGGCGGCAGAAGAAAACAGAATTGACGTTCTTCTCACAGGCGACCAATCGCTCGGCTACCAACAGAACCTTACCGGAAGGAGTCTCGCCATTGTCACCCTTTCAACGATTCTGCTGCCCGTCATTCGAGAAAGCTTGCCAAAGATCATTGCCGCGTTTGGCCAGGCACAACCCAGCTCTTTTCAGGCGATAGACTGTTGGCCATTTACCCGAACGAAGAATCCTGAAAAGTAGTGTGTCAGGAACCTTCCTCGCACCAAGGCAACGAATCCCGCTGAGATGCATTCCTATCTGCATGAGGTCCGCCCCATGCTTGCTGCTGACCTTTTCGACACAGCCACCCCAACGCATTTGCCAATTCTGCTTGAACAGGACTAAAGTTTGCATCATCCTGTAAGCAGCCGTGGGAGGTTCCCCCATGATTCGGCCCGCCATCTTCTCCTGCATCGAATTTCATCAATCGGCGCACGATGCTCCCCGGCTCCGCTTGCGCGCCGTGGTTTGCGCGGCCGCCGCTCTGCTGGCCCTGCCCCTGGCAGCCCAGGTGATCACCATCGACTCCAAGACCGGCGCGGTCACCAACGGCACCGCCGGCCACGCCGCTACGATCGACCGCCGCTATGCGCAGATCGAGCCTACCCACGTGCCCCTCACCCGGTCCGAGCTCGATACCAGAGCCCGCCTCGAGCTCATCCGCGTGCTGCAATCCGAACAGGGCTTTGCCATGCGCCCCTTTCCCAAGGGACACAGGGGCCTGACGCTGGTGGCCAATGGCAAGCTGTCGCCGGCCGGCGAAGACTACATCAGCATGGTCACCGCGGAGGGCATGTCGGCCAAGCCCGGCGACCGCGTGGTGCTGACCAATCTCAAGTTTGACCACTCCAGGATCGTCATCGACATCAACGGGGGTCCCGACCACAGGCACAGTTTCCTGCGCCACATCCAGCTCGGCACCGGCCAGGTGATGAACCCCGTGGTGCAGGGAGACGACGCCGACCCCATCGGCGCGCGCCTCACCCTGGTCTTTTCCAAAGAGGTCCCGCAGCTCTCAGGCGCCGACGTCAAGGCGCTGCTGGCCCCGCTCATCTCCTTCGACGTCAAGACGCCCGTGCAGGCCTTTACAGACACGCTGCCGCCCAGGCTCAAGGAGGCTATTCTCAGTCACAAAGTGCTGGTGGGCATGAGCACCGACATGGTGCTCTTCGCCAAAGGGCAACCGGAAGTAAAGTCCCGCGAGATGGACGGGCAGATGCCCTTTGAGGAGTGGATCTACGGCACCCCGCCCAAGGATGTGGAGTTTGTACGCATCAACGGCAACCGCGTGATTCGGCTGGAGATCGCGAAGACAGGCGAGACTCCGGTCATCTTCACCAAGGATGAGGTGGAGGGGCTGATGCGCACCGACGGCACGGCGCTCGAAACCGCCAAGAACGATCCGCACGTGGTGAAGGAAGGCGACGTGCAGCGCGATCCCAACACCCAGGCGCCGGCCGCGCCGCCCAGCCTGCGCAAGCCCGGCGAAACCCTCCCCGCCAACACCACCATAGGCGACGGCCCGATGCGCCCGGTGCAGTTTCCCAAGCCCAAGCCGGACGACGGCTCGGACCCCAACGCCCAGCCCGCCTCCACGCCGGCAAATCCGGATGGCTCGCAGCCGAAACCTGCCGCCAGCTCAGCCTCAGCCGATGCCGCTCCGCCGGCCAACGTGCAGACGCCGCCCGCCGACGCGTCCAAGCCGTCCCCGTCGCAGACGCCCACTGCCTCCACTCAACCGGACTGACCCTGGTCCCAGGCGTTCAGGCGTCAGTGCTCCAGTCTTCCGATTGATGGGTGCCCCCAGGTCCCGCCTTTGGGACCTGGGAGACCACAGAAGGCGAGTCGGTGGAGAGGGTATCCCGGCCCCACCGATCCTTTTGGGGTCTGGGAAACACCAAAGCCAGTCGCGGGAAGGGGGCCAGAGCCGGCTACCCGAACCACTCCAGCCAGAGTCAAAGATCCGGTGGTATACTTCAAGCCAAGACCGAGTAGCCGGGAGCACTGCCTTCGAGCGCAGGGGCGCCTTTCGGACTCGCGATCCGGAGGTTCTCCCCGCCTATGACTCCCCGCTCCCGCCGGGCTCTCGTTTCCGCCGTCCTGTTCTTCGCCGTTTGCGCCACCGTTGGCAGCCTCATGCAGCGCCGCGTAGGTGCGCAGTCTTCGGCCGATGAGGGCCAGCTCCGCGACAGCCTCAAGTCGTTCACCAATGTCTATGCGCTGGTGGAGGAGAACTACGCCGAGCCCATCAACGGCGACAAGGCCGACGCGGCCATCTACGACGGCGCCATCCCGGGCATGCTGCGCGTGCTCGATCCGCACTCCAACTTCTACGATCCAAAGGCCTACGCCAAGATGCGCGAGGACCAGCACGGCCGCTATTACGGCGTAGGCATGGTCATCCAGCAGCAGGAAAACAAGGTCTACGTCATCACGCCGTACGAAAACACGCCTTCGTTCCGCGCCGGCATCAAGCCTGGCGACGTGATTTCGGCAGTGGACGGCAAAACCACCGAAGGCATGTCGTCAGACCTCGTGGCCAAGGCTCTCAAGGGGCCCAAGGGCACCCATGTTCAGGTTGCGGTGATCCGCGAGGGCCAGTCGAAGCCGCTGGTGTTTGACTTGGTGCGCGACGAGATTCCGCACCCCTCCGTCGATCTGAAATACGAGATTCGCCCAGGCATCGGCTACATTCACCTCACCCAGTTCCAGGAGACCACGGCGCGCGAAGTCAACGACGCCGTCGACGACTTCGGCGATCTCAAGGGCCTGGTCTTCGACCTGCGCGGCAACCCCGGCGGCCTGCTCAGCCAGGCGGTCGAGGTCTGCGACCATCTGCTGGCCAAGGGGCAGAACATCGTTTCCCAGCGCGGCCGAGCGTATCCCGATCAGGTCTATACGGCTACTCACGGAAACGACGGCAGGACCTTCCCCATCGTGGTCCTGGTCAACCGCAATACCGCATCGGCCGCCGAGATCGTCTCCGGCGCGCTGCAGGATCACGACCGCGCCCTGATCGTGGGCGAAACCACCTTTGGCAAGGGGCTGGTGCAGACGGTCTACAACCTCGGCGAAAACACCGGCCTGGCGCTGACCACCTACCACTACTACACGCCGTCCGGCCGCCTCATCCAGCGCAACTACTCCGGCGTCTCGCTCTACGACTACTACTACAATCACGCGGGCGCGTCGGCTGCCGACAAGACCAACCTCGAGGTCAAGATGACCGACTCCGGCCGCACGGTTTACGGCGGCGGCGGCATCACGCCGGACGAGAAGATCGAGAGCCCCAAGAGCAACCACTTCCAGGATGATTTGCTCTTCAAGTCCGCTTTCTTCCACTTCGCGGCCCATTACCTGGCCAACCGCACTGTGGATAAGAGCTTCCAGGTGGATGAGCCGGTGCTGAGCGACTTCAAGCAATTCCTGACCAGCCAGAGCATTCCCTGGACCAACGACGAATTCACCGCCAACGCGGACTGGCTCAAAGTCAACATCAAGGAGAAGATCGTCACCAGCCAGTTTGGCCAGTTGCAGGGCCTGCGCACGGTGGCCGACTGGGACCCCGAAATCCAGAAGGCGCTGACCTTCCTGCCCGAGGCCCAGGCGCTGGAAGACAACGCCCACAAGGTGCTGGCAGCCAAGGCCCAGGCCCGCGCCGGCGCGCCGGAGACGGTCCCCGGCAACCAGGGTGTGCCCGTTCAGCCGTAAACGAAAATCAGCTCGTTGTTCATCATGCAAAGGCCGTCCCCTTGGGATGGCTTTTGCGCGTTTGGCTGTAGGAAAAGGGTTTGAAGTCGTTGCAAGCATTGCTAGCAATGCATGCAACTGTGTTACGCTTACAAGAATGGCGACGCTCACGATCCGCAATCTCGATGAAACGGTCAAACGCAGGCTACAGGTCCAGGCAGCTTTGAACGGCCGATCGATGGAAGCCGAAGCGCGCGCTGTGCTGTCGGAATCGGTCGAGCCTGAGCCCGTTTACCCCCCCACAAAGACAGGTGAGAACTTGGGAATCAGAATTCATAACCGGTTTGCCAAGTTGGGCGGTGTCGAGCTGCAAATTCCCCGCAGGGGGCACGCGACGGAAGAACTCAAGGACGGACTTGGAACGGCAATCCACCGGCTATTCTCGCCTCTCGGCGGAGTCGATATCGAACTACCTTCACGAAAATCGCACCGTAAGATTCCAACGTTTGATGAATGATCCTGCTCGACACCAACGTCCTTTCTGAGCTCATGAGGCCTCGGCCTGACGGCGCAGTCCTGGCCTGGATTGACTCGCACGATCCGGAGGAACTCTGGTCTTGGACGGTTGTCGCTGCGGAAGTGCTATCGGGCTTGGATCTGATGCCAGATGGGCGTCGTCAGGAGGAGCTCAGAGCGAAGGCCGAACACATGTTCTCGACGCTCTTCGCCGACCGCATCTACGACTTCGATCTCAGGGGCGCGAGAGCTCTCGGAACGATTATGAAAACCAGAAAGCGAATTGGCCGTCCCATGGACGAAATGGATGCGCTGATTGCGGCGACGGCGCACGTAAATGGTGCACAGTTGGCGACTCGCAACACCTCTGACTTTGAGCATTGCGGAGTTGTCCTGATCGACCCTTGGAGCAGCTGAGACTCACGCCGCCTTCTCCACCGCCGCAGCCGCTTCTTCCGGCCCGGTCACGCGCCTCGTCGCCGCCCACCAGATCAGTCCGATACCCACCAGCGCGGACGCCGCGCTGGCCAGTTGCGCGTTCGATAAACCCCACAGCACCTTGGGGTTGCGGCGGATAAATTCAACCAGAAAGCGAGCTGTTCCAGAGAGCAGCAGATATTCGCCCAACAGCGCGCCGGTTCCGCGGGGCTTCGACCCGCGCATCCACAGCCACCACCCAATCAGCAGGCCCGCGGCGCATTCATAGAGCGGCGTCGGATGCACCCGCACAAACGTCGGATCAACGCCGTGCGGAAAGCTCATGCCCCAGGGCAGGTTTGTGGCCACGCCATAACAGCCGTCGCCTGAGAGAAAGCACCCAATGCGCCCGATGCCGTAGCCAACAGCGGCCGCCGGAGCGGCCAGGTCCAGCGTGCGCAGGCCGCCGATGCCCGCCTTCCATCCCTGCAGCACCAGCGCCGAGATGCCAAAAACCAGCCCGCCAAACCAAGCAAAACCAGCCGAATCCCACAGCACCCGCCAGCCAAAGTCCCGAAACTCCGCCGGCGTGTCGATCACATGCCACAGCTTGGCGCCAACGATGCCGGCCACCACGGCAATAGCCACCATGCCCACCGCGTCGGACTCGATGCCGCGGCGGCGGAAGTTGCGGTCCATGACAAAAGCGGCAACGACGGAGGCGACCCAAAGCATCAGCCCGAAGGTGGGCACGCTCAAGCGCCAGAGGTGAATATAAGGCAGCATCTACTGTAAGTATAGACGCGCCTGCGATGCCGATGTTGCGCCGGGGTCGGCCCGCTCCGCTCACCGCGCCCACTCCGCAAATCCCGCCCCGATTTACACAGGCTCCCTTGCCGCCGCGTCCCGCGTTCGCGCGATACTGGTGTGCATGGCTACCGCGACCCACCAGGGACTCCAGGTCCTCTACACCCGCCAGCAGATTTCCGACCGCGTTGCCGAGCTGGGCGAACGCATCAGCCACGATCTGGCCGGCGAAAAACTGGTCATGGTGGGCGTGCTCAAGGGCGCCGCCATCTTTCTTTCGGATCTGGCCCGCGCAGTGCAGGTCGACACCACCTTTGACTTCGTGGCCGTGTCGAGCTACGGCAAGGGCCAGCGCTCCTCGGGCGCGGTCAAGCTCATCAAGGACCTCGACGAGCCTATCGAGGGCAAGAACGTGCTCATCGTCGAAGACATTCTCGACACCGGCCTCACCCTCGCCTACCTGCGCAAGGTGTTTCTGCAGCACCACCCGCGCACGCTCCGCATTGCCGCGCTGCTTGACAAGCCCTCCCGCCGCATCGAGAAGATCGACGCCGATTACGTGGGCTTTTCCATCCCGAATCTCTTCGTGATCGGCTACGGCATGGACTTTGCGGAGCGCTACCGCAATCTGCCCGACATCTGCCTCATGCCCGACAGCGGCCCGGCGGAGTGAGTGTGACCTCCGAATCTCAATTCGCCGAAGAGGAGCTGCTGCGCGGCGCCTATCGCGACTTCAACGCACGAAATATCGATGCGGTGCTGGCCCGCATGACTCCCGATGTCGAGTGGGCCAACGGCATGGACGGCGGCCACGTCTACGGCCGCGACGCCGTGCGCGCGTACTGGACCCGCCAGTTCGCGATGCTCGATCCGCACGTCGATCCGATCCGCATCGAGGCGGATGAGACCGGCCGCATGGTCGTTCAAGTCCACCAGGTGGTGCGCGACCTGCATGACGCTGTGCTGGTCGATACCATCGTGCATCACGTCTATCGCATGCGCGGCGGCCTCATCGAGCGCATGGACATTGAACACCGGGGTCGAGCAGCAGAATGAAATGACCCGCAAAGAATTTTCGGGGAAATGTGCGTTTCCGGTTTTGCTCGATTGGAGATCGATCGTGAATCAGCGAGGCAGCCCGTGGAGCTCTTTGGCACAAGCGAGATTCCAGGGCGTTCAAGACCAACTACCAGCGATCAAGAAGTGGCGCCAGCAGGAGCATGATGCGGGCAGGCCGTGCGGATTAGAAGACTTTTATATTGCTCATGGTCTTTGTTTTCCCTGTAAGGCGACGGGAATCAGACTCGGTCCGATCGGTTGGGATGGAGACACTCCCTTGTTCGAAACTTGCCCTGTTTGCGGTGGAAGCGGCGAACCGCCCACGGCTTAGCACAGAATGCGTTGGGATTCGCGCTGTCCCGCCTTTGCGCCAGAAAGAAGGCGCAAAGAAGGGGACGGAAATAACGAGGACAGTCAGCAACGAGTGCGGTCTAATGCGTTTTCGATTCAAGTGTTGACTAAACTGTGGGTGCCCCATCCTTTGTGCGTCTTTTTGCACAAAGGGTGGGAACCACAGAAGCACATGATGGACTGTAAACACTTGGACCGAAACCGCTCTAATCGCTCGTGGCCTACTATTTCCCCACGCTCACCGTGGCGCTGGCCCACCCGTTGGCATAGTTTCCCGTGCCGATATAGTTGGCTGTGATCACGTGCGTGCCCACGCTCAGCGCGCCCGCATCGTACGTGAGCTCACCCGCTGCGTTCACCGTCAGCGTGGCCAGCAGCGTGGGTCCGTCGGTGATGTACACCGTGCCTACATGATCCGGCGGCGGCGCGCTGGACGCGGTCACCACTACGTGGAAGGAGAACTTCGTGCCCACCAGCGCATACCACGTATTTGGAGTGATCGACACCTGCACCGGTGTCGGGTCCACCCAGAAGTGCTGCGTGGGCAGCGTGAACGCGTTCCAGTTGCCCTGCTGCGGATAGGTGATGACCACGCCGTGATAGCCCGCGTTGGGCCGCTTGATTGAGAACACCACGCCACCCCAGCTGTTGAGCCATAGTGCCACCGGGGGGCCACCGTCGTAGCTGTAGGTGATGTAGCCCGATGTCGTGCCCGAGTCCATGTTGAAGGCGCACTGATAATCGGGGCCGTAGTTGAACTGGTAGTTCCAGCACGACACTTCCATGGTCACGTGGCCGCGATTGACCTCGATGGTCAGCACGGGCGACGAAACATTGACGTTATGGGCGTCGTTGTACACCGCCGTGATGTTGTGCAGGCCGACATTGAGGTAGAACGGGATATACCAGTAAACGCAGCCGCCGCCGCCGCTCAAAAAGATCGTGTGCAGGGGCGTGGCGCCTTGATAAAACGTCACCTCCCCCTGCGGAGCACTGCCGTTGGCAATGGATACGCAGGCGGTGAGATTGGTCGATCCCGGATAGTCCCACTTGGTGCTGGATGCAGTGAGAGTCACTGTAGCCTTGGTGGGGATGATGGCCGGCTTTACCGTGGATTGCGCTGCCGGCTTCACAAAATTTGTCAGGTCAAACAGCGAATACTCCAGCACTTTCTCCTGTTGCGTCATCGCGCCCGGCTTGCACTCCTCCGGAAACGCCTTGTCCGATCGGCCGTCCGAGTTTTCCGCGTGATACTCGCTGAACATCACGCGCCCGCACTGCGCGCCCGGAGCCGCTTCCACCGGTGTATTGAACGAGGTCAGCAGCGCTGCGCCGTCCGTGGCCGGATCGACATTGTTGAGGAGCGCCTGCGGCATCTCCGAGCCGCCGTCAAACGATGTGTCGATCGTCGGCTTGTCGGCCGCGGCAACCTCCTCATCCTTGCTCGCCGTCGAGTCTGGCGCCCCCGCAAAGTCGCCATTCTGCGTGAGCCATGCATCGCTCAAGTGCGTGGCAAACACGCGCCCGCCCGCATTGGCAAATGCAAACAGCTGGGCCATGTCGCCCGGCGACTGAATATACTCCGCGCCCTGGCAAGGCAGCATGATCATGTCGTAGGCATCGAGCATGCGCGGATTGCTCACCAGCCCGCTCTCGGCCGGTGTGGATGCATCGAGGCGCGCACCGCCAGCGCTGGCGTTGCTGCCCGCGCCATCCCCCGTGAAAAGATTGATGCGTCCCTGACCGCCGGGATTGGTGAACTCCGCATCGTCAATCCCCGTCTTGCGCAGCACGCACTCCACGTTGTCTGCCGCGCCGGTCACCAGCGCGATGCGCGGAATGTCGCCCTCCGTGTGGTTCCGCGGAAAGCGCGTCGAAAATGAATTCGCTTCGCACGCGGCCACCGAGGGTATCGTCACCTGGCGCCGCCACCGCCCCGCCTGGATCACCAGGGGGATCTTCTCGCCCGCAGGAACATGGGCCAGCGTGAACGTGCCATCCGCCGCGGTATAGGTGCTGACCATCGGCTTGCCGCTCACCAGCGCAGCTTCCTGGCCGCACGACACCTGCGCCGGAAACGCCGCCAGCGGCGCGGTCGGAATATAGACCAG
>Ga0302324_100025373_pt1 | contig 11381 bp, 13 predicted proteins | sample Palsa_T0_1_FD_201949 | JGI IMG/M metagenome (GOLD analysis project Ga0302324, IMG submission 201949) | Peat permafrost microbial communities from Stordalen Mire near Abisko, Sweden - Palsa_T0_1 | ecosystem: Environmental > Terrestrial > Soil > Palsa > Peat permafrost | place: Sweden: Abisko... | reverse complement strand
TTACCGGATACGAATTCACCGAAGTAAGTCTCGGCCGCATTCTCGCCATGCCCGCGCCGCACCCCCAGGGATGTCCCGCCGGCTTGGAAGGCGGCCAACTCCTCGAAGCCCGTGGTATTGTCGCGAAAGTGTTTATAGAGCTCGTATGAGACGAGTGTAAATTCCTTGCCCTGACTGTATAAGGCCCACACGCAGCACTGCGGCTCTTTGCCCAGCCGATAAAGCTGGCCAGGGTTCGACACCGGCAACGACTTAAGCAGAACAGCGTGTACCAGGGTGAAGATGGCCGTGGTAGCACCGATGCCCAACGCCAGCGTTAGCGTGGCGGTGAGCGTGAATGCCGGAGTCTTGCGCAAGCGCCGCAGCGCGTGCCGCGTGTCCTCCGCCAACTGCTCCAGCCACAGCCAACGGCTGGAGTCGTAGAAGCGCTCCCCGGCTGACGTAAGGTTGCCGAGGTTTTGCCGCGCCGCGCGATGGGCCTGGTCTTCACTCAGCCCTGCCGCGCGAAGTCGATCTATCTCCAGCGCGAGATGCGCCTGAAGCTCTTCGGAGAAATCGGATTGCGGGCGGCGGCGGTCAAACATGGTATTAACCCTCCATCCCCGGAGCCAGGGATTTGAGTTTTTCGAGATCGAGAATGCGCGCCATGGCTGTGGCAAGCGTGCGCCACCGGCTGGTTTCCTGGATCATGTGCCTGCGGCCTTTGGGCGTCAGTGTGTAGAATCGCGCCTTGCGATTGTTCGACGATAAACCCCATTCCGCGCTGATCCATTCCTGTGCTTCCAGGCGCTGCAAGGCCGGATAGAGCGCCCCATGATCCACCAGCAGCACGTCTTCCGAATTCAGTTGAATAGCGCGGGCGATGCCCTGGCCATGCTGCGGTCCGAAGACCAGGATGCGAAGGATAAGCAGGTCGAGCGTCCCCTGCAGCAGCGCGATACGATTCGTTTCTTCCCGGGTTAGCATTTTTAAAATGGTCCTGGGTTAGATGATAACCCATAAGACGCCGCGCAGTGCTATCCGTTAGGAAAAAGCTTTTGAAACTAGGAGGAATGCGAGCGGTTCGAAGCGATGGCGGCGGTGACCCCGGCCCGGCGGCCCCATCGTAAGTCTCGGTCCATTCCGGCGTCTCTCGCCACACGACTTTTCCGCTTGACGCTTCCACGCACTTCAGGGATGCGTCCGGCTCGTTGCGTCCGTCGAACCCGTAGAGGTAACCATTCTGGTAAATCGCTGTGTTGAAGTGCAGCCCAAAATCCTGCGTGGTTCACACTACCCGGTTCGTGAAGTCCGGCCGTACCTCTACCAGCGCGCTTCCTGTGCGATAGCTCGCCGAAACGAACACCTTGTTGTCGAACACTACCGGGCAGGACGCATTTACCGACTCATAGCTCCGGCTTCGCCACGGGAAGGTGAAATCCACCTTGCCTGTGGCCGGGTCGATCGACATCAGCCCGCCTGTCGGCGGTTTCGACTCGCCTCCCGCAAACACGAACACCCGCCGCTTTTCGTATACTATGGCGGGAACCGGTGATGCATAACTTGGACCCCACTCTTTGCCGGCGCGCCATACTTCGCGACCCGTCGCTTTGTCTAGCCCCACGACGCACGGCCCGCCCGGCGCTCCGACGTTGACGATCAACAATCCGTTCTCAACCAGCGGTGTGGATGGATTGGACGGTGGAAAACTACAGCCGGCATATCGACCGATTTCTGGCCCAGCGGTTCGGCGCAGGCCCGGTGAGATTTGAACGGTTTCGGGCGCAGGATGTCATCGCATTTGTCCAACGGGAAGCAGGCCGGAACGGCCGCGGGTACATCCTACAGGTGGTTACGGGGTTGCGCTCGTTTTTGCGGTTCTTGCGCTATCGCGGCGACATCACCACCGATTTGGCCGCCGCAGTCCCCTCAGTGGCTAATTGGCAAAAAACCGATTTGCCGAAGCACCTCTCCGCTAAACATGCCGGACTGGGCGCCCCGGATGATCGCCGCATTCTGGTAGGAGTAAGGTTCCTCCGGTTGCGTCGCAGGCCAAGCCACATGCGCCGTTTGGAGCAGAGCGACTGCGGCACGGAAGTCAGCGCTCCCGACAGCCAGCGATTCTGGAAGGAGTGCTCCGATCACAACGACCTTGCCGTTTTGACGAAGCCTGTCTATCGTGGGTTTCCAGAACAGGTCGGTAGACGCGGTCCAGCTGGGCGCCACGCTTTCTGGGAACACGATGACCTTGGCGGATGAAGCCACAGCCTGAGCCTGAATTTCTTGCGCGGCAAGGTATTCCCTGAGAGGGTTCACCGGTCCATGGCTGATAGCTCCGAAGTGAGTATCCACCGCCTGCCAGTCCGAGGGTGGCTGCCGATCGCCGGAGTGCACCAGATTTGCGATGAGAGCAACGGCTGCCAGGCTGGGAATGGCGTACCTTGGATAAGCTGCAATCAAACCGCAGCCGGCCAGCGACAGAGCGATACCGGCCCATGACCAAGCCGGGAAGAGAAAGCCGGAAGCGGTCAAGGGCGAAGCGAAACCGATGAGGCCAAGAGGCGGCATGACTCCGATCAGGAGAGCAACCGGCGCCCGCCAGACGAGTTCCGGACGAGATCGCCATCGAGACCATGAACAACATCGTGGGGGGCAACTTCGGCGCGCGCATCAATATGAACTTGCGTGAGGACAAGCACTGGTCCTATGGCGCGTCGCCCACGCCCGAGGAGCTGGCGAAGGTCCAGGCCAACGAGACCCTGAGCCTGCCGGGCTCTCGCGAAACCATGAATGAGGTGGGCAGCTCGATTGAAGAACTGGTCGAGTATGGCTTGCCCGACGACTACTACGAGAAATACGCCGGCCGCGTGCGGGCCTTGCAGATCTCCGATATTGAAACCGCCGCCAAGCGCGTCGTCCGCCCGGACAATCTGGTGTGGGTGGTGGTGGGCGACCGGTCGAAGATCGAAGCGGGCGTGCGGGAGCTGAATCTGGGCGAACTGAAGTTCCTGGATGCGGACGGCAAGCCCATTCAGGACCGGCCATCGGCCTAGCCGCACAGCCGAATACATGGCCCTGTTTCGCGCGGTGGAGAGCGCTGGGCCATCGCGCCGCCGGCTCTTTGAAGACCCTTACGCCGCGGCGTTGCTTGCGGGTCCGCTCAAAGCGTTTGCCGGCTTCGCCCGGCTGCCCATATTAGGACGGCTGGCGCCCTGGTTTCTGGACCTTGGTTGGCCGCATACGCGCAGTTCGGGCGTGGTGCGGACGCGGCTCATCGACGATCTGGTTCGCCAGGCCATTCACGCCGGCACACCCCAGTTAGTGCTCCTGGGTGCCGGCTTCGACAGCCGTCCTTACCGTCTCGAGGAGGCCAGGGAAGTGGCCGTCTTCGAAGTCGATCATCCCGCCACGCAAAGGGCCAAGCGCGACCGATTGACGGCCCGGCTCGGGCGGCTGCCTGAAAGGGTTCGCTTCGTTCCAGTCGATTTTGAAAAGGATGACCTGTATAACGCGTTGATCGCGGCCGGCTTCGACAAAAACGCTTCAGGACTGGTGGTCTGGGAAGGCGTGGTCAGCTATCTGCCGCCGCCTGCCGTTGCGCGAGAATTTCTGCGTCCTGGCTCGCATTCTTGCGCCGGGGAGCCTCGTTATTTTCAGCTACGTGCATAGCGGTGCTCTCGATGGATCGGTTGCCTTCCGGAAGCGCGCCGCTGGAAGTCGTGGGTCCGGGTGGGCGGCGAACCTTTCATCTTCGGTTTCGATCCAGCCGGCCTCGCCGCCTATTTGCAGCCGCTGGGCTTCGCTCTGGTGAGCGATGTGTCCTCGGCGGACGCCGCGAAGTCGTCCTGTGAACCGCTGGCGCGCGCGGAGACCGGCTCCGCACTGTACCCGATCGCGGTGGCCAGGCGAGCGCACCGCGAAGGATTTGTCAGTCCGCCCCCAGCTGCGTCGCATTGACGCGCGCCTGAACGCGCTGGGTCAAGTCTTCGCGAAGCTGCTTCATGCTGGTGTAATACAACACAGGATAACCGGAGACGTCGAAGTCCACCTTGGTTCCGTCTTTTGCGATGTAAAAAGGCGCCTTTCCCAGAGCGTGCGCGTAACCAGCTTCGAAATAGACGTTAGGCCGCGCGCCGGTCAGATCTACCACGACATAGTCGGCCTTTCGCAGGCCATCGTAGATCACGTCATTGATGGCAGTGCCGGTAAATGCAAATTTATCGGCGCGCCAGGCGTTGAGCTCACAAGCCTTGGCGGCCGCTTCGATGGCTTCGACAACGTCTACCGTGGCCGGATCGAAGGACATGGCGATGAAGATGGTCCGGCCGCCTCTTGACTGCGTGAAGAAGTAGTCGCTAATGTTCTTGCCGGTTTGAAGCACGCGAGCGAAATAATCCTCCATCGTAATCGCGGGATCGTCCAGGCAGGCGAGCAAGGACTGCATCATCTTCGCCGGAACGCCGGCGTCCTCGGCTTCTAAAGGCAGGGACCTGCGCACATCTTCAATCGCTTCAGTGACTCCCTTCAGTACCTGCTCGTGAACCGTTCCCGTCAACCCCAGATCGAATCCGAGGACAAAGGCATTTGCCGGCTGTTTTCCCTTGTCGGTCAGAATCTGCACTCCGATCTGTCTCTTGAGAGGTATTAGGAGCGGCGTCTTTTCATCTGGCGACAATTTCTTCATCTGCTCCAGCCGGGAGATGTCGAAGTCCACACCCAGGCTCTTGAGAGTGGCTTTGAGAGCTACCCGGCTCTCTGGCTCGAAGATGCTCGTTTGACTCTGATCCACCAGGTCGCAGAACAGGCTCCAGCCCAGAGTAAAGGCGCGCTCAATGTCTTGCATCGAAATAGTCTCCGCTAATGCACCCGGGCCGGTGCCTTAACGAACCCGGGATACCAAGTAGCCAGTGTAGCGCCGTATGAACCGGCCCGTGTCTAAGCAGGCCGCAGCCGGTCCATCCAATAGCCCCACCCTACAACGGCCGAAAAGAAAATCAGACTGCTGATCCCCATGGTGCGCGGGTTGGGCGGCGCTCCGGCGAGATTCTGATACCAGCTCAGTGTCAGAAAAGCGATGACGATCCAAAAGCAGTAGCTACCCGCGCGGCCTTTCGGATGGGTAGCTCGCGCGTAAAGAATGACGGCAAGCAGCCAGAAACCGCCTTCCAATATGATGGTTGCGGGGATGGAGTTCCAAAGCCCCCACCCAAAATATCTGTTCACGCCGGGCGCCAGCGGCATGTCCGCTCCATGACTCACGAAATCGAGCAGCCAGTGACTCAGGACGGCAGCGAACAACACCGCCGCGCCCCGCGCATAATGCCGCCGCGCAAAGTATACCGCCGCGAACAGGCCAGCCCACACCATATCCATCAACAGGCTGTGACTCCAGGCGATGTCTGTGGCATCGAAGTAATGCGCCGCGCCCATCGCGGGGCGTATTTGCACGTGTTCGATTCCGGCAATCAGGAAAACGCACCAGGCCAGATCGGCGAACAGGGCCGCCAGTATCCCGGTGCCCAGCGAGATCCTCGGCTCGATACGTTTGGCCACCAGGCCCACGGCTACGTGTCCGGCGAGCATGTCGTCAGGCCCCGCGGAACCAGGATTCGCGAGAGACGCCCACCGGCCGCATCATGCGCAAATCCGGCAGGCAGCGGCCTCTCACGCATCTGTCTGTCGAAAGCTTCGCGATCCATTCGGCCGCGATTCCCCAGGGCAGGCCGGCTAATTCCGCGAGAGCCAGGCGAACGAAGGCTGCCCTACCATGAAGGCGGCCCTGCTGCGTGGCTTTCTCGAAAGTGTCCATCATTCCGGCCGCAAACGATGCCCTGTAATCCGTCGGGTAAAGCTTGAGCAAAGTTTGATAAGTTCGGTGCATGCCGCTCACGCCTTGCGCGTTCGGAGGCGCCCAATGGCCGCCTCCGTCAATTGCTTCATGCGATCCAACTCATGATGTAACTGGCTGCGCCCTGCCGACGTAAGCCGGTAAGCTTGCTTGTCTCGGGAAGTGTCCGCCTGTTCGAAGCGCGCAATCCATCCGTCCTGCAAAAGCCTGCGCAGCGCCCCGTACAGTGTACCCGTGCTTAACCGCACCCGGCCATTGCTGAGCGTCTCGATCTCCTTCATCAAGGCATACCCGTGGCGCGGATTATCCACTAAACCAAGCAGGATCAGCAGGACAGGTTCTGTAAGCTGTCCCGCGACATGTCGCATGACAACATGTTATATCACGATATACAGGAGGTCAAGACCGCCCGACGGTCACGGCTCGGTATGGACGATCGGGGCGGCCGGAATGAGCATGCCGTCGCGTATGCGATACTCGCTCCCGCGCCAGCGCACGCTGCGGCGCGCAAAACTGGCCAGCCAGATGCAAAAGGCCATGGCATCCCACACCACGATCAACGGCGTCTTTTTCCAGAGTCCACGTTGCTTCAGGCCCCAGGCGCCGATCAGCCAGGTTATGGCCAGCCGCAGACTTATATAGACGCCCAGATAGCCGAGCGTCACACCCGCCGACGGATGCACCGCGATGGCGGCCAGCGACCAGGGCAGGCCCTGGGTGAGGAGCAGGCCAAGATGCCCCCACGGACGCATGTGCCGCATGACTACGATCCACCGCATGCGCTTGTGGATCAGATCGCTCATCGAATGGTAGTCGGCCACGGCAAGCACGGTATAAGGAAGCAACTCGACCCGATAGCCCTGGTCGGCAATCAGCCGGCCCACCAGGAGGTCGTCGGCCGGGCGGTTCTCCAGCGCCTGGTAGCCGCCGAATCCAGCCAGGCGCGTACGCGTGCTGGCGATGGTCGGTCCCAGCGCAAACTTCACTCCGTCCAACTGCCCGGCCACCAGGATGCCGGCATAGAAATCGGAGAACATGCCCATGGACTGCAGGTTTTCCGCGAATGTCTTCTCGTCCGCGGGCACGTAAAAACAGGTGACCGCTCCCACCTTCGGGTCGGCCAGAGGGGCAACTATGCTGCGCAAATAATCGGGCCGCACGCGCACGTCGCTGTCGCTCACCACTATCACTTCGTGCTGCGCTTCGCTGACCAGGCGGGCCAGCTTCGCGACTTTGTCGTTGGCCGCCGTGCGGCCCGACCCGAACAGCACTCGAATGCGGCGCTCCGGAAAATCCCGCCTCAGCTTTTCGATCACCGGAAGTACGGGGTCGGCCTGGTCTCCCACACAGAAGAGCAGCTCGTAATCCGGATAGTCTTGCCGGCAAAAGCTGGCAAAATTCTCGTAGGCGTCCGGATCCAGACCGCGTATGGGCTTCACGTTACTCACTGGCGGCGTGAAGCCGCGATCCGGCGCTTTAGCTCTTGCCGCGCACCGGAAGAATCGCCAGGAGCTGTATAGGACAATCAAGTAGTAAATGAATGGGATGCCCGCTACTCCCAGGAATACAACCGTCACGGTCATGCCACCATGATACAGTTGAGGTGTTCGACGCGGGGCGCGCCGCCGCTCAGGGGGAAAGTGGATTTTGTGTGGAGTCGCCGGATTTACTAAGCTCAGATTTGCACCCGGCCCCGGGCGCATACAGAGCGCCATCCATACGCTCATACACCGCGGCCCAGACCAGCAAGGCGTCTTCGAATCGAACCTGGTCTCGCTGGGCGCCGCGCGGCTGAAGATCATCGACCTCGACGGCGGAGACCAGCCCATTCGGTCGGAAGACGGCGACGCGGTCATCGTCTTCAATGGCGAGATTTATAACCACCTGGAATTGCGCGCGGAGCTCGAACGGCGCGGCCATCGATTCCGCTCCCATAGCGATACGGAAACTGTGCTGGCCGCCTTCCTCGAATGGGACACGGGCTGCTTTTCCCGTCTGCGCGGCATGTTCGCGGTGGCCCTATGGAGCGAGTCGCGCAAGCGCTTGGTGCTGGGCCGCGACCGTATGGGCATCAAGCCGCTCTATATCGCACGCCGGGGCGACGACCTGTTGTTCGGCTCGGAGCTGAAAACCATCTTCATACACCCGGAGTTTGACCGGCGCCTGAGTCTGGCCGGCCTCGATTGCTACCTGTCTCTCAACTACGTGCCGAGCCCCTGGACGCTGGTCGAGGGCGTCGAGAAGCTGCCGCCGGGACACTGGCTCGAATGGCGCTGCGGAAAGGTTCGCTCCGAGGCTTATTGGCGCCTGCCATATGGCCCGCCGCGGCCCCGCAGCCTCGATTCGGCGCAACAGGAGCTGGATACCCTCCTGCGGCAATCGGTGCGCGAGCATCTGCTCTCCGATGTACCACTGGGAGTCTGGCTGAGCGGTGGGATCGATTCGTCTACGGTGCTGCATTACGCCGCAAACGAGTCGAGTTCCCGGCTCAAGACTTTTTCGATTTCCTTCCTGGGGCGCAGTTTCGACGAAACCGCTTACATCCGCGAGGTAGCCGCGAAGTATGGCGCCGATCATCAGGAATTCGATCTGAACCCGGAAGCGGGGCTTCCGGAAGCCATCGAGGAATTTGCGTACTACTTCGATGAACCGAATGCCGATGGAGGCGCGCTGCCGGTCTGGTTTCTTTCCAAGCTGACCAAGAGAAGCGTGACCGTCGCGCTCAGCGGAGAAGGCGCCGACGAGCTGTTCGGCGGCTATCTGACGTATCGCGCCAATCGGCTTGCGAGCATCTTACGGCGTTTGCCCGCGGGCGCCTTGCGGCTGGCGCTCCAAGGCATGCGCGCCTGGCCGGTTTCCGACGAAAAAATCAGCTTTGAATACATGCTGAAGCGTTTTCTGGAAGGATCGCGAATGGCGCCCTCGCGCGGGCATGTCTACTGGAATGGGACATTTTCCGACGCGGAAAAGCGGGCCTTGCTGGTCTCCCAGGGCCCCGGCGCGCTCAACAGCGTTCTCGACGAGTTATCGCTGGCCGGGGACAATTTGCCGGCGTACCTTTGGTTCGATCAAAAATATTACCTTCCCGACGACATCCTGATGAAAGTCGACCGCATGAGCATGGCGCACGCCGTGGAGGTGCGGCCGCCTTTCCTCGATCATCGCATCGTGGAATTCGCCGCATCCCTTCCCCCACGGTTCAAGATCCAGGGCTCGCGTCAGAAGATTATTCTGAAGGAGCTCATGCAAGGGAAGCTGCCGCCTGCCATCCTGCGGCGCAAGAAAGTCGGATTCGATTTTCCCGCCCACCAGTGGCTGCGCGGGCCGCTGCGGCCATTGCTTATGGACACCCTCACCAGCGCCGCCGCCGAGCACTCCGGCTTGTTCCGGGCCGGCGCGATCGAGGACGTGGCCCGCCGGCACCTGGACCGACGCGCTAATCTCGGATATCACCTGTGGGGGTTGCTGGTCCTGTTCCTGTGGATGAAGCGATGGCGCATTCAAACGACGCCGGTTCCGGCCATGGCCCGGCGGCCGGAAAGCATTTCTACCTCTATCTAGCCGTCCTGGTGATTGCGGGCGCCGTATATCTGGGCTGCATCGTTTCGCCGCCATCCCTGATGGACGACGTGGATGCCGTGCAGGCACAGATCGCGCGCAACATGCTCATTTCCGGCGACTGGGTGACGGCGCGCCTGGATGGCGTTCCGTATCTGGAGAAAGCGCCGCTGATCTACTGGGCGATCGCCGTTTCCTACAAGATGCTCGGCGTATACGACTGGGTTGCGCGACTCCCCGTGGCGCTTTCCGCCGTGGCGCTCTGCTGGCTGACCGGCGCCTTCGGTGTATGGGCCTTTGGCGAACGGGCCGGATTCTACGCCGGCTTGTGCATGTCTACAGGCGTGGGCCTGTTCCTATTCACCCGGGTCCAGATTCCAGACGTGATGCTGACGCTGGCCGTTGCCCTGGCACTGTGGGCCTTCCTGCGAGCACTCGACGAGCAGGAGCCGCATCCGCGCCGCTGGGCGTTGGTGCTGGGCGCCTGCCTGGGTGTGGGGCTGTTGCTGAAGAGTCTGGTCGGCGTCCTTTTTCCCGTGGCGGCCGGCGGGATTTATCTTTTCCTAACGGGGCAACTGTTCTCCGCGAAGACGTGGCGGCGCCTGTGCCCCTTCAGCGGCCTGCTCCTTGCCATATTGATCGCGGCACCCTGGCACATTCTCGCCGCGCTGCGAAATCCGCCTTACTTCGATCTTACTTTGCGCAGCATCCCCGGCGAGTACCACGGATTTCTCTGGTTCTTCTTCATGAACGAGCAGGTTCTACGCTTCCTGAATCTGCGCTCGCCGCGCGACTACAACACGGTTCCGCGCCTCTACTTCTGGCTATTCCATTTGCTGTGGCTCTTTCCCTGGAGCGTTTATTTCCCGGCCGTTGCCAGGCTTTCTTTCAAGCCCGTCGATCGCGCGGGGCGAACCCGTTTGCTGGCACTCTGCTGGACCGGCTTCGTGCTGGTCTTCTTCACCTTTTCCACCACGCAGGAATATTATTCGATGCCCTGCTATCCGGCCCTGGCGCTGCTGCTCGGCTCAGCCATGGCGCTGGGCGGCGGCGGCGTGCGGATCGGGACTCGCGTGATCTCCGCGGTCGCCACTTGCGCGGCCGTGGCGGCGATAGCCCTGTTGATCCTGGTGCGGCACGTTCCCACGCCGGGCGATATCTCGACCGCGCTCAACCAGCGCCCCGGTACTTATACGCTCTCGCTTGGCCACATGGGCGACCTCACTGTCCCGGCTTTTGCCTATCTGCGAGCACCGCTCGCCGTGGCCGCCGCCGCCTTCCTGGTTGGCGCGTTAGGGACCTTGCGGGCCACCGGCCGGCGCGCCTTCCTGGCCGCCGCGTGCATGATGGTGCTTTTCTTCCACGCCGCACGGCTGGCGCTAGTAGTCTTCGACCCCTACCTGTCGTCGCGGCCGCTGGCTGAGGCGCTGGCGCGGGCTCCCGCGGGCAAACTGATCGTCGACCATCATTACTACACGTTCTCTTCCATCTTCTTCTATACCAATCGTTCCGCCCTGCTGCTGAACGGCCGCTTCAACAACCTTGTCTACGGTTCCTACGCGCCTGGCGCGCCCAATGTGTTCATCGATGATGCGCAATGGAAGACCATGTGGCTGGGACCTGAGCGCTGTTACCTGGTGGCCAGCGATTTCGCGCTGCCGCGCCTGGAAAAGCTGGTGGATAAAGCGCGCCTGCATGTGGTTGCGGCGACTGGGGGCAAAGTCGTTCTGGCGAATCAGCCGGCCGGACCATAATCCCGGGTTGGCTTCCGTGACATGTACAACGCCAGTTGACGTAAGCAGACTTAACGAGAATATTCCGGCGCGGGTACCAGAGGGACCTCAGACAAGCACCGCTCCGGGCTTGTGACCCTTAATGTCTTCTCTTTTTTGTTTTTTTTTTTCTTCTTTTTCTTTGCCAGTGGATCGCGCCGAATCAGGTTCGCAAACTCGTCCTCAAAGGCTTTGAGCGCCTTGTGGACATCTCGGGTGCGCTC
>Ga0302324_100025371_pt1 | contig 11382 bp, 5 predicted proteins | sample Palsa_T0_1_FD_201949 | JGI IMG/M metagenome (GOLD analysis project Ga0302324, IMG submission 201949) | Peat permafrost microbial communities from Stordalen Mire near Abisko, Sweden - Palsa_T0_1 | ecosystem: Environmental > Terrestrial > Soil > Palsa > Peat permafrost | place: Sweden: Abisko... | reverse complement strand
TGCCATCTCCCGTGGAAAAAGAACTCGCCGCGCGCGCCTCCGACGTCACCGAAGTGACCCTGGGCAAAAACATGCTCAACTTTGCCGCGCAGTTCATGAAAGGCAAGGACGAAGACGAAGAGGCTACTCGTCACTTGATCGAAGGTCTCGATGGTATCTACGTTCGCGAGTACGAATTCGACAAGGAAGACCAATATTCGCCCGATCAAATCGAGTCCTTGCGCAAATACTTCGAAACCTCCGAGTGGTCGCCCATCATCCACGTGCGCGAGCGCAAATCCGGCGAGTCCACCGACGTACTCGTCAAAATGGTCAACGGCGAAAACAAGGGTATGTTCATCCTCGACGCCGAACCAAAAGAGCTGACTATCGTGCTCATCCTCGGCCCCATCAACGTCGACCAGTTGAGCCGCCTGCACGGCATCGGCGGACTGCACGCCCTCGCCGACGTGCAACGCAACGTGCGCAGCAAAGATAGAGAAAAGGACAAGGAAAAAACCAAGGACAAAGACAAGAAAGACGGTGACCAATGAGACGGCTCATCTTGATTCCCATCTGCTTTGTTGCTTTGCTCATTCCGGTCGTAGTGCTGGCCGGCAGCGGCCAGGGCGGATTTGACGGTGTCGTCAACTCTCTTGAAAGCCGCTACCACGCGCACGCCAGGCGCATCCCCTTCCTCGGCCTCATCAGCCTCATCTCGCACAAAGCCACCCACGGAGGCGTCGGAAGTCTGCACGTCGCCGAGTTCGACAACTTCACAGCAGACGTTGATGGCAACGAGCTGAACCAGATCGTCGAAGAAAAACTAGGCTCCGGCTGGGTGCGCATCATTCGCGAAACCAATCGTCACGGTGGCGAGCAGACGCTCATCTTCATTCATCCCGAAGGCCAGCGCATGGGCCTCTTCGTCTTGGATAAGGACGGCAATGAGATGGACGTAGTCCAGGTCTCCGTCGATCCCAATCATCTCGACGACGACATCGTCCACTACAGCCATCATCACGACAGCGATCACGACCTGTCCGACTAGACCAGCATCGCAGGCAGAGCCTGCCCTGAGAGGTTGTGACTTTTTCGATGCTCTCTGGAAAATGAGATAGATCGCCGCCAAATTTCTATGCCCATTGAACTTAGCCACAGACTCCTCTCCGGAAACGACTTAGCGGCTTGGAGACAGCGAAGCAGTAACCCCCACAGGGGGGTGGGGGTATAGGGGGGTAGGGGGTAGGGCAGCAGGGAACGGGTGGCAGGTGAGCACACACCTGTGTCCTCCGCAGAGACGAGCCTGACGGATTTTGGCGGATAGGTCAGAAACATGCTTGTCTTGATCGTGCGCTCTTGCGACTTAATTTTGCGCAAGGAAATGACTGACGCCGGTATTACGGCCGGAAGGCGGGCGTACTAAGTTGCTTCCTGTCGTCAGTCGCGAGGAGCGCCCGAACACGCGGTTTGGAATTCAAACCCGCTCAGTGCGGACGGTCCGAAGATCACAAGGTATTCGCCGTTATCGAGAGGCCTCTCCGGTTGGATCGTGTAAACAGCACTCGAGAGGACATGAAACCTGAGCGGAATCTCTTCGCGTGCGGTAAATCCCGGGTGAAAGCTAAAGGCAGACCACCCCGCGGTAATCTGAACCACCCTTGCATTGTGCTTCGTAGCTGCTCGCACCAGGTGGACCCTCTGGGCATCAGGCTCCGAAGCGTCCAACGCGGCTGCTGTATGGCTCACAAAAAAGAGCGGCATGCGACTGGCCGGAGATTGAATCGCTCTGCTGAATGGAAAAACGCTGACAATGCCGGACGACATCCACGGGATAAAGCTTCGCCAGCGGTGAGTCAGATTCTGGGAATGAGAATAGACGTGATTCAGTCCGACGAAGCTCGCAGCGTCGTCGTAAAAGGCCACGGTAATACCGCTTGGAGGTGGATTGATCTGGCCCCAGACCGCCGCTGAAACCTGATCCGATTGCATTTTGCAGCTTCTGTCCTGGGCAGGAAGCTGAGGAATAAGGCTCACGAGCCCAACGAATAACAGGATTCCTCTGCATCTACGAACAGTCGAAACACAATTTGTCAGTATCTTCAACACCCGCTGTACCCGACCCTTGCAACAGAGTGTAGCTCCGAAATTTCGGAGCACTGCAATTGCAGGAAACCCGAACAATTAGAATTTCCCATGGGGAGTTCACGGGATCGGCGGCAACAGCTATAGCGTCCCCAGGTTCGCAACACTCGCACTCGCCATCCGTTGGAGCACTACCAGCCCGCTTGGGACACGGCCCAGCCACTCATCACGACTGCATTCCACTTCGGCCCAATTACTTCGAGTCCTGAATGATCGCATGACGGTCGCGTGCGATCGCCTGGGTGAAGGTCATGCGGATTCCGTGCTTCGGCCTCAGGATCACCATTGGTTGCGCTTCGATTGTCTGGCCCGGAGATAGCTGGAAATCGTACCTTCTGAGCAGAATACTCAGGATCATGAGAATCTGCAGCATCGCGTAGTTGCTGCCAATGCAGCCACGCGGTCCAGCCCCGAAGGGAAGATAGGTGAAGGGGGTCTGCTGCTTCTCGTGGGTCTTGGAGAAGCGCGCTGGGTCGAAACGCTCCGGGCCGTCCCAGTAGCGCTGCGCGTGGTGCGCGCCATAGACGAACACAATGACCATCGACCCGCGGGGTATGGCGAGATCGCCAACGCGGTCGTCCGCGACCGCCATGCGGTCGATCATCCAAAACGGCGGGTAGAGGCGGAGCGCTTCCTGAATCACCTGTGTGGCGAACTCGAACCTTGGAACGTCGCTGTAACTGAGCGGCATATCGCCGAGCACAGCATCGAACTCCTGGCGCACCCTTTCGAGGCAATCCGGACGCGAGCTAAAGAGGTAGAGAAGCCACGATAGAGCATTCGAGGATGTTTCATGACCAGCGACAAGCAGTTGCATGCTCTCGCTCAGGACCAGTTCATCACTCATCCCCTCGCCGTCGCTGTAACGGGCATCCATCAATGTCTGCAGCAGATCGTTGCCTGGCGGCTGGTGGCGGCGTTGCCGGATGTATTCGAGCAAAATGTTGTCCGCACGGGCTCGCATGTCTTCGTGTTTGCGCAGTTCGCCAGAGACCGCAAACCAGGGATTTAGATAGGGCTGTAGAGTTTGCCGAACGATGAATTCCTGGACGGTGCAGATGGTGTGGCTGACAACGTCGATGTCTTCGTCCTTCAGCCGGGCGCCAAACAGCGATCGGGCGACCATGGCGAAGGTTATTTTCATCAGGTGAGGGTAGATATCGACGGGGCCGGTGCCGACTTGCCGGTCGAAATCTCGCAGCGATTCGAAGAGGGAGTCCTGCATGATCGCGGAAAGGGCATCGAGTTGCTTTCGATCGAAACCCTTCTGGATGAGACGGCGCTGCGTGCGCCAAGCTTCGCCGTGCGTGGTGAGAAGACCTTTGCCCAGAAAGTGTCCCATCCGCTTTACCTGGATTTCAGACTTCTGGTAGTTCTCTGCATTCGTCTTGAGCACGTGCTGAATGACGGCGGGATCGGTGGTGACGATGGCCTCTTTGAGACCACCTATATAGAACCGGAATGTGTCGCCGAAGAGTTCGCCGTACTTTGTCAACACCTGTACGGGATTGCGGGCCATGGCTAACGAATCCGCAAAGGAGCGGAATCGGGACACAACGGGTGTCGGTGAGGCCAAGGTCACACCTCGCTGCCAGAAGGCTTGCGTAGAAGGACGGGGAAATTCATGGAATCCGCCTGAAGCAGTTAGTTCGATGGCTATCGGTAGGACTGCCCATTCGAAATCAATCTTCGCTTCCCAGCTGCTTCAAAAGTATCAGATGGTGCCAGATCGCTCCCGTCATAGTGGGATGTTGCCGATACGGAACTCCGAACTCTTCGGCGGTCTTTTCGACGATCCGAGTCAGCGGCGCGTAGTGGGTGTGGCACACGTAAGGGCAGAGATGATGGGCGATGTGGTGGTTGAGCCCGCCCGTGAGCCAGCTTACGAGCGGATTGGTCGTCGCATAATCGGCCGTTGTCGCGAAGATGTGATAGACGCCGTTGTCAAACTCGTTGCGGTCCGACGGGAAATATGTGCTGTCGATCGTGTGTGTCGTCTGGAATACCAGCGATACGGTCAAACCGACGATCAAATGGACCAGCAGAAACGACCCAGCGACCAGCACAGGCGACATGCCGAGCAATACAACGGGCAGGATGAGCATGTAGGTGAGGTAGAACGCCTTCCCCGCAAAAAGGATCGCGTATTCTCGCAGCGCATGCCTGGTGTGCTTCAGATAATCGTGGGACGGGAAGAAGAAGCACTCAAAGTCCCTCAGGAACACATAGTCGAGAGAGAACAACGCATAAAAGAACAGTGCATAGATGTGTTGGAAGCGATGGAAGAACGCGCGGGGTTCATGTGGTGTAAACCGGAAGATACCGCGGCCAGTAAGTGCGTCGTCTTCGCCTTGTAAGTTGATGCAGGAGTGGTGTCCTCGATGATGGAGAATACGCCACATGTACGAGCTGATTCCGCAAACGTCGAAAACGTAATTCAGAAGTTTGTTGACGGACGGCACAGACGAGATTGCGTTGTGGTTGCTGTCGTGGGCAATGTTCAGCAACAGGAAGGTCTGGGCGAGGCCGCTGGCCAGGTAGAGGGCAACAAACATCCAGGAATTCGGCCTGAGCACATAGATCGCAATCCAACTACCCGCCAGCACTGCCAGGCCCGCGGCGATCTTGATCCACATCGTGCGGTCGGCTTTGGGAGAGATGTTCTGATCGGCGAAAAACCGGTCGAGGCGGCGGCGTAAGACCTTGGGGAAGGAAGGCGCGAGTCTTGGTTCGCCTGCAGGCTGCAGCGGCGAAGGCTCGGGCGGTACAAGATCGTCGATATCCGGCTTGAGAGTGATTACCGCTACGGTCCCGGACGCCATCGGTGCCTCCTCGGTCATTGTAAATCGACCTTGCGCATCCCGACCAGCAGCATCAGTTTCCAGGACACCACCGGGTCCGTCGGCACTTGCCGGCAGCGTCGAAAACTGATAGTAACGCGAAGAATTATAAGGAATCAAGGAGATTCGGGCTAGGCAGACGGGAGTGACCCTTGTCATTCCTGGAAGCGAGAAGATGTTGCATTGCTTCCTGGCTCTGCTAACATAGACCATTGATCGTATCCAATCGAGGATGCTTTGACGGGGGCGACAGATGCCCAGCTGATCCCTGCACGACTTCCTCGCCGCTTACTCGGCCGTGATGGGAGACTTACCCCGACCCGGACAGAGCGATGCGTGGGCGCGGAGTGGTTCATTGCCTTTGTTCTCAGAGTCGGCTTACACTTTAATTCCGCACCCCGAGACTCAGTCGCACTTTACTGCACCATGGCACGGGTAGCAGCAAGGCTTTTAGTAATCCGCATGTACTGAGCTTTCCCATTCCACTTCGAGGGGTATCTCTGATCGCTTATGGCGTCGATTTTGGATCAATTAGACCGGCTGGGGGATGAGCAGCCGCACAAATTTCTTTATTCGTACCTTGACCTGAACGGCAATTCAATCGAGAGCTATTCCTACGCGTCGTTCATTCAGCGAACGAAGGCGATTGCCGGGCACTTGCGGAAAGAGCGGCGTTTCGCGGCCGAGGACCGGCTTCTGCTCGCCTACCCGCCGGGCCTCGAAATGATCTGCGCGTTTTTTGGCTGCGTGCGCGCCGGATTGATCCCCGTGCCGGTCTATCCCCCCAGTTCCCGCGGCTTCCAAAGCGCTCTGTACAAAATGGTCCACATCGCGAAGGATTGCCAGGCGGCCGGGGTTTTAACGAGTAAGGATTACCACGCATCTCTGAAGACCAATCTTGCGAGAAGTGGGGTCGCAGCGTCCGGCGTCGACGTGGATTACATTTCGGGTCTTCCCTGGATTGTCACTGAAGACTTTGTGGATACGATTTCGGACGCACCTTTTACCGATGTGTCGAAGATTCTGTTTCTGCAGTACACGTCGGGCTCGACGATGGAGCCAAAGGGCGTGATGGTGACGCACGAAAACATCCTGCATACCTTTCCGCTCGTGATCGACCATGCCGATCCGGTCGTTGTATCGTGGCTTCCGCAGTACCACGACATGGGTCTGATCGGGTGCTACATTTATCCCGCGCTGCGAGGGGGTACGACGTACGGCTTCGCTTCGATGGACTTCATTCAACGGCCGGCCCTGTGGTTCGACACGATCACAACCTATCGGGCGACTGCGACAGCTGCCCCTAACTTTGCTTACGACTATTGCCTGCGTGCCGGAAGGCTTTCTCGGGAGAGCCTGGAAGACTGCGATTTGAGTTCGCTGCAAGTGTTGATGGTCGCAGCGGAACCCGTGAAGCCGGATACTTACACACGATTTCTCGAGAAATTTCAGCCCTACGGACTCAAGGCGGAGAGCTTCTACGCTGCCTTCGGGCTCGCCGAGAATACGCTGGCAGTTTCCCTAGGCGGCCGCAATATTGTTTCGGTCAACAAGCGCGCCCTCGCGCTGGGCAAGGCTCGCATGACGACGGAGGTCTCCGAGATCGACGCAGCCATGCAGATTGTCAGCTGCGGCATTCCGCTCCCAGGGCTCGACGTCAAGATCGTCGATCCTGAACAACACGTCGCGCTCGAGGACGGCCAGCTCGGCGAAATCTGGATCGCTGGAAACGGTAAGTGCCTCGGGTACTGGAAGAATCCGGAGCTGACGCTGAAGCAGTTTCATGCACGGCTTGTAGATGACAGCCCCTATGATGACGGCTATCTCCGGACCGGCGACATGGGATTCCTCCACAACGGTGAACTCTTCGTTTGCGGCCGCATCAAGGACATGATCATCCTCCGCGGGCAAAACTATTACCCGCAGGATGTCGAAAACGTTGTGGAGAGAGCGTCCGGCCTGATCCGCGCCAATTGCGTGACGGCGTTCCAGATTCACGAGGACAGCGAACCTGCACTGGCAATCGTAGCCGAAGTGAAGAACCCGAATGCGCTTCCGGATGCACGAAAGATTGCCTCTGCGGTCAGGAATTATCTCAACGTGGAAGTGGCGTTGATTTGCTTCATCGCGCCTCGTGCGATCCCCAGAACCAGTTCAGGCAAGATCATGCGCCATCGGACCAAGCAGATGTGGCTGGACGGCCAGTTTACCGTTCTCTCCGAGTTTTCCAGGGAGAAAGATACAGGCGCCTGTGCGTGCGGTTCGGGTATCCAGTCGTCCTTCGACGCATTGAAGGCCAGGTACAACCTGACTGGCCTGGAGTCGTACAACCTCGTCGAAGCTGGGCTGGATTCCCTGGATCTTGTCGTGTTCATGCATGAGCTCAAGGAGCTGCTCAAGGACAAGGGCGCTGAAATGCTGGCGAGGCAGGTCGATATCGGCGTCATTCAGCGCGTCAGCGTGGCCGACCTGTTTCGACTGGCCGAACAGCTAGAGCGTGCTCCCGAAGAAGCACTGGATATGCTGCGTCAATCGCTGGCGGCGTTCCGTGAAGAACAACGCGCGGCGGAAAAGCAGATGATGAGCGACGACCGAAAGCTTCTCTTCGCGCCTCCAGTTCCCGAGCGCGTGCCCGAGCTGGCGATCCTGAATCATGTGCTGCTCACCGGCGGCACCGGTTTCATTGGACCGTTCCTCATGAAAAGTCTGCTGGAGCAAACGCAGGCAAAGATCCATGTTCTGGTCAGGGCTTCCGACGCGGATCAGGGCAGGCAACGACTAAGGGCAGCGATGGAATCGATGGGGCCTTGCGACGCCAGGCTCATTCGCATCTTCGACGCTCGCGTGATTCCCGTTTGCGGCGATCTCGGCCAGCCAAAATTGGGCCTGACGCAGGACGCATGGGATTTCCTGGCCGCGGAAATGGATGCGGTGTTCCACAACGGCGCAACAGTGAACTACCTGTTCAACTACGACCGGATGCGCGACGCGAACGTGCTGGGAACGAATGAGGTCTTGCGGCTCGCGTTCGAAGGCCGACCCAAGGAATTCAACTACGTCTCGACTACCTTCGTGTTTGGCTGGGCCGTGAAGAGCGTCCTGTATGAGACAGACATGAACGAGGACATGGAGCTGCTCGATTTCGGATACAGCCAATCGAAATGGGTAGCGGAGCAGGTGGTCGCGGACGCGCGCAGCAAGGGACTTTCCGTGCGTATCTTCCGGCCGGCTCTCGTGAGTCCTTCCGTTACAGGCGGAGGCAATAACTTCGATATCGCCGTTCGCCTCGTTGCGTTCATGGTGAATCATGGCATTGGAGTCGACGCTTTGAACCAGGTGAGTTTTGTTCCCGCAGACATTGTGGCGAATAACATTGTTGCGATCTCCACGACTCCGGGCACTGAGAACCAGACCTACCACGTGGTGCGAGACGACTATGCGAACATGCTGGATATCACCGGTCTCATTACCAAGTCGACCGGGCGGCAATTCGAAATATTCAGCGTTAAAGAATTCGTTCCCGAGCTGATCCGCAGGTGCCGGAAGGAAGATCTTCTCTTTCCGCTGCTGGATTTTCTGGTGGGCTCCGTCGACAACATCACGGCGATGGAGTTCAAGCGCTATGACAATTCCACTTATCAAAAGGCCCGGGATGCCTCTGAGTGGGGCAAGCCAGATCCGTCGCTCGAAGATACGGTCAACGGCATTCTGAAATTCATGCACCGCAAGGGGATCATTTCGGTTGCGGCTCGTGAGCACGAGCCAGCGCCGCCGTCCGCCGTCCATCTCGACTTGACGGATGCGGTGCAGGCTGGACTTGACTGATTCCGTGCTGGCGGACGTGAGTCCGCTACTGCTTTTTGAATACCAGCTTCTCGGTTATACGTTGCCCTGACTCGAATGTCCCCGTGGTGGTGAGCGTCATCTGCTGCCCGTCAGCGGAAACCACCCAGGTGTCTTTTTGCGTAACTTGATCATCTCGCCGGTAAATCGAGTTCACGGTGTACGGATCGACAAGTTGAAGCGTCACCGTATCGTTGCGGGAGTTCCTGAGGTCGTATTGCTTTCCGTCAAAGCGGCCAGCGTAGCTGAAGTCGCCCGAAAAGCGCACCCCATCTTTTCCATCCGCCTCGATCTTGAGCAATAGTCCCTGCCGCATCCGAGTCTTGCTGAGGTCCTGCGTCCATTCGCCAGCCAGTGGGTCAAGGGCGGACTTCTTGCCCCCGCTTCGCGTCCACACCGTGATCTGGTCGGCATGGCCTACGCTCGTGGTCGTCACCGTTAGCTCGCTTCCATTGCTCGAAACTTTTTCGTGAACCGTCGCCACCACAGCGCCGTTCTTCTTCTCCTTGACATCGGCGTCTCTCTTATCGATCTTGTGCAACTCGACCTGGTCGAACGCCGGATTGCCTGGTACGGCCGTTTCGTGTCCGTCCCTGTTCGCTGTAAAGTCCAGATGAGTCTCTCCGGACATGACGATATGCACAGAATCACGGATTACGGTGACGGAGAGTGTATCGGGAGGATCGAGGCTGGACTGTGCAACGACCAGCGTCCAGGAGCCTACCCGGGGGTCCGCGGCTCCAACTTGAATCGCGGCGAACAATCCGAACAACGCGAGTATACGAATGGGTCCTCCTCGACCGACGAGGTCAATCGATCCTGCCAACGGCATCGGCTGGATCGCTGAAGCACTCAGAAAGTGCACCTAACCACTATACGAACTGGCTGTGCGTCGGTTCGCCTTTTTTGGCTTTTGCATCCCACACAAGAGGGTCGTCCCTTCACGGTCGCCCATCTCGTCTGACATGATTATTCTCATGCATATGCGCCGTCTTTGGGTGGCCGGAGTAGTCTTCGCCGCCGTCATTGCGCTTCTACCCTTCTCTTTTCACGCTGAGCGCCATTTGGAGACGGCAACCCACATCGAAGGTGGCGAACCGGAAGCGGTCCGGCGGGAGCTGAGCAATCATTTTCGTTCGCCGTTCGTGGAACGCGCGGTGCTGGTGATTGAGGGACTGCCGCCCGCGGATTCGGACGAGGGCGGGCAGGCGTTAAGCGCCATTGTGTCGGGGCTAAAAGAGGAGCCCGGTGTGTCCGGCGCGGTATCTTATCTTGAATTGCGCGATCCTATTTTTCTGGGCAAGGACGGTGGAACGTTTGTTCTGATCGGGCTCGAACCGACCCAGGGGCCGGTGGAGTCGCTGGTCCCAAAGCTCCACGAGAGGGCAAAGGCGCTCGAAGATCGATTGCGGAGCCGTTATCCGGCGGTGAAGCTTGAACTGACGGGCGAGCTTCCACTGAATTTCGACATTCGGAAAGCGAGCGCCGACGAAGTGGACCACAGCGAAGTCCTGGCGATTCCCGCGACTCTGGCGCTTTTGCTGTTAGCTTTTGGAAGCTTGATGGCGGCCATGATTCCTCTCGCCATTGGACAGCTCGCCATCGCATCCACTCTGGCGATTGCGGGACTGCTGGCATCGCGCCTTCACTTGTCCATTCTGGTTCAGAATCTGGCCACCATGCTGGGGTTGGGCCTGGGCATCGACTACGCGCTGCTCATGGTGAGCCGCTTCCGCGAAACGATTGCCGCCGGGCACACCGGACCCGCAGCCTCGGTCATCGCGGCGCGTCAGGCAGGCCGCACCCTGTTGATTTCAGCCTCGACGGTAGCCATCGGATTTCTAGCCCTCCTGACCGTGCCCATCAGTGAAATACGTTCCATCGGTGTCGCCGGATTCCTGGTGACGGGCATGTGCGTGCTGCTGACAAGCACCCTCGTTCCGGCGGTGCTGGGGTTGCTCGGTCCGCGAATCGATGCTGGCCGGCTGCCGTTTACTCCCGGGCTGGATGCGCTTCGGACCGCGCGTCGGGGCGACCGCTGGAGACTATGGGGAAAGGTGATCGTTGCCCATCCGTGGCTGTCCATCTTTCTGGCAGGCATCCCCATGCTGCTGCTGGCCTGGCAGGCTACGCGCCTCGATACAAGTGTTCCACGAGGGGATTGGCTTCCCCAGGCGGCGGAATCGGTGCATGCGCTGCACACGCTGGAACACATGGATCGGGCCGGCGTCGTGCAATCGTTGCGCCTCATTGTGGAACTGCCCGACTCCATCGCGCAAACCGACACTGGATGGGAAACGATCGATCGTATTTCGAAGCGGCTCGCCAGCGATCCGCGTTGCGATCGCGTCATTTCGATCACAACACTTGCGGACAGCAACCAGTCTTTCCTCACCAATCTCTCGCGGGAAACGCGTCGAACCTTTCTGAGCAGTGACGGACGAGCCGCTCTGATAGAAGTGTTGCCGAAAACTTCGGTTTCCTTGCGCGATCAAGTCGATTGGGTACGCGAACTCCGGAGGACCGGCGCCACAGCTCTCACGGGCGTGTCGGGCTCTACGCTCCTCGTCGGAGG
>Ga0302324_100025369_pt1 | contig 11382 bp, 9 predicted proteins | sample Palsa_T0_1_FD_201949 | JGI IMG/M metagenome (GOLD analysis project Ga0302324, IMG submission 201949) | Peat permafrost microbial communities from Stordalen Mire near Abisko, Sweden - Palsa_T0_1 | ecosystem: Environmental > Terrestrial > Soil > Palsa > Peat permafrost | place: Sweden: Abisko... | reverse complement strand
CCGAACACGCGCTGCTGTCGGCCGTGGGGCGCGTGCATTACCAGACCGCAAGCGATGCTGAGGCGCTCGAGCGGGTACGCGAGCTTGCCGAGTACGAAGGCATCCTGCCGGCGATCGAGAGCGCGCACGCACTGGCCGGCGCTGCCCGCTGGGCGAAATCCAATCCCGGACGCACGGTGCTGGTGTGCCTCTCCGGCCGCGGGGATAAGGACATGTCGACCCTGCAGCAAACGCTCCTCGCGGAGCGTGCGTGAGCCCGCGCACGCGCATCAGCGAGGCCATTCGCGGCGGTGCCGCCGGCGGTGAGCCCGCGCTCGTTGCCTATCTCACGGCAGGCTTTCCGCGCCGCGAGTCGTTCCGCCAGCAGCTGCGCACGCTCGCAAGCGTGGCGCACGTGATCGAGGTCGGCGTGCCCTTCACCGATCCGATGGCCGACGGCGTCACCATCCAGCGTGCGAGCCAGGCGGCACTCGCCGACGGGGTGAGCCTCGAGTGGATCCTGAGCGAGCTCGAGGCGCTCGGGGAGCTTGGCGCACCGCTGCTGCTCATGAGCTACCTGAACCCGTTGCTCGCCTTCGGGGTGAGCGAGCTCGGCGCGCGCGCCGCACGCGCCGGCGTCTCGGGATTCATCGTGCCGGACCTGCCGCTCGATGAGAGCAGCGAGCTGCGCACGGGGCTGGCGCAGGAAGAGCTCGCGCTCGTGCAGATGGTCACGCCGGTCACCGAGCCGCAGCGTCTGCAGCAACTGTGCGCGGCGAGCGAGGGCTTCGTGTACGCGGTCACCATGACCGGCACCACCGGCAGGTCCGTCGCGGTTCCCGAGGATGTGCTGGCGTACCTCGATCGCGTGCGCGCGAGCTCGCCCGTGCCGGTGTGCGCCGGTTTCGGTATCCGCAACCGCGAGCAGGTGGCACGCCTCGCAGGTCACGTCGATGGCGTGGTCGTCGGCTCCGCGCTGGTGGAGGTGCTCGAGCGCGGCGAGGATGCGGCCGCGTGGCTTAAGGCGCTGCGCTCCTAAGGACGGGCCGCCGGATGCGCTGCCGGGCGCTTATTCTCACTCATCGGGAATCAAGTATATAAGTCCCGATAATTGCGCAGCACGGCCAAAGCGCCCATCCTCAGGTGCGGCATGAAAACCTTGAGCATCGCCGCGCGCTTCCGGGGGCCCCCCACCTCCTCCAACGGCGGTTATTTCGCCGGCATGGTCGCCACGCTGGCGGCGCGCACCGTGAGCGTGCAGCTGCTGCAGCCCCCGCCGCTCGACACCGAGTTCGAGCTCGCGGAACTGCCCGACGGTGAGCTGCAGGTGCGCCTGGGGGAGCAGCTGATCGGGCAGGCACATCCGGCGGTGCTCGCCCTCGAGGCACCCTCGCCGCCGGATTATCTGGAGGCGGTGGAGGCCTCACGCCACTACGCCGGGTTCCGTTACCACCGCTTCCCGAGCTGCTTCGTGTGCGGCACGCAGCGCGCGCGTGGCGATGGCCTGCGCATATTCGCAGGTCCGATCGCCGAGCGGCACGTGGTCGCAGCTCCCTGGGTGCCCGATGCCTCCCTCGATGCCGGTGACGGCAAGGTGTGCGCGGAATTCATGTCGGCAGCGCTCGACTGCCCGGGCTACTACGCCGTCGCCCCCGACGATCGCATGATGCTGCTCGCGCAGTTCACCGCACACGTCGATCGGCGCGTGCATATTGGGGAGTCCTGCACGCTGGTGGGCTGGCAGCTCAGCACGAGCGGGCGCAAGCACGAAGCGGGCACCGCCATCTTCGATGGCAAGGCGCAGCTGTGCGGCCGGGCACGGGCGCTGTGGATCGAGCCGCGCAGCAGCGCATCGGTGAGCGAGCTGCCACCCCGGGGCGGATAGTCAGCCGCGCACCAGCCGCATCATCGCCTCGGCGTAGCGCTCGCCTGCGACTGCGCTGCGCGGAAACACCGCATCGATCGCGGCGAGTTCGTCCGCGCTCAGGCGCACCTCCAGCGCCCCCAGGTTCTCATCGAGGTTCTGGCTGCGGCGGGTACCGGGAATCGGCACGATGTACTGCCACTGCGCCAGCACCCAGGCGAGCGCCAGCTGGCCGGGCGTGCAGCCCTTCTGCTTCGCGAGCGCCTTCACCTTCTCCACCAGGGCAAGATTGCGCGCGAAGTTCTCGCCCTCAAAGCGCGGGTTGCTGCGGCGGTAGTCATCGGCGGCGAAGTCCGCGGGACTGCGGATGGCCCCGGTGAGAAAGCCGCGACCGAGCGGACTGTAGGGCACAAGGCCGATGTCGAGGCGCTTGCAGGCCTCGAGGACCCCATCCTCGGGGTCGCGCGTCCACAGCGAGTACTCGCTCTGCAGCGCGGTAATGCGGTGCACCCGGTTGGCGCGCTCGAGGGTCTGCGGGGCAACCTCGGAGAGGCCGAGGTAGCGTACCTTGCCGGCGCTTACCAGCAGCGCCATCGCGCCCACGGTGTCTTCGATGGGCACCTCGCGGTCCACGCGGTGCAGGTAGTACAGATCGATGTGCGCGACGTTCAGGCGCTTGAGGCTCGCCTCGCATGCCTCGCGCACGCGAGCCGGGCGGCCGTCGATGGCACGAGCGGTGGCGTTGTTGGGATCGCGCACGAACCCGAACTTGGTGGCGAGAAACGCCTGCTCGCGCCGCCCGCGCAGGGCGCGCCCGATGAGCTCCTCGTTGGTGTAGGGGCCGTAGGCATCCGCCGTGTCGAGGAAGTTGACGCCGCGATCGAGCGCATGGTGGAGCGTCGCGATCGATTGCGCATCGTCGTGGACGCCGTAGAACTCGCTCATGCCCATGCAACCCAGGCCGAGCGCAGAGACCTTCGGGCCGTTGCGGCCGAGTGTGCGAGTCTGCATGCGGGAGCCACTCCTGAAGTGAGGGCTCATTCTGCACCCGCCGCCTGCGCGGCGCATATGCAAGAAGAGGGAGAGGACTGGAGCGAGGCTTTTAGGGGAGCGCTGGCGTCATGTGGGCGTGGCGCCAGCCCCCGTAGCGGTAGTACAGGAACGCCAGCACGGCGGAGAGCACCGAGGACACCGGAAAGCTCCACCACACCGCGTCCGCGTGGTAGTGCTCGAGGAAGATCTCGGCGAGCGGGAAGCGCACCGCCAGCATGGAGACGGTGAGCACGAGGAGCGGGGCGATCACCGCGCCGGTGGCGCGTACCGCTCCGAACAGCGCCACCGAGATGCCGAAGAACATGAATGAGCCGGTGACGATGCGGTTCATGTGCGCGGCGATCGCGAGCGCATTGGAGCCGGCGGGCAGGAACAGGCCGAACAGCCGCGTGTTGAGCACTTCCATGAGCAGCACGACCGAGCCGGTCAGGAGCACGCTGTAGAGCACCCCCACGCCCGCGATGCGCGGTACACGCTCCCACTTGCCGGCGCCGACGTTCTGCGCCGTCATGGCAGAGACTGCCATGCCGACTGCGAAGGCCGGCATCTGGATGTAGTTCCACAGCTGCAGGCCGGCACCGAATGCCGCGGTGGTATCGACACCGAAGCGGTTGACGAGCGTGATCATGAGCACCGCGCTCAAGGACAGCACCAGCATCTGCGCGCTCATCGGGATGCCCTTCCTCACCAGCGTCGCGACGATCGTCCAGTCCAGCCGCAGAAACCGCAGTTCCTCCTTGTGCAGGCACAGGATATGGTGGCGGCGGTAGAGGTGGCGGATGAGCGCCGTGAGGCTCACGCCCTGGGCGATGAAAGTTGCGAGCGCGGAGCCTGCGATGCCCAGTCCCGGAATGGGGCCGAGGCCAAAGATCAAAAGCGGATTCAGCGCGATGTCGATGCCGACCGACAGCATCATGAAGTAGAACGGGGTTTTCGAGTCGCCCGCCCCGCGCAGCACCGCCATCACGAATGCGTACAGGTAAATAAACGGCAGCGCCAGGAAGATCACCCGCATATAGGCCACGGCCAGCGGGAGTGAGTCCGCCGGCGTGCTCATGGCGATGAGCAGCGGGCGGGCCAGGATCAGGCCCGCGATCGCCAGCGCCACCGAGATGCCGGCGAAGAAGGTGGCGCTGGTGCCGACCACGCTTTTCATCGCCGGCAGGTTATTGGCACCGATGTACTGGCCGATGAGTATGGTTGCCGCGAGCGCCAGGCCGAATGCCGTACCGATGAGCAGGAACATCACGGTGTTGGCGTTCGAGGTCGCAGTGAGTGCCGCCTCCCCCAGGAAGCGCCCCACCCAGACGGAGTTTACCGAGGCGTTGAGCGACTGCAGGATGTTGGTAAAGAGGATCGGCAGCGCGAACCTGAACAGACCGACGCGGATCGATCCCTCCGTGAGCGAGGGTTGCACTTAACTAAAGCGCCACAGGCCGTAGCCGATCTTCGCGCCCCCCGCAGCGAGCAGCGTCCACCCGGGCCACAGCGGCGGGTGGGCGACCGCGAGCCATACGAGACCGCCGAACAGCAACACCGCGCCCAGGGTGAGCGCATCGCGCCGCCGCCCGTCGTTGCGCAGCTGTGTGTACAGCTCCTGCAGCTGCGGTGCGCCCGGTGCCGGGCGCGCTGCGCGCAGCTCACGGCGGGCGAGCGCGCGCAGCAGCCCGGGGAGCGCACGCGCGGCCTCGAGGAACTCGGGCGCGTTCTCGCGCAGCTCGCGCACCAGGGCGCGCACGGAAGTGCGCTCGCGCATCCACTCGCGCAGGATGGGACTTGCGGTGCTCCAGATATCGAGCTCCGGGTACAGGTCGCGCCCCAGGCCCTCGACGTTGAGCAGCGTCTTCTGCAGCAGAATGAGCTGCGGCTGGATCTGCATGTTGAAGCGCCGCGAGATCTCGAACAGCCGCAGCAGAATACGTCCGAAGGAGATGTCCTTCAGGGGTCGGTCGAAGATCGGCTCGCACACGGTGCGCACCGCCGACTCCATCTCGTCGACGCGCGTGCCGGCGGGCACCCAGCCTGACTCCAGGTGCAGCTGCGCCACGCGCCGGTAGTCGCGGTCGAACACCGCGAGGAAGTTCTCGGCGAGGTAATGCTGGTCGCGCGGGTCGAGCGTGCCGACGATGCCGAAATCCACCGCCGCATAGCGCGGCCGGCGCGGATCCTCGATCAGCACGAAAATGTTGCCCGGATGCATGTCGGCATGGAAGAAGTTGTGACGGAACACCTGCGTGAAGAAGATGCGCACGCCGTTCTCGGCGAGCTGCGCGATGTCGGTGCCGGCGGCCTTCAGGCGCGCCAGGTCGCTGATCGGCACGCCCTGGATGCGCTCCATCACCATGACGTCGGTGCGGCAGTAGTCCCAGTACACCTCGGGCACGTACAAGAGCTCGGAGCCGGCGAAGTTGCGCTTGAGCTGCGAGGCGTTGGCTGCCTCGCGCATCAGGTCGAGCTCATCGAGGATGGTCTTCTGGTACTCGGCCACGATCTCCTTGGGCCGCAGCCGCCGCGCCTCGCGCGCGTAGCGCTGTGCCAGATCGGCCAGCGCGTGCAGCACCTCCAGGTCGCGCTCGATCACCTCGCGCATCTCCGGGCGCAGCACCTTGACCACCACCTCCTGCCCACCCGGCAGGCGCGCCGCATGCACCTGCGCGATGGAGGCCGCCGCGAGCGGGGTTTCCTCGAAGGCCGCGAACACCTGCGCGAGCGGGCGCCCGTAGGCGCGCTCGACCAGCGCCCGCGCCGTCGCACCCGGAAACGGCGGCACGCGGTCCTGCAGCTTCGCGAGCTCATCGGCGATGTCCGACGGCAACAGGTCGCGGCGCGTCGAGAGCGCCTGCCCGAACTTCACGAATATCGGTCCCAGCTCCTCGAGCGCAAGGCGCAGACGCTCACCGCGCGCAGCCGCGCGCCGGCGCTCGAACCACACTGCCGGGGAGAGGAAGAACAGAAAGCGCAGCGGCCGGTACAGGTGCGTCGCGCGCACGTAGTCATCGAGCGCGTGCCGCAGCAGCACGCGCTGGATCTCGATCAGCCGCACTACGACGCGCAGCTTCACGTGGGCACCGGGCACATCACGATGCGCCGCGCCGGCGCGCCAGCAGCTCCAGGCGCGCCTGCGCCCGGTCGACAGCCTCGCGCAGCGCGTCGACCTCGCGCAGGAACCCTTCACCCTCGTTGCGCGGCACCAGGTCGGCGCGCTCATGGCCCAGGTACTCGGCGAGGTTCTCGAGACTGGTGTGCGCCGCCTTGCGCCCGAAGCTGCCGCCGAGGCGCGCAAGCTGCGCGAGCCGATGCGCCGCCACGTCACCGACCCACAGCGACAGCTCCTCCTCCAGGTCCGGCCGCAGCAGGCGTGCGAGCTCGCGGAACTGCTCGGCGATGTGCGTATCCCCGCTGATGAGGACTTCCCCGCGCTGCAGCGGCGCCTGTGCCGCAGCTCCCGTGAGTGCGAGCAGTGCCAGCGGGCCACCGGTAATGGCCGCATCCGCGGGCATCGCATCCGACGCGGTCGATGCGAGCGTGACGTCGAGCGTCACGCCGTTGGAGCTCACCCTCAGAGACAGGATGTCGCGCACCACGACGGCGAGGCTCCTGCCGGCGAGCTGCGCGCACAGCTGCCGGGCACGCGGGGAGCGCGGCAGAGCGCGGTTCAGTAGGTTCTCGATGGTGGCGCTCAGCACTTGTAACCGCGGTGCACGGCGACGATGCCGCCGGAAAGATTGTGGTAACGGCAGCCTTCGAGCCCGGTGTCCTTCAGCATCTGCAGCAGGCGCTCCTGATCCGGATGCACGCGGATCGATTCGGCCAGGTAGCGGTAGCTCGCCGCATCGTGCGCCACCACCCGGCCGAGCCAGGGCAGCACGTGGAACGAGTAGGCGTCGTACAGGCGTTGCAGGCCCGGCAGGCGCGGATGCGAGAACTCCAGCACCAGCAGCTGCCCCCCGGGCTTGAGCACCCGCGCCATGGAGCTGAGCGCTGCAGCCTTGTCGGTGACGTTGCGCAGACCGAAGCCGATGGTGATGCAATCGAAGGTGTCGGCAGCGAAGGGCAGCCGCTCGGCATCGGCCTGCACGGTGGCGACGTTGCCCACGAAGCCCTCATCGAGCAGCCGATCGCGGCCGCGCGAGAGCATGGCGGCATTGAGGTCACTCAGCACGATGAGGCCGCGTGCTCCGACCTGATGCGCGAGCCCCGCGGCGAGATCGCCTGTGCCGCCGGCGACGTCGAGGGCCTGCTGCCCCGCTCGCAGGTTCGCCAGCGCCAGCGTGAAGCGCTTCCACAGGCGGTGCGTGCCGGCGGACATCAGATCGTTCATCAGGTCGTAGCGCTCGGCGACCGAGTCGAACACGCCGCGCACACGGCGTGCCTTGTCCTCGCGCGGCACGCGCTCAAAGCCGAAGTCGGTGGAGCGCTCGTCGGTCATTCGCGAGCGGCATTCTACTTGAGGGCAGCCGCCGGCCGTGCAGCGCCGCCGGCGCTTCAGGGCGCGTGCAAATCGACGGTTGCAATTTCCCGCGAGCAGTGCGCAGAATCGCCGCCGTTGTGGGGGTCTTGTGTAAGGCGGGTCGGGCAGCGATGTCCGGCCCGCTTTTCGTATGTGCGCAGCGTGCGCGGCCGCCGCTTCAGGACCCTGAGCCGGGCGCCTGCTGCGCCTTGCGCTCGAGATAGCGTGCCCAGCGCTGCGCGCGCTCGCGCCCGAGCTCGTGCAGGTACTTCCAGGTATAGAGCCCGGTGTCGTGGCCGTCGTCGAAGACCAGCTTCACCGCGTACTGGCCCACCGGCTCGATGGCCGCGATGCCGACGTTCTCCTTGCCCAGCACCAGCACCTCCTGCCCCGGGCCATGGCCTTTGACTTCGGCCGAGGGCGAGTGCACCCGCAGGTACTCGAAGGGCAGCTCGAAGCGGCTGCCGTCGGCAAAGCTCACCTCAAGCAGGCGCGAGGCGCGCCGCAGGCGGATCTCGGTCGCTAGCGGATCGGACATAAGTGCCTGCGCAGTATAGGCAAGGGCGGGGCTTGGCCGGGGTATGTTGCTGCGATGCAGCATAAGTGGCCGTGGCGGGAATACGACGATCGCATAGTGCAACAAACGACAATGACAATCGGTCCTAGGCCCATATACTCACCGTCCTCTTAAGCCGCCGAGGGCTCGGCACGGCACCCGAGCAGTGAATGGAACCGACCGATACGTCCCATCCGGACTACTACCATCGAGTTGTGGATTGCCAGTGGGCCTGCCCGGCTCACACCGATGTCCCCGAATACATCCGGCTGATCGCCCAGGGCCGCTTCACCGACGCCTACATGGTGAACCGGGACTCGAACGTCTTTCCCGGGATCCTCGGGCGCGTGTGCGACCGGCCGTGCGAGCCGGCCTGCCGCCGGGGCCGCATCGAGCAAAAGCCCGTCGCGATCTGCCGCCTGAAGCGCGTCGCCGCCGATTACCGCGATGAGGTCAGTGCCCGGCTGCCGCGCATCCCGCGGCTGAAGAACGGCAAGCGCATCGCCTGCATCGGCGCGGGCTGTGCCTCGCTGACCGTGGCGAACGATCTCATGCCGCTCGGCTACGAGGTCACCATCTTCGAGCAGTACGCCGAGCCCGGCGGCCTCATGCGCACGAATATCCCCTCGTTCCGCCTGCCGCACACGGTGCTGAACGAGGAGATCGCGATGATCACCGGCATGGGCGTGGACCTGAGGCTCAATACCCCGGTCAAGGGCATGCGCTCGCTCCTTACCCAGGGCGGATACGATGCGGTGTTCGTCGGCTCGGGCGCCCCGAAGGGCAGGGAGCTCAAGCTCCCCGGGCGTGAGGCGGGCGCGGCGAACATCCACATCGGCATCGCCTGGCTCGAGTCGGTGGCGTTCGGCCACGTGGACAAAATCGGCAAGCGCGTGCTGATCATCGGCGTCGGCAACACCGCCATGGACTGCTGCCGCACGAGCCTGCGGCTCGGGGCCGAGAGCGTGAAGGTCATGGCGCGCAAGCCGCGCGGCTTCTTCAAGGCCTCCGAGTGGGAGCTCGAGGACGCCGAGGAGGAGAGCGTCCAGATCGTCGTCAACCGCGCACCCAAGGCGTTCGTGATCGAGAACGGCCGGCTGGTCGGAATGCAGTTCGACAAGATGGAATATGAGCTCGATGAGCAGGGCCGCATCACGGCCGAGCGCATCATCGAGGAGGAGTTCCTGCCGGCCGACGATGTGATCCTCGCCATTGGCCAGGAGAACGCCTTCCCGTGGATCGAGCGCGACCTCGGCATCCAGTTCGACAAGTGGGACGTGCCGCTGGTCGACAAGGTCACCTTCAAATCGACCCACCCGCAGGTGTTCTTCGGCGGGGATGCGGCCTTCGGACCTAGGAACATCATCTGGGCGGTCGAGCACGGGCACCAGGCGGCGATCTCCATACACCGGCACTGCCACGGCGAATCGGTGCACGATCGTCCGGCGCCCGGCATGAACCTGCAGAGCCGCAAGATGGGCATGCACGAGTGGTCGTACGCCAACGACTACACCCCGGTCGAGCGGCGTCTGATGCCGCACGTCTCGCTCAAGGAGCGCTTCAAGAAACTCAACATCGAGGTGGAGCTCGGCTTCACCGCCGAGCAGGTGCAGCAGGAGGTGCAGCGCTGCCTCAACTGCGACGTGCAGACGGTGTTCACCGCCAAGCTGTGCATCGAGTGTGATGCCTGTCTGGACATCTGCCCGGTGGACTGCCTCACCATCACGCACAACGGCGAGGAGGCCGAGCTGCGCACGCGCCTCAAGGCACCCGCAAAGAACCTGGCGCAGCCGCTGTATGTGTCGGCACCGCTCCCGCAGACCGGGCGCGTCATGGTGAAGGATGAGGACCTGTGCGTGCACTGCGGGCTGTGCGCCGAGCGTTGCCCGACCGCGGCCTTTGACATGCAGAAGTCCGCGCTGCACTGGCCGCACGCCCTCGATGACCCGCGTCCGCTTGAGACGCAGCAACCGAAGATCGCCTGAACCGCCAAGCACGCTATGCCGCAAATGACGCCCTCGCACATCAACGACTTCACCATCAAGATCGCCACGGTGAACGGCACCGGCTCGGCGAGCGCCAACACGCTGCTGATGAAGTCGATCTTCAGGAGCGGCATCCCGGTGGTGGGCAAGAACTACTTTCCCTCCAACATCCAGGGCCTGCCGACGTGGTACGAGATCCGCGTCACCCGCGATGCGCACGTCGCCCGCTCCGGCCGCATCGACATCATGGTGGCCATGAATGCCGAGACCTACGCGCGCGACGTTAAGGAAGTCGCGCCCGGGGGCTACCTGCTGTTCGACTCCACCTGGCCGCGCCCGGCGCTGCTGAAGCGCGAGGACATCACCGTACTCGGCGTGCCGCTCGCCAGACTCTGCAACGAGAACTTCGATGGGGTGCGCACCCGCATCCTGATGAAGAATGTCTGCTACACCGGGGTGCTGGCGGCGCTTCTGGACCTGGACCTGGCGCGCATCCGCGAGCTGCTCGCCGAGACCTATGCCAAGAAGCCGAAGCTCATCGAGAGCAACATGAGGGCCATCCAGCTCGGCTACGACTACGCGCGCGCCGAGCTCTCCTGTCCTTTGCCGCTGCACGTGCAGAAGATGGAGCAGACCGCCGGGCACCTGATGATCGATGGCAATACCGCCGCGGCTCTCGGGTGCCTGTTCGCCGGCGCGACGGTTGCGGCCTGGTATCCGATAACGCCTTCGACCTCGCTCATGGACGCCTTCAAGATGTTCGCCGACCGCATGCGGGTCGACCGTGAGACCGGCCGCCGCAACTTCGCCTTCATCCAGGCGGAGGACGAGCTGGCCTCGATCGGCATGGTGATCGGCGCGATGTGGAATGGCGCGCGCGCCTTCACCGCCACCTCCGGCCCGGGCATCTCCCTGATGAACGAGTTCCTCGGGCTCGCCTACTACGCCGAGGTGCCGGCGGTGGTCTTCGACGTCCAGCGCGTCGGACCCTCGACCGGCATGCCGACGCGCACGCAGCAGTGCGACATCATGGAATGCGCCTACGCCTCGCACGGCGACACGCGTCACGTGTGCCTGTACCCGGCCAACCCCGAAGAATGCTTCTACATGGCGGTGCAGGCCTTCGACCTCGCCGAGCGGCTGCAGACACCGGTGATGGTGCTGTCGGACATCGACATCGGCATGAACGACTGGATGTGCCGCGAGCTCAAGTGGGACGATGCCTACCGGCCCGACCGCGGCAAGATGCTGGGCAAGGAAGAGGTGCTGAAGCTCGAGAAGTTCTATCGCTTCGTCGACAAGGACGGGGATGGCATCACCTACCGCACGCTCCCCGGGGTGCACCCGAAGGCGGCGTACTTCACGCGCGGCTCCGGGCACACCCAGTTCGGCACCTACACCGAGGACTCGGCCGAGTACCAGCTGGTGCTCGATCGGCTGCTGAAGAAGTGGGCCACCGCGAAGCGCCTCGTGCCACGTGCCGTGATCGATGCGA
>Ga0302324_100025367_pt1 | contig 11382 bp, 10 predicted proteins | sample Palsa_T0_1_FD_201949 | JGI IMG/M metagenome (GOLD analysis project Ga0302324, IMG submission 201949) | Peat permafrost microbial communities from Stordalen Mire near Abisko, Sweden - Palsa_T0_1 | ecosystem: Environmental > Terrestrial > Soil > Palsa > Peat permafrost | place: Sweden: Abisko... | reverse complement strand
CGCTGGCGGAGCCTGCAGCGGCTATCTGATCGAGCAGGACGGGTTCGCGCTGTTGCTCGACTGCGGCAACGGCGTGTTCTCGAAGCTGCGGCGGTTCCGTGACTACGTCGACGTCGGCGCGGTGATCGTCAGTCATCTGCACGCCGACCACTTCCTCGATCTCGTGCCCTTCGCGTATGCCCTGACCTACGCGCCGCGCCAGCAGCCGGTTCCCGTGGCCGGCTGGCCGGGGACGGGACACCCCGCCCGACCCGACCTGTACGCCCCGCGCGGAGCGACCGAGATGTTCCGCAGGATCGTCTCCAACTGGGGTAACGAGGAGCTGATCGAGCAGGCCTTCCACCTGCACGAGTACGACGGCACAGACGTCCTCCAGGTCGGTCCGTTCTCGGTCCGCTTCTGTGAGGTGCCCCATTACATGGCGACCTTCGCGGTCGAGCTGTCGAGTCAGGGCAACGGCGCCGGGCCCGGCCGGCTCACCTACAGCGCCGACTGCCGCCCGAACGACGAGCTGATCGAGTTCGCCCGGAATACCGATGTGCTCTTGATCGAGGCGACGCTGCCGCGCCCCGAGCGCACGGGCGTGCGCGGGCACCTGACGCCGTGCGAGGCGGGCGAGCACGGGCGCCGCGCGGCCGCCGGACGGCTGGTGCTCACGCACATCTCCGATGAGCTCGATCAGGCCTGGGCCAGGTCCGAGGCGGAGCGAAGCTACGGCGGCCCGGTCGAGCTGGCCGCCGAGGGCCAGATCTACACGATCTGAAGAAGCCGGGCGGAGCCGGGGGTAAGCTGATCCGCAGGACGATGCCCGACCGAGACCTCTTCGCCAACTTCGAGCGCATGAGACGCGAGATGGACGAGCTGTTCGGAGATGTCTTCGAGCGCACCGGCCTGGGGCGCAAGCGAGCGGGCTTCTCCCCGGCGGTCGATGTCACATACGCCTCCGACCCGTCGCGCGTGATCGTGACCGCGGAGCTCGCCGGCATCGACGTCGCCGACCTCGATCTCGAGCTCGCGGGCTCGCAGCTGATCCTCGCCGGCCACCGCAAGCCGGCGGCCGCCGACGGCGAGGTCTATCAGCAGGTCGAGATCGAGCACGGCCCATTCCGTCGCGTGGTGGAGCTGGCGGGAGAGGCGGTCGCCGAGCAGGCGAAGGCGCACTACGAGGACGGGATCCTCCGGATCGAGCTGCCACTCGCCGAGTCGGAGTCACCCTCGCGCAGCGTCCCGATCGAAATCAGCCCCCATCGCCAGGAGCCCCAGTGATCGAGGTCGGGGCCAGCGACGGCGGCCCCAAAGAGGTCGAGATCGGTGCCCAGCGCGCCCTGCCCGCGGCCGTCGGCGTCCTGCCCCTACGCGACATGGTCACCTTCCCCGACATGCTGGTGCCGCTGAACGTCGGTCAGCCGCGCAGCATCGAGCTGATCAACGACGTCCTCGGTGGCGACCGCACGATCGCCATGGTCGCCACTCGCACCCCGGACGTCGAAGTGCCGGGCCCCGACGATCTCTACGCGGTCGGAGTCCTCGGCGTGGTGGCGCGGATGATCCGCGTTCCCGACGGGACGATCCGGATCCTGGTCCAGGGCGGCCAGCGGGTCCGGATCAAGGGGTGGGACCGGACCGAGCCCTACCTGGTAGCGGAGATCGCCGAAGCGCCCGACATCGTCAAGCAGACCCCGGAGCTGGTGGCGCTGATGCGCAACGTCCAGCAGACGTTCTCGAGCATCGTCGAGGAGGTGCCCTACCTCCCCGAGGAGCTCCAGGTGATGGTCGCGAACGTCGATGACCCAAGCGCGCTCTCGCACCTGATCGCGGGGGCGCTGCGGCTGAAGACCGAGGAGAAGCAGCAGCTGCTCGAGGAGCTCGATGTCGCCAAGCGGCTGCGACGGCTGTCGGAGATCCTGGCGCGCGAGCTCGAGGTGGTGGCGATCGGATCGAAGATCCAGTCGCAGGTCCAGTCCGAGCTCGAGAAGGGCCAGCGAGAATTCTTCCTGCGCTCGCAGCTGAAGGCGATCCAAGACGAGCTCGGCGAGACCGACGAGGCTCAGGCCGAGGCGGGGGAGCTGAGGGAGCAGCTCGCGGCGCTCGAGCTGCCCGAAGAGGCACGCAAGCAGGTCGACCGGGAGCTCGCCCGGCTGGCTCGCTTGCAGCCGGCGATGGCCGAGTACGGCGTCGTGCGCGGCTACCTCGAGTGGATCGCGGCGCTGCCGTGGGGCACCTCGACCGAGGACAAGCTCGATCTCGCCCATGCGCGCAAGGTGCTCGACGAGGATCACTACGACATCGAGCAGGTCAAGGACCGGATTCTCGAGTTCCTTGCGGTGCGCATCCTGAAGCCCGATGCCCGTGGCTCGATCCTGCTCTTCGTGGGCCCGCCCGGGGTCGGCAAGACCTCGCTCGGGCGCTCGATCGCGCGGGCGCTCGGCCGCAAGTTCGAGCGGATCAGCGTCGGGGGCGTCCGCGACGAAGCCGAGATCCGCGGCCACCGGCGCACCTACATCGGCGCGATGCCGGGCACGATCATCCGGGCGATGCGCGACGCGGGCGCGAACAACCCGATGCTGATGATCGACGAGATCGACAAGATGGGCGCCGACTTCCGCGGCGATCCGTCGAGCGCGATGCTCGAGGTCCTCGATCCCGAGCAGAACCGGACCTTCCGTGACCACTATCTGGATCTCCCGTTCGATCTCTCCAATGTCATGTTCATCACCACCGCGAATACGCTCGAGACGATCCCGGGACCGCTGCGCGACCGGATGGAGATGATCCAGCTGGCCGGCTACACCGAGGCCGAGAAGCTGGAGATCGCCAAGCGATACCTGGTGCCGCGCCAGATCGAGCGCAACGGGCTCAGGCCCAGCCGGATCGCGTTCAGCGACACCGCGCTGCGCGCGATCATCGCGGACTACACGCGCGAGGCCGGCGTCCGACAGCTCGAGCGGGAGATCGGCGCGGTGTGCCGGAAGATCGCCAGGCAGTTCGCCGAGGGCAAGGCGAAGCGCAAGGTCATGGTCACCGAGCCGCGCGTTCGCGAGCTCCTGGGCCGGCGCAAGTTCTTCTCCGAGTCGCGCCGGCGGACCTCGAGGCCCGGTGTCGCCACCGGACTGGCGTGGACTCCGGTGGGCGGCGACGTGCTGTTCATCGAGGCCACGGCGATGCCGGGCAGCGGCAAGCTCCAGATCACCGGCCAGCTCGGCGATGTGATGAAGGAATCCGCACAGGCCGCCCTCTCCTACCTTCGAAGTCATGCCGATGAGCTGTTTCCCGAGCTTGCCGAGGACTACTTCGCCACGCACGACATCCACATCCACGTGCCCGCCGGAGCGATCCCCAAGGACGGCCCGAGCGCGGGCATCACGATCGCCAGCGCGCTTGCCTCGCTCCTGTCGGGGCGACCGATTCGCGCTGAGGTCGCGATGACCGGTGAGATCACCCTGACGGGCCAGGTGCTGCCGATCGGAGGTCTGAAGGAGAAGGCACTCGCCGCCCAGCGAGCCGGGATTCGGCGGATCATCGCCCCCGCGCTCAACGAATACGACATCGAGGAGATCCCCGCGCACCTGCGCAAGGACCTGGAGTTCGTGTTCGTCTCCGAGATCGGGCAGGTCTTCGACGAGGCCCTCGAGACTCCGCGCGCCCGGCGGCGCGCCCGCGCCGGCGTCGCGTGATTCACGGCAGTCGAGGTGGGTATCCCTCGAGGAGAGCCCGGTTACTTGCCGTATCCTCACACGCACGAGCCAACGCACGGAGGGAGAGCAGTGTCATTACGAAAGAAGGCAAAGTCCGCGGCAGTGCCGTTCAGCGCCGCGGATGTAGCCAACATCGCCACGTCGAATCCGTACATCCAGCGCCTGATCGAGGATGCCGAGCTGCGCGAGAGCGTGCGGACCGCGCTTGACGCGACCCGCAGCGCCTACGCCCGCCTCTCCAACGGCAAGGCGCCGACCAAGGTGCTGCTGGATGACAAGAAGTTGCACAACGATCTGCGTACCGCCATCGACGCTATTCGTGACGCCACCGTGGCGCTGTCGGATACGCCGAAGCGGGCCCGTCGTAGGCGCGGCCTCACGTTCGGCCGGACGCTGGTGATCGCCGGGGTGGGTTCCGGCGTCGCGGTTGCCGCCAGCGAGAAGCTTCGTTCGAAGGTCCTCGACACCCTGTTCGGTGCCGAGGAGGAGTTCGAGTACTCGCCGTCGACCCCCGCCACCCCGGCGCCGGTCGCGCCCACCCCCGCGCCCGCAGCCTGACCGCCGACATTCCCCCTTGGGCGCGCCGGGTTGCCGAGCGCGCCCTAGGGGGGATGTCGACCTGCATTCTGAGACTGCCCCGGGGCGGCACCCGTAACGTGTGCTCGCATGCGACGCGTTGCGGTACTTGGAGTGGCTGGGCTGGTGGTGGTGGTACTGGTCGTTCTGCAACTGGTACTGCCGGGGATCGTGGCTAGGCAGCTGCGGGACCGGTTCTCGCGGTCGGGAAAGGTGATCTCGGTCCAGGTGGACGCGTTTCCGGCAATCGAGCTGCTGTGGCACCATGCCGACCGAGTCGACGTCCATCTCGCGAGCTACCGTGCTTCGACGGGGGGACTGGGGAAGCAGCTCGACCAGACGGCGGAGGTGGGCACGGTCGACGTTACGGTCGAAGATCTGAACCTGGGCCTGGTCACGTTGCGCGACGCAACGCTGCGCAAGCGCGGCGATGTGCTCTCGGGGAGGGCGACCTTGACCGAAGCCGATCTTGGGGCCGCGCTCCCCCCCGGCCTCGACGGGCCGCCGGTCGCCTGGGGCGAGGGGAAGCTCGCCCTGCTGGCGGCCGCGCGCGGGCTGAGCGCGGACGCGACCCTGAACGCTCACGACGGCGAGCTGACGATCGCCCCCGACCTGCCACTGCTCGGAGGGTTACTCACGCTCACCGTGTTCGATGACCCCCACGTCGACGTGCAGGGGGTCGGCGCGAGCTCGGTCTCAGGCGGTTTCTCGGTGTTCGCCAACGCGCGGCTGCGCTAGTTGCACCAGCTGCCTAGGACTCGGATTCGAGCTTCGGCGAGCGCCACGGAGCCCGGAGCCGCCGCTCGATCTCGTCGCCCAGGCCGTCGATCGTTATCCGCTCCTGCTTCAGGCTGTCGCGGTCTCGGAGCGTGACCGTGAAGTCCTCGAGCGACCGGTGGTCAACGGTGACCGCCCAGGGGGTCCCGATCTCGTCGTGGCGGCGGTAGCGGCGCCCGATCGCGCCGCTCTCGTCGTATTCGGTCTGCACGCGCTCGCGCAAGGCGACGTAGATCTCGCGGGCGAGCTCCGGCTGGCCGTCCTTGCGCACGAGCGGCAGGACCGCGACCTTGACCGGCGCCAGCAGGGGGTGCAGCCGGAGCACCGTTCGCTGCTCGCCCCCGATCTCGTCCTCGTCATACGCGTCGACGAGGAACGCGAGCGTCGCGCGATCCGCGCCCGCGGCCGGTTCGATCACGTGCGGGACATAGCGCTCACCGGTGGCGGTGTCGACGTACTCGAGCTTCTGCCCGGAGTAGAGAGCGTGCTGCCCCAGGTCGAAGTCGCCCCGGTTGGCGATGCCCTCGAGCTCCTGCCAGCCGATCGGGTAGAGGTACTCGACATCGCTGGTCGCGCTCGAGTAATGCGACAGCTCGTCCTCATCGTGGGCGCGCAGGCGCAGATGATCGGGCCGCAAGCCGAGCGCCACGTACCACTGCATGCGTTGCTCGAGCCAGTGCTCGAACCAGCGGGACGCCTCGTCGGGCGGGACGAAGTACTCCATCTCCATCTGCTCGAACTCTCGCGTCCGGAAGATGAAGTTCCCGGGAGTGATCTCGTTGCGGAAGCTCTTGCCGATCTGGGCGATCCCGAACGGCGGCTTCTTGCGCGAGAACTGCAGGTAGTTGCGAAAGTTCAAGAAGATGCCTTGCGCCGTCTCTGGGCGGAGGTAGACGGTCGCTCCCTCCTCCTTGACCGGCCCGACGGTGGTCTCGAACATCAGGTTGAAGTCGCGTGCCTCGGTCAGGTCACAGTCGGGGGTCTCACCTGGGCGCTGGGAGGGCTTGCGCCCGCAGTGGCCGTCCTCGAGCTTGTCGGCGCGGAAGCGCAGCTTGCACGTGCGGCAGTCGACGAGCGGGTCGGTGAACCCCTTCAGGTGGCCGCTCGCCTCCCACGTCTTCGGGTGCTGGATGATCGCCGAGTCGAGCGCGACGACGTCATCGCGCTCCTGCAGCATCGAGCGCCACCACCGGGCCTTGAGGTTGTTCTTGAGCAGGACCCCGTAGTGACCGTAGTCGTAGGTGGAACCGATGCCGCCGTAGATCTCGCTGCTCGCGAACGCGAATCCGCGCCGCTTGCAGAGCGAGACGATCTTCTCCATCGTGACGACGTCGGCGGCCATGGGCGATGAGATGCTAGCCGCCCGTGGGCCCTTGGCACTCTCGCCTTGGGAGTGCCAGAGAATCGCCGACTCCGGGGGCCCGACAGCTATACTTGGTAAAGCGATGCCGACGTACGAATACCGCTGTAAGAAGGGCCACGACTTCGAGGTCATGCAGCGCATGGCCGACGATCCGATCGTCGAGTGCGAGGTGTGCGGCGCGCCCGTCCAGCGCGTCTTTTCCCCCGTGGCCGTGCACTTCAAGGGGACGGGGTTCTACAACACCGACTACGGCACGAAGAGCCGCGCGCGCGAGAAGGAGAAGGAGAGCGCCGCCGCTAAGGAAAAGAAGGCCAAGGACAGTACGTCGAGCTCGGACTCGTCGAACTCGGATTCGAGCTCGAAGAAGTCCGACGCGACGCCGGCAAAGGCCGAGAGCAAGGCGTCGGCGGCGGACTGAGGTCAGGTTCGGTCAGCCAAGGCTGACCAAGGAGGGCCCTAGTGGTTCGTTTCGTACTTGCGACCGGCCACTTAGATCGGGTCAGCCGTCGATCAGCTTGTGGACCGCGCCCGAGACCTCGCTGGGCGAGACCACCAGGGCGTCTCCGCCGTTCGGCAGGGTCTCCGAGCCTGAGGGCTCGAGGATCTGGACCGGCGCCGAGCCTCCTAGCTCGCTGGCGGCGAACAGGCTCATCAGCGTGAAGCCGCCCATGTCGGTGCGCAGGGCCTGCGGGGCGGACCAGGATGCCCAGGGGAGCCGGAAGAACGTCCCGGGCGAGAGCAGCTGCGATTTGATCGAGTTGAGGATCTTCTGCTGGTAGCCCTCGCGGGTGAGGTCGGTGCTGGCCGCGTTGCACATGTTGTCCCGAGTACGCGCCAGGGTCAGCGCCTGGGTGCCGTTCAGGTGGTGCGTCCCCGGCTTCAGGAACAGCGAGAAGCCTCCCTTGGCGGCGCCGCCGCTGATCTTCGAGCAGATCCGCCCGGTGGTCACGTTGACCCCCCCGATGGCGTTGATGAACTTCGGGAAGTTGGCGAGGTTGACGACGATCACGTGGTTGATCTTGATGCCCGTGAACTGCTCGACCGTCTTCAGGGTGAGCGCCGGCCCGCCGTAGGAGTACGCGGCGTTTATCTTGCTGACCCCGTAACCGGGAATCGAGGCGACCGTGTCGCGGGGGATCGACAGCCGCCGCGAGACACCGCCGCCGATCCGCCACAGCATCAGCGTGTCCGAGCGGATGCCACCGGCGAACGCGCCTGGTTCCTTGGAGCCTGGCGGACGCTGGTCGGTCCCGATGATCAGGATCGTGTCGGCCGAGGTCAGCATGTTCCCGCCCGAGCTGAGTTGAGCCTGCGCCGCGGCCGGAATCGAACCCGACTGCTCCTGCGCGCTGACCATGAACAGGACGAAGGAGAGGAACAGCCAGGCCACAACGGCGATCCCCAGGTACGCCAGCCCCCGCCGCCAGGTGGGGCGGTACCAGCGTCTGCGCTCGCGCTCAGGCGGGAGGCCTTCGCGCTCCTCCCGCCGCCACCGGCCGGGCTCCGGCAGCGCGGCGTCCTCCTCGCCGCGCAGAAGCGCTCGCAGCCCGCGGGGGCGCGCGCTGTAGAGCTTGTATGGACGCTCGTCGCGGTCGGGGCGGGTTCGTCGCGGAGCGGGGTCGCCGCCGAGGGGATACTCGTCGTCCGGGCGGCCGACCCTGCGCCCGCGGGCCTTGCCGGCGGCGGTTTCGGCGTTCGGGAGGGTGGCCTTGCGGGGGCGGTCTTCGCCGGCTCGGTAGACCCGATACGACGGCGGGTCTTCGTAGGGCGTGCGCTTTCTGGGGTCGTCAGGCATGGCAGCGTTGGTTGTAGCAATACCGGTTCGCCGGGCGGCCCCCAGCCCCTGCCGAACGCATCACAGAGCGGCCGCCCCATATAGTGGCCGACATGGCCCTTCGGCGCGTCATCGGCGTCGACGTGGGCGGGACGAAGCTGCTGGCCGGCGTTGTCGATGCGGGGTTGGGGGTTCATCACCGCGCGCAACGGTCCGTGGTAGGTCTCGACCAGTCCGCCCTGCTCGACACGGCCGTGGACGCCGTCCACGAGGCCCGCGCCGCCGCGGGCACCGAGGTCTCCGCGGTCGGGTTCGGGATCCCGAGCCTGATCGACCAGCGCACCGGCACGGCGGTGATCGCGGTGAACCTGGCGCTGGCCAACATCCCCTTCCGCGACGTGATGGCCGAGCGGCTCGGCCTGCCGGTGTTCGTCGACAACGACGGCAACGTGACCGCGCTCGCCGAGCACCAGGCGGGCGCGGCCCGAGGAACGCGCGAGGCGGTGGTGCTCACGATCGGGACCGGGATCGGCGGCGGACTGATCCTCCGCGGCGAGCTCTACCGCGGCTCGATCGGGGCGGCCGGCGAGCTCGGTCACATGGTGGTCGACATGAACGGTCCGCCCTGCCAGGGAAACTGCCCGAATCGTGGCTGCATCGAGGCCCTCGCCTCGGGGACGGCGCTCGCTCGCGAGGCGACACGGCTGGCCAGGGAACGCCCCGGCTCGGGGCTGGGGCGCGCGCTCGCGGCCGGCCGCCGGCCGTCCGGGCCGCTGGTGACCGAGCTCGCGCACGATGGCGACCCGACGGCGATCGAGGCGCTGGCGCTGATCGGGGAGCGGCTCGGGGTCGCGATCACCAGCCTGGTCAACATCTTCAACCCCGAGGTCGTGGTCATCGGTGGCGGCGTGATCGCGGCGGGCGAACTGTTGCTCGGGCCGGCGCGGGCCGTCGTCGCCCAGCGCGCGTTGCCGCCCTCACGCGATGTGGTCAGGATCGTCGCCGCCCGCTTCGGCGTGGAAGCCGGGATGGTGGGCGCCGCGGTGCTCGCGTTCAACGAACTGGCACGTCGGGCGGAGGATCGATGAGCGTCGTCGCCGCCGGGCGCCTGGTCGTCTGCCCGACTCCGATCGGCAACCTCGAGGATGTGACGCTGCGGGTGCTCTCAGCGCTGCGCGATGCCGACGTCGTCGCGTGCGAGGACACGCGGCGTACCCGCGTGCTGCTCGACCGCTACGGGGTCAAGGCACGCCTGGTCAGCTACCACGAACACAACGAGCACGAGCGCGCGGCAGAGCTCGTGTCGCGCATGCGCGAAGGCGCCGTGGTCGCCCTCGTGTCCGACGCCGGGATGCCGCTGGTCAGCGATCCCGGGTTCGTGCTCGTGCGGGCGTGCGTGGCCGCCGGCCTGGCGGTCGAGGTGCTGCCGGGGGCCTCGGCCGCGGTGGCGGCGCTGGTCGCGAGCGCGCTCCCGGCAGACCGCTGGCGCTTCGTGGGCTTCCTGCCGCGCAAGCGGGCGGAGCTCGTGCGGGCCTTCGCGTCCCCGGAGACGCTGGTCGCGTTCGAGTCTCCCCGCCGCGTCGCGGCGTCGCTGGCCGTGCTCGCCGCGGTGGACGCCGACCGGCCCGTGGCCGTGTGCCGGGAGCTGACGAAGGCGCACGAGGAGATCGTCCGCGGGACCGCGGCCGAGCTCGCGGAGCGCTACCGGGTCCAGGGGCCACGCGGGGAGGTCGCGCTGGTCATCGGGCCAGCGCCGGAGGTCGAGGGAGAGCTCGGGCCCGCGCTCGACGCGCTGGCCCGCCTCGTCGCCGCCGGAGCGAAGCCACGGCCGGCGGCGGCGGTCGTCGCCGAGCTGACGGGCGTCGGCGCGAACGCGCTGTACCGAGCGCTCACCGAGCGGCGCTAGCCCGGCTAATAAGTCTGCGCTACAGGCTCGCCGGCTGCGGCTGGGCGCCCGCCGAATGATCCTGCAAGCTCGAGAGGCTCGTAAGGAAGAGGGTCTTGTCAATCCGACCATTGAAGATCGGGACGCCTAGCTCCAAGCACTTGTCGATGACGGCTCTTCGTTCCAGTCCGGCTTCGCGTGCGAGCTCGGTGGGCGTCAGATGAATCGCCATAGGCTGCTTTCCCTCCTGTCAGGTTCACTACATAACCACAAGTATGCCCCCATCGGCGGATGGGATCAATGCCCCCGGATCGGCCCCCAGGACCTCTGGCCAGTTCTCAAGAGATAGGGTTTGACCGGGAACGCGAGAAAAAACGACGATTTGGGAGCCTTTTACGGTGGTAAAACGGCTCCAGGCGTGGTCACAGACGCTTTACAAAGTTCAGATAAACGCTACAGTTCGGCCTCGTGTAGGGGCTCTCAACTCTCGCAGGGGGAGGAAGATTCACTCATGTCAACGGCGCTACGCGCGGTTCCAATCTCGCAAGATTGGTCCGATGCCGAGCTCGTAGCGGCAGTCAGGCGCGGGGACGACATCGCTTTCGCGGAGCTCTACTCGCGCTACAGCCACCGCATCGGCGCTTACGTCCACGGGATGGTCGGAGACCACGGCCGCGCCGAGGACATCACGCAGGAGATCTTCATCGCGGCGCTCCGACGGATGCGCGCGACCGAGCGGCCGATCGCGTTCAAGGCGTGGATCTACGAGATCGCCAAGAACGCCTGCATCGACAACTTCCGTCGCAGTCGCCGAACCCAGGAGGTCTCCCTCGACGCCGACGACACCCTGTCCTCGGCCGATCGGGGACGGCTGACCGCGGTGACCACGATGGACGCCGCACTCGCGGGCAAGCAGGCGCTCGACGATCTCCGCGGCGCATTCGGCGGCCTGTCGGAAAGCCACCACGAGATTCTCGTGCTCCGTGAGCTCGAGGGTCGTTCCTACAGCGATATCGGGGAGCGCCTCGGGATGTCGCGCCCCGTAGTGGAGAGCACGCTGTTCCGCGCGCGGCGGCGTCTGGCGGAGGAGTACGACGAGCTCACGAGCGGCCGCCGCTGTGAGTTCGTCCGCAAGATGGTCGATTCCGGGCCCCACTACTCGCTGGGGATTCGCGATCGCCGCCGGATGGCCCGGCATTTCGCCCACTGCCAGCCCTGCCGCGCCCACGCCCGGCGGGCGGGCTTCGATGAGTCGATCCTCAACATGCCCAGCGTGGCGGCCAAGATCGCTGCGCTGTTGCCATTCCCGCTG
>Ga0302324_100025366_pt1 | contig 11383 bp, 10 predicted proteins | sample Palsa_T0_1_FD_201949 | JGI IMG/M metagenome (GOLD analysis project Ga0302324, IMG submission 201949) | Peat permafrost microbial communities from Stordalen Mire near Abisko, Sweden - Palsa_T0_1 | ecosystem: Environmental > Terrestrial > Soil > Palsa > Peat permafrost | place: Sweden: Abisko... | reverse complement strand
CTGGACGCCAGCGAGCGAGACCTCCGCTGCGCACCCCAACGCGCGCTTCACCGTCAGGGCCGACCAGACGCCGGCGATCGCGCCCGAGTGGCAGGACCCCGCGGGCGTGCCCATCGACGCGATGCTGTTCGGTGGGCGCCGCTCGACGGTGGTGCCGCTGGTGACCGAGGCGCTCGACTGGGAGCACGGCGTGTTCCTCGGCTCGGTGATGAGCTCCGAGAAGACCGCCGCGGCGGCCGGAACGGTCGGCGAACTGCGCTTCGACCCGTTCGCCATGCTTCCCTTCTGCGGCTACAACATGGCCGACTACTTCGCCCACTGGCTCGAGATCGGACGCCAGCCGGGCGCGAAGCTGCCGAAGATCTTCTACGTCAACTGGTTCCGCAAGGACTCCGACGGACGCTTCCTTTGGCCCGGATACGGCGAGAACTCGCGCGTGCTGTCGTGGGTGTTCGCCCGCTGCGCCGGTCACGGCGCCGCCGAGGAGACGCCGATCGGGCTGATGCCGCCCGTCGGCGGCGAGGGCATCGACATCGACGGCTTGGACGTCTCACCGCAGGACATGGCCGAGCTGCTGCGCGTGGACGCCGAGCAGTGGCGGTCGCAGCTGCCCCAGTTCCACGAGCACTTCGCCAGGTTCGAGAACCTCCCCGCTGAGCTGCACTCGCAGCTGAAGGCGCTCGAGCAGCGCCTGGCCTCCAGCTGAAGCTAGTCGTGACCGTGGGTGTCGCCGGTGCCCGCCGCCGGCGGCCGTGACTCCTCGGCGAGCGAGGTGATCGTCAGCGCGCCGCGGGCGGAGGACTCGAGCACCTCGGTTGCCTCCTCCAGCGAGCGCGCGTACAGCTCGACCAGCAGGTGCACGATGATGCGGGCGTCGTCTTCGTGCTTGTGGAAGCGCACGTGCGTGAAGAACTCGCGCACGCCGTGCTCGCCAAAGGCGGCGTAGGAGAGCGCGTCGCCTGCCTCCGGGCCGGAGCAGGTCTCGACGTCTTCGGAGTCGACCGTCACCGTGCACGAGGCGACCCACGGCGTGCCCGCGATCATCCGTTCCCAGCGGTCCTCGATCGGCTCCACGCGCCCGTTGTTGAAGCCGAGATGCGGCTGGTCGTGCATGCAATCCAGGCACTGCACCACCGCCTCCTGCAGCTCGTCGACGACTTCCGCGCGCTCGCCGGTGTCGGGGTCGATCTTGTGGATGCCCTCGTAGTGGACCTGGACCTCGAGGTCCTGGGACCAGCAGCGGTAGCAACGAAGCCAGCTGCGGGCACTCGTCTCGGCCATCGAGCCCTCCATATGCAGGCCATTGTAGGCACGCTGGCGACGACTCTCAGTTCTGGCAATCGCGCGCGCCGCCGCAACGACCAAATGCGATGTCTCGTCGGTCACGGCCGCCAGCCGACGCCGAACGCCGGAGGGGGACGCCCGCCGGCGTCCCCCTCCGTTGTGCAGCGGCTGGGCTTCTGCTGCCCAGGCCTTACTTCTTCTTGTGCTTTTTCTTGAGGTGCACCGTCACAAAGCGCGTACTGAGCAGGTGGTCGGTGGTGTCCTTGGGCGTGAACGCCAGCGTCAGCTTGACATGCAGCGTCTTGCCGCTCTTCAGCGACGACAGCACCCGCGAGCTGGGTTTGATTTTGACCTTGTATTTGCCCGCTTTGGTGATGCTCAGGTGCTCGTGCCCGTAGGAGACGGGCTTGTTGTTGACGCACTTGCCGTGCTTGCGGACGTAGCCTTTTTTGCATTTCTTGCTCGCCGCGAAGGCCAGCTGCTGGTTGTCGACCAGTTCGAGCGTGCCGCCCTGGAAGCTCGAGAGGCTCGCCCCTTCGGAGACTTCGCCGAGGTATTCGCCTTCGCCTTCCTCCGGGAATTCGACTTCTTCTTCGATGATGCCGCCTGCGAGGACGATCACTTTGCCCTTGATAGGGGGCTTACTCAGGGGCGGGACGACCACCGGCGGAGGAGTTATGACCGGAGGCTTCGGCGGCGGAACTTTGACGCACACTCCTTCGCCCACGCGCGGTTCGTAGCCCGTCGGGCATGGTGGCAACGACCGGCCGGTGGTTTCTTTGATGATCGTGACCAGCTTGCCGGCGAATTCTTCTTTCACGCCTTCCTTCGCTTCCAGCGCTTCTCCACCGGTCTGTTTCGCCCAGTATTCCCAGTAGTGGATGTAGTTTTCGTATTCGCCCTCGTCCGTGTGGAAGTAGTCGACCATCGCCAGGGGCTTGCCGTCGACGTCGAGCATTTCCAGCGTTTTGTGGAACTCGAGCGAATCTCCCGGCACCCACTGCGTGTCCGGAATGCCGAATCTGCCGCCCGGTTCTTCTCCTGTGTTGAAAGGGTTCTCCAGCCAGAACGCTTCGGGGATGCCTTCGTTGACGTTCATTGTGTGCGGCACGTTGTCGGCGATCAGGACGATCTCGTGTCGGGCGCCTTCGCGCCAGCCGACCTGCGGGTTCGTGTCGGTCTCCCACAGCGCGCGTCCGTAGGCTTCTGGGCCGTCGCCGCCAGAGTGCGCGACCTCTTCACCGGACAGCTTTTCGATTGCTTCTTCGACCTCGGGTACTTCGGTGGTCACCGGCTGCCAAAGATGCCATGCCTTTTCAGTGTCTTGTTCGAAGCTTTCTTCCGAGCCCGGTTCGAAGCCTTCCTCGCTGTAGTAGCCGGGCACATCTTCGACATTCGCGACGCCGTAGGCGGTGCTCGGACCGAGTGACGCGCGAGTTTCTTCGATGACTTTTTTGATGCCTTCTTTCGCTTCCGTGAGCACGCCACCCATCGACCCGCTGGTGTCGAAGATGAACATGATGTCGGTTTTTTCGGGCGCCGCGGCGGCCGCCGGGGCCACGCTGCGCGCCAAGCCAACCACGAGGAGAGCCGTGACGGCCGCGATCATGTAGCAGATACGGCGAGAGAACCTAAAGTCAAGCGTGCGTGCTCGTGCGTCCATCGCTAGCCCCCATGGGTCGCTGTTCATAGCCGGTAGAGGCGCTGGATCCTAACGCATCGATTTGGGTCGTGCGCACCCAACCGGGGGTTCGCGTCAACCGGTGCATACAGAGCCTCTACCCGAACGTAAAGTCGTAGGCGCTGACGCCGTCGGCGAAGCGCAGCGACAGGCGGTGTCGTCCGTCGCCGCGCAGCGACACCAGCCCGTACAGGCGCTGGCGGCGCACGGTCACCACGCCGTCGTGGACGTCGGCGCCGGAGTCGGCGGCCGAGATCGGGTGTCCGTCCAGCAGCACATGCACCGGCAGCGGGCGTTCGCCGGGCGTGCTCAGCACTAGGTAGACGTCCTTGGCGTCGAACTCCCCGTCGATGCCCGCGTCCGAGACCGCTTCGGCTGGCTGTTCGCCGATGTTCCACGTGCCGCTGTAGGCGAAGTCGTTGAGCTGCAGTTCGCCTGTGGGCGGCGGGCCATAGTCGTGCGTGCCCGACTTCGGGCCGTCGATCCATCCCTGCGCGCGCGCGGTGCCCACGTAGGTCTCGGGGGTCGCCAGTTCTGATGGTTTGATCACGCCGGTGGGGTGGCTCTTGGCGCCCACCTGGTAACCGGCTTGCGCCAGCAGCGCCCTGATCGCGGTTTCGGTCTCTTCGTAGTCGCCCTCGCCGAAGGTCGCGTAGCGAACCTGGCCGCGGGCGTCGATCAGGTAGTCGGCGGGCCAGTCCTCGTTGTCGTAGGCGTTCCACGTGCCCATGTTGTTGTCCTGGACGATGGGGTAGCGCAGGCCGAACTGCTCGATCGCGTTGGCGACGTTGCTCGCGTCCTTCTCGAACTCGAACTCGGGCGTCTCCACGCCGACGATCGTCAGTCCCTCGTTGGCATAGGCGGCATTCCACGCCTTCAGGTAGGGCAGCGTGCGGATGCAGTTGATGCAGGTGTAGGTCCAGAAGTCGATCAGCACCACGCGCCCGCGCAGCGAGGCGAGCGTGAGCGGACGGTCGCCCGGCGTGTTGAACCAGTCCTCGGTTTCGGCGAATTCCGGCGCGGTGAAGAGTTCGGGAAGCTGCTGCGCGTCGGCGAGCAGGGTGCCCTGGCTGGCGTCGCGGGCGGCGGGGTGGACCTTCGTCGTGGAGCCGCCACAGGCGCTGGACCCGTTTGCGGCGACGAGCTTGGCTTCGCGGCCGGTGATCTCGTGCAGCCGGCCTGTCACTGTCTTCGAGCACTCCAGCGACGCGGTGAGGTTGACATCGGGGATCTTTTCGGCGACGAACTGGTCGAAGTTGACGTCGAGGTTCGTCAGGATCGCGACCGCCGTGAGGATCATGATCGTGCCGAGCATCCGTCCGAGCAGGGGCCCGCGGCCAGCCTTGCGGACGCGCTCGAACACGCGCCTGCCACCGAGCGAGAGCACGAGCAGCACGACCGCCGAGCCGGCCGCGTAGGCGAGCGCGATAACGATCGTTTTGCCCGACGCGGCGCTGACCGAGATCACCGCCGCCAGGATCGGGCTCGCACAGGGGGTGTACACGAAGCCGAGCGCGCCGCCGACCAGCAGCCCCGAGAGGAAGCCGTCGCCTTTGGTCCGCGGCCCGAAGCGCGCAAGGCGCGAGAGCGGCGCCTCCAGACGCGCGGTCGCGTCCGGTACCAGCAGCGCCAGACCGAACACCAGCAGCACCACGATCGCCACGTCGCGCAGCGGGTCGTCGCCCAGGCCGACCCCGTCGACGACGTTTGCCAGCCCGACGATCGTGACCGTGAACGTGATCGACAGGCCCAGCACGATGCCCAAGGGCCGACGCCGACCGCCGACGCTGCCCGCGGACAGCAGCGCCGGAAGCACGGGCAGCACGCACGGCGACAGCGCCGTGCCCGCCCCGGCGAGGATCGCGAAGCATACGAGGACGATCATGGTCTCTTCTCTACAGACTTCGCTGCGCGGATTTCGTTACAAGCCCAGCGCGAGCGTAGCTCGGCTGGGCAGCGTCGCGCGCAGCATGCGCCCCGCGCCGGGGCGGCGTTCAGCCCGCGCCCGCGCGCAGCGTGGCCTCGAAGTCGGTCCCGGCGATCGGGCCGACGCACGGCGAGCCCGCCCCCGCCTGACGGTAGCGCTGCAGGCCGGCGCCGACCGCCGCCTCATCGCCGACCGCCGTCAGCTCCTCCAGGAACCCCTCGGAGATCGCGCTCGCCATCGCCTCAATGTCTCCGGCGGCGCTGTCGTAAGCCGCGATGTCCGCGCCGTAGCCCGTGCGCTCGATCATCGCCCGGTAGAACGGCAGGCCGAAGTACGGGATCAGGTCTTTACGCATCGCCTGGAAGACGGCGTGGCGATCGTCGCTCAGCGCGGCCGGCACTGCTGCGACCACGTCGAAGCCCTCGAGCGTCAGCCCGGCGCGCTCGCGGCCGGCGCTCACCTCGGGGATCACGACATCGCGGATGTAGCTCGGGTTGCACAGCCACAGGATCACGCCGTCGGCGATCTCCCCGGCCAGGCGCAGCATCGCGGGTGACAGCGCGGCGATGTAGATCGGCAGCGCCGGGCGTGGATCCAGCCCGACGAGATGAAAGCCGGTGCGCCACTTCTCGCCCGCGGGAGGGTCCTCGCCGCGCAGGATCGCGCGCACGATCGCCGCGTACTCGCGCATCTCGGCGACAGGACGCTCGATCGTCTGTCCGTGCCAGCCCTCGACGACCGGGCGGTGCGAGACGCCGAGCCCGAGCGTCAGGCGTCCGCCCGAGAGCTCGTCAATCGTGGCGGCCGTCTGTGCCATCGTGGCGGGCGTGCGCGTGTAGATCGGGACGACGCCGCTGCCCACGCGGATGCGGCTGCTCGCCATCGCGTACACGCTCAACACGGTCAGCGACTCGCGCCCGGCGATGTGCGTCACGTACACGCAGTCATAACCGAGGGACTCGGCGAGCTTGACGCGCTCGACCGCCTGATCGAGCGAGCGTCCGGTCGTGATGAAGCAGCCGGTGCCCACGGCGCCAGCATATGGGACTCAGCGCCTGAGCATCACATACACGGTGCTTGCGGCGAACGCCATCTGCCCGAACGCGAGCGCCGTGCCCAGGTTGACCGCGCCGAGGGCGCCCGCGAGCGCGCTTGCGAGCACGAACGCCGCGAACATGATCAGCAGGTTGCGCCTCATCCGAGTCCCCGCTCGAGCTCCGCCACGAGCGCTGGCACGTCCATCCCGGGGTCCTGCTCGGCGAGCAGCGCCTGCGCCTCGCTGCGGCCGCCGAGGGCTCGCAGCCCACGTTCGCCGTGCTCGACTGCGAAGTCCGTCAGCGCGGCCGCGCGGCGCGCGGCCAGACGTCGCTGCGCGAGGTCCAACCCGGCACGGTGCTCCTCCAGCGCCGCCACCAGCTCGTCAACGCCCTTCGGCGGGGGCGTCGCGCAGACGCTGAGCACGCGCGCGCGCCCGGCGCCGAGTGAGCGCAGCGCGGCGCTCAGATCGCGAGCAGTGCGAGTCGCGATCTGGCCGAGGTCCGCCTTAGTCACGACCAGCACGTCCGGGATCTCCATGATCCCCGACTTCAGGAACTGCAGTGCGTCGCCGCCACCGGGCTGGACGACGACGGCGACGGTGTCGGCTACGTCGGCCACGTCGGTCTCGGCCTGCCCGACGCCGACCGTCTCGATCACGACCACGTCGAAGGCTGCCGCCAGCGCCTCGGCCGCGCTGCGAGTCGCCCACGCGAGCCCGCCCAGGCGCTGCCCGGCGGCGGTCGAGCGGATCAGCACGCCGTCGTCGGCCGGGTCGAAGTCGATGCGCGCGCGGTCGCCCAGCAGCGAGCCCCCCGACTGGCGCGAGCTCGGATCGACGACCAGCATCGCCACCGTGCGAGCCCGTCCATCCTGGTCGCGAGGGCCGTCCCGCCAGGCGTGAAGCAGCGCCGAGAGCAGCGTCGACTTGCCCGCGCCGGGCGGCCCTGTCACACCGATCACGTGGGCCGGAGCCTCGCCCCCGAGGGCGGCAGGGGAGACCTCGCGCAGCAGTGCCGCCGCCTGCTCGCGGTCGGCTGGCGCGGTGCTCTCCAGCAGGTTCAGCGCGGCCGGCGCCGCGCTCAGGTCCCGCGCGCGCAGGCGCGCGCCGAGGGCCGCGCCGTCGGTGCTCACGCGGAGCCGTTGCCGGAGGAGCCGTCCGAGCCGGCCCCCACGAGCGCCACGATGTCGCGCATGATGCGGGTGATGTCGAAGTCCTTGGGCGTGTAGACGGCGGCGACGCCCGCCTTCTGGAGCGCCGCCACGTCCTGCTCGGGGATGATCCCGCCGACGACCACCGGGGCGCTCACGCCGGCATCGTGGAGCGCGTCGAGCACCGCCGGGATCAGCTCGCGGTGCGAGCCGGAGAGGATCGACAGGCCGATCACGTGCACGCCCTCCTGCAGCGCCGAGGCCGCGATCTGCGCGGGCGTCAGGCGGATGCCTTCGTAGACGACGTCCATGCCCGAGTCGCGTGCGCGCACCGCGATCTGCTCCGCGCCGTTGGAGTGGCCGTCGAGTCCCGGCTTGCCGACGAGGATCTTCGGCCGTCGCCCGAGCTTCTCCTGCAGGCGCGAGACCTCGCTGCGCAGCTCGCCCAGCTCGCTGTCGATAGGGGGCGCTCCGATCGCGGCCGCCTCGCCGACGCCGGTGGGGGCGCGGTAGCTGCCGAACACCCGGCGCAGCACGCCCGCCCACTCTCCCGTGGTGGCACCGGCGCGCGCGGCGGCGATCGTTGGCACCATCAGGTTCTGCGACGGGTCCTCTTTCCCGGCGACCTTCGCCAGCGCCGCGAGCGCCTCATCGACGGCCGCCTGGTCGCGCTCGGCACGCCAGCGCCGAAGCGCCTCGATCTGCTGCGCTTCGATCGCGGGGTCGACGACCAAGATCCCGCCCTCGGCGTCGGCGGTCAGCGGCGAGTCCTCGGTCTCGGTGAAGCGGTTCTGCCCGACCACGACCTGCTCGCCGGCCTCGATCCGGCGCAGGCGCTTGCGGTGGGAGTCGACGAGCGCGCCCTTCATGTACGGCACGGCCTCGACCGCGCCGCCGTGCTCGGCCACGACCGCCATCTCCGCGCGCGCTCCCTCCAACAGCTCCGCGACGAGCGCGTCCATGACCTTCGACCCCTCGAAGATGTCCGGGTACTCGAGGATGTCGGTTTCGTAGGCGAGCACCTGCTGGATGCGCAGCGACCACTGCTGATCCCACGGGCGCGGCAGGCCCAGTGCCTCGTTCCAAGCGGGCAGCTGGATCGCGCGTGCGCGCGCGTCGCGCCCGAGCGTGACCGCGAGCGCCTCGAGCACGATCCGCTGGACGTTGTTCTCGGGCTGCGCCTCGGTCAGGCCGAGCGAGTTGACCTGCACGCCATAGCGGAAGCGCAGGTGCCGGGGGTCCTGCACGCCGTAGCGTTCGCGGCCGAGCTCTTCCCACAGGATCGACATCGCACGCAGCTTGGCGTGCTCCTCGACGAAGCGCACGCCGGCGTTGACGAAGAACGAGATGCGCCCGAACACCTGCTCCATGAGCTGCTCGCCCTCTGCGCCGGTGGCGCCGACGCGCGCGCGCACGCCGTCGAGCACCGCGATTGCGTTGCTCATCGCGTAGGCGATCTCCTGCACGGGCGTCGCGCCGGCCTCCTGCAGGTGGTAGGAGCAGATGTTGATCGGGTTCCACTTGGGGACGTGCTCGACCGTGTAGGCGATCATGTCTGCGATCAGGCGCATCGACGGTGCCGGCGGGAACGCGTAGGTGCCGCGCGCGAGGAACTCCTTGATGATGTCGTTCTGAGTGGTGCCCTGCAGCTGATCTTGAGCGACCCCCTGATTTTCGGCGGCGACGATGTACAGCGCCAGCAGCCACGCGGCGGTCGCGTTGATCGTCATCGACGTGTTCATCTCGCCGAGCGGGATGCCGTCCATCAGCGCGGCCATGTCGCCGCGATGGGAGATCGGCACGCCGACCTTGCCGACCTCGCCGCGCGCGAGCTCGTCGTCGGGGTCATAGCCGGTCTGCGTCGGCAGGTCGAACGCGACCGACAGTCCCGTCTGGCCCTTCTCGAGGTTGCGCCGGTACAGCTCGTTGGACGCCTTGGCCGTGGAGTGGCCGGCGTAGGTGCGCATCATCCAGGGCCGGTCGGGCTCGGACAACCGCGCGGATCGCTCAGCGCTCATGCAGCCAATTGTACGGTCGCGCCGTTGGCTTTATCCTGCGGTCAATGAGTCAAACAATTGAGATGCCCCGCACGAGCGGCCCCGGGGGCGGCTTGGGAGGCGACTGGCGCGTGATCGTGCGCAACGACAACCACAATACGTTCGAGCACGTGGCGCGCACGCTCGCGCGCTTCATCCCCGGCGTCAGCCTCAAGCGGGGCCTGGAGATCGCCGGCGTGATCCACGCCTCGGGCCAGGCGATCGTCTACAGCGGCCAGCAGGAGCCCGCCGAGCACTACTGGGAGCAGCTGAAGGGGGCCGGCTTGACGATGGCGCCCCTAGAGCAGGGCTGAGAGGGCCGAGGCGGCTCAGGCGCTCTCGCCGGCGACCACGCCGTTGCCGTGGCCGTTGGCGACGCCGGCGACCGGCTCCGGCGAGACTCCGCCCGCGGTGGTCAGATCCCACCAGCCGTAGAGCACCGGGATCTGGTACCAGCTCGAGTGCGTCGCCCGGAAGTAGGTCATCTCGGGGCCATCCCAGTAGCGTTCCCAGTCGAGGTGCTCGTCGAAGGCGGCGAGCTGCTGGAACTTATAGCGGTCGTCGCGGGCGCGGTAGACCGCGTAGGAGCTAGCTCCGTAGCGCAGCGCCGTGGCCGCGACCTCGTTCAGCGCCAGCTCGAAGGCGTCTCCGCGGAAGCCGGTGGCGTACCACGGGACGATCACCGTGCCGGCCATCAGGCGCCGACCTCCGCGTGGATCGCGCCGGGACCGTCGGCGGTCTTGCCCTGGCCCTCGGAGTCGGCGCCGACGAGGATCGAGATCTTGCCGAGGTGCTTGTTTTCGAGCATCAGCTGGTGAGCTTCGGCGACGCCCTCGAAGCCGAGCGTGCGCCACAGCACAGGCCGAATCTGCCCGCTCTCGATCAGCTCGTTGGCCTTCATGCACTCGTACGCGTTGGCGAAGTGCGAGCCGAGGATCTCCTTCTGCTTCATCCACAGGTAGCGCACGTCGAAGTCGAGGTTGTAGCCGGTGGTGCCTGCGCAGATGACGACCTTGCCGAACGGCTTGACGGTGAACACGGAGGTGGGAAACGTCGCCTGCCCGACGTGCTCGAAGACGATGTCGGGGGCGTCGCCGAGGATCGCCTTGACGCGCTTGGAGAACTCGCGCGAGACGCCGAAGCGCGCCTTGTCCTCCTCGGGCGTCTCCTTGCCGGTGCGCATCATGCCCGCGAACTCGGCCCGGTCGATGAAGTCGACCGCGCCCAGGCGCTTGACCAGCTCGCCCTTCTCCGGCGAGGAGACGACCCCCACGCAGTGCGCGCCGGCGGCCGCGCACAGCTGCGTGGCGAACACCCCGAGGCCGCCGGCCGCGCCCCAGATCAGCACGTTGGCGCCTGCCTGCAGCTTGCAGCGGGTGATCAGCATGCGGTAGGCGGTGAAGTACACGAGGCCGTAGGAGGCTGCCTCCTCCCAGGTCAGCGCGGCGGGCTTGGGCAGCAGCTGCTGGGCCTGCACCTTGGTGAACTGGGCGAAGGAGCCCCACGTCGTCTCATAGCCCCAGATCTTCTGCGAGGGCGCGGCCATCGGGTCCAGCCCGTGCACCTCGGGATCCTCGTAGGAGGCCTGGTTGCAGTGGACGACGACCTCGTCGCCGGGCTTCCAGCGGGTGACGCCGGCGCCGACCTTCCACACCACACCCGATGCGTCGGAGCCGCCGATGTGGTGCCCGAACTCGGGGTGGTCGCCGTAGCGCATCACCGACACGGGCTTGCCGAGCGCCGCCCACACGTTGTTGTAGTTCACGCCCGCGGCCATCACGCGGACGATCACCTCGAACGCGCCGGGCTCGGGGACCTCTATCTCCTCGATCTGGAACGCGTCCTTGGGTTCGCCCAAACGCTCCTCGCGGATCACCCACGCGGCCATCGTCGCGGGCAGCTCGCCGGGCTCGGCGTCTACGGCGGAGACTTGCTGGAGATCGATCGCCACGTGCTCTGAAACCTCCGGTGTTTGAAGTGACCCACCCTACCTGGGAGGGATCCCATCCTACCCGGGAACGGGGCTCAGCGGAGCTCGGTGAACAGCGCCAGCTCGCCGGAGAGCTGCTCGTAGAGGCGGCGGCGCAGCTGGGTGTGGATCTGCGAGACGCGGCTCTCGGAGACGCCGAGGCGCGCGCCGATGTCGCGCAGCGTCCAGCCCTTGGCGTACAGCAGGACGGCGACTTCGCGCTCCTGCTTGGTCAGGCGCGCGAACGCCTTGCGGAATCGCTCCTTGGCTTCGGCGCGTTCGGCCTGGATCGTGGGATC
>Ga0302324_100025365_pt1 | contig 11383 bp, 7 predicted proteins | sample Palsa_T0_1_FD_201949 | JGI IMG/M metagenome (GOLD analysis project Ga0302324, IMG submission 201949) | Peat permafrost microbial communities from Stordalen Mire near Abisko, Sweden - Palsa_T0_1 | ecosystem: Environmental > Terrestrial > Soil > Palsa > Peat permafrost | place: Sweden: Abisko... | reverse complement strand
TTGGACGACATTCTGGCCTTTCTTAGTCTCAACCTGTTCGACCAGATTTCAGTGACCAACACCGAAGGTGCCGGCTTGCCTTCTGAATCTTCGGGATATATCGCCCCCAATATTTGGTATCGCCTCGGCTTCGTGCTTGACCATGACGTTGGCGAAATCGATGTCTATACCAATGGCGCCGAGGCGGGTTCGGTGCTTATCGGGAGCGGTCAAAGCACGTTGGACGGACCTTACGCGCTTTACACGGGCGGCCTGCCGCTATTTAGCAGCACGCTTACCAACGTGGCGGGATTCGTCAATAGCGTCCAGATCCGCGACGCAGCCTTGGATGCCGGCCAGATGGCCGCCTTGGGCGGTCCTTCGGCGACCGGCATCCCGATTACAATACCGCCGGTCGGAACCTTTGTGCAATCCAAAGATCCGGCCTTCAATGACCACAACGTGTTGCCGCAGCCCAATTTCAACATCGTGCTGAATCAAGGCGATACCGAGGTCAATACCAACTCCATTGAAGTACTTCTTGACGGCGTCGTGGTTCCGTCCGTTGTTGTCCCGACGGCACCCACTTTCACCATCACCGCTAGCGAGACAAACCTGATGGCCCCTGGTTCATTGCATACGGTGACAGTGGCCTGGGTCGATAGTGTTGCCGGCGCCGCCAGCAATTCCTGGCCCTTTACGGCGTACGATTACGAAGTGATCAATCTGCCTCAGCCGTTTTTCTATGAGACGTTCGACGAAGTGACGAACGGAGGGTTGCCTGCGGGCTGGTACGCCACGAACAATACATTCGTGCAGGAAACCAATTATAATATTTGTGATCCTGATTCAGCGACTTACGAAAATTGGCTCGTGTTGGATTCGGACCCGCTCTGTGGCACCGGGGTCTGCAGTGGTCAAGGCTTCGAGTGCGACACTTTCAACCAGGGGCCGATTTCGCTGAACGGCGCCTTGATTCAGAATTTAGGTTCCAATAACTTCCTGTATTTCGAATCGGACAATCGCCAACAGCACGACAAAGGGCAAGTAGGAATGGTCTTTACGCCGGATATTGACTGTTCCGGCCAGTCCAATGTTTACCTCTGTTTCAATAGTATGTGGATGCAAAATCGGAATGCCTTTGGTTCAATCGAGTATTCCGTTGACCAAGGCACCAACTGGTTGCCTGCACTCTATTGCATAGCCGACAGCCCAGGTAATGATGGTCGCATCGTTTACAACGCAAATGGCACTATAAACGCCATGGCAACGTTTACAAATTACTATGACGACCAGGCCGGCCCCCTCCAGACAAGTGGGCCGTTCGCCGGCAATTTTGCTGGAAACTTCGCCATGTTCATGGCCGCACCCGTTAACCAGGGGGATGCCGCGTTCATTCAAGCTTTTCCGGACGATGGATACAACTACGTCACAACTGGGGGAGGTGTTGTCCAATCTCAATGGATTGGGAAAGAAATCGAGCAACTTCGGTTAGTCGGAGCCGACGGCCAGAGTCACGTGCGTTTCCGTATTGGATATGAAGGCCGCTGCAGTTGGTACTGGGGTATCGATAATTTCGGTCTTTACAACATCAATACCCCGGACATCTCGGTCCAGCCTCAATCGGTAGCGGTTGACGATACGACCACAGCGACCTTCTCCGTCGTTGCAACAGGGGCGTCTCCTATAACCTATCAGTGGCAGTTTGATGGGGTGAATATTGCCAATGCCACCAATTCGACCTTCACGATTTCCAGCACGGACCCGGCCAATGCCGGCACTTATACGGTGGTCGTAATCAACCCCTACGGGCCACTGACCAGCGACCCCGCTGTCTTGACCGTTTATACGGCTCCGGAGATTACTGTGGGACCCGTGGGAGAAATCGCTGATCCAGGCGCTTCTGTGACCTTTACCGCCGCCGCCACGGGCGCTCTGCCGCTCACTTATCTGTGGCTCTTCGATGGCAAATTAATTGAAGCTTCGACAAATCCGTTCGTAACGCTCAGCGATTTGCAACTATCGGAGGTTGGAGATTATACGGTTGCGGTCAGTAATTCCTTTGGCGCCGTCACCAGCACCATCGCTACTCTTAACGTGTGGTCCGGACCGATTACGAGCAATTTGGTAGTCCATCTGCCGTTTGATGGCAACTTCAATGACACATCTGGCCAGGGTAACGACGCGAGTTATGCCACTAATGGCCCCGACGCCGATCCCAATCCTACCTTCGTCACTGGCAAGATCGGACAAGCCTTTCAATATACCACCACGATTGATGCATCCATCCAGGAATATGCGACACTTGGTTATCCCATGGAACTGCAATTTGGAGCGACGAACGACTTCTCAGTGTCCTTTTGGGTCAACTATACCAATCAGAGTGACGATTTGCCGTTCATCTCAAACAAGGACTGGAATAGCAGTAGCGATCAAGGATGGGGAGTCTTCTGTCAGAGCGGCGGTAACTTCCGTATCAATGTTACCGGGCCTAATCTAGGTTTGGACAAGTACAGCGAAACGGACACTCCGAACGATGTAAGGGGCGGCAACTGGCATAACATTGTGGTCAGCTTCCTGCGCGCTCCTTTTGGTTCCAGCGCCTACGTTTACGCGTACCTCGACGGCGTTTTGGTGAGCAAGCATCCGATGCACGTGGTTGGAATAATTGACACCTTCGCATTGCCATTCCAGAACGAGCAAGGCCCTGGAGGTTCCATGCTTTTTGACAACCAGACTTCTTGGGCCGTTAATATCGGCCAGGATGGCACTGGCGTGTATCATGACGATGGCAGCGCGTACAACATCAATGCCAAGATTGACGATTTCGGCATTTGGGCTCGCGCGCTGACGGCGAACGAGGCCAAGGGCATTTACCAGGCGGGCCTAGTGGGCGAGGATTTGACCAAGGCGCTCGCGACGGAGATAAGTGTGACAATGATTGCGCCGACAACGCTTCAATTGACGTGGACTGGCTCGCCTAATATAGAGCTGCAAACGACCGCTACTCTAAGTCCGGCCAATTGGCAGGACGTGCCCGGCACGCTTGGTGCAAGCTCTGCTTCCGTTCAAACTTCCGGGACCTCGGCGTTCTTCCGGTTGGTGGAGCTGCCATAATTGTTTATTCCCCCCTGCCCGGGCGCCAACCCGGGCAGGGTCTTTTGTCGTGCCGATTGAAGCACAACCCCGCGACACCTTGCAGCCATCGCCCGAGGAGCCGCTGCCGCCAGGATCAAGCGACCCGCCACCGGGTGGAAACAAGGGCGAAAAGTGGCCATTGCCGCCTTGGCGATCCTATCAGCTTCTCGGCTTTGTTATCATCAGTTACATGGGGGTTTATCTTTGCCGCAAGAATTTGTCCGTGGCCATTCCCATGATTCAAAAGGCATTCGGCGTCAATAAAGCCCGAACCGGGGACATCATCAGCTACAGCGCCGCCGCCTATGCCCTGGGCAAGTTCCTGTTTGGTCCTATTATCGACCGATTTGGAGGCCGGATTTGCCTGTTGCTGGTGATGGCCGGCGTCGCCGTGTTTGGCGGGCTGGGGGCGTTCGCCAGCTCGATTCCTATGCTAGCGCTATGCTACAGCGCCAATCGCTTCTGCGGATCGGCGGGATGGGGAGCGATTGTCAAACAAACGCCGGCTTGGTTCCCGCGGCGCCACTGGGCTTTGGCGATGGGACTTCTGTCACTGAGCTTCGTTTTTGGCGGAGTCGTCGCGCTTTTGCTGGCTGGAAAAATCGCCGCTTGGAGCGGTGACAATTGGCGTATGGTCATGGGGCTGCCCTCCCTGGTGCTGCTGGCCTTGCTGGTGATTATGTGGCGCGTCCTTCCTTGTGACCGCGTGGCCGCTCGCGCAGAGCGCAACGCCGCGGGATCGAGCGGTTTTGATTTTGCCTACATGGTTCGCCTCATCAAACTCCCGCAATTGTGGGTTGTGTGCGGAATGGCATTCGCTCTTTACATCATGCGCGAAACGTTTAATGACTGGACGGTGGACTATTTCAAAACCGAAGGCGGCCCAGCCATGAGCAACCAAGTGGCGGCGGTGCTTTCGACGCCATTTGATGCGGCCGGCGCCGTCGGCATTGTTTTGCTGGGATGGATGTTTGACAGGCTGACGGGCCTCCGGCGCACCATTGTATTGTTCGGGACTTTGGCGTTGCTCGCAATCCTCATCTACTGGCTGCCATCCTTATATCGGCGCGGCCTGTGGCAGGTGGAGACCACCATTGGTTTAATCGGCTTTTTGTCCTACGGTCCCTACAGCCTGCTGGCCGGCGTGCTGGCCGTCGAGATCGGCGGTCGCAACGGCGTCGGGACCGTGGCCGGTTTGGTGGACGCGACGGGTTACCTGGCCACGGTTTTCGCCGGGCACTATTTTGGCAAGCTCTTGGATTATGGCGGATACCGGCTGGGATTTCACGTTTTGGCGTTTGTAACCCTGACGGCGGCTTTTCTTTGCCTCGGTTTGAAATCGAGCCAAGCTCCTCAACCATCACATGCACCACAAGCCTGAGATTCCCGCCGCGCGCGACAAGTTGCTGTTCACGCCCGGGCCTTTGACCACAAGCCTGACCGTAAAGCAAGCGATGTTGCGCGATGCCGGTTCCTGGCATTCCGATTTTAACGCGCTCGTGGCCGACGTGCGGTCGCGCCTCCTAAGTCTGGCCGGCCTCGCGCGGGAGGATGGCTGGGAAGCCATCCTGCTGCAAGGTTCCGGCACGTTTGGGGTCGAGTCGGTTTTCCAGACTTGCGTGCCGCCGCGTGGCCGGGTGGTGGTCCTCGTCAATGGCGCATACGGCGAGCGAATCATTCAAATGTTGAAGTACGCCAGGATCGATCACTGTGTCCTTCGCACGGCGGAGGACGCGCCCGCCGATGCCGCGGCCCTGGAGATCTGTCTGGCCGGGGATCCCACCGTGACGCATGTCGCCGTCGTTCATTGCGAGACGACGACAGGTCTCCTTAATCCGATTGAATCCATCGGTCGCGTGGCGAAACGTTATGGCAAAACCTACGTGGTGGACGCCATGAGCAGTTTTGGCGGCATGCCGATGGACATCGCAGCCTGCGGGATTGATTTCCTGGTATCGTCGTCGAACAAGTGCATTGAAGGGGTCCCTGGTTTTTCATTTGTCTTGTGCCGGCGCGACGCTCTCTTGGCCAGCGAGGGCTGGGCGCGAAGCCTGAGTCTGGATTTGCTCGGCCAGCTCAAGGGATTTGAGAAGGACGGAAAGTTTCGTTACACTCCTCCGACGCATGTCATCCTTGCATTCGACCAGGCATTGCTGGAACTGGAACTTGAAGGCGGAGTGCCCGCTCGCCATCAGCGTTATCGGTGCAATCACGAAACCCTGTTGGCAGGAATGGCGCGGCTCGGTTTTATACCTTATTTGAATCCCAGCTTGCAAAGTCCAATTATCACCGCGTTTCTCTACCCTTCAAAACGGCCGTTCCACTTCGACCGGTTTTACACGGAGTTGAGCCAGCGCGGCTTCATCATCTATCCGGGAAAACTGACCCGGATGGACACGTTCCGAATCGGCAATATCGGACGTCTTTTTCCAGCCGATATGGAGCAACTCGTCGCGGCCATCGGGTCGGTCATGAGTCAAATGTCCCATGAATGATTTCACTCTTAACGGTCGCGCCTATAGCCCATCGCCAGCCCCCACGGTCGTCATCTGTCTGGACGGCTCGGCCGACGAATATTTGGATTCGGCGATGACGCGCGGCCGGATGCCGAATCTTCAGCGAATCAGCGCCGAGGGTTATCGCGGCCTGGCGCGGGGAGCGATGCCTAGCCTGACAAATGTCAACAATACTTCCATCGTCACGGGCGCGCCGCCACGCATTCATGGAATCGGCGGCAACTATTTCTTTGACGCAGCCAACGGGAAGGAAGTGATGATGAATTCGGCCGTTTTCCTCAAGGCCGAGACAATATTTCCCGCCGCGCAACGGGCCGGACGGCGCGTCGCGGTCGTGACGGCCAAGGAAAAGCTGCGCGACATCTTTGCCTCGGGCTTGATCGCTTTGGGCGGGATCGCGTTCTCTGCCGAAAAGGCCGGCGAGGCGAGGCGCGGGAGCCACGGCATTGACGCGGTCGAATCCATTGTGGGACCTACACCGCCCATCTATAGCGGCGAGGCTTCGCTTTACGTTCTGAAAGCTGGGGTGAAACTAATTGAACGCGGCGTGGCGGACTTTCTCTATTTGAGCACGACGGATTTCATGCAGCATAAGTTCGCCCCGGAAGCGGCGGAAGCCGTCGAGTTCTACGCGGGCATTGACGAGCAACTGGGGCATCTCTTGGCGCTGGGCGCGGTGGTCGGCATCACCGCCGATCACGGCATGAACGCCAAGCAGAAGCTTGACGGTTCGCCCAACGTCATTTACCTGGAAACCGAACTTGTCCAGCGGTTCGGACAGGGATTTCGTGTCATCCTGCCTATCACCGATCCTTACGTGGCGCATCATGGCGCTTTGGGGTCCTTCGCCCAAGTGCATCTGCCGCCGGCAAACGGTCTGGCTGTCGGGGCGGTCGTTGCTTTTCTGCGGCAAGTGCCGGGCGTGACCGAAGTGCTGGAGCGGGATTGCGCGGCGCGGTGGATGGAGCTTCCTGAGGACCGAATGGGTGACCTTGTCGTTTGTTCAGGCCGCGACGTCGCGCTGGGCCGCACGCCGCAATGGCACGACTTGACAGCCCTCGAAAACGGCTTGCGCTCCCATGGCGGACGATACGAGGAGATGGTTCCCTTCATGCTGAGCGCGCCTTTGAATGCGAACTACGCCGCGCGGGCGCGAAGTGACGTGCGGAATTTCGATATTTTCGATTTTACATGCAACGGGACCAAACCATGAACGCAACCAGCTTGATTGCGGGCAAAGCCGCGGCCGGCAAAGGCTTCGTTGTCGTGCGAAGCCCCCACAATGGCGCGGAAGCCGGCCGGGTGGCGGCTGCCTCGCGCCAGGACGTGGAGGCGGCGGTGGCGGCGGCCTGCGCGTTCCGCGACACTCCAAACCGCTATGAACGGGCTAAAATTCTTGATTTGACACGCGCCGCACTCGAAACACAGCGCGAAGATTTCGCCCGCCTGATCACCAGCGAAAGCGGGCTAGCTCTCCGGGAAACACGTTATGAGGTCGGAAGGACCCTCGAAGTGTTGCGGTGCGCGGCGATGGAGACGTTGCGCGACGACGGCCAGATTTATTCGACGGACATCTCTCCCCAGGGCAAGGCCCGAAAAATCTTTACGACAAGGGAACCATTGCGGTGCGCCGTCGCCATCACGCCCTTCAACCATCCGCTCAACCAGGTCGCGCACAAGGTTGCCCCTGCCATCGCCGCGGGCACGCCCTTGGTGTTGAAACCATCGGAGAAAACGCCGCTCACGGCCTTCAAATTTGCCGAACTGCTCTACGCGGCGGGCTTGCCAGGCCCGATGCTGAGTGTTCTGGTCGGCCCAACCAGCGAAGTAGCGGAACCGCTGGTGTGTCATCCCGAGGTGGAATTGGTCGCGTTTACCGGCAGCGTGGCGGTCGGCAAAAAAATTGCATCCGCCGCCGGATACAAAAAACTTGTGCTCGAATTGGGCGGCAACGACCCGCTGATCGTGCTGAACGACGCCGACCTGGATTTGGCCGTGACGCTCGCCGCCGAGGGCAGCTTCCGCAACTCAGGCCAGCGTTGCACGGCGGTCAAGCGCATCCTGGTGGAGGAAGGCATCGCGGCTAGTTTTACCAGCCGCCTTGTTGAAAAAACGAGTGAATACCGCTGTGGAGATCCGTTGGATGAAAACACCAGGGTGGGCACAGTGATCGACGAGGCGTCTGCCATTCATTTGGAAACCGTGCTGCGCGAAGCGGTTGCCAGCGGCGCAAGAGTGCTCATCGGCGGCGGCCGGCGCTGCGCTTTGGTGGAACCGACAGTCATCGTTGACGTTCCGCGCGATTGCCGCATGGTCGTCTGTGAGAGTTTTGGGCCATTCGCGCCTATCCTCAAAGTGCGCGACCTGGACGACGCGTTGGAAGTTGCCAATTCGACCGCCTTCGGCCTTAGTTCGGGTGTCGTCACAACGAATTTGCAGAGTGCCATTAAGGCCATCAAAACACTCCGGTGCGGGACAGTGAATGTGAACGAAATTCCCGGCTTCCGCATTGAGAGCAGCCCGTTTGGCGGCATCAAGGACAGCGGGTTGGGAGTCAAAGAAGGTGTGATCGAGGCCATCAAGGCCTACAGCTACATTAAAACATTTAGCCTGCCGTGGTAACATGAGTTCCTTGAACACAGAAGGAGACCTAAACCTTTCGCCGCACCGGCGCCAATGGGCGAAGGAAAGCATTGACGTGCCGACGCGGCGCCTCTTGGAGGAGGACGCGCAATGCTTTCTGCATCAATCCCTTTCCACGCCGTGCTTGAATGTCATCAAATCCGCCTCTGGCTCCGGGTTCGAAGACTCCGCCGGACGCCATTATCTCGATTTTCACGGCAACAACGTCCACACGGTGGGCTTTGGCCATCCGAGAGTGGTCGCCGCTGTCAAAGAGCAGTTGGACCAACTGTCCTTTTGCACCCGCCGCTACACTTGCGAACAAGCGATCCGCTTTGCCGAGAAGCTGATTCAGATCGCTCCTCCCGGCCTCGACCGCGTCTTGCTGGCTCCCGGCGGAACGACCGCCATCGGCACGGCTCTCAAGATCGCGCGCGTCGCCACAGGCCGTTTCAAATTTGTGTCGATGTGGGATTCATTTCACGGCGCGTCTCTGGATGCCATCTCGATCGGTGGCGAAGCAATCTTCAGGCGCGGCATCGGCCCTCTGCTGCCGGGCTGCGAACATGTTCCACCCGCCGACAATCGCCACTGCCCTTTCAAATGCGGCGCAGCCTGTTCGTTGGCGTGCGCCGATTATGTGGAATACGTTTTGGAAAAAGAAGGAGATGTGGCCGCCGTGATTGGCGAAACTATTCGTTCCATTCCTTTCATTCCACCGCCGGATTATTGGAAACGGATTCGCGCCGCTTGCGACAAACACGGCGCCCTTCTCATTCTGGATGAAATCCCCATGGGCCTCGGACGCACCGGGCGCATGTTCGCCTGCCAGCACTACGAGGTGACACCCGACATTCTCGTTCTCGGCAAAGGTTTGGGCGGCGGCGTCTTCCCGTTGGCGGCCGTCCTGTGCCGCCATGCGCTCGATGTTGCGCAACACACCGCTCTTGGACATTACACGCACGAAAAGAATCCAGTGGCATGCGCAGCCGGTCTGGCCACCCTTCAAGTGATTGAAGAAGAAGGCTTGGTGGAGCACGCGCGCGCGCTCGGCCAATACGCAAAGGATCGTCTTCAGGAGATGGCGCAACGTCACCCGTTGATCGGTGAGATTCGCGGCCTCGGCCTCATTCTTGGCGTTGAATTGCTTAAAGACAAGGCCACCCTTGCGCCAGCGCCGGATGAAGCGGAACGTATCATGTACGCCGCCCTTCGATCCGGCCTGAATTTCAAGGTCACGATGGGGAACATTCTGACCTTAACCCCGACATTGACATTGACTCAGTCTGAAATGGATCAAGCGCTGGCGATCCTGGAACGCGCCATTGATGAAGTCGAAACTAACGGACGATGAGAGGCCGATTCGGCCACGCGCCTGATTCATTCCGAACCTTGTGCGCTGTCAGTTCTCGGCCTAGTTCGCCGTGCGCCGAATCAACTTGCCCTTCACGCGAAAGCGTGCGAAATAGATGCCTAATGATTTGAAACGGACCAGATTTGCGGACGGCGTTTTCTGCCACTCTGAATTTTTTCTGTTTTGCTCGTATTCGCGCGAGCGGGATCAGAAAGTCGAATGGCGAAATTAGGGAAAGTTGCAAGTCATTCGTAATAATACTTTTGCCTCGGTAGCTCAGTTGGTCAGAGCAGCTGACTCTTAATCAGTTGGTCGTCGGTTCGACTCCGACCCGGGGCACCACTTCTCTCCTGGCACAGACTCAGGCGGAATGCCAAAGGCGTTTTCAGCGTTAGACGATGGTCAACTGGACGCTGCTCTCGACGATGCCCGCACTGATGGCGTAGCGGGTAAGCCCGGCGACGTTGCGGATGTCGAGTTTCTCCATGAGATGCTCACGATGCTTTTCGACGCTCTTGATGCCGACGCCAAGTTCCGCCGCGATTTCCTTGTTGGCCTTGCTTTCGGCGAGCAGTTGGAGCACTTCCATCTCGCGTGAACTCAGGCCGCCGTTGCGCGGCTTCGCTCGTCTTGCTTGATCCAACGGCTTTCGCTTGCGTTCAGAATGACGCCGCGCAACCGACGGGCCGAAATAGACGTTGCCCTTGTTGATTTCCCGAATCCCCTCGGAAAGATCGTGGGCGGAGCCATGTTTGAGCAGAAATCCCACCGCGCCGGACGCCGTCGCGTCTTTAATATAAGCGCCATCCGTGTGCGACGAGAGAATAAGTATTCTGGTGCTGGGAAAGGCTTTGAGTATCTGACGGGTGGCTTCCAAGCCATTGAGCAACGCCATCGCGACATCCATGACGACCACCGCAGGACGAAGCTTTTTGACTAAAGCGACCGCCTGCCGGCCGTTTTCCGCTTCACCAACCACTTCGAAATCGTCTTCCATCTCCAGCAGCAGGCGAAAGCCCTCGCGGACGAACGTATGGTCTTCGGCCAGCAGAACAGTGATTTTTTTCTTAGGCATTCAAGTTTGCTTGTGCCGGTTCCAGGCCGGCGCGCTACTTTCAATGCGATTATCAGGCGATTGCTTGAATCTGTATATGGGGTGAACACCCCATAGCCCCCACATTGTCTTTTGGTCATAATCGCACCCCAGCATGCGAAATGTATGAATGCAGTTACGCGTTTGGCTCGAACCGCTCTTTCAGACGAGGCGGCCTTGGCTCCGGAGGAATCGGGATACAGCTTAAACATCGCCGGGGTTTATCAAGATAGCTTGACCCGAGACTGGGCGATGCAAACTTGTCGTCTGGCAACGCAACTCGCTGGAGAGGAGAGCGTCCGAAACAAGTGGTACAACGCCAATTCTTTTAACGATCACGGGATCCTTCTCGAGGCCGTTCATGCGGCCCTCGTGGCCGATGTGATTGTGGTCTCAGTCTATGCCGCGGAGGAGTTGCCGCTGGATCTTTGCGTCTGGTTTGAGGCGTGGTCGCCCCGTCGGCCCGCGCGAGCGGGCGCCCTCACGGCATTGATTGGCGTCGCTGAACCGCTTGATTCCCAATTTGTCCGCACGGTGGAGTATCTGCAAGCCGTGGCGCGCAAGGCCCAATTGGATTTTTTCTCGCAGGAGCGCAAGCGGCCCAATTGAGGAGTGGGGGAGCGCGGACGTCCTCGTCCGCCACCTTTGCGACGACTCATCCAAAGGCGGGTCGTTTTGAGT
>Ga0302324_100025364_pt1 | contig 11383 bp, 10 predicted proteins | sample Palsa_T0_1_FD_201949 | JGI IMG/M metagenome (GOLD analysis project Ga0302324, IMG submission 201949) | Peat permafrost microbial communities from Stordalen Mire near Abisko, Sweden - Palsa_T0_1 | ecosystem: Environmental > Terrestrial > Soil > Palsa > Peat permafrost | place: Sweden: Abisko... | reverse complement strand
TTGATTGCCCAGTATACGGATTGACGGACTGCCATCCACCGTTTGATTGTAGGCTGCCATAGTTTACATACCCGTTTGGATTCTGTGCGTTCGGCTCCATCACTCGCACGCCGTTAACGTTGTTCGAAAGCCCGTTTCCACCTGCGCCCCCTTCGAATTTGAATCCAGCCCAATTGTCTGCGGTGCTTGGCCCCGTTGCACCGTTTGGTACAGGCATGACATCCCCCCCACTACTCACTAGGAAATCGGGAGCGGAAGTGGCCGGTCCTTCCGCACCACTTCGAACAAGGGCCGGATCTCCTGTGACCGCCAAGGCCAGCGTAACCGCCAATTGACAGTCGCCCGAGCAGCCAAGTGCACTAAGAGCCGCACTAACTGCTTGCCCTGCAAGATCATCTGCCCCAATGAAGCTACTTACGAGTCCTGCCTCTGATTGTCCAGTCGATGCAGCTGTGTTGGAATTATTCAGAATACTGGCCGCAGCCTGATTGCTGATCCCGTTGAAATTTGAGACAAATGAGGGATCAGAACTAGTCTGTCCTTGAGATGCGGCGACATTTGCCTGTCGTATACGGATCCGAGCGGATTCGATTCTAAAGTGTGCACGCAGGGCGGCGGTTGCGGTAGCGGCGACGGGGGTCCCATTGTTCTTGCGTGGGAGCCGTTTTATGCGTCGTATGGGCCGGGGTTTAGTCTGGCCGGTAGCACCAGCGGCCTAAATTATACCGGGGGATACCTAAATGGCGCAGCGGGCAACAGTATAAACAACGGCCTCGGCGGCGACGCTCCGCCCAATTTGACGCCGCCAGCAACGGCGTGTGATTCCGCTGTTTGTATAGGTTCAGCCCCAGGTGTTCACCAGCGTGCTCGTGCGGCTTAATTCCGAGACTCAAACTTTCTAAGCCCTTGCACCCTAGCACCCAAATGGCTGTCAGGCGGCCGTATTCAACAGTTTGAGGCTCACAGCGCGAGAGCGCTGAATCAAACTGCGCTCGGGTAGGATTAAGTCAATCGGCAGCCGCCGGCTTCGTCCCTATTAGCCTCAAAAATATGTTTTCAGGCTTAAAGGCAAGAGTACGTCGTCCGCAAGGGTGAAGACCCAATAGGATACCTACCAGATGATGCTGTGATGTTGCATTGGACTTACCTGCCTAACCCAGTTTAACGTCGATGCGGACGCGGAGAACCCCGTGCTCCAGCCAGCCGTACTTCAAGTAATCCTCAAACTCCCGCCGCACGAACCGCGGTAGCGCGCGTCCTTCCGCCTTAAAACGGGCCACGAAAGAGATAGCGGGGCAACGCCGAATTGATTCATGCCGCTTTCAGCGCAATCATTGCGAGAATCACTTGGGTTCGGAAAGCGGAGTTGCAGATTGAGGCGGCTCTCCCGTCCAGAAATCACCAGATGCTTTCGGAACGTAGACAATTTTCGAGAAGACCGTTGTGCATTGATCGCCAGAAGGCGATTGAGAAGCAAAGCCTATCCTGAGTTGGCCCTTGCTGGGAAACCTGAAAAATCGTATGTACTGCCATTTTGCGCCGTCGAGGGAGTAGTAAAAGGCGAACACCTCTTTGGACTTTGTGACCCGCAGGTACACTTCTTTTCCTGGTATGTCTGCATTCACGCTGTCATCGCTGTAGGTATTGGTCACGCTTGAGCCGACAGAAAATGGGCCATAGTGGCTTTTTTCGAGAAGCAGCTTCGCCCAGTGAGTCTGGTCTACATAGACCACCAGGAATCCTCCGTCAAATTCGCTCTTAAAATCTGGCGTGACCTTTGCGGTGAGAACGAAGGCATCATCCGGCGTGAACGCCAGCATCGGGGCATTGCCCGCAACGCTTCCGCTTTCGGCATCGTTGAACAGGTCGGTTTCCTTTGACGCTGTGATTGACACGGAATCGTCAGACAGAATACGGTAGTCCTTCTGCTTGTTGATCCACGAAAAAGAATGAGGAACCGCTTTGATCTTGATTTGCTCGTCGGCCGCCGAGGGCCCAGTTTCCTGGGCTCGCGCGCGGGGCGCTGACACAAGCATCAGGAGCACTGCTAACAATGTGAGTTTCATGCTGGCGGTAGCATTTTAATAAAGTTTAGTAACCCATGCTCTAACGAGATGGAACCAAATTACGGGCTGGCTGCAGCGAAGCGGGTAGATGTCTAGCGCGTTATTGAGCCGTTTCCTGAGGCCGGAGAATCTTCAAATTATGGTCACGCGTATACAGTTCAAGATCCTTAATGCTGCTATCGACCAGTTCAAGGACGTCTGCTGACAGACCCAGTCTTCGCTTTCTCAAAACTTGGCTACCTGATCCGGATCAGTCGGCGTGATTCCCACCATGCGGCGCTCAGCCCCTCGCGTGCAGAAGAAGGTGCCGCTCCTGGAAACGAATTCGCCGAGATTCCAGCCGGAATCGATCTGCTCGAACTCGGCGACACACATGCCTACTTCTCTGTGGGCATATCTTGCGCGGCCACAATCTGCCAGATTCCGTGGCGTTTGAGCCAGGTGTCAGTCCACGTTAGCTTGACCTTGTGCGTTCGCCCGTCAGTCTCTATGTGCACCGCGCTTTCGCTGCCATACAAGATGGCCATAGCGTCGCCAAAGTAATGGACGGTAACTGCGTATATCTCGCACGCTTCTTCGGCTCTCCCGCTCCCGAACTCGGCTGTGGCCTCCTTCTTCGAGTAACGCGACCCATCTGGGGCAGTTCCTTGAAAATCTTCCGCCAGAATCGTCTTTTCGATACCGTTATGAGTACAGTCTGCTTCAGCCCATAGCCGTTCGTAGTTGATTAGAGACCTAGCCGTCGAGTCATCCGCCTTGGCCCAGCGACTTTCCTGCGCTTGAACAGGAAGCCAAGACGCCAGACCGATCGCCGTTCCCGCGAGCGGAATCACCCAGCGATTCATCGATACTCTGTGATTCATCGGTTCTCTCCGGATTCGGTTATCGCCCCGTAGTACCGGCGCGAGAAGAGGATGCACCGGTCGAGCGCGCGTTACAATGCAGCGCGGTGGCTGTCCCTGAATGGCGGCTGCCTTCCTGGCCATTTCTGCTGCTTGATGCTCGATATGCGATTTAGAGACCTTTGACTCGGCTTGGCGGCCGTTGGTGGGCCGGCGGGTCCGTCGTTGGAAGCTGCGTTGCGCGGCACCTGATCACCAAATCAGCCGCCGTTTATTCTGGGAGGTTCATCTTGCGCAGGAACGCCTTGTAGCGCGGATCGCCTTTCAAGTTGTTCAGCAATGGATCGCACTTTATGCTACTAACTGAAAAATCACGCTGACGATATGCGCGCTCCAGCCACGCGAACGCCTGATCCATCTCGCCACGGTACGCGTGGACCTCGGCTATCCCGTAGGCGTTAGTGTCCGCGTCCTGCCGTTCGGCATTGGATAATGCCAAATCGGCATCGGCCTTGCGACCCAACGCCTGGTACGCCAGTGCCAAGCCCCAGCGACGCGCGCTCTCGTCTGACTCACGTTGAACGGCCGCGAGCGCGTCTCTCGGGAGTTCGCGAGCGATCAGTATTTGACCGAGGAACGCATTCCGCTCGGCGCTCATTGGGTTGAGGTCAATGGCCTTGCGAATCGCCGATTCCGCTTCCGACAGCATCCCCACATCAAGGTAATAGTATGCAATTTGCTGATAATTCCAGTCTGCGACCGGATCCAATTCGATAGCGCGCTGGTAGAGTCTCAGAGCGGTCGTATCATCGCCGACAACACATAAATTCACATCGGCGAATTGCCTTACCGCCGCATAATCATTAGGGGTGAGTTCGTACACGCGCCTATACTCCGCGGTCGCGGCCTGCCAGTTCCAATCAAGGCTCCAGTAAATCTGTGCGGCGGCGTGGTGAGCTTCTGCACTGCCAGGAACGAGTGCATTCACCTCACTGGCGGCATGCCGCATTTCGGCCGACACGAGCTCAGGCTTTACTGACCTGTCAATCACCTCGTCGCTGAGAGCAAACATTAGATACTGCCATGCATCGGCGAACGTGGGATCCGCCTTCAGTGACCGCCGAAAGTATTCAACGGCTTTGTCAAAGTCGGCTTTCGTCGAGGCGTGTCGAGAGATCTCGCGACCCTGGAGGTAAAGCGTATAAGCGTCAGAGTTCGGGGCTGCGGCACGTTTCTGGTCCTGTGCCCCAATCAATGACACCTTGAGCGCTCCGACCACCGCCGCAGCAATCTCATCCTGAACTTTGAACACGTCGTCGAGCTCACGATCATAGGTCTCCGACCAGAGGTGGTAGCCGTTGTCGGCCCGGACCAGCTGCGCCGTCACGCGCAGGTGGTTACCAGATTTGCGTACGCTGCCTTCGAGCACATGCGCGACCAGTAGCCTCCTCGCAATGGTTGGAATGTCTTCCGACTTACCCTTGAAGTAGAACGATGAGGTTCGCGCCGGCACCCGCAAATCGGGGATCTTCGTCAGCATGTCGATGAGTTCTTCCGACAGGCCGTCCGAGAAATACTCCTGGTCTTTCTTCTCGCTCATGTCGAGGAACGGCAGCACGGCGACTGACTTGTCGGGGATGGCGGTTGTACCAGGCGCGATGTCGGGCGCGCCGGATGTCGCTGGCGCTCCGGGTTGTTGCCTCGCGACATGCTTCGCCGGCCAGAACTTATCTGCCAACAGCGCACCGATCGCTACTGCGACGACGGCGAGTCCTGTCGCAAGCAGCATCTGGCTACGACGTCCCTCGCGATGTGCCGCAGGCGCTTCGCCAGCTGACAGAGTTACAGGAGCAACGACCCCAGGTGCAGTTGGGGCGGACTTGCGAATCGCGCTGATCAGCTTGGCCAATGCAGCGTCCATACCTCCCGCACGCGCATCGATCCAGTGCGACTCGCCGACGAAGTACTCCAAAGCCGGTGACAGCGGTGCATCGTCGATTCGCAAGGCAATCACCGGGCGGCGTTTTGATGAGGCTCGCTCGACTTCCTTGCTGACGTGCATGGAGGCTACCGAATTCTCCGAGAGAACCAGCACGAGTGCCTTTGCACCGCTGATTGCTCGAACGATGGAGTCCGCGTAAGGCGCGCCGGCATCAACGTCGCGCGGGGCGATCCAACACGCGATTCCGTGGCGCTCGAGGCTCTCAACCAAGGCAGTCGCGACGCCAGCGTCCCGCGAGGCGTAGCTGATGAACACGGCACCGTCGGGATTCGGAACAGGCCCGGCCTCTGGCGCTGCGGGTTCCGCGCCATTGCCCTGGCCCGATCCTCCCTCTTCAGCCACTCCGCTCGCTCCCTGACCGATTACCAGCCATGTTCGCGGATGCCCGCCGCGTTGGCAACAAACTCACCATGAGCTGCCGGAACGGCGACTTTCTAGGCAGACGTTTCGCCAGACTAAAGGCGCGGTTTTGGACACGAGTCGCCCTCAAGGTCATAAGAGCCCGCTTTCCGCAACGCTGAGAGCCTGACCGCCGGCGACGATCAGGTGATCGAGGACACGGATGTCCACGAGCTGCAGGGCTTCGCGCAGGCGCCTGCTGATGAGCTCGTCGGCGTGGCTGGATTCTGCTACACCTGAGGGGTGGCTATGCAAAGGCGGCCGCTGCTATCAACACAAACTCGCGGTCTGTCGTGACCGGCTGCCTCCGGGTAGCCAGTGACACACCCCAGCACGGGGCCGGGGCGTCACAAGTCTGCATTAACGCTGTGCGACAAGTTCGTCCTTGGGTTGCAGCTTAGCGAGTGAGGCCTGGATGCCAACCAATTGCTGCTCGAGTGACGCTATCTTTTGGTTCTGCGCCGCAATGGTCGCTTGCTCCTGCTGCATTTCATTTAGCAGCATCGGCGCAAGTTCGTCGTAGCGCACCCCGTCGATCCGACCCTTCTGATCGCGGACCACCAGCTCTGGGTACACTTTCGCGACTTCCTCAGCAATCAATCCATACCGCAGCGTGCGCTGCGGGTCGGCCTTGTAGCGGAAGGTCACTGGCCGCAATTGTTGGAGCTTCGCGGTATTCGCAGCCATTGGTTCAATAGCCGTCTTGAATCGCTCCGAGGACGACACCGCGCCAAGTTCTCCATTCGATCCGATAACAACGGCTAAGCCGCTGACGGCGGTATTGCTGTAGATGCCGGCAATGAGCGCCTTTTTCTGGGTACCCTCGGTGCCGATCCTGATGAGCTTATTGTCCGTGGGCGTACCCGCATTTCCGATGATGATATTGTCGCTACCGGTGGTGACGTTTAATTCGGCTTGGTAGCCGATTGCAATGTTGTTCGAGCCGGTAGAATCATGCTGCAGTGCGTCGTACCCGACCCCGATATTGTCACTGCCGCTGGATACGCTCGAAAGTGCGCCTGCCCCTAAGGCAGCATTGTAACTTCCAGTCATCAGGGGTTGAGCCGGAGATCCGGCACCATAGAGTGCATTGGATCCGACCGCAGTATTGCTGCCGCCTGTCGTGTTCGTTACCAGTGCGCTGTTGCCAAGAGCCGTGTTCGCGCCACCGCTGGTATTCTCCTCAAGGGCGAACGTGCCAAAGGCAGCGTTGAAGCTACCATTATTCATATAAAGGGACTGATATCCTGCCGCAGTGTTGTATTGCGCGCTCGTGTTGGTATAGAGAGCTTGATAGCCCAAGGCGACGTTGTAACCACCGTCGACATTGCCATTCATCGCCTGGAACCCGATGGCGGTGGCGCCGTTTGCGGTGTTGGCGTACAGCGCGTCAAATCCAACGGCGGTGTTGTCACTACCGTTTGCTGAAGCCTGCAGCGCCTGGACTCCGATAGCGACATTGTTGCCGCCGTTGGTGTTGCCATACATAGCGCTGACACCGACTGCAGTGTTGTAATCCGCAGCGTTTGAAGATATGAGTGCGTTGGCGCCAACAGCGGTGTCATTTTGACCATAGACGTTGCTCTGCAGCGCCGAGTTACCGACGGCGGTGTTGTACAGTGCGCATATCGATCCACCACTATTGCACTGGTAGGACCCCGGGGGGTTCCTTTCGCCGTCCAATGCGAAGCTCCCCACCCCGGTGTTGAAGCCAACATCACTGGTCACGTTGTCATAGTAAAATTGCGCGTGGGCGACATTCTCGAAACCAATCAAGGAGCCTATTAGGATTAGAAATAAGTTGAAGTGTTTCACGTTCATTCCCTCACAAGTCTTTGTATATGGGCGCTGATGCTTTTCGGGCCCAATCCGCCATCCGCATCCTGGGCCAGCCAAGGCGATTTCGCCTTCGACAGTACCGAATTGCAGCGTCTCGTACCACCTTCTCATTCAATGGCTCGGCTCCCCAGATCCTGCAGCATCTTTGCGTATTCCAACGCCCGATCGGCTCGGTTGGCTCGGCCGAACCACGGGACTATGGACAATCAGATCGAGCTCATTTCCGCGCAAGCAGTGAAGGACCTCCATGAAGACTTGCAGGTCAAAGACACATGTTCGGTCCATTTAGAAAGGCTCCGAAAGTCCTCCTCGACGGTCACGTACGGGGTATTCTGGCCTATGGCGATGTCCCGCATTTCTGCACTGATCACTTCTACGAGAGCCCTTCTTTCGGAACGGTGTGCGGGCCGAAGTCGATCTCCGTGGCTCCGGAACTAAGATCAGCCGATGAACATTGAAACGCTGTATACACCCCGGCCATCAAACCCGATTCGCCTTGTCGCGACTGCATTATTGCTGACTCTCGCGGCTTGTAGCCAATTCGGTGACACCAGAAAGCCCCCTCCGGACAAGAACGCGGCGCGCGCGCAGCTCTCCATCGGCTACAGCCTGCTTTACCAAGAGGCCGACGGCATTCCTAAACTGAAGTGGATCTTGATGTTTAAGGACAAGCCTGAAGAAATGGGACGGGTAACCAATGATCTGGTCAGTTATTACGAGCAGCTCGCCGCCACCATGCAAAGGCTGTCCAAGCAATATCCCGCCATGCGCATCGATGTGACACCCATGTCGGAGATCGAGAGTGATGAGCGTAAAGCCATTGGCGCAGACCTGGCCAAGGACTTCGCCCCGCTCATTGGCAAGACCGGCGTCGAATTCGAGCGGGAGGCACTGCTCACGTTTTACAACACGCTCAACGAGCAACGTCATCTTACCGGGGTGATGGTGGGGCTCGAAGCAGACCCTGCCCTGAGGAAGTTCCTGGAGACGACCAAGGCCCAGTTAGAAGAACGCTACGCGAGAGTCGGGGCTCTATTGAATCGCCGCTATTTCAATCAGTGAGTTGCTAAGCGGCGAATACGCTGCCTGTCGGCCCTCCGAGCATATAAGAGCCCCCTTTACGCAAAAAATGTTGCGCTCTCCATTTTTTTGCGGAACGTGGACTTATGTAAAATGTGGAGTTGAATCGGGGCGTGCCTTGTTCTCGTAGCTTGGCGGTCAGGTGAACTCCACATATCTAAGGTGAGGATCTTTAAACAGCCAAAAAGCGGACCTCGAGTTATTGGCTACACTGTCAATGCGGCGCGTTGATCGTGTCCAACCTCACTTCTGCGGAACGTCGGCTCAAGCTATTCTGAAGAACCTGGGGGTGGAGATTTTGTATCATGGCAAAGCTCGTCTATGGAATAAACCAGTCCTTGGATGGCTACGTCGACCATCTAGAATTCAGACCAAGCCTGGCGCTCTTTCGCTAAGGCGCTGAGCATCCGCGAATATGACTTCTCGCCCGGCAAGGAGGCATCTCACGCCCGGGAGCGAGGTGAGCAACAGTTCAAGGCAATCGAAGCGCGGCTGAATATTCCGCCAACGATCCGACCAACAACGCGAACATTCCGATCGTGCTCCGTCCGACCGCGACAGCTCTTACCGATTGATTACTGATGTTGCCGGAGACTGAACACAAGCAATTTCCGAAGGCTCCGCGGCGCCCTGACTCGCCATTTGTGACGATTGCGACGTCGAGTCGCCAGGAGTAATGCACAGATAAGTGCGATACTGAAGCGACGTGATGATTGAAACGATCGCGCAGACTATGGGCCGATCTTGGGTCGACACTCCCATAAATGGCGGCGGGAATGGGAAAGTGTTTGCGGTCCGGAGACCGGCGGTAAAATGAAAGCCATCGAAAAATCTCTGACACTCAAGGCACGAGAGATTTCAAGGCTAGCGGCCTTGTTGCTGGCGATAACGCTCTGCGCCTGCGGTGGGGAATCTTCGCAGCCCTGCAACTCGATGTCCTGCTTTCCTGTCCCCATCGGCGCGACAGTAACTGGATTAGCCAGCGGGCAACAGATCGTTTTGGAAGACAACCGTGGGGAATCGCTGACGGTCACTGCGAATGGAACGTTCACCTTCCCCACGAGCCTGAGCGGGCACGCTACCTACATGGTTACCGTCATCAAGCAGCCCAGCGGACAGTATTGCGTGGCCTTCAATCCCGGTGTCGCCGAGGTGGTCGACGACCAACCCGTCCAGATTTCCTGCTCTTACGGCTATGTTTACGCGACGAATCTCACGTCCGGCACGATTTCTCAGTACGCGATCGGGGCCGATGGCTCGCTGAGCGCGTTGCCGGAAGGAACGGTGGCGGCACAGAACCCTTACTCGATCGCCGCGGAGCCTACCGGGCACTATGTTTATGCGGCGCTGGCCAGCGGCATTGCGCAGTTTTTCATCCTCGGGGACGGGTCGTTGGGCGCATTGGCCCCCGCCGTAATGAGTGCAGGAAATGATCCACGTTTTGTCGTCGTCGATCCCTCCGGCAAATACGTCTATGTCGCCAACTGGGGATCCAACAACATCTCTCAATTCACAATCGGCGGCGACGGGTCCTTGAGTCCGATCGCATCGGCCGCGACCGTCGCGGCCGGTGAAGAGCCTAAATTCATCGCTGTGGATGCATCAGACGAGTACGTCTATGTGGTCAATCAGGGAAGCGCCGATATATCCCAATACACGATCAACTCGGACGGCTCCTTAATTCCAATGGTTCCCGCCACGGTAGCGGCGCTCAATCCGCTATCGATTGCCATCGATCCCTCCACTAGCTATGCCTACGTGGGCAGTAAATCGAATGTCTCGCAGTACGCAATTGGACCTAGCGGGGCGCTGAGCCCGTTAACGTCGGCTATCGTGACCAGTGGTGGTGTGTCGTATTCGCTGCTGGTCGATCCAACGGGAAATTATGTGTATGTGACCAATGAGTACACGGGCGATCTGACGCAATACGGTGTGGGCATCTCGGGTGCACTCACTCCATTAGCCCCGGCAACCGTGAACGACGGCGGCGGGCAGAGTGAACCCTATTCCATAGCACTGGATCCATTCGGCAAATATGCCTATGTGACCAATTGGAGCCTCAATGATATCGGCCAATATGCGCTTGAGAGCGGCGGTACACTCATGGCATTGGCAACGGCAACGGTGTTGGCCGGTACCAATCCCAACTCCGTGACCTCCGCGCGGTGAATGAAGATTTGAAAGTCTTTTTTCTCCTAAAGAGCTGCCTTAACCGGGTGTGTTTAGCGGGTGAATCATCCGGCGGCAGCAGCACTCTGGTTCTTTCCCCTGACCGTAGCCAGAAAGCTACTTTCCTCGCCGGCTCAGGAAGCCACCACTCCGGCGCCCCCCCGACATGTGGCTCTCCGTGGGCTGCGCACTGATCGGACTGTGGGTGCTCACATCGGCATTGCCGGCATTGGTGCGCAATTTAATTGTGCTATATCTCTCTCGCGACACATACGATGACGTACCAAATGTAAATATTTGGCGGATCTACTACTTGGTAGAAATAGCGATTGGTCTGTGGCTGATCCTCGGAGCGAAAGGATTTAGAAAACTCTACTGGTGGGCACAGACTGCTGGCCACAACAGTTCCGCCTAAGGTGAGTGGACCAATGTAGCGGGAGACTTGGGCGACGACGCCAAGATGCTCTGGAGAGGAAACTATTCCGCTTTCGCGGCGCGACCCAGCTTCAGCGTGTTGAGCCAGGTTCCGCCGATTCGGCGAAACGTGGGAAGCCAGAAGAGCGCGTCGAGAGCGGCGCCAAGAATTGCGCCGATAACAAGAAACGCGACCGAGCCGCCACTTCCGAAAACCAGGTAACAAGCCAACGACCCGACGAGCAACGCGAATATTCCCCAACGCGGGGTCAGAAATTTCATATTTTCGATTGGCGGCCGTTGCGGCATGAGGTCACTACATCACGACGGACTGCCGCCGTCAAATCCGCCTGCAAGTCCGGATTTCGAGAAGGCCGCGAATTCCGGGAATAGCCAGAGCCAAGGGGTCGAAAACGTGTCGGCGGCCCATGCCCGAACGGTAACGGCCCTTCCGCGCCGCCGTCCATCCAGTACTCCACAGCGCAACAAGCTGTATGGATTAAAGTAGCGCCTCATGTGTGGCCGATATGTCAGCCCGGATCTTGCCGAAGCCGAACGCTACTTCCTCGTGC
>Ga0302324_100025362_pt1 | contig 11383 bp, 13 predicted proteins | sample Palsa_T0_1_FD_201949 | JGI IMG/M metagenome (GOLD analysis project Ga0302324, IMG submission 201949) | Peat permafrost microbial communities from Stordalen Mire near Abisko, Sweden - Palsa_T0_1 | ecosystem: Environmental > Terrestrial > Soil > Palsa > Peat permafrost | place: Sweden: Abisko... | reverse complement strand
TCGCTCTAATCATGCCACGCCCAGTTTTTTCTGCAGACTGGACGACGACGTCGTGTACTGGAAGCGCAGCTTTTCGTTGGGTTTGCAGACGTGGAACGCAGCCTGCGCCATCAGGGCCGCTTCGTGGAAACCGCAGAGGATGAGTTTCAGCTTGCCTGGATAGGTGTTGATGTCGCCGATGCCGAAGACGCCCGGCGTCGTGCTTTCGAATTTTGCCGTGTCGACGGCAATCAGATTCTCGTGAAGATTCAAACCGAACTCCGCAATGGGGCCGAGCTTGATGGTAAGGCCGAAAAAGGGAAGAAAGGTGTCGCATTCATGCATCCATTCCTTCTTGTCGGTGCCGGCGAGCGTCACCGCTTCGAGCCGGCCGCTCGCACCGTGCAGCCCTTTGACGCTCGCGATATGGAAATCGATTTTTCCGTCCGCCTGCAGTTCGCGCATCCGGTTGACGCTGTGTTGCGCGGCGCGGAATCCGTCGCGATGATGCACGAGCGTGACTTTTTTCGCGATGGGTGCGAGGTTGATCGACCAGTCGAGCGCGGAATCTCCACCGCCGGCGATGACGATGTTCTTGCCGCGAAACGCGTCCATCCTGCGCACGGCGTAGTGAACGCTGTTGCCTTCGTACGACTCGATGCCGGCGATCGGCGGCCGTTTGGGCACAAAGCTGCCGGCGCCGGCGGCGATCACTACGACGGGTGCTATGATCTCCGTCCCGGCATCGGTCGCGAGATTCCAACGGCCGTCGGAGAGCTTTGTCAGTCCGCTTGCCATCTGGCCGAAATGGAACTGCGCGCCGAACGGCTTGATCTGCTCCATCAATCTGCCGGTTAGTTCCTGGCCGGTGACGACGGGCAGGCCGGGAATGTCGTAGATGGGTTTCTCCGGATAAAGCTCCGTACACTGACCGCCCGGTCGGTCGAGGATGTCCACAAGATGGGCTTTGAGGTCAAGCAACCCCAGCTCGAACACGGCGAACAGGGCTACAGGTCCTGCGCCAACGATGGCGACATCTGTTTCGACAGGCATATTTTACACGTCTCTACTGTATGATTTTCGAAATCGCACGCCTTATATGTAGGTCAGCGTGATGCGAACAACCGGCCTCGGCTCATGCTGAGGATGTGTCGCAAGCAGGGCTATAGCCAAGCCGGCCGCAAATCAAACGCAGGGCCTTTAATTGGTCCGGCTACGCATCCGACTTGGTTCTCGAGGAACCGATATATGCCGTTCGCTCCCAAGAGAGGCTTCTCAGGTCTTCAGATAAGCCTCGACGAATAGTTTCACGCCATGAGACAGCGAGCGCAGGTCTTCCACTGCGCGGCAGGCCCGTCCGCTCTCGCCGACCAGATCAAGCTGTTCGGCGTCAGCCGCAGCATCGGCCAATGCGAACGCGCCAATACCTCGTGCGGCGCCTTTCAGCGAATGGTTGACGGCATGCCAGCCCTTTGCGTCCGCGTGATCAAGATGAATGCGAAGCCGCGCGATCAGTTGCTCGGCCTGGCCGACGAAGAGTCTCAGCACTTCGGCGTTTATGGTCCGATCTCCGCCTGTATAGCGGGCGAGATGTTCAAGATCGACCGGCCGCGAGGACGCTGTGACAGCCATGGCGTATTGTTCCAACGATCGCGGAACAAGCGTGCGCCCATTCGGTCAATGTCGCGTTAACGCAGGTCAGAATGGGACCCAGCCGGTTGGAAACGGCGATACGCCGAAGATGCGCGCGTGAAAAAACAGCACGACGAGAAACGCGAGCGCGCTCACCCAAAACCGCCAGCCGAAATCTTCGCCGATACGCAGCGATGTGCGTCCACCGATCACGGCGGCGAACGGAATGTTCGACGTCTTCGCCGCGAAGGAATCCCACGCCGCTCCCATCTTACGTTTGCGTTTGGCGTCGATCGAGAACGTGCCGAGAATCGACAGCATGAAAAACGTTCCGAACAGGACGACGGAAGCCTGATCGCCGTTCGCGGCGAGATGAAACGCGGACCAGATCGCAACACCCCAGAGGAATGGATGGCGTGTAATGCGCAGCACGCCCTGAACCGTTTCCGCCTTTGCCGCCGTGGCCTCCATTCCGACGAGGGTCGGGCTCGGTGTCAGCAAACCCTGCACGCCCAGAAGAAACGCCAGCGCGACGAGCGGAATTCCCATGTGCCGTGCGCCCACGCCCAGATCATAGAGCTGCGGATCCGGTTGTGCCGCTTTGAATGAGATGACAAGCCAGATGATCGCGCCGAGCGAAGCGAGAGAAAAAAGCCCTCTATACGGGCCTTCGCCGATTGCGCCTGTGATCACGTCGCGCACGCGTGTGCCGGCGATCAGCAGATGAATGCCGAGAAATACCGCTGCAGCTTCATAAAGCGGTGTCATCTGCTTTCCCCCTGTTTAAACACGCGCTCTCATCAGATAGGCCCGCCCGCGCAATTTCAGTCCATCGGCGCGATTCGCGAAATATCTCGCGTTGAGTGATTCCGAGTCGAAATCTTCAACGGACGAGAATCCCACGGCGGTCAGCTCGCGCGCAAGCAGCTCCGGCTCGAAGAAACTCCTGAACGGCTCGCCCAGGGCAGCGACGCGGTCAGCCATCGCGGTGAAGCTGGCGCGCTGGTCGCCGTCGAGATTGGTTGGGGGCTGTGCAAAGTCGAACACGATCTCACTGCCTTTTTGCATCCTCTGCGCAATGGCGCGCAACGTTGCGATCACCGTATCCGGCAGGAGATAGGGCGTGACGCCGAGCCACGCGAACACGGCCGGTTGCGAGAAATTGAAGCTCGCCCGCATCAGCCCATCCACCAGCGTTTCTGTCTCGAAGTCCACCGGGGCATAAACGACATTGGCCGTCACGTCGATGCGAGCCTCGGAAAGCCGCTCGCGCTTCCAGGCTTGCGTTGCCGGGTGGTCGACCTCGAACACTGTCAGGCCCGGATACTTCGCTTCCGTCCGGTAAGCGAACGTGTCGAGCCCGGCGCCGAGCAGAACATATTGCGCGACACCGCGTGCCATGGCTTCCGCCAGCGTATCCTCTGCCAGCCGGCTCCGGACGGCGATGAAGGCGCGGAGCGCATTGGACGGCAATCCGTGCCAGTCGCTGCCATCCCGCAAAGCGGTCTCCGCCTCCGCGCCGATCACTGCCAGTGCCAACGGGTCGAAGAAAACAGGAGGAATGTCCACCAACTGATGCGCTGCCCTGTGCATGGCCGCGCCCTGCGCCGTCCGGCTGGGTTCGAATGCTTCCAAGTCCGGCTCCAAGAGCAGCTACGGGGATGCCCAAGGTACCGGGTGTCGCCCGGCCGCCGCAACAAATCTGTGGCCAATGTAAGGATAAGCCTCTGAATCCGTTGAACAGTGCTCGCACTGCCGGGCGACGTTGGTTAAAGTGATCGCGATACGCCTTGATCTGAGGAATGCCGATGGTCGGTTCGGAGCGCACGCAACCGGTTCTGCTTCATGCCCAGGGACCCGAAAGGGTTAACGAGGACGCCGAGCCGCGTCCGGTTGAGGCGCCTGGAGGCGATTCCTGGCCGATGATTGTTGCGTTCGTCCTGGGGGCATTCTGGATCGGCGCGGCAGGAGCTTACGCATGGGGCTATTTCGGTCCTGGCGCGATGCTCCATCTCAATATTCAGGAAATCGCCGTCGTCGGGTTTGGCATGTTCATGCCACCTGTGCTGATGTTCGTTTCGGCCTGGGCCTTTACGCGCGGACAGACAATGGCGTCCGCGGCGGTCACGCTCGCGGCTGCTACCGACCGTTTCTTCGCAGTGGACGAAACCGCGTCACGCCGCGTTGCACGTCTCGGTCGCACGGTGCGTCACGAGCTCGATGCGCTCAACGTCGGAATGGACGGTGCGTTCGCGCGGTTGCGCGCGCTCGAAACCGTGCTCGAAAACCAGATCGCGGCACTCGATGAGGCGGGAGCCCGCGCCGACGTAAGGGCCGAAACGGCGTCGAGTCGGCTTGGCGAAGAGCGCGAGCGCATGGACCAGGTCGCCAGCCTGCTCATCGACAGCGCATCGCGCGCCAGCGAAACGATTGCGGGGCGCGCCGCGCAACTCAAGGCCATGGTGGAATCGGCGGAGAGTTCGCTCAGGACGATCGGTCAGTCGCTGGAAACACAGGCCGCCAGCTTCAAATCCGCCGCGAATGCCGCGGCAGAGGCGCCGCATGCGGTGGCCGTCGAGCTCGACAAACAGGCCAAACGAATCGAGACCGTTGCCGATGCAGCGATGGCGCGGGCGGAGTTTGTGCTTGGCCGCCACGAACGGCACCGCTCCGCCATGTCGGAACTGCTGCAGAAACTGAAGGACGAAAGCACAGTTCTTGAGACCGCGCTCGAGTCGCAGCTTCAGTCCATGGAGCAGGCGATGGCGGCATTGTCGTCGCAGGCCGAGAAGTTTGAAGGCCTGGCCAGTAATACCGACCGCGATCTTGAGCTGGTCATGGTCAATGCATCCACCCGCGCATCGCAGCTCTCGCAGGGCTTTGCGCGCGAAGTACAGGGCTTGCGTGAAACGAGCGACCAGGCCATCGCGACTCTGGCAAGAACCGTCGACACGCTGCATGAGGCGGGCGTGAGCTCCCACACACTGATCAAGGAATCGACCGCTGAGGCGAAGAACAGCGCTCAGGTCTTGGTGGGCGAGGCCATGGCCGAATGCGAACGGCTGTTGCGCACGGCCGGCGAACTTGCAAATCAGACCGAGACGGTGAGGACTTCGCTCGCTGCCACGGCGGAGGAAATTCAAAACCACGTTTTGTCCCTGCCAGCCGTTGCCAGACAGGAAGCGCAGCGAGTGCGCGAGATGGTGCGGTCGGAATCCGAAGAGATGCTCGATTTGTCGGCGCGAACGCTGGCCACCATTCACGCGCGCACGTCACCGCGTGCAGCCGCGCGCGCCGGAACCGAAGACCCGGGCGCAAGCCCCTCGGAGGAAGTCGAGAATCCGAGCCTGCTCGGTCTCGCGCGTCGCCTTACGCAACGGCCGAAGCGGAAGGATGTCAGCAAGGACCCTGTCGAGGAACGCGAAAAGTCGTGGGACATGCGGGCGCTCCTCACCGCCGTCGACAACAGCGAAGCCAAGGCGAGGGAATTGAAGCCCGATGCGGCAGCCGCTCTCGCAGCGCTACATGCCGTTCTGGCGGACATCGCCATCGATCTCGACGCAATCGTGCTCGACACCGCGCCCGCCGAAAAAGACTGGCGACGCTACGTCGCCGGCGACCGGGCCGTTTTTGCCCGCAAGATCGCCGACGCTATCGATGCAGATTCCGTCGATCGCATTGCGGCGCTTTATCGCGAGAACCCGCGTTTTCGCGATGCCGTCAACGTCTATCTTGCGGAATTCGAGCTGTTGCTGGAACGCGCGAAGGAGAGCGACGCCGGCGGGCTGCTGGCCTCCACCGTTCTGAGCGCGGACACCGGCAAGATATATCTCGCGGTCGCGTATTCTCTGGGACGGTTGTCAGCCTGACCTGCGAAGTCGGGACGCATAGAAGCCGTCCATTCCGCCCACATCGCCAAAGTGGCATGGCAGGGTGCGCAGATCGCCGTCCGCGCTAACGATTTCTTTCACGCCGAATACTTCCTCTGGCCTGACGGGATCACGGTTGAAATCTTCGTGTCGCCGCAGGAAATCATCGATCTGGCCGGCGCATTCTTCGTGTTCCAGCGAACAGACCGCAAATACGAGGACACCGCCAGGCGTGATCATGTCAGAGGCAATGTCGAGCAATTCACCGGCATTGTTGACACAGACATTGATATCGGCCGCGCTCTTGATCCACGGCAATTCCGGGTGACGACGGATTGTGCCGGTGGCGCTGCAGGGTGCGTCGAGCAAAACGAAATCGGCTTGTTCAGTCGCCGCAAAGTCGCGCGCATCCGCTTCGACAAGTCTTGCCGACAGGTGAAGCCGTTCGAGATTGTCCTTCAGCCGTGCAAGCCGCTGCGGCTCGCGCTCGACCGCCGTGACGTCGGCACCGGCCGCGACAAGCTGCGCCGTCTTTCCGCCGGGCGCCGCACACAGATCGACGACGCGCTTTTCGCGAATGTCGCCGAACAGACGGACCGGCAATGACGCCGCGAAGTCCTGCACCCACCACGCGCCGTCGGCAAACCCGGGCAATGCGTCCACGGGACCCGCGTGGCCCAGCCGCGCCATATAGCCGGGCATCATACGCGTGTCCGTACCAAAGGCCTCGCTGCCGGTTGAGGCCTTCATCGTTATATCCAGCGGTGGCGTTTTGGCATGAGCGCGCGCAATGGCTCGCGCAGTGTCGTCGCCGTAGAATTCGCACCACCGCGCCAATAACCAGTCCGGCGTGTTCAGCCGTTCGGCGTCCTGGTCGGCAACGATTCGTGCACCATCGCGCGCGATTCTGCGCAGAGTCGCATTGATCAATGGCTTGAAGTGCACGGCTTTGGAATCGGCGGCCGCGAGCCTGTTGGCGCCGTCGACGGCAGCATGTGCCGGCACTTCGAGAAAAAGCAGCTCGCAAGCGCTGGCCAGGAGAATTTCGAGCGTCGGTCCGGCACGATGTGGTGGCGGAGTCTTCGCGACGAACGCGCGCAACAGGGCATCGAGTTGACCGAAACGACGCATAGTCTCGCTGGCGATGGCGCGCGCGAATCTGACGTCGCGGGACGCAAGCCCGCGGGGCACAATCTCGTCCAGCGCGGCATCCAGCGGCCGCCTTTTGCGCAAGACGTCGCTCAATACGGAAAGCGCCGCGGTACGCGCCGCCATGCCAGGCGAAAAATCGGCCTGGGTATTGCTCACGACCAGGGACCGGACTTGGGCGCCTGCCCGATTTCGACTGCCATGGCCTTCAGCCTTGCAATGCGTTCGTCCGTAGACGGATGGCTCGCGAAGAGGTGGCAAAATCCGCCACGCAAGGGATTGACGATGAACATGTGCGCCGTTGCCGGATTTGCGTCCGCGGCCGGATTGTTGATCGCTGCCGCGCCGGAATCGATGCGTTGCAGGGCCGAGGTAAGCCACAGGGGCCGCCCCGAGAGCTCGGCTCCCGCGCGATCGGCCTCGAACTCGCGCGTACGGCTCACCGCAGTCCGGACCAGCACGGCCGCGGTCGGAGCAACGAGCATCACCAGCAGCATGCCGATCAGACCCAGCGGGTTGCGATTGCGGCCGTAACCGCCAAAGAAAAATGCGAAGTTTGCAAGTATAGAGACGGCGCCCGCGATCGTCGCCGTCAGAGTCATCGTGAGCGTGTCGCGATTTTTTACATGACTCAATTCATGGGCAAGAACGCCGGCCAACTCTTCGTCGCCGATCCGATGCAGCAAGCCGGATGTCACGCAAACCGCCGCATGCTCCGGGTTCCGTCCCGTCGCAAAGGCATTGGGTTGCTCATTATCGACGATATAGACCCGGGGCATGGGTAACCCCGCCAAGCTCGACAGCCGACCGACCAGACGGACAAGCTCGGGTGATGTCTGAGCGTCGACTTCCCTCGCGCCGTACATCGAAAGAACCATCCGGTCGGAGTTCCAGTAAGCCAAAAGATTGCTGCCGGTGGCGAAGAGAAAGGCAACAAATATCCCGACCTGTCCTCCGACGAGGAATCCCATGACGAGGAAAAGTCCGGTCAGCCCCGCCATCAGCAGGCCGGTACGCACTATGTTCATCATCGAGCGGTTGCCTTCTGCCCATGGCCACCTTAGCTGAGGTGCAGGGCACGTCCTCGATGTAAGATCGGGGCGCTGCCCGTCAAGCTGAGAAGGTGACCGATGTCGGGTCAAAAGAAGCCCTCGTCCCGCGCGGAAATTGCGGAAAGAATCCGGGCGGCAGGCGAGAGGGCGAGAGCCGAGGCCGAGGCGCGCGGAAGCACGTCCATCACGCCTTGTGTGCCGGCTGAGGTGGGCGGCCGCGATGGTCCCGAACCCACGCGGTTCGGAGACTGGGAGCGAAACGGCATCATTTCTGACTTCTGAGCGCCCGCTTGATCTTGCCCTTCAATCGGCCCATGTAGAAGTCGGTTGGAACAGTTCCAAAGAGTAGACCATGTTCATCCAGACCGAGACGACGCCAAATCCCGCCACGCTCAAATTCCTGCCGGGCCGCGAAGTGATGGGTGAGGCCGGAGTCGCGGATTTTCCCGACCGCGAATCTGCGCACAGATCTTCCTTGGCACAGACGCTGTTTGAAGTCCCCGGCGTTTCGCGGGTGTTCTTCGGCAGCGATTTTATTTCCGTAACAAAAGCCGAGGGCGACTGGCGAAATCTCAAGGCGCCCATTCTCGGCGCCATCATGGATCACTTCACGCGTGGAGCCTTGCTGCTGGAAAGCGGGGCCGCGGACGCCGAGGAGGCAGGATCCTACGCCGAAGGCGATGCCGACATCGTCTCCCAGATCAAGGAGCTTATCGACACGCGCGTGCGCCCCGCGGTGGCCGGCGATGGCGGCGACATCGTCTTCAAGGGATTCGACGGCGGCTCGGGCGTGGTGTTTCTCCACTTGCGCGGTTCCTGCGCCGGCTGCCCCTCTTCGTCGCTCACTCTCAAAAACGGCATTGAGAATATGTTGCGCCACTATATTCCGGAAGTGACCGCCGTCGAAGCTGTCTGAACCAGACCATTCGATCTGCTGCGATTGCACCTCCAGGGAATCGCTTCTAATTCTAGGATTCCGATTCGGAGCCGCTCATGGCGCACGCGATCAACGACGAAGCCCTCGATACGATTTTCCGCACCGCGCACAGCCAGAACAAATGGCAGGAAAAGCCTGTCAGCGAAGCATTGCTGATGGCGGCCTACGATCTCATGCGTTGGGGCCCCACGAGTGCCAACGTCTCGCCGGCGCGATTTTTCTTTCTTGTCTCGCAGGAAGCGAAGGAGAGGTTGAAGCCGCTTCTGTCGCCGGGAAACGTCCAGAAAGTCATGACGTCGGGCGCAACGGCGATCATAGGCTACGATCTCAATTTCGCGGAACATTTGCCGCGGCTGTTCGCGCATCAGCCCGACGCAAAGAACTGGTTTGCCGATCCTAAACTCGCCGAAGTGACCGCGTTCCGGAACGGAACGCTGCAGGGGGCCTATTTCATTATCGCGGCACGCGCTGTGGGGCTCGATTGCGGACCGATGTCGGGATTCGACAATGCCGGCGTGGACCGCGAGTTTTTTCCCGGCGGAAGCGTGAAGTCGAATTTCCTCTGCAGCGTCGGCTATGGCGATCCATCCGGCGTATTTCCCCGCAACGCGCGATTGTCGTTCGATGAGGCGTGCAAGATATTGTGAAGCGCCGCCATGAAGCTGCTGGCGGTCGACACGGCGCTCGGCGCCTGCTCTGCGGCTGTGACGGACGGCGAGGCCGTTCTTGCTCATCGTCTTGAGATGATGGATCGCGGCCACGCGGAACGTCTGGCGCCGATGGTGAGCGAGGTGATGGACGAGTCCGGCGTCGGATTCGCCGCGCTCGACCGATTGGGCGTAACGACGGGCCCGGGCACGTTCACCGGCCAACGTGTCGGAATTGCCTTTATGCGCGGTCTGCGCATCGCGTTGAAACGGCCGCTTGTCGGGGTGACCACGCTCGAGTGCATGATCGCCGCCGCCCTCCTTGAAAGTGGCCTGAACGCGGCTGCAGCGTTGCACGACGCGAAACGCGATGAAGTCTACTGCGCTGCGAGTTTGAACGGCAGTGTGGCGCTACCGGTATGTCTGATGACATTCGATGATGCGTTGACGCATCTGTGGCACATGATCGGTGCAGCGCCGCTCGCAATTGCGGGTACGGCAGGCGAAAGGGCGCGCGTCGTTTGGAAAGCCATGGGGGGTACGGCCGTAGCCACCTCGATTGCTCAGCCCGATGCGCTGTGGGTGGCCCGGCTCGCGGCTCGTGAGCCCGATCCAGCCGGCGCCCCGCGGCCGCTCTATCTGCGCGAGCCGGATGCCAAGCTGCCGACGCCGCCCCGAAAATGATTGTGATTCTCAGTACCACCCGGGACGACGGTTCGGTGCTCGCGGAGCTCCATGCAGCCTGTTTCAAACATGGCTGGTCCGTAGCCTCGTTTGAGCAGCTTTTGGCTGTGCCCGGCACGTTTGGATTGATTGCATGCCAGGAAACGACGCATGTGGGGTTCGCGCTCGCGCGGGTAGCAGCCGACGAGGCGGAGATTCTCTCCGTCGGCGTCTGTGACGCCGCGCGCCGGCGGGGTGTCGCTACCCGAATCCTGGTAGAGGCAGCCGGCCGGTCAGCCGCCGCCGGTGCGGCAAAGTTGTTTCTCGAGGTCGGGACGGAAAACGCCGCAGCTTTGGCGCTCTATCGCAAGCTGGGATTTCAGCAGGTGGGTAGCCGGGCTGCCTACTACAGTGACGGGTCCGGCGACGGCCTGACCATGAGGGCGGACCTGCCGCTTCCCCGCTTGGGAAACGGCACCGAACTCGACTAGAATGGGGGCGGAGCGCAAGTGAAGGACGAGGTGTGAGCCGGATAGAACAGCTGTGCACGGAGAAAGGCCTGCGAATGACCGATCAACGGCGGGTCATCGCGCGCGTTCTCTCTGACGCATCCGATCATCCCGACGCCGAGGAACTCTATCGTCGCGCCTCCGCGATCGACCCCCACATTTCCATCGCCACTGTCTATCGAACGGTAAAACTGTTTGAGGACGCCGGTATCCTGGAACGTCACGATTTTCGGGACGGGCGCTCCCGGTATGAAGAGGTTCCGGACACCCATCACGACCATCTCATCGACGTTCAGTCGGGGAAGGTCATCGAATTTCGCAACGAGGAAATCGAACGTCTGCAACGCCGGGTTGCCGAAGAGCTGGGTTTCGAACTCGTCGATCATCGCCTCGAACTCTACGCCGTTCCAAAGAAACCCGGCGGACGCTGACGTGCAATCCCTGCGCGCCGCGACGATTCTATTTGTTTTTTTCATACTGACAGTCGCGGGAATCCCGTGGCAGATGTCGGCCCAACGCTTTCGCCTGAAGCGCCGCAAGACATTTCCGCATCGCTATCATCGCTTCCTCTGTCGGCTGTTCGGGATTCGTCTGACCGTGATCGGCACGCCGGTCCAGGATCGCGGCGTTCTTATGATCTCCAATCACACCTCGTACTTCGATATTCTGGCTCTGTCGGGAGCCGCGCGCGTTTCCTTCGTGGCCAAGAGTCAGGTTGCGAGCTGGCCGTTCTTCGGGCTGCTGGCGAAACTGCAGGGAACCGTCTTCATCGACCGAGAGCGCAGGACTTCTGCCGGTGATGCGCGAGATCTTATCCGTCAGCGGTTGCAGGAAGGTGATGCGCTCGTGCTGTTTCCGGAAGGTACATCCAATGATGGCAACCGGGTGCTGCCCTTCAAAAGTGCGCTGATGGGCGCCGCGGAGCTGGAGATCGATCCGGAGGGGC
>Ga0302324_100025361_pt1 | contig 11383 bp, 6 predicted proteins | sample Palsa_T0_1_FD_201949 | JGI IMG/M metagenome (GOLD analysis project Ga0302324, IMG submission 201949) | Peat permafrost microbial communities from Stordalen Mire near Abisko, Sweden - Palsa_T0_1 | ecosystem: Environmental > Terrestrial > Soil > Palsa > Peat permafrost | place: Sweden: Abisko... | reverse complement strand
GGCTGCAAAGTTTGCTTTGACCGAGCAAGAACTGGAGACCGCGCTACGGCATGAGATGGTACACGTACGTCGCCGGGATAATCTCAGAAGGCTGATTTTGCATTTGGTAGCGTTCCCCGGAATGACGCAACTGGAGATCGCGTGGCATGAAGCGACAGAGATGGTTGCCGACGAAGCCGCTGTTTCAAGTGAGTACCAGGCGCTTGATCTGGCCGAGGCGATGATTAAGCTATCGCAGATTTCGCCAAACCGGTCTACGGAACCGACTACGGTCTTAGCTAAGCGAGTGATGCGCCTCACGACGTGGACGAGGCGGCGGCAAACTGCGACGAAGGTAGGTTGGTTAGAATACTCGGCGTGTGTAGGAGCGGCTACGGTGGCGATGATGGTCGTGTCTTACGGTCAACTGCTAGTGAAAATGCACGAGGCGACTGAGTTCCTGATGCGATAGATCGCACTGATTTAGAATTGGGCTGTCTTACAGACAGCGGATTTTCAAAACAATTGGCTCAACTGTTGTAAATGGGGCGCCTCTAACAACGTCATGTCAAGCACATTTAAGGCGCACCTGTCCGTGGGTTCGGTGTTTGACTTCACGCCGTCGCGATTTCCGGGTTGTCCCGCGTGCAACTGCCCATAGTTCCATCGCTTGCGCTACATCCCGCACGGGCGCACCGCTAGTCCCGCGCCATGGCAACTTTGGCTATCTTCCGTCCTCGCCGCATTGCCAGTGGAAGTACTTTCTGCGCCATTCCCGATCCTGCGCACGGTTACTTGCGCCGCTTCCACCAGCAGGAAACACAACAACGAGTTCCCTTGTTCCGTGATGTGCCCCAAGCGCCGCCGCTGCCCGCCCGGCTCCAGCGGCACCAGTCCCAGATAGCTCGCGATCTGCCTTACCAGACTGAAACCCATCTGCTCGGCCAATGATCAACACGAATGCCAATGCCGTTAGCGCACCGACTCCGGCATGCGTCTGCAAGCATTGCGCCGCGGGACACTTCTCCACTTCCTGCTCGATGGCTAAGGTCAGCTCGGCACTCGTCGGCGCCAGTCGATCCAGCAACTCCAGCAGATCACGCCGTCGCCGGCTCACCCACGGAGATAAACGGAACGACTCCAGTTGTTTTCGTCCTGCGTCCCGCCACAAGCGCTTCTTCCAACGCAGTCCTTCGTTGAGCGCTACTGTTTGCAACTAGTTCATGATCCGCGTGTGTTTCCTTCGTGCAAATGTCAGAGTCACGCAATTTCTCTTGACAGGACTTTGACTATGACTGATAGTTCGTGCGTAGCATGGTCGCGAGTCGAACAGTGAAATCTCAGGACAGCGGTGGGTTCGTGTGGCAATTGTGCACGCGGGTGCGAGTACGGTTCTAGCCGCTGAATATTCCTATGCTGTTCACCACCTTCCGAATTGACGCGCGTCAACGAATTTTCCTCGGAGACAAATAATGAATCATCGTCTACTTCGTCGTCCTGATGTTGTTTTTCTTTGTATTGTGGCGACAATCCTCACCCTACTATCCATTGCTGGCGCGCAGCGGACAGACGTCCGCAGCGAAGAAAACCCGACGCTGGTAGCTGACAAGATCAGCTATCTGCCGGGCGAAACGATAATTTTTAGCGGCAGCAGTTGGAAGCCAGGCGAGGGAGTCGCGATCGTCATTAAAGCCGATTCCGCGGGCATCGTGGCCACCACTCAAGGTGCCGCCGACGAAAATGGCGTCTTAAACATCTCCACGACCATGCCGAAGCTGCCTTCGTCAGATAGTGCGAACACTCGGGGCAAGAACACTCCGATTCTCACAGCTACCGCGACAGGTTCCTCGGGGAGTGTCTCTACTCAGTTCACTCCCGGCCATGCTCCCACCGATGCCGAGCGTCTCATCAGCGAAGAAGAATTCTGGTACCACCGGCTAACGTATCCCACGGGCCACTACTCGCCCGCCTGGGTGCGTAGGGCTGCGGAACAGGATCGCGCGATCAAGCGGGGGGTGCCGGCTGGACGCAAGGGCGCGGTCGCGAACCGCGGAATCGAGGGTGCCAACGGCGTCCAACCAATGAATTTGAATTCCACAGCCTTCACCTCCCTTGGCCCGATGCCAGAGAGCATGGTGGGTTGTTCCGGCTGTTATAGCTACGGAACCACCGAAGGACGTGTCAATACCATCGTGACCGATCCGACGACGACCACGAACGGCAATATCGTCGCCTACGCGGGCAATGTCGGCGGCGGAGTTTGGAAAACAACAAACTGCTGTACCGCCAGCACCACGTGGACCGTCACCACCGACAGCCCGCTGCTCTCGAGCACCAGCATTGACACGCTAACGCTTGATCCAAACAATAACAACATCGTCTATGCCGGAACCGGCGATCTGAACTACGGCTCATTTTCCATGGGCAGCCAGGGCATCTTTCAATCCACCAATGGCGGCAACACCTGGAACGTTCTGGGCGCCAGTGTTTTTGGCCCCGAGTATAGCGAGCCTTCAGGCTACTACCCGCAGTACAACGCGGTTGGCAAAGTTCGTGTAGATCCGAATAACAGCAACAACATCGTAGCCGGGACCAAGAAGGGACTTTATTTCTCGTATGACCAGGGCCAGACCTGGACCAACTGCTTTACAAACAGCTTCACGAGCCAGCGCCAGGACATCACCGGCCTTGAACTCACTAACATGGGCGGCGGCGGAACGCGCATTCTTGCGGCCGTGGGCACGCGCGGCTTCCCCACATATGTTCAGTACGATCTCGGGCTCAACGGCGCCAATGGCATCTATAGCGCCACTATGCAAGGCAGTGGCTGCCCCGCCTTTACGTCCATAGCGAGCAACTCCAACGGTTTTGTTTTTGGGACCCAGGTGACCGGCAGTCCTTATCTTACGGGCGCACTGATGAATGCCGGCAGCGGTAATGCGTGCAACTATCCACTGACTGGTGGCAACGCGACCTACTGCGGCAACGGCGCCACCGGCGGCACCACGACGAATGGTGGCACGGTCAATCAGCTTGGGCGCATCGACATCGGTGTGGCGCCCAGCAATCCGAGCTATATTTATGCCCAAGTGCAATCCGTCAATTGGAATAGCAATTCCGATTGCGGCAATACCAACGGCTGCCAACTGGGCGCGTGGGTTAGTACTAACGGCGGCAGCACCTGGAGCTTTATGACGGGCTCGGCCGGCGGCTCACTGCTGGGATGTGCCAGCAGTGGTGCAGGTTCGTCCGGGAGTGCCGATTATCCGCAGAACTGGTACGACCAGGGCGTCATCGTAGATCCCAATAATCCGAGTCGTGTCTTCTTCGATACGTTCGAGGTGTGGCTCGCCAGCAGCACCGGCACGGCCTGGTACGACCTCACGTGCGGCTACAACGGCACCAGCGTGAGCAACCACGTGGTGCACGTGGATCAGCACGCTCTCGCTTTCGTTAACGGCTCGTCAGACTACCTTTTGGTGGGCAACGACGGTGGTGTTCACGCGACCCTCAACGCCAGCACCGCGGTCCTTAACACCACCCGCCCCACGTGGACGAATATGGATGGCGGCATCACTGGTATCGAGTTCTACTCGGGCGACATCAGCCCCTACTTCGCTACCTCCGCGAACCCCTCCGCCGTCGGCGGCGCTCAGGACAACGGACCAAGCTCGGTGATGTTCTCCGGTTCCCCCACAGGCCCTGCGCAGTGGCAGATGGGCCTGGGCGGCGACGGCTTCTCCGGGTTGATCGATCCGATGGGCACAGGGTCGACCCAGGCTCAAGGAACCATCACAGTGTCGGCTGTTGGAACGGTCGGGCAGCAATTCCAGATCGGTTCGCAGGTCTTCACCTTCGAAACCACGAGAGGTGGCACCGGCCAGGTCACGATTGGCACAAGCACCACGACGCAAGCCACCGACATCGTGACCGCGATTACCGACGACATCTCGTCCCTGGTGACGGCCGCGCGCAGCGGTTCCACGGTAGTTGTAACCGCCGTTGCCGGCGGCACCAGTGGCAACTCGATTACCTTTAATGACATCAGTGCCACCAACTTGACCATGAACGGAAGCGGGTTCCTCGGCGGCACGACGGCGGGCAATAACACCGGTAGTCTTCGCTACTGGGAAGGCAATAACAGCGGCGGCTTCAGCCGTTGTATCAACAACTGCACGCAGCCAGGCGCGACCTGGTCAACCTGGGAAGGCGGCTGGTCCAGCGACACCCAGTCTTTCGTTCTGCCTGTAAATCTCTTCCATGGAGGCATAGCAGGAGGCGATGACTGCCCCGGGGCCGGCGCGACCTCCGGCTGCGGACACCTGCTCGCCGGCACCACCCGCGTTTGGGAAACCATCGGTGGCACGGCGTCAAGCTTCTCCTCCAGCCAGTGGTATGTCACCAATAGCCCGATCACGGGAAACCTGACGAGAGGTACTCTGGGCAATCGCTCGTACATCAATGAGGTAAAGTACTCGCCCAAGTACCAGAGCGTGGCCATCGCTGGAACCAATGACGGCTACGTGCAGATTGGCTTCAATATGGGCACTGGCACGCAAGCGCAAGCCAACTGGGTGAACGTTACCGGCGGCAATGCCGTTCTGCCCAACCGCCCGATTATGGGCATCGCCCTCGATCCCAGCGCTCAGGCGGTAGGCACTCCAATCGGATATGCCGCCGTCGGCGGTTTCGACGACAATACCCCCACCACTCCCGGACATGTATTCCGTGTGGTCTGTACCCAAACCTCGACCCCATGCGACGGGTTCACCTGGACGAACGAAACCGGCAACCTGCCCAACATCCCGGTCGAATCCGTCATCGTGAACCCGAATTACCCCAGCCAAGTTTTTGCTGGCACGGACTTCGGGTTGTACTACACCGATGACATCACCGCCAATCCTCCGGTATGGAACCGCTTCAACAACGGCTTGCCCAACGTCATGATTTGGGACATGTCGGTTGACCGTGGCGCCACTACTCTGGCATTGTGGACCCGCAGCCGCGGCGCTTATGCTTGGCCGCTGCCCACCGGACCGGAGAGCGGTCCGGCCGGTCCGGCGACAATGTCCACTCCGGCGGCGAGTTCGACCTTGACCGGGAGCTCGGCGACCTTCAGCTGGTACCCGAGCAACGCGGCGCAGGCCTACTGGCTCGACGTAGGCAGCACTCAGGGCGGCAACAACTATTACCAGTCCGGCAGCCTGCCAACGACCACCCTGTCGCAAACGGTCAACACGCTCCCCACCGACGGCAGCACGGTGTACGCAACCCTGTACACGCTGGTGAACGGAAACTGGCAGTACAACTCTTACACCTACACCGCCTTCGGCGTCGCCAGCAGCAAAGGGGTGATCACGACTCCGAATCCGGGCTCGCAGTTCACCGGCACCACCATCACCTTCGACTGGACGGCGGGCACTGGTGCTACGGCGTACTGGATCGACGTGGGCAGTTCGGCCGGTGGGAACCAGTACTATCAATCGGGAAATTTGGGCAATGTACTGACCAAGACGGTGACCGGTCTTCCGACCAATGGCAGCACTGTCTATGTAACGCTGTACTCGATGGTGAGCGGATCATGGCTCAGCAACGCGTACACCTATACGGCCTACAATCCGGCGGCGGCGGGGGCTATGTTGACGTCGCCGACCCCGGGTTCGATTTTGACTGGCAGCAGTGCCACCTTCCAGTGGAACTCAGGCACGGGTGTCGCTACAGCCTACTGGATCGATGTGGGCAGTAACGCGGGCGGGAACCAGTACTACCAGTCCGGGAGCCTGCCGACCTCAACCACGTCGGTGACGGTGAATGGACTGGCAACGGATGCCAGCACCATCTACGTTACTCTCTACTCCCTGATCGGCGGGGTGTGGACGAGTAATGCGTATACCTTCACTGCGGCGAACGGAAATAGCGGTCTGGCGGTCATGCAGACTCCGATTCCGACCTCGACGCTGAGCGGGAGCACGCAGACCTTCACCTGGAGCGCGGGCAGCGGCGCGACCGCGTACTGGATGGATATTGGTTCCACACTGGGTGGGAATGATATCTATCAGTCGGGGAACCTGGGAGGCGCGCTGACTACCACGGTCTATAGTTTGCCGGCGAATAACAGCACCATCTACGTGACCCTGTACTCGTATGTTGGAGGACAGTGGTTGTACAATGCCTACACTTACACATCGGGTCCGTAAAATTTGAAGTGATTCCCGGCGACGGCTTTAGCAGGGCGCGGATGAAAATCCGCGCCTTCGTTTCTTGTGAGCCGTGCAACCATTGATCAGCTGTGGTGTTACGACGAGCTTTCCGTTGGTGCATATAACGGTTGAAACCGCCGAGAGCAGCACTTCTGCAGGAGCGAAGGCGCTGCAACTTACCCTCACCCTACTTGACCCGCAGTAACTCGCGGTCGGCGGGGTCTTCGATTTTGAGCTGGCAATCACCAACCGTCCGACTGAGAAGCGCAAGGGAGCTCCGTGGTTGTGACGCGGGCAGTCTTACGAGGAGATGGTGAAATGCGATTCGTGGCCATAGACTAATCACCGCGTGCGTCAGTTTATCCTGCGCCGACGCTGCGATGTGGGTCGCGCTTAGGCAATGGGCAGAGGACAGACGATCGGCAAACCATCTCCACGAGTCCCTCCAAGGCGGAGCTTGGGGCCAGGTCCGGCGGTGCGTATCAGGAGTTCTTAACACTCTGGAAGATGCCGATGCCGATCTTCCCATCCTGAACTGCGCCAAGGCGGAGTACGGAAAGCTGCAGTAGTCCGATAAGGAAATTGTTGCCCTTGCGCAACCCCTCTTGGATCAAGGCCGCCCCGCGAACGCCCGCGTCTCTGTGGACACCTTGATTGTTTCACCTTCTTTTATGAAGACTCTGCCGTCCGGGAGGACAACAAAGAAGATGCGGCGATCTATCTGGCGAATTCTGCCCTGCAAAAAGCGGCTTTAGGCAAAACTGCGGAAACCCGGCAGATAGCGGCAGAGGCTTTGAAGCCCCGCGAGTCAGGGGACCGAGGTCGAAGCCGCGCTCGCATTTGCCATGGCGGGCGATACGGGGCGAGCTGAATCCATGACGATAGACCTAAACAAACGCTTTCCGCTGGATACCCAGATGCAGCCGCTTTGGCTGCCCGCCATTCGCGCCCAATTGGCACTGGACAGAAAGAACGCGAGTCTCGCCTTGAGTGCACTGCAAGGCGCCTCACGCATCGAGTTGGGACAAATTCCGTTTGCCAACAGCATTTCCTGCCTCTATCACGTGTACGTGCGAGGAGAAGCATACTTGGCCGCCGGACAGAGCAGTGCTGCCGCCGCCGAGTTTCAGAAGATTATTTTCCACAGCGGCATCGTCTGGAACTACTGGACTGGGTGGGCGCATCTGGGAGTGGCCCGCGCGAATGCCTTGCAGTCGAGAACTTCGCACGGCGCGGATGCCGACGATGCCGACGCTGCCCGCATCCGGGCACTCGCCTCCCACAAGGACTTCTTCACGCTCTGGAAAGACGCCGATCCCGACATCCCCATCCTGAAGCAGGCCCAAAGCCGAATACGAGAAGCTGCACTAGCGGGCCTGGGTGGAAAAAGTCGTTGGGGGTCGCCCACGAATTCACAATGAGCACGATTCCAGTACAAGTGGGTTAGAAAACTTCACCTTTCTAACGTCGACCCTTCGACGTGAGGACCCAATGTTTATGACGGGTGAAGAGGGCAGACTTCGATAGGTTTTTTGACGTCCATCAAAACCATCCCGTTAGGGAATCGAAAACGCGCGCCCCGTCAGGAACATCCCCTCCGCAGCCATTCCGGAGCCGACGCCGAGGAGAACCTAATCACTCTGTGCCTGGCATGTCACGCCACCGGGCATTCAGTTTAAGATAAACGCTTGCCACACGAGGAGCCCCTTGATTCGGATTGGTCTCGACGGCCGCATCTTGATGCATTATGAGATGCGCGGTTTCGCGCGCTACACCGTGGAACTACTTCGCGCCATGAAGGAGATCGCCGGCGGCAACATCGAACTGTATTCGTTTTCGCCGGGTCCGATTGCTCCAGAGTTTCTCGCCGAGTTGGATATCGAGTCTATAGTTTTTCCGGCGCGGCGAGAGATTCTGTGGGAGCAAGTCGAACTTCCGAAGCATTTGAGGCAAAACCGCATTGATGTTTTCCACGCCACTGCGAACCGCGGGCTTCCCTATCGGCGCGTCTGCAAATACATTCTCACTTGCCATGACATTATTGATCGTCTGCCTGAGTATTGCATGGGTGAGCACTGGCGCGGGCGCTGGCGGAAGAAGTATGCGGATTTTGCCTCACGGCACAGCGCCGAGAAATACATCACCGGCTCCGATTTCTCGAAGCAAGACATTTGCCACTTTCACGGTCTCACCGAGGACCGCGTTGTTGTGATTTCTTACGCTGCCAACCGACGGTTCTATGAGAGTCTGCCCGCGGAACACATTACGCGCGTACGAAATAAATATGCGCTCCCACCCCAATATTTTCTCTTCCTCGGCGGCTTCGATAAAAAAAAGAACGTCGGCGCATTAGTGGAAGCCTTCGCGCTCATGCAGGACGAACGGCCGTCGAAGGAATTTCCGTCGCTCGTTCTGGCGGGTGAGCGCAAATGGGACTTCGCCCTTATCGCCGAGAAGATTAAGGCGCTGCGTTTATCAGGACGCGTTTTCTGTCCCGGCCAGATTGATGACGAAGACTTACCCGCGATGTATCAAGGCGCGTTCGCTTTCGTGCATCCGTCTCGTTACGAAGGGTTTGGGCTGCAACTCGTCGAAGCGATGGCGTCGACGGTGCCCATTCTGGCCTCTGAAACCACTTGCCTGCCGGAAATCCTCGGTGGTTGCGGCCTGCTCTTCGATCCAGAAAATCCAGCTTCTATCGCTCGCCAGATGACTCGAATCGCTAGCGATCCAGCGTTGCATGGCGCTCTTGCTGGAAAAAGCCGCCATCGAGCCAGTTTTTTTTCTTGGCGCAAGGCCGCCGAGCAGACTCTTCGCCTTTACCTGGATGTTCTCGGCCGGAGCGATGATGGTAAACAATAGCAATAGAGATTCAAGCCACGCTATAGCAACCGTACAGCCCGAGCTACCTCGGTGAGGGTCATCATCGTCACTCCCGCCGTGCCGCACCCGTTCGGTGACACCGCTGCGCGTTGGTTTTACGTTCTGATCACGGAATTGCTGGCGCGCGGTCATGACGTCGTGTCCGTCGCTGTCACCGAGGAAACCGACGAACGCGTCTCCGAGGCGAAAACATGGTTGTCACAGGATGCCTTGTCGCACGCCAGCGGGCGGCTGATTCTGCATTGCCATCGCCTCCAAATAGATTCAGGGACGCTGCGACGCAAGTGGCAGAACCTGGTGCGGCCGCGCAGCGAAATGCTTCAGGACTCGGCCTTGACGAGGCTGCTCCAGCGAGAGTTGGCGAAAGGTTATGACGTGCTGCACCTGGAACAGATGTCGACTGGCTGGTTCGGCCTTGATGTGCCACGAGCGCTGCTCAACGTACACTTCTTCGACGTCATCGATTGGGCTGAGAAAGACAATATGGGCCTTAGCGAACGCAAAGCGCTATGGCAGGCGAGGCGCGCGACGCGCCATCTCCTCCGCGGTATTCCAAACGTTCGACTGCTCACGCCGCGGCTGAAGGAGATGGCGGAATCGATCAGTCCCAATTCCCATTATTGGGTCGTGCCTCTTGCCCTCGACACCTCGTTGTATGAGCTGCAGACTCTGGCACGGGAGCCAGTGGTGGGCTTGATCGGGTCTATGCACTGGGAACCATCGCGCTCCGCGGCCGAGCGATTGATCACCCGCATCTGGCCGCTGGTGAAACAGGGGTTCCCCGAGGCCAGGCTTTATATTGCGGGCTGGAATGCCTCCAAGTATTTGCAGAAGTACCGGGGACGACCAGATCTAGAGGTAGCGGAAAACCTAGCGCACCCATCCGACTTTTTCTCCAAAACGGCAGTGATGGTCTATGCTCCTTCTCGGGGCAGCGGAATGAAGGTTAAAGTGATGGAAGCAATGGCTTATGGTGTGCCCGTAGTCACCACGTGGGAGGGCGTCGAGGGAATCGCCTATGAGAACGGACGCGAATGTTGGGTTGGGGAAAGCGATGACGATCTGGCCGGCAAAGTCTGCCGTTTATTGACAAATTCCGCCGAACGGCAGCAGATGAGGGATGCAGCGCGGCGTTTGATCGAAAAAGTCTATTCACCCGGGCCGGTAGTTGATAAAATGATGTCAGTCTATCGGCAGTTGATCGCCGCCCCCGGGCCCGTCCCTCACGTGACTCTTTGATTCGATATTTGATTTGAAATATGTACTTGAAAAGCATTCTCCAGATGGCGTCGCTGATGCTGCGTTTTCGTAATGGCCGAACCTTGGTCGAGCGGATGCGCGCTGGCGAGCCCTCCGATGAAGTTGTGCTCTGGGACGGCACGCGTATCTCTCATCCCCCGGGGCGAGGCGGATTATTGGAAGCGGTCGTCGAGGTTTGGCTCGAGCAAACTTACACGGCGAACTTCTATCGTCCCGTCGACGGAGATGTGATTGTCGATGCAGGGGCTAACATCGGAATCTTCGCGATTCAGATGGCGCGACAGAACCCCCGATGCCGCGTGGTCGCGCTGGAGCCGGTCGCTGATAATTTCAAGTATCTGCAAGCTAACGTGGCACGAGCGTGTCCGGGAAATGTAGTTTGCTGCGAGCTGGCTCTGGGTGCTGGGTTTGGCAAAGGACAGATGCAGGCCATAGGTTCTCGTTCGCTCGATCACGTGTTACGACCGGATTCGACGGCGGTGAACGGCACGCAGGTAATTCCGCTGGCCGGATTGTTTGATCTTGTCCGTGCTCAGGAGATCGATTTTCTGAAGGTCGATATCGAGGGTTCCGAGTACGGCGTTTTTGCCGCCGCCGCTCCGAGCCTTCTCGGCCGCTTCAAGCGCATAGCACTGGAGTATCACGACCAAATCGCGCCGGGGACACTTGAACTCTTGCACCGCGTGCTTGCTCCGACTCACGAGGTTACCGTGCGTCCCTCGAGTATGGAGGGATGTGGCATTCTGCTGGCACATCGCCGGCTAACTGCCATCGACAATTCCATCGAACTCAATACACTTCAATTGCAGGTATCTGAATCCCAATGAGAACATCTATCGCAACATTTTCCAAAGATTATGAGGGAGTTGACTACGAGCACTTCTGGGCAGGGCCCGGTAAGCGCTACCTCGACCGTCTGGAGCAGAGGATCGTAAAGCACGTGCTTCCCGGCGGCGGCTCGATGGTCGAGATTGGCGCGGGATTTGGGCGGCTAGCGCCTTGTTATATCGACAAGTATCGTGATGTCCACATGGTAGAACCTGCCAGCAATCTGCGCGCGT
>Ga0302324_100025360_pt1 | contig 11383 bp, 13 predicted proteins | sample Palsa_T0_1_FD_201949 | JGI IMG/M metagenome (GOLD analysis project Ga0302324, IMG submission 201949) | Peat permafrost microbial communities from Stordalen Mire near Abisko, Sweden - Palsa_T0_1 | ecosystem: Environmental > Terrestrial > Soil > Palsa > Peat permafrost | place: Sweden: Abisko... | reverse complement strand
GGCGGCTGCTCTTCCGGACTGAGCTACATCCCCATGTATCCAGGGAAAGGTGTCCTAGCCGTTAGACGACCCGGGCCAAGCCCGGACTCCCGAGTCGAACGGGAGATCCATTCCCTGCGTGGAGCCTACGTGATTCGAACACGCGACCTCTTGCGTGCCATGCAAGCGCGCTACCAACTGCGCCAAGGCCCCTCGTTTGCACATCACAGAACGGTTTGCAACTTACGCAAATGCTCTTGACACCCAGTACCGCCGCCCCCGGTTACAGCCAGGTCGCATGCCCCCTACGGGCTAAGCGCGAGGCCAGCCCTTCCGGGCTGGCTGGCGGACGGCACGGTGCTTGCCTCTCGGCGCGGCAAGCCGCGTCACTGGGCGTTTGTCTCCGTCGGCGTCCGCCCCTACGGACAGGCAGGCCCTGGATGCGAACCAGGGCGCGGCTGTCCCGGAGCGGACGCCGACGGAAGATTGCGCGGCGAGATGGCGCTCGCCGCTGATGCTCTCCGCTGTGGAAGTTTCAAGTGTCGGTGACATGCACCCGCGCCGGCCGGTGGGCCATTGCGAGCGGTCGCAGGGACGGAGGGAGTCGAACCCCCATTTCGCTGGTTTTGGAGACCAGCCGCCGAGCCGTTGGCTCGCCCCTATATGGACTTGTTCCACTAAAAAGAGCCGCTCCCGGCGTGCGGGGCGGCTCCTGAGATCAGGACTCTGGGCTTACCCAGGAACCACCATGCCGGGGATGCAATTGTCTTCGGGCAGCATGGCTGCGGCGGAGGTGTGGGCGAACCACCCTCGCTGTAGCTGCTTGCTCGATGACCGTTGCATCATGTCTCCCACACTACCGGGACGCTCTGACAGCGCCACCTGTTTTGCTCTTGTCCTCAAGGTACTACCCCTCTTGACTCGTGTCAACCCCGAATCCTGAGATGATCGTGCCGCGGTCATCGGCCAGGGCCCGGGCCACCACCGGGTCGTCCACCGCGCGGATGTCGGCGCTGGTGACGCCGTTGCACACCCGCACCGCGGTCATCGCGTCGGCCAGCCGCTCGGGGAACACCCCGGCCCGCGCGGCCAGCCAGGGCAGCGGCTCGCGCAGGTCCTCCTCCGTCAGGCTGGCGGCGTACTCCATCAACCGCTCGAACGGGACGCTCACTGCTGCCAGCCTCCGGCCACCGGGCCCCAGTCGTCCAGAAAGCTGAGGCTCGCCTCCATGCCTGGCCGCCCCTCCGGCAGGAACAGGTCCGGACCGAGCTGCCGCATCGTCGGCATGCCTGTCGGCACCGTCATCGCCATCCCGCTGTCGGGCCCGTAGAACGAAATCTGCCCCGGGTAAGCGCGGTTGCCGGCCTCGTCCTCCGAGCCGCCGACCCCCAGCGCCCCGACCACCGCGCCGGCCAGGGAGTCGGCCGCGTCCTTGGAGCTGTCCCCCAGGTGGTCGATCTTGCCGCTGGGCAGCCGGGACAGGCCCAGCAGCTCCACCACCACCAGCTCGTTCGCCGGCATTTCGAGCCGGCCCTCGTACATGACGTCGCGCAGGGTCCGCCAGCCCTCCTCGGAGGTGTCGGTGGAGAACCGGTCGGTCTCGATGCCGTGGCTCTCCAGGATCTGCATCGAGTCCTTGCTCTGCCACTGGTCGAAGCTGAAGAAGACGATGGGGAAGCCCATCCGGCGCAGTTCGAGGCACAGCATCCGCGCCCACCGGATCTGGATCTCCATCGGCGGCACCGCGCCGGCGTTGCTCTCGTAGGAGAGGGTGAAATCCACCTTCACCACCGGGCGGCGCTCCGCCACCTGGATTTCGAGGCCCTCCTCGTCGTGGCCGGTCAGCGCGTGGTCCTGCCAGCGCTTCACGTGCGCCAGCGACACCCCGGCCCGGTCCCCGGTGGCCGCCAGGTCGGCGTGCATGGCGTACAGCGCGCCTTTCACCGGGTACAGCTCGGGGCTGAAGGTGTAGACAGGCCGCCAGCTCGCGCCCTCGCGCACGTACCCGACGCTCACCGGCGGCTGCGCGTACTCCACGCAGCAGTCGCGGATGGCGGCCTCGTTGGCGAAGTACGGGTTGATGGCGCGCCGCGGCTTGCACTCGTACTTCGCCTCCGCCAGCGCCGGGTCTTTCTCGTAGTCCTCGGCGAACGCCTCCTTGCCGGGGATGCGCGGGTTCGCCTCCCAGGTGGCGAGCGGGCCGGACACGTAGTAGCGGCTCGCGTCGCCTTTCAGCGCGTTGTCGGCCTTGCCTTTGGCGATCAGCTGCTGGATGGTGCTGCCCAGGTAGCGGGGGTAGGAGATGTGCACGTTCTTGTACGTTTGCGGGAACCGGGTGGTGGCCGAGGTGCGGAGCATGTCCAGGATCGACTCGGCGCTAGACGACGACTCGCGCTGCTTCGGCCCGGCGTTGCGGGCCAGCTCCGACGCCGAGCGGAACGCGTCGATCTCGTCGGCGATCCCCAGAATCAGGTTGAGCCCCTCCTGGCTGTCGGCGTCGGAGTGCCCGGACACCGCCTCGATGTTGTGCTCGAACCTGATGGTGTCGAGCAATGTCGTCGTCCGCTCGCCTTTCGCGCCGCGGCGCTGCCGCTCGGCGGCGTCCAGGATGTCCACCCCGGCCCGCTGAAACCAGCAGCCGGGGCGCTGGATGGCGCGGCGCATGGGGGCGAAAAACGCGCGCTGCGCCTGCCGACTGGAGGACGCGACGTTGAGCACGTGGATCGAGTCCTGGGCCGGCATCGCGTAGTAGGTCTGCGGGGATTTGAGGCACAGCAGCAGGTAGCAGACCCGCATGGCGATCATCCGGCAGGTGTGGTCTTTCCCGCCGCCTTTACCCCACTCCAATTCGAGTGTGTTCACCATCCGGCAGGGGGCCGACCAGTAGGCACGGATCCGGGCGTCGGCGGACTCAGCCAGGATCTTGTACGTCTCGGTGTAGTAGACCCGCTCGGCGTGCCGCACCGCCTCGTACTGCACCTCGCTCAGCGGCGGGTTCGCCAGGTAGCCGGCGTCCCGGACGAACACGTCGAGCGGCACCGGCTCTTCCTCGAACAGCGCGAGCCCGGCGGCGCTCGTCCCGGCTTCCCCGACCGAGGCCAGCAGCGCCGCGGCCGCGGCCCCCGGGGAGGTCACCGGCTACCAGCGCCGCCCGTCGGGAGCCCACACCCGGAACGCCAGGTGCCCGGCGATGAACACCAGGCCGACGAACATGATGGCGATCAGGTGCGCCAGCGAGATGGTCTTGTCCACCCAGCCGACGATGGCCCCGATGATGAAGATGACCCCGGCGATAACTGCGAGCATGGCTACCAGCCCCTCTTGGGCGAAGATCCGGGACGGTGCAGCGGGCCGCCGTCGTGGGTGTTGTCGTTGACGTGCTGATGCGGGTGGTCGTGCGCCGCCGACGCGAAATGCCCGTGGGTGTGAGTGCCGGTGAACGGCCCGTGGTTCATCGCCACGCCGCCGTCCCCGATCGACTTGGCGGCCAGGGCGATCAGGGTGTCGGCGGCCTTCTCGCCGTCCGCCTCCGACAAGCCGAACCCGGGCAGCGTGCTGACGTCCACGCCCAGCTCGCCCGCCCGCCTCCGGACCTGGGCCAGGTCCCCGCGGCCGAGCGCGGCCAGCACCGCGGCGGAGTGCAGATGCCGCGGCCCCGCCGCTGCGCCGGACAAGGTGACCAGGCCGATCTCCTGGCCCGGGTGGCCGGCCAGGATGACGGCGAGAGACCCCGCCAGTTGGGAGGCCTTCACTTTCTTGTCCGACTTCGCGCACATGGCGGCGGCCCGCTTGGGCGGGACGTCCCGCTTCACCAGCGCCTTGTAGGCCGGGTGGTCGGCGTGGCCGCCGCTCCCCCCGGCCTCGTCGCCGTCCTTGTCGTCCCCGCCGCTGTCGTCATCATCGGCGGCCAGCAGGACCGCCAGCTCCCCGGCGGCCAGTTGGGCGGCGAGCAGCAGGTCAGCGTCCGGGTCCGCCAGCGCCGGGACGGCCCCGGCCAACTGCAGGACCTTATCGAGCGACATCGGGCCTCCCGGGCGAAGTTGAGCTTCACCCAGGCCAATCGGATCAGGCTCAGCTGCCGAAGTGCTGGGCTCCCAGGTTCCGCATGTGGTCCTGGTGCTCCTGATGAAGAACATGGAGCCGGTGGAGGTGCTCCAGGTGCGCGACATGCAGCTCGTGATGATCAAGCGACCCGGGCCGCCGTCCCGGGCCGGGCTCCCCGGCCGGCGGAGCGCTCGAATGAATGACGCTGCCCGCCTTCGGGGTGGGCCTCGCTCCCGGCACCGGCTTCGCCCTGGCCGCCGCCGCGTCCGCCTTATTGGTCTTGGCGATCCACTGCGCCTCCGGCAGCCAGGGCGTCCCGCTGCTCTTCGACTTCCCGGCCCCCACACCGGCCAGCTCCAGGCGCGCCACCGCGCTCAGCGACGCGACCGGGGTCCGGTTGCCGGGGTCGGCCGCCGTCTGCCGGCTGTCCTGGTGGCTGACAGTCTTCCCTCCGACTGACATGACCCCGGCCTGCGGCCCGGCCTTGGTCGCGTTGCCCATCTCGGCCAGCGCCTGGACGTGGGCCTTGATGTGCCGCGCCAGGTGGTGCGCCCCCGACTCGTGGGCGATGACGGCGGCGCGCAGCGCCGACTGCGCAGCCCCGTACCGGTTGGTGGCCAGCATCGCCCGGGCGCGGTCCAGGTAGGCGTTCACCCGGGCCTTGTCCAGCGTCGGCAGTGAGGCCAGCTCCTCGGCCGCCTTCCCGGTGGGCGCGCCCAGCAGGTCTTCGGGCGGCTCGATGAGCGGGGTGCGCCCGCTGACGTCGGAGACGGTCGGGAACGACACGTCCTTGCCGGTGGTGACGGGCGCGCCGGCCAGGGCCAGCACCTTGTCGAGCGCGGTCATGTCGTCCTCCGTCGTGAACCTGCCCAGTTGGGTGGGCCCGTTGTAGACCCCGTGGAAGAACTTCTTGCGGATCCGCTCGGCGAGGGCCTGGGTGGCCATCTCAGCCCGCCGCCACGCGAGCCGCCGGTCGGTGCCCTGCTTCATCGCCGTGGTGGCCGACGACTGCTCGCCCGGCGGCACCTGGGCGAAGACGTTGGCGGTGTAGACCGACGGCATCAGCTCGCTGATATCCGCCTTATGGCCGGCGTACAGCGCAGCCTGGGCCGACCGGAGCACAGACAGGGCCTCGATCGGGTTGCCGCGCTCGATCTTGCCGGCCGCCTGCTCCAGGAACTTGCGCGCCGTGTCGGCCAGGTCCGGCTTGCTGCAGTCCGGCACCAGCGAGATCACCGCCTTCACCTCCGCCGCGGTGGGCAGGGCCACGTCCGGCGGCAGCGGCGGGCTGGGTGAGATGGTGGCGGCCGGATGCTGGTGGAGTCCGTACTGGGCGTAGTTCCCGCCGCTCGGGTTGGTCACCGGGGCGGGACGGGCCCCGGGCGCGGTCGTCATCGCGGCCAGTTCCAGCCCTTCAAGTTCACCGGCCGCGGCTTTCGCCTCGCTGTGGCTGTGCGCGGCCGCCTTGTCTTTCTCCCATTCGGCCACGTTCTTGGCGGCGGCCGCCCTCACGTCCGGATGGGTCTTGGTGGGGTGCCTGCCGCCCGGGTTGACCCCGGCCGCCCATTTCTTGACCACGCCCACCGCCACCCGGTACGCATCGTGCTTGCCGTACCGGCCGACCAGGTGCTTGTAAAGGTGCTGCACGTACGGCGGAAGTTCGAGGCCTTTCACGTGGAACAGGCCGGGCCCGCCCGGCGGGACGGTCGGCTGCGGGACGGTGGAGGCCTCCGGCGTGCGCGGGGTGAACTTGACCAGCGCCCCGCCCTCGTCGTCAGGCTGCCGGCAGTGCAGGTCAGGGTGGTCGCGGCCGCCGGACTCGACATGGCGGTACCACGGGCACTGCTGCAGGAGGTGGTCGTGCGCCTCCCGGCCGTCGTGCTCCGCCTCCAGCTTCTGCAGTGCCTCCGCCATCAGGCCGCCGCCAGCGCCTCGACCAGCTTGTCCTGCAGCTGCGCGCGCATCGCCGGGTCGCGGACCTCGCCGAGCACCGACAGCACCAGGTCGCGGACCGTCTCCGGGGCGAGGCCCGCCTCGGCGCGCGGGCGGCTTTTCATCCGCACGTCATCCCACGTCTTGGCGATCTGCTCCCAGGCCAGCAGCGCGTCCTTCTCCTGGCCGGGGTGCTGGTAGCCGTCGTCGGTGCCGTACCCCTTGCGGGAGGTCTGCTGGTGCTTGAAAAACCAGTTGAGCATCACCGACGTGCGCATCACCTGCGCCGCGGACATGTCGAGACCCTCGCACTCGCGGCGCACCGTCGCGTAGAACTCCTCGTACCCGCCGCGCAGGTCATTGTCGGCCACGCTGGACGGGCAGGTGAACAGGGAGTCGAACTTGTCCCAGTCGATGGACGCCATACCGCTCTAATCGGGCGGCCCCGTGATGCGGGCAGCCGGGCTCGGTGGTCAGGCGCACCCAGCCCGCGCCCATGCTGATGCCGTACAGGCGGCCGAGGCACGAGCGCCAGGCGTAGTCGCAGGTGCACCGGTCGTCCCCGCAGGCGTGGACGAGGTGCCTGCGGAGCCCCTCGTCATCGACGCCCAGCATCGCCCTTCAAGCGCCGGTACTCTTCGGGCGTGCGCAGCACGATCCGCGCCTCAGGCCCGCCGTCGTTGGGCGGCAACTCCCACCAGTGGACGTTGTAGACCACGTAGACCTTGCCGAGCACCGTCACGCTCTCACCCTCGCGCGGCACCGCCGGCACCACCCGCAAGTTCCTCGGATAGGTGCCGCGCAGGTCGGCGTGGTCGTACTCGACTCTGACGCTCACCGGGGGTCGCCCAACTGCAGCCGGTACTCCACCGGCCGGCACCGGTGCTCGCGGAACGACAGCGACTGCTGGTTGGGGAAGATCTCCGGCGTCGAGTACGCCCCGCCCAGCTCCCCGATCGTCTGGCTGCGCGCCGCGTCCGGCACCAGGTTCCGCCACGGGCCGACCTGCGACAGCCGCTGCAGGTTCCAGTCGTAGCCGGAGTCGCCGTCCCCGCCGCTGTCGCACTCCCAGTCCCAGACGGGGCGCAGCCTGGTCGCCCACTGGCTGCGACCCACCGCCCACACCCACGGGTTGAAGTACGGCAGCAGCCGCACCTTCTCCTGGTGGGCGTCCTTGTCGGCCCGCGGGGCCTCCAGCCCGTCCCAGCCGGCCCCGCCGCGGTTGTGCGCGCAGATGCACAGCACGTCGTCGGCGTACCAGTGCGACGCCCAGTCCATGTAGGACAGCACGTCGTCGGAGACGATGACGTCCTCCTCGCCGCAGATGACGTAATCCTGGCCGCCGCCCATGAACGCGTGATCGATCGCCTCGCCCAGCGCCCGGTGCATGCCGGGGCTCTCCCGCGCGGCCTGGCTGTCGGGGAAGACGTCGATGACGCGCCCCATCTGCCGCCCGGCCTCGGTGATAACGTCCACCTGGTCGTCGAACCGGTGCGACCAGCCGAGCGCGACGACGATGCGGCGCACCTCCCCGATCTCGGGCACCGCCGCCCACGATTCGAGCGTCCGGCGCAGATAGTCAGGGCGGTGGTACGCGGTGATGAGCAGGGTCGAGTCCCTCAGCATGCCGACGCCCGCGGCCTGAACCATACGGCGGGGGCGGGTCCAACCGGGCGCTGCCCGCTCGGGTCCCAGCTGCGGTAGATCCACTCGGGCCAACTGTCGTCCACCTCCACGGCGTTGAACTGCGTCTCATGCGGCCGGCCGGCCCCCGGCCACCAGACGCCCTCGGTGTAGTACTTCCCGGCGGCCAGCCCCTGCTCGGTCTCGTAGATCGCCTCCCGGTGAGCGAACGCGTGCACTTTCTCCCGGGCGGCCGCCTCGCCGCCCAGCCAGGTCAGGTGCCAGCCGTGCGCGTCACCGTACGGCCAGGTGCCCCAGCCGGTCTCCCTCAGCCGGGTGAAGTCGTCCAGCTGGCCGAAGCGCATCACCGACGGGGCGTTCCAGCGCCACGGCACCTCCCAGTCGACGGCGAACATGAAGAACCGCAGACTCAGCTTGCAGGGGGTGATCTCGTCGGCGTGCTCGCGCAGAGAGGCGATTACCTCGCGTGAGGGAATCTCGTCCACGTCACCGTGCAGCACGATGTCCCCGTCGCGCGCCCCGGCCATCGCCAGCCCGCGGTGGCTCGCCATCCGGGAGGAGTGCTCGCGCGCCCAGGCCTCCCCCGGCTCCTTGCCGGGCTGCTCGGCGCTCGGGTAGTGCGGGACGTAGACGATCCGGTCGCGCCACCGGCGGAACCGCCCCCGCCAGTCCTCGTTGAGGGTCAGCATCTTCGGCTGGCCCTGGAAGGTGAGCGCGCCCTCGATAATCACATGCTTGTCGACGCCCGAGTCTTCCAGCTCGCGCAGGCGGCACTCCAGCAGGTCGGGCTCGGTGCCCATGCCGGAGTAGAGGAACGTGTCGTAGCACTTCACAGGGTGACCCACCACAGCTGGTTGAACTGGACGCTGATCTGCTGGCCAGTGAAATGCCGGCGCACCCCCGCCTCCACCTCCGGCCAGTTCCAGTCGTCGCCTGCGAAAACCGCCCCCGGCACGGCGTACGGCAGGAGAGCAGCGATGTTATCCGACACCTCCTGCTCGGTGTGGGTGGCGTCCAGGTGCAGGAAGCTGATCGGCCCGTCCCACTGCCCGGCGGCGAACTCGCGCCAGCCCATCTTCCAGACGTGGACGTTGCCCCGGGTGCCCTCGGCGACGTTATCGAGGAAGATCCGGTAGTTGTCCCGCGCCACCAGCTCCGGCCTGATGGCCTTGCCCGCCGCCACCGCCTCCGGCCCGTCGCCCAGCCAGTGGTCGACCACGTGCAGGACCCTCGGGTGGATGGCGTTGGCGATGGGGATGGCGGACCGGCCCTGCCAGGTGCCGATCTCGATGGCCGCGCCGTCCAGGGAGCCGGTGGACTGCGCGAGCGCGGCCAGCACGTTGAGCTGCGGCTGGCTCATCCACTCTTCGTTAAAACAGAGCGCCATAGCCGTCCTTCGGCCGCCACCAGACATCCGGGCACAGCCGCCGGTGCACCCACAGCGGGGCCTGCCGCTCCCAGGGCAGCGCATCGCGTTCCTCGCGGCTGTCCACCCACGGCAGGTCCAGCACCGGCGCGGGGCGGACGCTGCCGTCGTCGAGGGCCCGGCCCATGCCGTAGCGCCACATGAGGTTGGCGTCGTTGGCGCGCTTCCCGCCCTCGTAGTCCTCCAGGTGGCAGAAGCACTCCATCTTCTCCGCGATGGCCCGCTGGCCGCCCAGCCAGGACAGGTGCCAGCCGGCCCGCTCGTAGGCGGGGTAGGACTCGCGCGCCTCGCGCAGCTGGCTGAGGGAGCCGACAGCGCTCGCCCGGGCGAGCGACTGCATCACCCCCGGCGAGCTGGGGGTGTCGACGGTGGCGAACCGCCCGTCGGTGCGACCGCCCAGAAACGGGTCGGGCCGCTGCGCGAACGTGGCGGAGGAGGGGATCTCGTCCACGTCGGAGTTGATGATGATGTCATCCGGGTCGGCCTGCGGCATGAAGGCGTACAGGGCGGCGTCCCGCTGCCGCCGTTCGCGCACCCAGGGGTCGAACACCTGCTCCCGGGTGGGCAAGTCGGTCACCACCACGTGGATGATCTTGTCCCGGTACTGGCCGAAGCGGCCCCGGTTGTCGTCGTACCACAGCGGCTTCGGGCGGCCCTGGTGGGTGACGGTGGCCTCCGTCACGATGAACCGGTGCACCCGGTCGTAGTTCTCGTAGAGCGCGCATTCGAGCATGTCCAACTCGTCGCGGAACATGAACGGGTGCCAGAACCGGGGCTCGCTCACCCGGCGTCCGCGACGGCCTGGCGGACCACCGCGTCCTTGGCGTCGATCAGACGCTGCAGCCCGATCGTCAGCTGCGGGCCATCGGCCACCTTCCCCAGCAGGGCCACGCCAAGGTCGTAGAACATGGCGGACACGATAGCGGGCGGGCCCTCCTGCAGGCGGGGGTTCGGGGTAAGCCAGCGCATCTTCTCCTGCGTGGCTGGGTGCCGATCGGCCAGGTTCACATGGTCTCCAGAATGCTCCGCATCTCCGCCGGGGTGGCCGGCTGGCCCGCCGCAGCGGAAATCGGCGCGGGCTCCCGCAAAGTCTCCGGGCACAGCCGGCGGGCGATCATGGCCGCGGCAATCCCCAGCCCCGCCTCCCGGTCGTCGACCCGCACCCGCGACAGCAGGGCCCACAGCTCGGCCAGGGCGTCAGCCGCCCGCGCCGACCCGATCCTGGCCGCCAGCTCCCGCCGCGCGGCCAGGGCCTCCCCCTGGGCGGCCAGCGGGCCCCCGCAGGTCAGCACCAGCACGTCGCGCAGGCACCCGGCCAGCTCCCGGGTGACCTGGCCGGCGTCGCCGCAAGCAGACAGCGCGCCGTCCAGCGCGACGTACATGGCCGGGTAGTCCCCGTCGGCGGCCGCCATCAGCAGCGCCGGCGCGAAGTCGGTCTCGCCGGTCAGCTCGCGCCACATGGCGACGCTGGTGATCCCGGCGGAGGCCAGCTGGTCGAGACGCACCAGGGCGTCCCGCACCCGGCCGCGCGCCGCCTCGGCGAGGGCGTCCAGCAGCTCCGGCTCGGCGTCGAAGCCCTCCGCCCGGCACACCACCGCCAGCCGCTCGGCGATCAGCGTCCGCTCCAGCGGCCGGAACGGGAACGGGGACAGGCGGCCGCGGACCGTCTCGGGGATGGCCAGCGGCTGGGTGGTGAGCAGGATGAACGTCGTCTGCGGGGGCGGCTCCTCCAGGATCTTGAGCAGCGCCTCGAACGCGGGGCCGGACAGGCCGTGCGCCTCGTCGATGATGAAAACCCGGTGCCCGCCGGTGGCGCTGCCTTGCAGCGCCCGGGCGCGCAGCCCGCGCACCTCCTCCACGCCGCCGTTGGAGGCGGCGTCCAGCTCGTGCACGTCCGGGCAGGTGCCCGCGGCGATGGCCAGGCAGGGCGGGCACGCCCCGCACGGCCATCGCGACATCCTCCCGGGCGGCTCCTGGCAGTTGAGCGTCCGGGCGAGGATCCGGGCGGTGGTCGTCTTGCCGCTGCCGGGCTCGCCGGACAGCAGCATCGCCGGGGGCAGGGTGCCGTTTCTCGCCATCAGGAACAGCAGCGCCGTCACCTCCCGCTGCCCGGCCATGTCGCCGAACGTCCGGGGCCGGTACTTGGTGGCCCAAGGCTCGCGACCGGTCACTGCGGCCTCCTGACAGAAATGTCGCCGAGCCACACGCTCGTGCGCTCGCCGCCCGACTCCAGGGACAGCACCCCGGGCGGCTGGGCGTCATCGACGCGGATGGACAGGCCGGCCGCGCACACCGGCCCGGCCAAGGGGACGGGCTGGTAGCCGAACTCCGCGCCGCACTGCGGGCAGGCGAACCACA